>WNGF01001430.1_pt1 | contig 55764 bp, 49 predicted proteins | sample 5400641 | NCBI WGS metagenome assembly WNGF01 (sample SAMN13153371, study PRJNA577476) | soil metagenome | isolation source: 80 cm soil or saprolite under grassland replicate 2 | place: USA:California | collected 2016-06-15
CGGACCGGCGACGCGTGGTGCATCTACCCGATGTACGACTTCGCGCATCCGCCCTCCGACGCGATCGAGCAGATCACCCACTCGCTGTGCACGCTGGAGTTCGAGGACCACCGTCCGCTGTACGACTGGTTGATCGATCACCTCCCCGTGCCGTCGCAGCCGCAGCAGATCGAGTTCGCCCGGCTGAACCTCACATACACGGTGATGAGCAAGCGCAAGCTGCTCCAGCTCGTCGAGGAAGGCCACGTCAGCGGCTGGGATGATCCGCGGATGCCCACGATCGTCGGCATGCGGCGGCGTGGGTTTACGCCCGCGGCCATTCGCACGTTCTGCGAGCGGATCGGCGTCGCGAAACGCGAGAACATCGTCGACGTCGCGCTGCTCGAGCATGCCGTGCGCGAGGATCTCAACAGGACGGCGCCGCGGGTGATGGGAGTGCTGAACCCGCTCCGCGTCGTGATCGAGAACTATCCCGAGGGACAGTCGGAAGAGTTCGAGATCGCGAACAATCCGGAGGATCCGGCCGCAGGCACGCGCCGCGTGCCGTTCTCGCGCGTGCTGTTCATCGAGCGCGACGACTTCCGCGAGGATCCCCCGAAGAAGTTCTTCCGCCTCGCACCCGGGCGTGAAGTGCGCCTGCGAGGCGCGTACTTCATCAGGTGCAAGGAGACGGTCAAGGATGCCAGCGGAGAGATCGTGGAGCTCCGATGCACGTACGATCCGGCAACCCGCGGCGGCGACGCCCCGGATGGTCGGAAGGTCAAGGCAACGCTTCACTGGGTATCCGCGGCGCACGCGCTCGACGTCGAGGTGCGCCAGTACGACCGGCTGTTCAAGAGCGAGATGCCGGACGCGACGGGCAACTTCCTCGACGACCTGAACCCCGCGTCGCTCGAGGTGCTGACGGCCGCGAAGCTGGAGCCGACCGTCGCGAACGCGGCATCCGGCACGCGCTACCAGTTCGAGCGCCTCGGATATTTCTGCGTCGATCCGGACTCCGCTCCCGGCCGGCTGGTCTTCAATCGCACGGTGACGCTGAAGGACACCTGGGCGAAGATCGAGCAGCGCGGCTAGCGAACGGAGCGGAGCGAGCCGTGCTTCAAACAGTCTTTCTCGACGCCGGCGGCGTCCTCGTCTATCCCAGCTGGACACGCATAAGCCAGGCGCTGGCGCAGCGCGGCATCGACGTCGAGCCGGATGCTCTCGCGCGAGCGGAGCCGCACGCGAAGCGGCAGATCGACGTCGCAAAGACCATCAACGCGACGAACGACGCCGGCCGCGGCTGGCTGTACTTCAATCTGCTGTTTGAACGGGCGGGCGTGCCTTTGAATGGGACCGTGGAAGCCGCGTTAGAGGAGCTGCGCGCCTATCACCAGGAATCGAACCTGTGGGAGTTCGTGCCCGCCGCGGTGCTTCCGGCGCTGGCCGCGATGCGTGAGCGCGGACTGAAGATCACGATCGTCTCGAACTCGAACGGCAAGCTGCGGGTGCTGTTCGATCGGCTGCAGCTTGCCGGCTGCGTCGACTGCATGCTGGATTCGCAGGACGAAGGGGTTGAGAAACCGGACGCGCGCTTCTTCGAGCTCGCGCTCGAACGCAGCGGCGCGCGGAAGGAGACCACGATTCATGTCGGCGACCTGTACCACGTCGACGTCGTCGGCGCGCGGAACGCGGGATTACGCGGCGTGCTGCTGGACGAGGCGAATCTGTATCCGGAGGCGGACTGTCCTCGCGTCCGCAGCTTGACGGAGCTGGTCGATCGAATCAGTGCCGGTGAATTTGATCACTGATCGCTCAACGCGATCACCGGGTCGATCCGGGACGCGCGGCGCGCGGGCAGCGAACAGGCGGTGAACGCGACGAGCGCCAGCATCGCGCCCACCGAGCCGAGCACCATCGGATCGAGCGCACCGACGCCATACAGCTGCGCTTCGAGCGTCCGCCGAATCGCAAAGGCGCCGGCGAGGCCGGCGATGAGCCCGGCTGCCATCAGCGACATCCCTTCCTTCACGATCAGCGAGAAGATGCTCCGCGCGTCGCTGCCCAGCGCCAGCCGGATCCCGATCTCCTTCCGCCGCTGCGACACCTGGTAGGCGAGCACGCCGTAGATGCCCACGGCGGCGAGGAACAACGCGACGACCGCGAACACGATCGCAATGACCATCGGAGTCCGCCTGTCGGCGAGCGACTCATTCATGCGCTCCACCATCGTCCGCACGCTGTACAACGGCAGCTCTGGATCGATCGCGCGCAGGTGCTGACGGATCGCAGGAACAAGCGCGGACGGATCGCTGGTGCTGCGCACCACCAGCGTCATCCCACGCTCGGGCTTCTGCCTGGCCGGGAGGTAATAGGTCCCAAGCGGCTCGCCGGTTGAGACAAACCCCGCCATCTTCGTCGTGCCCACCACGCCGACGACCGTAATCCAGCGCGCGTCGGGCGGCGGCGTGACGAGATCGTCCGGCTTTTCAGGTGGAAGAATCCTGCGGCCGATGGGGTCGGCTCCGGGCCAGAATTTCCGCGCCAGCCGCTCGTCGACGATGGCGACCCGCTGCGACGTCTCGGTATCGCTCGCGGTGAAGGTGCGGCCGCGGAGGACGGGAACTCTCATCGTCTCGAGGTAACCGGGCGTGACGACGACGCTGTATGGCGCAATCAACGATTCCCCGGGCAGGGGATGGTAGCCCTCCGCCAGGATTCCGTTGTTGCTGAAATCGCCCCCAAACGGAACGTTCGTCGTCATGCCGGCGCTGGCGACGCCAGGCACGCCGCGCACGGCCGAGAGCAGCCGATCCGTGAACGCGCGCAGCGCTGCGTCGTCCGGATACCGCGACTGCGGAGGCGTGGCGCGCGCGGTCAGCAGGTTGAGCGCGTCGAATCCTGGAGACAGCGCTGACACGCGCTGGAAACTCGCGAGCAGCAGCCCTGCCCCGATGAGGAGCATGAAGGCGAGCGCAACCTGCGCCGCGACGAGGACGCGCCTGACCAGGCGAGCCCCGCGCGACGCCGTCCCGCTGCGCCCCTCCTCGCGAAACGCCTGGGCCAGATTCGTCTGACGCAGGTTCATCATCGGAACGAGTCCGACGACCATGCCGACGACGAGCGCGAGACCGGCCGTGAATCCGACGGCGCGGACATCGATGCTGATTTCGCTCGCCCGCGGGAGGGCGCCGAGCACCGACGTGCCGAGCAGGCGGAGGCCCGCGTAGCCGAGGCCCAGCCCGAGCAGCGCGCCTGCCAGCGTCAGCAACACGCTTTCCGTCAGCAGCTGACGGGTCAGGCGAGTGAACGCGGCGCCCAGCGCATGCCGCGTCGCGAGCTCGCGCATCCGCGATGTCGAGCGAATCAACGCCAGGTTCGTGACGTTCACCGCGCCGATGGCGAGGACGAAGAGCACGCCGCCCCAGAGCAGGAACAGTGTGGATCGCACGTTGCGCACGAGATCATCCTGCAGCGGCGCGACGACCGTGTGGAAACCCGTGTTCACCAGGATCTGCCTGAACTGTGGGAACCGTTCGAGATTGCGGGCGTTGAGCGCGTCGATTTCCTGCTGCGCCTGCTGCACCGTCGCGCCAGCCTTCAGCCGCGCGATCATCGTCCAGCTGTTGCTGTGCCGCGCGTCGTCCGACTTCTGTTCGGGCCTGAAGGCGAGCGGTGTCCACAGCCTGACGTCGGGGTCTTCGAAGTAGAAGGACGAGGGCATCACGCCAACCACCGTCCAGCGGACACCGTTCACGCGCACCTCGTGCCCGATGGCCGCGTCCGCACCGCCGAAAAGCTGCTGCGAAAGCGCGTAGCTGAGCACCGCCACGCGGTTGCGACCGAGCTCTCCTTCCTCTTCGTTGAAGATGCGGCCACGCAGCGGGCGCGTGCGAAGGATGCGGAAGAAAGACGGCCGGACCGTCATCCCGGTCACGCGCTGCGGGTCCGGTTCGCCGCCGATCGTCATGCCGCTGACCTGATAGAGCGCCTGCTCCTCGAAAACATCGGTTTCGCGCAGCCGGTCGTAGTAATCCGGAACGGCTGTCGATCCGCGCTCCACGCCCGCGTTGGGATAGCTGTTGTACAGGAGGACGAGGCGCCTGGAATCCGGAACAGGCAGCGGCCGGAGCACGACCGAGTTCACGATGGCGAAGATGGCGGCGTTGGCCCCGATGCAGATGCCCAGGGTCAGCAAGGCCGTGACGGCAAAGCCCCGGTCCTTCGAGAGCACGCGGCCGGCGAACTTCAGGTCCTGGAGCAGGCGTTCCATAACCCTGTTAATACGGAACTGAAGCGGTATTGGTTGTCATAAACCTTACGAAGGGTGGCACCGTCCAACCACGGTGCGCAAAGGAGGAATGCGGGTGCAGACGTTTATCCAGGATAGCCGGTACGGGCTCCGATCCCTCAGAAGAACGCCGGCCTTCACGATCGCCGCGCTGCTGACGCTCGCGCTCGGGATCGGCGCCAACACCGCCATCTTCAGCGTGGTCGACGCGGTGCTGCTGCGCCCGCTGCCGTATCCGCACCCGGATCGCATCGTTCACCTGCTTCGCCAGAGCAAAGGGTACGTGAGCAGCGGCCACACCGGCGCGCAGTACATGTCCTTCCGCGACAACATGACATCCGTGGAGGCGCTCGCCGCCTGGCGCGGGCCGACGGGGTTCAACATGATCGCCGGCGATTCAGCCGAGTACGTCCGCGCGATGCCGGTCTCGAAGGAATATTTCCAGGTGTTCGGCGTGCACCCGGTGTTCGGCGACGGCTTCAGCGCCGATCACGATCGCGCCGGCGGACCGGACGCTGTGGTGCTCGGGTACGGATTGTTCACGCGTTTGTTCGGCCGCAACCCCGCCGTGATCGGCACGACGGTGCTGCTCGGAGATCGTCCGCACACGATCGTCGGCGTCATGCCGCGCGAGTTTCGATCGATCCCGCCGGCGGACCTCTACATGCCGCTGCGGCCGTCCACGACCGGCCCCGGCGGCGGATACAACTACAGCGTGGCCGGACGGCTGAAGCCTGGCGTCTCGCTGGATCAGGCGAACGCCGAGGCGGGGACGGTGTTCGACGCGATGATCGCCTCTTTGATGGAGACACACCCCGACGCAAAACGGCCGCTCTATCGATATGCGGTGGCGCCTTTCCAGACGAGCGTCTCGCGATCCGCACGGCCAGCGCTCCTGATGATGCTCGGCGCGGTCGGGATGCTGCTCCTGATCGCGTGCGCGAACACCGCCAACCTTCTCCTCGCGCGTGCATCGGGACGCGGACGCGAGATCGCCGTCCGCGCCGCGCTCGGCGCGGGACGCGGCCGGATCATTCGGCAGCTGCTCACCGAATCCGTCATGCTCTTCGTCATTGGAGGCACGCTCGGCGTGCTGCTCGCGTACTGGAGCGTTCCAGCGCTCCTGAAGCTGACGCCCACGACGTATACCGTGTACCAGGACGTCCGGATCGACGCGCGGGTCCTCGGCGCGATGCTGCTGCTGTCCGCGTTGAGCGGACTGCTCTTCGGCCTCGCGCCGGCGATGAGCCTGTCCCGCCACGAGCTGGTCGAAGCATTCAAGGAGGACGGCGCGCGCACGACGTCGAACCGCCGCTCGGCGTGGCTGAGACAGACGCTCGCCGTCGCCGAGGTGGCGCTCTGCATGCTGCTCCTCATTGGCGCCGGGTTGCTGGTCCAGACGTTCGCGAAAATGCGCGCGGTGGATCCGGGCTTCGACATCCACGGCGTGGTAACCGCACGCATGTCGATGCAGGGCGACCGCTACGCGACGTCCGAGGATATCAATCGCTTTTTCGATCGGGGACTCGATCAGATTCGCCGCACCCCCGGCGTGCAGTCCGCCGCGGTCGTCAACGGCGTGCCGATCGCACGCGCGCTCAATCTGAATGTCGATGTCCTCGACGGCCCGGACTTGATCGAACGTGCCGTCGTCGACTGGCGATATGCGAGCACGGGATACTTCGAGACGATGCGGATTCCGATCGTCTCGGGCCGCGGCTTCCAGGATGGAGATCGGGCCGGCGCAGCGCCGGTCGCGGTCGTCAGCGAGCAGTTCGCGCGCAAGTTCCTCAAGGGCGTGAACCCGCTCGGGCATCACATTCGCGTGTTCAAGGACGACGGCGCGATCGAGGTGGTCGGCGTCGCGAAAGATTTGAGCGAAAGCGGCCTCGTCGAGCCGCCGATTCCGGTGATGTACGTCCCGGTGATCCAGGCGAACATCGCGGGTATTCGCGCGAGCCACACGTACTACCCAATGAGCTGGGTCGTGCGCGCGAACAACACCGGGCCTGACATGATTCGGCGGATCCGCGAGGAGCTCCGCGCGGTGGATCCGAAGCAGCCCGTCTCCACGTTCGTGACGATGGAGGAGGTGAAGGCCGACGCGATGTCGGATCAAACGTTCCAGATGACGCTGCTGGTGGTGCTTGCAGGTGTAGGTCTCGTGCTCGCGACAGCAGGAATCTACGGACTGATCGCGTACTCGGTCGCGCAGCGGACGCGCGAGTTCGGGATTCGGATGGCGCTCGGCGCAACGCGCGATCGAATCGTCCGCGCGGTGCTGTTCGAGGGAGCCACGCTCGGGTTGATCGGCGTCGGCGTCGGCCTCGTCGGCGCGCTTGCGTTTACGCGCACGCTGCACAATTTTGTCTATGGCGTCAGCACGCTGGATCCGGTGACATTCGCCGCCGTCAGCGTGCTGCTCGTGGTGGTCTCGTCGATTGCGAGCGTCGTCCCCGCGCTGCGCGCGGTGCGGCTGAATCCCACGACGGCGTTACGCGAGTGAGAACCCGCGCTCGCGAGAGCGCGGTTTCAAACCCGATACGCGGGTGACCGCGAACGGGCGCCCCAGTTCAGCTCGAGGCGCCCGTTAGCCGTGACGGTGTTTTTCGGGCCTCGAGTGAACTGGGGCTGTTCGCGGGCAGGACCCGCGCCTGACCCGGGTTTGACACCGCAGTTATGGTGCTGAGGAAGGCGACGGTGATGATGGGGATCCCGCACGCCCGATCTGCTCGATGCGATCGCGGATGGAGTTCGAGAAGCTCTCGGCCTCAGCCGCGTTCGCGCCGCTCGCGATGAGCGCGTCGCGCAGCTGCGCGTCGGTGATGTGCCCGAGACATCGATAGAGCCATCGCGCGTCCTCGACGCGGATGCCGGCAGCGACGTCGGCGGTGCGCTGGCCGGTGTAGCCGAAGATCACGAACCCGTCCTGCACGCTCGTGACGAACTGCGGCGTCTGCGCCGCGAAGCCCTCGGGGTCCCAGCGGCCGCGCGTGACGATGTTGCCCCCCCAGCGCCCCATCGAGCCGCCCCAGTCGGTGATCAGGTAGCGCGCCTCGCGGCGCCACGGCGCGACCTTGTATTCGAAGATCGCGGTGTTCGAGCCGCGCGCGACGTCGCGGCGATCTTTCGAGTCCCAGTTGGAGAGCAGCATCACGACCATCTTCAGGCCGTGCAGCTTCGAGGTGCCCAGGAACGGGTTGTCGTTCCACGCCCAGCTGTGCTCCTCGAACATCTTGCGGACGTCGGGATCGTCGAGCTCGAAGCGCGCCTCCACGAACCGGCAGTGCTCGTCGATGCAGGCGCGTGCGCGCTGGAGATCGTTCGCTCCTTCAATCGTCCCTTCGTGAACGAAGTACGTCGTTTCGGCGAAGTACCCGCAGGCCCACGCGAGGCGGACCGCGAAGTTCTCCGCGCGCACCTCGTTGCCCCACTTCACGCGCCATCGCCGTCCGCGCGCGTCCTCGATGGACACGCACGGTTGTGAGCCCCTGGTGTGCTCCTCGAGAAAGCGAAACGGCGGGAGGGGCGCGCCGTGCGGTCCTCCGGGGCCGTTCACGATGTCGAGGCGTGCGACGTGCCCTGGATCGCGCCAGATGACGTGGCTCGACGTCAGGAAGCGGCGCGGGCCCGCGCGGTTGATCTTGTACGCGCCGATGGCCAGCCACACGAGGCGCACACATGTCGCCACGACGATGGTCCCGACGATCGCGATGGCGACGTAGAAGAGAACCTTCAGGACTTCCATCGTGAATTAAACTTTGGCGGGCGCGCAGCGGTCTAAGAGAACCGAGATGCGCATTCTGCGAGGACTATCGAGCAGGTTCCTTCCATGCGGCTGCCTGGCGGGCGTGTACGAAACGTATAGCCGCGAGATCGTGACAATCATCGACGCGAAAGCGCCGGCGTGCGCCGATGAGATGCACAAGGAAGGGAAGCCGCTTCCCGAACCCATTCTCCATCCTTCCCCCCGCGACTGAACCATCGCGTTTCCTGCGGCTCTACAAGAGCCGTACCCGCGCTACCGGCTCATCTGTTCTCCGGACAACCACTAGGATCGAGGGATGAAGATCGCGACGTGGAACGTGAACGGCATCAGGGCGCGGCAGTCACAGGTCCAGGAGTTGCTCGAACGCGAACACCCGGACATCGTGTGTCTCCAGGAGATCAAGGCGTCGGTCGAGCAGCTGCCGGTCTGGCTGTGCGAGATGGAGGGCTACTGGTGCTACTGGCACGGCGGCAAGGGCTACTCGGGCGTGGGGCTGCACGTGAGCAAGCGCGTCTCGCCGGAACGCCCGCGATTTGAGCATCCCGCGTTCGATTATGAGAACCGCATCGTCCTCGTGCGCCTTCCAGACGTGACGGCGGTGTCTGTGTATGTGCCGAACGGCGGCAAGGACTTTCCTGCAAAGATGCGGTTCCTCGGCGCGCTCGAGCAGTTCGTCGCGGACGTCGCATCGGAACCGAACCCGATCGTGATCGCGGGTGACCTGAACATCGCGCGGACAGACATCGACGTGCACCCGAAGGAGCGCAAGCCGCGCGCAATCGGACAGCTGCCCGACGAACGCGCGCAGCTCGAGCGGATCATCGGCCACGGCCTCGTCGACGTCAGCCGCGCGCTCGAGCCGGAGAACGATCAGATGTTCACGTGGTGGGCGCCCTGGCGCAACATGCGCCAGCGCAACATCGGCTGGCGCCTGGATTATTTCCTCGTCAGCCGTCCTCTGTTCGATCGCGTGCGGAGCTGCCGCATCGAGCGCGAGACGGGCACGAGCGACCACGCACCGGTCGTAGCGGAGTTCGCGTAACGATTTCAAATGCGGCGCGCGGGACGGCCCGTCAACGGCCCGCGTCACTCCAGTGTGAAGTTGATGGTGACCGTCATGATGATCGGTGTCGGCTGGCCGTTCATCAACGTGGGTACGAACTTCCACTGCTTCACGGCATCCAGCGCCGCCTGATCGAGGAGCGGAATCGATTTCAGCACGTGCGCCTCTTCCACGCTCCCATCGACGCCGATCCTGGTTTCCAGGATCACCACGCCCGTTACACCGGCGGCACGGGCGTCGTCTGGATACGCCGGGCGCACATCCCTGATCTTCACCGGTGGTTTGATGTCACCGCCGACGCGAAGGGCGGTCCCTTCTTTCGGCGAGAAAATCATCTTCTCAGGCGCGTCGCCGAACCGGCTGGTCACCTGGAAGGCGAGCGGCGCCTCGGCCGGAGGATCGTACCGCCAGGCGCGCACGGACGTGACGGCCGCGGCGACAAACGCCTCCACTGCCTGACGGGCGGCTGCAGCAACGTCGGGCTGTTTGATCTGCAGGAGCGTGTCGAGTTGCGCCTTCAGATTTTCGCCGTGGATTTCTACCTCGAAGTCGGGTCCCTTGGCGAGGACCTGTGTCGCGCGCGCCTCGGCGACGCGCCCCATGTCGTCGAGGGTGATTTTCATCACGACGGTGCCGCCCGTCGCCTGCGTGCCATCAGGCATCAGCGGCGGCTCGAAATGAATCCGGCGCGGAATCGGGTTCTCCGGCGTCACAGCGCGCGCGCGCTGCTCGAGCGGACCGGGCCCCGTGGGGAGCTGCGCAAAAGTGGCCACGCTCGCCCGCAGCGGGAAGGCGGCCACGGCATACCAGCTGCCGCCCAGAACGACGAGCGCCATCACGGCGCAGGATGCGACGATACGTCTCGCTGACATCGAATCCTCCTTGGAAATGAGCGCAATGCGCCGGAAGAGATGACGGCGCCGCGCGAACGCCGCCGTGGGCACGACCGAGGTGGAATCCGCGAAGGCCAGCAACGCCTCGACGTATGCCTTGCGGCGGCTGGTTAGCAGAACGGCAAGCTCGTCGACGACTTCCTCACGCGCCAGTTGTATCCGCGACGCGAGCCACCATGCAGCGGGGTGAAACCACAGGAGACAGACAGCAAGCTCCTCGACGATGAGCCATGCCCAGTCGCGGCGCTGCACGTGGATCAACTCGTGGCCGATCACCGCGTGTTGAATGTCGGCCGATTGGAAGCGGAGCGCCTGCGGCAGCAGGACGACCGGCTTGAAGAGCCCGAATGTGACCGGGTGAACGAGATGCGCCGCGTACCGCACCTCGGCGTGCGTGTCGAGCGTGCGCTGAAGGTCCCCGCCGACGTTCGCATCGCCGTCAGATGCTCCGCCCCCGCGAAGCTGACGGAGCCGGATCACGCCGAACGCGAGCCAGCACAGGCGGACGACCGTTCCGAACACCAGCACCGCGATGACGAGCGACGCGACCTCGAAATGGGCGAACGTCGGCACCGTTGGTTGTGCAATCGAGCCGGCGAATTCCTCGACCACCCGCACGGTCGTCGCACGACCGGAACGCTGCGCTTGCTGGAGCGGCTGAATCCATGGGAGCGCGAGGCACAACAGGGCAACCGCGCGCCAGAACGCATACCGGATGCCTGGCGCGTCAAGGCGCAGCAGCCATGGCAGCGCTGACGCGACAACTACCACGACCGCGACCTGCACGCTCGCCGCGACGAGGTTCGGGACGAGATGCGGCGGGATCATTCATCCATCTCCTGCACGATTCGCTGGACCGCCTTTCGCTGGCGCTCCGTGAGACGCGCATCTTTCGCCAGGTGGAGCAGCAGCGCGGACGAGGCGCCGTCAAACACGCGGTCAACGAAATCGCGCACCATCGCGCCGACCACCTGATGCCGCGGCTTCGTGGGTGTATAGGCGTGCGCGCGCCCTTGGGTTTGTTTCGCGAGATAACCCTTGTCCTCGAGCACCCCCATCATCGTCATGACCGTCGTATACGCGATGGGCCGCGTCTTCCGCATCGCCTCGTACACGTCGCGGACGGTTGCGCTTTCCAGCCGCCAGACGATTTTCATGATGGCGAGCTCCTGCGGGGTGAGCGTCGCGCTCGGCTTTCTCATATACTAAGTATTTAGTAGTTAGTAGGCTGTTTGTCAAGTGACTCCTGCGAAGGCGTATGATCCGGTAAAGATCGTCCCGGGAGGTCATGATGATTACCGCCCTGTTGCTGCTCGCGATCGCCCTTCCGCACGCCACCCCCCAGCAATCGTCACCGCGTGATCCATCGATGCGCCCCGCCGTTGTGGCCAGTTCGGCCGCGCGCGAAGCTCAGCTTGCGCAACAGATAGCGGCGCAGCCCGCAAACGTCGCCACGTACGTCGAGCTGGCGAAGCTTCAGGAAGATCGCGGTGCCTATGCCGACGCGGAGGCCACGCTGCTGAAGGCGCGATCGATCGCGCCGAAACAGCCGGCCGTCCACATCGCGCTCTCCGCCTTCTACAACCGGCAGGGAGATTTCGAAAAGACGATCGCCGTGCTCGAAGATGCGGCGCAGCTCACCCCGGACGATCCGCAGGGCCATCAGATCATCGCCACGTACTACTGGGAGAAGGCCTACAAGGACCACAGGCTGCTGCCCGCCGAGCAGTACACGTACATCATGAAGGGCATCGCCGCGGCCGACCGCGGGCTCGCGGTGAAACCGGACTACGTCGAGGCGCTGACGTACAAGAACCTGCTTCTCAGGATGCGGGCGAACCTCGAGAGCGATGCGGTCCTGAGGCAGCAGTTGATCGCTGAGGCCGATGAACTCAGGAACAAGGCGATCGAGTTGAACAAGGCGCGTGCCGCCGTTGACAGCGGGAACCGGGCGGTGATGCTCGGGCCTGTGCCTCCGCCGCCGCCACCTCCGCCCGCCGGCGACTACCCGTCCCCCATCCGCGTCGGGGGGAATATCAAGACACCGGTGAAGACCAAGGACGTGCGGCCGGTGTATCCGCCCGAGGCGCAGGCTGCCGGCGTCCAGGGCGTCGTCATCATCGAAGCGACGATCGATCCCGCAGGCCGCGTGTCGAACGCGAAGGTCCTTCGCTCCATCCCGGCGCTCGATCAGGCAGCGCTCGACGCGGTGAATCAATGGGAATTCATGCCCACGCTTCTGAACGGTGCGCCGGTGCCGGTCATCATGACGGTGACGGTGAACTTCACCGTGCAGTAGGCAACACGGAGGGCTGGCCTAAAGGCCAGCACCACCGGAGAGGAAGGCCAGCGCTACCGGAGAGGAAGGCCAGCGCCACCGAAGGCCCACAAGCCCGCAAGGCGGACGATTACTTCGACCGCCTTGTCCATGTCCTGCGCCGACACCCACTCGAGGCGCGAGTGAAAGTTGTGCTCGCCGGCAAAGAGGTTAGGTGTCGGCAGTCCCATGAACGACAACCGCGAGCCGTCGGTGCCGCCGCGGATCGGACGCTCGACCGGTTCGATCCCCGCGGCGCGGATGGCCCTGCGCGCGAGCTCGACGACCTGCGGATGGCGCTCGAGCACCTCGCGCATGTTGCGATAGGACTCCTCGACCATAAACTCCACGGTTGCACCGGGATGGCGCTGAAGAACGTCGCGTGCGATGCGCCCGACGAGCGCCTCCTTCTCTTTTAACGCCGGCGTGACGAAGTCCCGCAGGAGCACCTTCACGCTGGTGCGATCGACGGATGCCTGCATCTGATATGGATGCAGGTAGCCGTCGTACCCATCGGTCGTTTCCGGCGACATCTCACTGCGGGGCAGCGCGGCCACGAAATCCGCCGCCGCCCGGATCGCGTTGATCATCCGCCCTTTCGCATAGCCCGGGTGCGTGTTGAACCCGCGAAACGTGACCGTGATCGCGTCCGCCGAGAAGCTTTCGAATTCGAGCTCGCCGCGGCCGCCGCCATCGAGCGTGTACGCGCAGATCGCGCCGAAGCGCGCGACGTCGAAATGGTTTGCGCCGCGGCCGATCTCTTCGTCCGGCGTGAAAGCGACCCGCACCGGTCCGTGTACAAGCTCCGGATGCGTGATCATGTGTTCGACGGCGGTCATGATTTCCGCGACGCCCGCCTTGTCGTCGGCGCCGAGCAGCGTCAATCCCGATGCGGTCACGATGTCATTGCCGATCTGCGCCGCGAGCGCCGGATTGTCAGCCGCGCGCAGCACGACCGAGGGATCATCAGGCAGCACGAGATCGCCGCCGTTGTAACGCCCGTGCACGATCGGCCGCACGTCGTGACCCGGCATCTCCGGTGACGTATCGACGTGCGCGACGAATCCGATCACCGGCGCCCGCTCGCAGCCGGGTGTCGCGGGCACCGTGGCCATGACGTACCCGTACTCGTCCATCACGACGTCCGCGAGGCCAAGCGCCTTCAACTCGTCCGCGAGCGTACGGAGAAGCACGAGCTGACCGGCGGTGCTGGGAAACGTGGACTGCTCGTCCGACCGTGTGTCGAATGTGACGTAGCGGAGAAAGCGCTGGAGCGCTGTCGTGTTCATGCGGACTCTCGTGCGACATCTTCGAGGAGCGCGAGCGCACGCGCAAATGCGTGCGTGTCGATGACATGTAAGAGGAGGAGGTCGGCCATCCTGACAGCCTCGATGAAGTCGGCCGGTGCCGTCGGACGATCCGACGCGAGCGCCCGGCGGAGCACATGATGCCGCGCGAGTGCAGCGGCGGCGCGGGCCCACTGGACGACCGAATGCAGCCCGCGCCCCTGGTAAGCAATCCAGTTGGCGAAGAGCCGCGCCGCCACGAAGTTCTTCATCGCGGAATCGTAGCGATCGAACGCGCGGCCTACGCGTTCGTCCCACCGTTCTTCAAACGCGTCAATGGGCTGGATGTCGCTGGGCACGCGACCCTCCGTCAGCCGCCACACCACGTTGACGAGCTGATCCTGCGTCAGCGACGGCGCTTCCCGGTCCTCCGCCTCGTTGAAGGCAGCGACGACGTGGCCTGCGAGCGGACCTGTCCCGGGCTGCCATTCGCGGACGCGTTCCGTCGCCGATGCGATCCGGTCCAGCGCTCCCAGGCGGCGTACCCTTCGAGGTCACAGAGAATGCCCGGCCGGAGGAGCGGCGGAAGCGCGTCCCGCGCATCGAGACCTTCGATCGGATCGTCCAACATCAATGGTGGCGCGGCCTCGACGGTGCGGAGCGGCGGCGAGCCGACGAGCAGGAATCGCCGCAGTCGGGCAGAAGTGCGAGAGCGAGATGAACGTCCCGCGGCCGTCTCGTAGGAACTTGCGGGGAAAGTGGCGGCACGCGGAAGGTAACGCGTCAATTCCCGCTTCCCTGTGAATGACGCACAGACGCCCCGCGTCGTGTTCGAAAAAGACGCAAACGCCGTTGTTATCTCTAGCGATGTCCATCGCGCCGTCTCGGGGATCCGGTTTTCTGGATGAGACGAACAACGGTCCGGTGACACCGCGCGGTCTCAACCCCCGCTGCTTGACGAACTCGACGACGTGCGGTTCGGCTGGGAGCGTCCAGTTCTGGCAGCACGCGCCTGCGTGGCGGCACTGGTACCGCGCATGAATACTCAGGCAGAAGGCGGCCATGAACGCGATCATGTCAGGCGGCGGGACCAAACGCCAAACGCGCAAATCGCACCGTGAAACGGACGAAACGTGTCCCAAATTGCGGTGCGGCTTACAAATCTGGTTGCCGCGCATTCGCGCGGGTTACCGGAACGTTGACGATCCGGGCGGGGGGCGAACGGCGTAAAAATTGCTGCTCAGGTAAATTCTCATGCCGGAACGAGACACCTTCGGTCCCCGGATGCGCAGCGAACGTGAGCGGCGCGGCATCAGCATCGAAACGATCGCGGCGGTCACCAAGGTCGGCGCCGATCTCTGGCTCGGCCTCGAACGGAACGACTTCTCGAAGTGGCCCTCCGGGATCTTCGCGCGCGCCTTCATCCGCGATTACGCGAAAGCGATCGGCATCGACGCCGATGAACTCGTCGACGAGTTCTGCCGGCTGTTTCCGCAGGGGGACCGCCGCGCGGCGCGCCTCATCAAGGCGCACGCGGAAATCATCGGCCACGCGCCCGGCACACTCGAGGATCCCGCGCTCATCCCGCGTGCCGGCGATCGCCGTGCGGTCGCTCGTGAGCGGAAAGCCGAGGCGCGCGCACGCCGCATCCGGCTCGCACCCCGTGCCGTCGCCGCGGCGGTGGACGTTGCCTGCACGCTGTCGCTCGCGCTCATCGGGCCGGCCCTCAGCGGGACCGGATTCTGGGCTTCGGTCGGCATGACCGCCGTCGTCTACTTCAGCGCGGCCACGATTCTTACGGGCGCCACCCCCGGCTCGCACGCCGTCGAGTACCTCCGGCACCGGATCCCGGCGCTCTTTGCCGTCCAGGATCGCAGGGCCCACGCGTAGGAGAGCTTCGCTCGCCCGCCTTCGCGGCTTCGCCGCTTCGGCGTGGCAGCCCACGCGCGCGAACGTTTGCGCGTGGGCTGGTGTCTAATTCACCAGAGCATCATGCTCGCATCCTGCGCTCCCCTGAGAGACCCCCATGACACGCCTGATCCGTACCGCACTTCATCTCGTCGTGTGCCTGTGTGCGGCGGTCGCGCCCGCCGAGTCCGCACAGCACACACCCGCATCCCTGTCCGTTGTCAGCTTCGGGCCCGAAGGGGAAATTCAGAACATCGCCGAAGCGCGCGAGATCCGCGTTGTCTTTTCGGAGCCGATGGTGGCACTCGGCGCGATACCGGAGCGCGTGCAGGCGCCGTACGTGCGAATCACGCCCGCGCTTCCCGGCACGTTCCGCTGGTCGGGAACGACGATCCTCATCTTTACGCCGGATCCCAAGCGGCCGCTTCCGTTTGCGACGACGTATCAGGTCACGATCGATGCGGCCGCGACGGCCGTCAGCGGACGGAAGCTGGCGAAGGCGGTGAAGTTCAGCTTCACGACGCCGACCATCAAGCTGCTCGAGACGGAATGGTATCGACGCGGCGATCGCTACGACGCCACGCTGATCGTGGCGCTCCGCTTCAACCAGCGGGTCCGCGACGCCGACGTCGTCGCACACCTGAACGCGGCGTTCACGCCCCACGACTGGGACCTGCCGGAACTGGAAGATCTCCGCGCGCGGCTTGCCGCCGCGAATCGCGAATCGCTGCAGCAGCTGAACGCCAAGGTGATCGCGACGCGGGCGGTTGCGTCAGCGAAGGGGAGCGTCAAGTTCGTCCCCGCGAGTGACTGGGACAAGAAACGTTTTCCCCCCAAGACTGACCTCGTCGTCCTCGAGGCGAAGGACGTCGTCCCGCCTGAGAGCTGGGTGACGTTGACGCTCGACTCGCGCGTCGCTTCACCGGGCGGCCCTGCGACGCCGGCAAAGAGCCAGGAGTACGTCGTCAAGGTGGAGCGCGCCTTCTTCGTCGATGGCATCTACTGCATGACCGAGTGCAATCCGGACTACGCCAACCCTCTGACGTTCCGCCGCCCCGTCAAGGTGACCGATTTCGCTCGCGCGGCCAGCGCGAAGGACGTCACGACGCCCCCGCAGCAGGTTGCGCTTGCCAAACCGCACCAGCCGCGGCTGACAGACGAATATGGCAACACGCGAGACATCGTGGGCTCGTTGACACTCGAAGATGCAGGCTTCGACGCGCAGCCGCCGGCGCGGACGTACGTGGTCACCGTCGACGGTTCGTTGAAGGCGGCTGACGGCCAGGCGCTCGGCTACACGTGGATCGGCCGGATTGAAAACTGGCACCGTCCCGCGTTCACGAGCTTCGGCGACGGACATGGCGTGTGGGAAAAGGATGGCGGTCCGCAGCTGCCGTTCTACGCCCGCAACTTCCGCAACGCGACGCAGTGGGCGGCGCCGCTGCCAGTCCGCGAGCTGATGCCGACGCTTCGCCGGCTCATCGAGAATGCCTTCAGGGAGGCGCCGGCTTCTCCCGGCACCGAGAGGCAGCTTGGCGTGACGGCGGATCAAATCCAGTCGCACGGCCTCAACATCGCCGGCGCGCTCGGCCCCGCGAAGACGGGACTGGTGTGGGCCGCTGTCCGTCCTGGCACCGCGATCCCGTTCGCGAAGGTCTACGACGGCAACGTCACGCGTGCGACGGTCGTCCAGGTCACCAACCTTGGCATCACCGTCAAGGACAGCCCGCAGAACACGCTGATCTTCGTGACACGGCTCGATAACGGATCGCCGGTTGCCGGCGCCGGCGTGTCGATCGTGCGGCTCGACAACAGCATCTTCTGGCGCGGCCGCACCGGTGCGGACGGCACCGCCATCGCCTCGAACACTCCGCTCCGGGATCGCGATCGTTATGAGAGGTTCCAGTTCATCGTCACGGCAGAGAAAGATGGCGACGTCGCGTACGTCGGCAGCGACTGGAACGAAGGCATCGAACCGTGGGAGTTCGGCACCGGCTACAACACGGCGGAGGCGGACCCGATGCTGCGCGGCACGATCTTCACCGATCGCGGCGTTTACCGCCTCGGCGAGGAGATTCACTTCAAGGCGGTGTTGCGGCACAACACGCCGACGGGTGTCCGGCTCCTGCCTGCGGGAACTCCCGTCGTGATTTCCGTGCGTGACGGCGAGGATCGCGCGGTCGATACCCGAACGCTCAAGGTGACGGCCTGGAGCAGCGCCGACTGGACGATGACGCTGCCGAAGGAAGGAGCGCTCGGCGGGTATTCGGTGAGGGCGGTGCTCGAGGCCGACATGCCGAAGCCGAAACCGCCGGAGGCTCTGCGACCCGGTGAAACGCCGAGCCCGCGACACGACGACTACGTGCCGTACCAGAAGACGGTGGATGGGTCATTTCTTGTCGCCGCGTATCGCCGCCCGGACTTTCGCGTCGACGTGACCCTCGGTGCGGACACGCTGCTTTCCGGCGCGACGCTGAACGGCAACATCGTTGCGAAGTACCTGTTCGGCGCCGCGCTGGGACCGCGCCCGGTGAAGTGGACGTACACTCGTTCGCTCGCGTACGACGTGCCGAAAGCGATCCGGGAGAAGTTTGGCCCCTCGGCCTGGGACTTCATCGGTGACGTCGATCTTGACGAGGGCCGGTTCGCGGACGCCCGGCCGATCAAGACAGACGAAACCAGCCTCCTGCGGACGGGCATGTTGCCGCTCAAGCTGCCGACGACCCACAGCCAGGGCGTGCCGTGGATGTATTCGCTCGAAGGGGACGTCGAAGACGTCTCGCGGCAGCACATCGCGAACCGCGCGTCAGTGATCGTGCATCCCGCCCCGTGGTATATCGGCCTCAAGAGGATCCCGTACTTCTCGGATCAGAAAGGCGGCCTGAACACCGAGATCGTGGCCGCCGGCCTCGATGGCAATCGGGTCGCAGGCGTCCAGGTGGAGCTGCAGCTGGTGCAGGTGCAGTGGAAGAGCGTCCGCCGTGCCGAGGGCAACGGCTTCTACGAGTGGGACAGCGAGCGCCAGGAGATCCCAATCGGCAAGTGGACCGTCACCACGGGTGACCAGCCGGTGCCGTTCAAGGCGCAGCTCCCGTCAGGCGGCGACTTCTTTCTGACGGCGACGGGGAAGGGCGCTGACGGCGCGTTTGCCGTCACCCGCACGTCCTTCTACGCGCTGGGCGAGGGCTACACCGCGTGGGCGCGCTACGATCACAACCGGATTGACCTCGTGCCGGAGCGCCAGACGTGGAAGCCGGGCGAAACGGCGCGGGTCATGATCAAATCGCCGTGGGAACAGGCGACCGCGCTCGTCACGACAGAGCGCGAGGGTATTCGCAGCCAGAAGCAATTCGCCCTGACGTCGACGCAGCAGTCGATCGACATTCCGATCACCGAAGCCGACATTCCGAACCTGTTCGTGTCGGTGCTGTTGATCAAGGGTCGAACGAAACCTGCGGCGGCCGCGACGACACCCGCCACGAAGCAGGACACGTCGGATCCCGGAAAGCCGTCGTTCCGTCTTGGCTACACGGAGCTGAAGGTTGAAGACGCGACGAAACGACTGACGCTCGCAGTCGCGGCGAACAAGCAGGAATATCGTCCCGCGAACACCGCGACGATCGATCTGCAGGTCAAGGATCACGAGGGTCGCGGCACCGCGAGCGAAGTGACGCTGTGGGCGGCCGATTACGGCGTGCTCTCCTTGACCAACTACCACACCCCGGATGTGCTCCGTTCGGTGTACGTGGAAAAAGCGCTGCAGGTGATGAACCAGGATAGCCGGCAGCGCATCATCTCGCGGCGCGTGCTCACGCCGAAGGGAGACACTGATGGCGGCGGCGGTGGAGCAGAGGGTGGAGTCAACGCCGGCATCCGCAAGGACTTCCGCGTGCTCGCGTTCTGGCGGGGCTCGTTGACGACGGACGCGAACGGACATGCGACCATCGACGTCAAGCTGCCCGAATCGCTCACGACCTACCGGATTATGGCGGTCGCCGCGGATCGCAGCTCGCGATTCGGATCGGCGGACAGCGAGATTCGGATCAACACGCCCGTCACGCTGAAGCCGACCTGGCCGCGGTTCCTGGCGGTCGGCGACACGGCGTACTTCGGTGCCGTGGTCACGAGCCAGTTGAAATCCGGCGGCACCGCTGCTGTGACATTGAAGAGCCTCGATCCGTCGATTCTCGACGTGGGCCCCGCGTCGAGCACGAGCCTTCCGATCGCCGCCGGCGGATCCGTCGAAGCGAGGTTCCAGGGGACCGCCAGGTCAATCGGCCGTGCGCGCGTGCAGATGAGGGTCGCCGTCGGCGCGGAGACCGACGCGTTCGAGGACGTCATCCCCGTCGAAGTGCTCGCATCGCCGGAAACCGTGGCCGCCTACGGGCAGACGAGCGACGCGACACCAGCGGTCGAGAAGCTCACCATCCCGTCAGGTGTTGTCGCGGGATTCGGCGGCCTCCACGTGGAAATGGCCTCCACCGCGATGGTCGGACTTGGCGAAGGCGCGCGGTATCTGGTCGAGTATCCCTACGGCTGCGCGGAGCAGAAAGGATCCCGGGCACTCGCGCTGCTGCTTGCCGCGGATCTGGGCGACGCGTTCACGCTGCCCGGCATGGACACGTCGAAGATGCGTCCGGCGGTTCAGCAGACCCTCGACGACTTGCGCGCGTTCCAGTGCGCGAACGGCGGCTTTGCGTATTGGCCGGGCGCCTGCTGGTCGGTCTCGCCGTACCTGACGGCGTACCTGTTACACGTGTTCAAGACGGCGAGTGACCTGAAGTACACCGTCGATCCTGGCATGCGCGATCGCGCCTACACCTATCTCGACGCGAAGCTTGGAGAAGCGCCCCCCACCAATGAAGGTTGGTGGCCGTCATACACCGCATGGCAGGCGTTCGCTGTAAAGGTGCTCGCTGAAGGCGGCCGCAACGAGGACTCGAATATCAACCGGCTCTATGGATATCGCGATCGCATGCCGGTGTTCGCGCTCGCGTATCTGCACGACGCGCTGCTCGCGAAGGGCGAAACGTCCGGCGCGCGCGTGACCGAGCTGCGGCGCCGTATGAGCAATGCGATCCTGCCGGAGGCCGGAAGCGCGCACGTCGAGGAGCTGAGCGATCCGTATCTCCTGTGGTTCTGGAACTCGAACATCCGCTCGACGGCGATCGTGCTGAACAGCCTGATCCGCGGCGGCAGCCTCACCGACGTGCAGGCGCGGCCGATCGTCCGTTGGATGATGCAGGTGCGGAAGGATGGACGCTGGGGGAACACGCAGGAGAACGCGCACGCGATGGAGTCGCTCGTCGCGTACTACCGGAAATTCGAATCCGTTGTGCCTGATTTCACCGCCGTCGTGAAACTCTCGGGCGCGGAGATCGCGCGGCAGACGTTCGCCGGTCGCACGACCACCTCGGTGTCGAAGGACATCGCGATGCCGCAGGTGCTTGCCGGCGGCGCGGCCGGGAGCGCTTCGCCGCTCACCTTCACACGCGAAGGAGCGGGTTCGCTCTTCTACACGGCGCGGCTGCGCTATGCCGCGGACACACTCTTTCAGCAGGGGCTGGATACAGGATTCAGCATCGAGCGGTCGTACGCGCCGTACCTCGAGAACGGCGTACGCCCCGCGACGACGACCTACAAGGCCGGCGATCTCGTCCGAGTGACGTTGACGCTGCGTCTCACGAAGGAACGACGATTCGTCGCGGTGACCGATCCGCTGCCAGCGGGATTCGAGGCCGTTGAATCGTGGTTCGCGACAACCGCGCGGACGCTCGCCCAGGACCAGGACCAGCAGCCCGAGTCGACGACGGACTGGAACTCCTGGTGGGAACGCGGCGGGTTCGATCACGTCGAGCGGCACGACGATCGCGTCCAGCTGTTCGCGACGCGCCTGAGCGAAGGCCGTCACACCTTCAGCTACATCGTCCGCGCGACGACGGCGGGCACGTTCCGCACCGCACCGGCGCACGCGGAAGAGATGTACGAGCCGGAGGTGTTCGGCCGCACGGCGACTGCGATCGTCGAGGTCAGAAAATGATCCGCCTGACGCGCCGCCGGACGATCGCCGCCGCCGTCAGCGCGGGCGTGCTGGCGCTGCTCGTGTGGCTGCGATGCGGGCCGATCCCGCCGCAGCTCCTTGATGATCGCCGCGCGGCCTCAACGGTCGTCATCGATCGTCACGGGTTGCCTCTCTACGAGGCGCTCTCGGCAGAGGGCACGCGCGGAGAGACATTGACGGCGGAAAACCTGCCGCGAGCGGTCGCTGCGGCGACGGTCGCGGTCGAGGACCGCCGGTTCTGGTGGCACCCGGGCGTCGATCCGCTTGCGATTGCGCGCGCCGCGGCCGCGAACCTGCGGCACGGCCGCACGGCGGAAGGGGGATCGACGATTTCCCAGCAGGTCGCGAAGCTGCTGCTGGCGCGCCAGGGACGCGCGCGCCGCGGCCTCCGCGCGAAGCTGGCAGAGGCCGTCCTCGCGCTCCGCCTCGAGCATCGCTTCTCCAAGCGCGAGATCCTCGCGATGTACCTGAATCGCGCCTCCTACGGCAACCAGATTGCCGGAGTCGAGCGCGCGAGCCGCGCGTACTTCGGCCGATCATCGCACATGCTGACGCCGGCGCAGGCGGCGTTCCTCGCCGGTCTTCCGCAGCGTCCCTCCGGCTTCAATCCGTATCGAAGCCTGGATGACGCGATGGCGCGGCAACGCGCGGTGCTTCGCCGCATGGCGAGCGGCGGCATCGTGACATCCGATCAGTTGAAAGAGGCGCTGGACGAGCGACTCGCTCTGGTGCGCGACCGATCGCCATTCGCCGCGCCGCACTTCGTCGAGATGGCGCTTGCCGCATCCAGCGACGCGACGACGATCCAGACGACGCTCGATCGTGACCTGCAGGCCGACGTCGTGGGGATCATCCGCGCGCGACGCGATCTTCTGACCAAGCACGGCGCATTCAACGTCGCGGTTGTCGTGCTCGACAACGCGTCGTCCGAATGGCTCGCGTGGGAAGGCTCGGGGGATTACTTCGATGCGGTGCACGCCGGAACGATCAACGGGCCCGTGACGCCGAGGCAGCCCGGGTCGGCGCTGAAGCCGCTGACGTATGCGCTCGCGTTCGAGCAGGGGTACACGCCCGCGAGCGTGCTGCCGGATGTGCCGTCACACTTTCCAACGGCCGATCCCGGTGTGCTGTACTCGCCGCGCAACTACGACGGCCGATACCGCGGCCCGCTGCTCGCGCGTGCCGCGCTCGCCGGATCCGAGAACGTGCCGGCCGTCACGCTGGCCTCTGATCTCGGCGTTCCTTCGCTGCTGCGTTTCTTCCAGCGCGGGGGTCTGACGACCTTCTCGCGGAACGCCTCCTACTACGGCCTCGGGCTGACGCTTGGGAACGCGGAAGTGAGGCTCGACGAACTGACCGCCGCATACGCGGCGTTTGCGCGCGGCGGCGAATGGGTCTCGCCGGTGTTCATCCGTGGCGCGGCGCATGACACGCGCAGCCTCGTCTCTCCGCGCGCGGCGTTCTGGATCGGCGACATTCTCTCCGACCCGGATGCCCGCGAGTACATCTTCGGCCGCGGCGGCAGCCTCGAGTTTCCGTTCCCCGTCGCGGCGAAGACCGGCACGTCGCAGGCGTACCACGACAACTGGACGATCGGCTTCTCGCGCCACGTAACCGTCGGCGTGTGGGTCGGGAACTTCGATCGATCGCCGCTTCGCGATTCAACGGGTGTCACCGGCGCCGGACCGATCTTTCACGCGGTGATGCTGGCAGCCGAGCGTCGCTACGACACGGGTTCCGCGGACACGATGCTTGCCGAACCTCCCGCCGCGCGCGACGCGCTGATCGAGCGCGATATCTGCGCGCTCTCCGGGCTTGCGGCCAACGAATGGTGCCCCGTGCGCCGCCGCGAGCGGCTGCCCGTTGAATCGGAATTGCTGCCGTGCAGCTGGCATCATCTCGACGACGGGGAACTGATCACGATTTGGCCGGCTGCGTATCACGAATGGGCGAGACAGCGTGGGCTGATGGATGTGCCAAGGGTGCCAGGGGTGCCAGGGGTGCGAAGGGTGCGACAAGTGCCTGCTGAGGCGGACGTGTTTCGCATCGCCAGTCCGGCGGATGGATCGACCTACCTGATCGATCCGACATTGCGGCGCGAGTTTCAGGCGCTGTCGCTGCGCATCATGTCGTCGTCACATGGTGCAGTCGAGTGGTGGATCGATGGGCGGCCCATTGCACGCACGAGGGCGGAGCCGGCGGGCAGCTGGTCCTTGATGTCGGGAACGCACACCTTCGTCGTGCGCGATGACGATGGCCGCACCGCGCGATCCACAATCGTGGTCCGGTAGAGTTTCAATCTCGGGCGTAGAAGTGGAAGCCGATTTGCATCGTCGTCCCGGAAGAAGAGGGAGGGACGACCGATGGCTATTCTGACGTGGATCGTGTTCGGACTCGTCGTCGGCATTATCGCCAAGCTGTTGATGCCGGGGCGGGATCCAGGTGGTTTTATCATCACCACCCTGCTCGGCATTGCCGGCGCGCTCGTGGGCGGCTTCATCGGACGCGCGATGGGCTTCTACGGCGCCAACCAGCCAGCGGGATGGCTGATGTCGATTGCAGGCGCCGTCGTTCTGCTGGCTCTGTATCGCCTCATGATCCGACGGCGCGTCGTCTAGGGCATGTCCTCGACGGGCGGTTGTGGGACAATGATCCTGCCTGCCCGTCGAGGAGTCTTTCATGCATCGCATGTTGTCGCTGGCTGCTGCGTTCGCTGCAGCACTGGTAGTTTTCTCCGTCCCCGGTTCGGCCCAGACGCTCGACGACATCGTCGCGATGAACCTCAAGTCCAAGGGAGGGCTCGAGAAGATTCGCGCCACCCAGACCGTTCGCATGACCGGATTGGTCGCCGCCCGCGATCCCATGGGGCAGGAGATGAAGGCGAACATGGTGATCCTCGCGAAGCGCCCGAACCTGATGCGCCGCGAGACGACGGTCAACGGGCAGTCGACGGTCATGGCCTTCGACGGCAAGACGTTCTGGATGGCGCGCGGCAACACGCCGCCGCAGCAGCTTCCCGGACCGCAGGCCGCCTACGCCATGCAGGATGCCGAGTTCGACAGCGTGTTCGTCGACTACAAGGAGAAGGGCTACAAGATTGCGCTGGCAGGGAAGGAAACGCTGGGCGGCAAGCCCGTCTATCACCTGAAGGTCACGAAAAAGAACGGGCCCACGCAGGACTTCTACCTGGACGCGCAGACGGGACTTGAAAAGAAGATCAGCGTGAGCGTCGCCGCGCCGGATCGGGAGCCGATCACCTTCGTGACCGAAATGTCCGACTATCGTGAAGTCGACGGGCGCCAGATCCCGTTCAAGACGCAGCAGACGCAGAACAACATCGCCGTGTCGATGGTGACGCTGGAAAAGGTGGAATTCAACATCCCCGCCGACGAGTCGCTGTTCAGGATGCCGCTGGCGAAATGACGCGGCAGATTGTTTCGATCTCGCGCATCAGATCGTCGCGCGTGAAAGGGCGGACGAGAACGCCCGCACGCGCGGGCGCTCCCGCGTCAGCCATGTAGAGCGCGCGCATGCCGAGGTGGTAGCGCCGCAGCGAAGCGGCGACCCATTCCCCCGTCACCCCGTCCAGCTGCACTTCGCTGATCAGGATGTCGATGCGCTCGCACTCGAGCCCCGCAAGGAGCGCGTGGCCCGAGTGCGCAGCCGTGACCACCTCGTGGCCCTCGCGCCCGAGGACGCGCGTGGCGACCGCGCGCAGGTCGGCATTTCCCGTGACAAACAGCACGTTCAGGCCGCCGCCACGGGCAGGCTCATCCGCGTGGATCCGATGGTCCATCATCAACGACTTCGCAGGGTCTGAAAAAGGAACGCGGCTACAGAGGGCAAGCCGGGTGCCGCCGCAATTTGGGGGGATTTTGTGGGATCGAGTATCCGAGCCCGATCCCACCGTTACGCTTCTGGACGGAAATTACAGTCTTGGCGGGGTCTGAAGACACCGCCCTACCGCAAGCCCTACCGCAACCGGTGTGCAGGGCGCGATCTTTCAGACCGCGCCGACTTTCAAACGCTCCTGCAGCTTCTCGCGATACCCTCGGCTCAACGTCACCCGCGTGCCGGTGCGCAGCAGCACGGCGTACTCGCCGTTGAGCCAGGGCTGCAGCTCCTGGATGCGCTCCATATTGACGATACGGCAGCGGTGGATGCGGAAGAATTTTTCCGGATCGAGCCGCGCTTCGATCGCGTTCATCGTTTCCCGCAGTAGGTACGACGTGTTGCCGACGTGCAGCCGCACGTAGTTGCCCGCCGCTTCCACCCAGTCGATCTCGTCCGCGCGAAGGAAGAACAGGCGGCCGCCTGACTTGACGACCAGCCGATCCGTGCGCGGCTGATCTCTCCGCAGATCCTTCACGAGCGCCAGCAGCCGGCGTCCGATCTCGCCGGTGTCCTCGCGCTCCACCTGCTTGCGTGCGCGCTGAAGCGCGTCGCGGAAGCGATCGCGATCGAACGGCTTGAGCAGGTAATCGAGCGCCTTCACCTGGAACGCACGAAGCGCGTGCTGATCGTGCGCGGTGACGAAGATGACGAGCGGCATCTTCTCGCCGCCGACCGCCTCGATCACCTCGAAGCCGTTCATCTGCGGCATCTGGATGTCGAGGAACACCAGGTCGGGCGTCTGTTCGACGATCGCCCTCACCGCCTCCTCGCCGTCGCGGCACTGCCCGATGATCTCGATGTCGGGCTCGGCGGCCAGCAACCCCGCCAGCCGCTCGCGCGCGAGCGGCTCGTCGTCCACGATGAGCGTCCTGATCTTTTTCACGGTGTCTGCTCCCGGATGGTGAGAACGGCTTCAGTGTCCCGCGGCGCATGCAGGTGTACGCTCGCGGCGGCGTGGTCCACGGCCCGCTGATCGGTGCGCCACGGCACGGCCACCACGACGGCGACTCCTTCGTCGAGGCGATGGAATTCGAACCGGAAGTCCGCGCCGAACTGATGCTGCAGGCGCGCACGCGTCGTCGAGACGCCGATTCCCTTCTGCAGCGCCGTCAGCGCGGTCTCGGAGAGCCCGCGGCCGTTGTCGCGGACTTCGATCCACAGCTTGGTGTCGTCGCGGCGCGCGGTGATCTGAATGTGACCCGGTCCGGATTTTCGGGAGATGCCGTGCTTGATCGCGTTCTCGACGAGCGGCTGGAGCAACAAGGTCGGAACGAGCACGTCGAGCGTTTCGGGCTGGATGTCGAACGTCACGAGCAGCCGGTCGGCGAACCGCGTTTGCTCGATTTCCAGGTATTTTCCAAGGAAATCGAGTTCCTCCTGCAACGTGATCTCCTGCTGGCCCATGTTCTCGAGCGTCATCCTGAGGAGATCGCTGAGGCGCGTCAGCGTGCGATCGGCGGCCTCCACGTCGGAGTGCATCAGCGCGGAAATCGCGTGCAGCGTGTTGAACAGGAAGTGCGGCTGAAGCTGCTGGCGCAGGGCGGCCATCTGCGCTTCGACGAGGCGGATCTCGAGCTGCGACGCGCGGATCGCCCGGCGGCGGGACTCGCCGTAGTAGAGCAGCGCGTGGCTCAAACCGGCGATCGCCCAGTAAGTCATCATCTCCCAGTCGAAGTTCTGGAGCGCGGAGCGCTTCACCTCGTACCACCAGGAGAACGGCCGGCCATCGAGCGTCACGAACCACCACTGAACGGCCGCCATGGCGGCGATGTGCGCGAGGGAATAGAGCGCCACTGCCGGCAGGTGGACCAGGATCGCCCGGCCAAGCCCCTGGCGCTCGAGCCGGAAGCGCTGGGAGAGCCACACGATCGACGGGGTGAAGAGCGCCCACACATACCAGTAGGTGCAGTTGAGAACCACCAGCGACTGCCATCGGGCCGGAGACTTCCCGAGCGCGTGGGTGAACTGGAGGGCAAGCGCGGAAGAGATGAGCCCGAGGAGCGTCGCCACCCCCAGCACGAAGTGCCAGCGCAGCACGGAGCGCGACGGGGCGATCACCGGCACGTCGGTGCCCGCACCGCTCACGTCGAGGCGCCGATCGGCAGGAGGTTTCATACGCTGAGGGTTAGACGTATGAGAAGAGCTTTTTGGTTAACCGAGCGCCGAAATCGTCCGCATGCGGTCAGGTCGCGCGGATCCGGACAGCCTCCGCTCCCTCGAAAATCACGCGCGCTCACAAAAAACGTGTGTATCATGATTCGTAGTGAGTTCTCCCACCACAAGAGGTCATCGGAGCTGGAAGGCTGGCGAAGCCTTCACGGTCGGCGACGCTACTGACCTCTACGAAGTCGATCGCTGGGGGAAGGGTTACTTCTCGATCTCGCCGTCCGGGCACGTGCTCGTGCATCCGACGAAGGATCCCTCGAGATCGATCGACCTCAAGCAGCTCACGGATCACCTGTTGCTCCGCGGCATCAGCCTGCCGGTGCTGATCCGGTTCCGCGACATCCTCCGCCATCGCGTCGGCGACATCCACAACGCGTTTCGCGCGGCGATTGCGCAGCACCAGTACGACGGGCGTTACATCTGCGTCTATCCGATCAAGGTCAACCAGCAGCGCCAGGTCGTCGAAGAGGTCCTCGACTTCGGGCGCGAGTACGGGTTCGGCCTCGAGGCGGGCTCGAAGCCCGAGCTGCTCGCCGTCGCGGCGCAGGCCTATAACGACACGCCGATCATCTGCAATGGCTTCAAGGACGCCGAGTTCATCGAGATGGCGATGCTCGCGCAGAAGATCGGGCGCAACGTCATCCCCGTCGTCGAGAAGTACACGGAGCTCGGCCTCATTCTGAAATACGCGGAGCGTGTTGGCGTGCGCCCGCAGATCGGGATGCGCGTCAAGCTCGCAGCGCGCGGCGGCGGACGCTGGCAGGGCTCAGGCGGCTACCGTTCGAAGTTCGGCCTCACCGTCGCGGAAGTGCTGCGCGGGCTGGATGAGCTCCGGTCGCGCGGCATGCAGGACTGTTTCAAGCTGCTGCACTTCCACCTCGGCAGCCAGATCCCGAACATTCGCATCGTCAAGGGGGCGCTGAACGAAGCGGCGAGGGTCTACACCGAGCTGTCGAAGGCCGGCGCGGGCCTGCAGTACCTCGACGTCGGCGGCGGCCTCGGCGTCGATTACGACGGGTCGCAGACGAACTTCGAGTCGAGCGTCAACTACACCCTCGAGGAATACGCGAACGACGTCGTCTATCACATCCAGACGGTGTGCGACGATGCCGGGGTGAAGCATCCGACGATCGTGTCGGAGAGCGGCCGCGCGATCGTCGCGTACCACAGCGTACTGATCTTCAACGTCCTCGGCGTGTCCGCGTTCGGGGAGGAGAAGATCCCCGCGGAGATACGGCCGGACGAGGCGGAGCAGCCTGTCATCGACCTGCTCGAGACGTACACGAACCTGACCGCTCGCAACGCGCTCGAGAGCTACCACGATGCGCAGCAGGCGCTCGACATGGCGCTCAACCTGTTCACCGGCGGCTACCTGCCGCTCGAGCAGCGCTGCCAGGCCGAGAACCTGTACTGGGCGATCCTCGTGAAGCTGCGGAAGCTCGTGGCGCAGATGGACGAGGTGCCGGAGGACCTGCAAGGGCTCGACGACACGATGGCGGATACGTACTTCTGCAACTTCTCGCTGTTCCAGTCGATTCCTGACAGCTGGGCGATCAAGCAGCTGTTCCCGGTCATGCCGATTCACATGCTGAACGTGGCGCCGACGCATCACGCCGTGCTCGGCGACATCACGTGTGACTCGGATGGCAAGATCGATCAGTTCATCGATCGGCGCGACGTGAAGCGGACGCTGCCGCTCCATACCGTTAACGGCGACCCCTACTACCTTGGCGTCTTCCTCGTCGGCGCGTACCAGGAAATCCTCGGCGACCTGCACAACCTGTTCGGCGACACGCACGCCGTGCACGTCAGCCTCGACGAGCGCGGAAGCGTCGTGCTGGATGCCGTGATCAAAGGGGACACCGTCAAGGAAGTGCTCGACTACGTCGAGTTCGATGCGGACACGCTGGTCCGCAAGCTCCGGCACGACGTGGAGCTTGCGGTGCGTGAAGGAAAGATCGGCTACGAAGAAGCCGGGCGCCTCCTCGAGTTCTACGAGGAAGGCCTGCAGGGCTACACCTACCTGGAAGAACCGAGAGAGCGTTAAAAGAATTGCCATAATCGCCGGAACTGCCAGAATTGCCATAATTTGCTTCCCTGAATTTTCCACTTACGGCGATTCCAGGTTCGGGCCCGCGATCGTGACGGTTGCGTACGAGCTTGTCGCTGCTGGACTGATGCGCTACACTCCGGCGCCCATCTTGCGATCGAAACGGCCATCCCATGTATCCACAGCTGTCCCTTAGTGAAACGCGCCCGCCACTTACGCGCGCTTCGGTTCTCGTCGTGGATGACGACCTGGGAACGCGAGAGATCTTCGCTTTGGCGCTGAAAGCGGCGGGCATACAGGTTCGCACGGCCGGATGCGGCGCCGACGCGATCAGAATCGCGCGCGAAGCACGCTTCGATCTGTTGCTGATCGATCTGGAGCTGCGCGACATGCGCGGCACCGATGTCGTGCGGATGCTGCAGACCGAAACTGCGGCCGTGCCGTTCGTACTGATTAGCGGTTTCCTCACGACGGATGTCACCGTTGAGGCGATGAAGCTCGGCGCGCTCAACGTGCTCGACAAGCCGGTCTCGGTTGACGTACTCCCGCGGCTGCTGCCCGTGGTTTCCAGGCACTGCGCGATCACTGAAACTGAAAGCGCTCAAGAAACCTGTCAATCACGCACCCTTCTCGAGAACCTGACCGCGTTTCGCCGAAACGGCACACGCGGGGTCTGCAGCCGAACGATGGGCCGTGCTCGTCCTGAAAGGCTGCGGCGCACCCAATGATCTGAATACGCTCGAGGACTGGGCGGAGGTCGGAGCCCTGAGCTACACGGCACTCAGACAAGTCTGCGTGATGGTAAACGTGCGTCCTTACCACGCGCGCGATTTCGTGCGCGTCTTCCGAGCCGTCCTTCGCGCAGCCACGGACGGCTCGCCCGTCGAGTCGCTCCTCAACGTGGCCGACAGCCGTACGCTTGGCGCACTCCTCAAGAAGAGCGGCATCGGCCGCGTCCGATCGGAACGGCAACGGCTCACGGTCGATGAATTCCTGCGGAACCAACGACTCGTCCCGCCTGAGAATTTTGCCGTTCGGCTCCTCTACAACATGGTCGCCCGGTACACGCCCAAAAATTTCCGCTGAATTTTCCGTCAAAAATTCCGGCAAATCCTGCTCGACGCTCCTCCAATGCTCCGCTAGGCTTAGCGCCGCAAATCACCCGCCGTCGCGCCACACGAGTCGCGGATCGCGTCAGAGGTCCTTGGATCTGTCGAGCATCTCCGCCCGATCGAGTGGTGCCGGCGTGATGCCGTTGCACCGACAGGGAGGCAGGTCATCGTGCGATGAAGTGCCGTGATAGTCCTCGTCGTAGCAATCGCGACCGGCACGCTCCGGGCGCGGGCCGTCGTTCTCAGTCGGGAGGCGCCGACCGGTTTCGACAACGTGACGAACGGTTACATCACGCAGGCGGAGTTCGACACCTTCCGCCGCCGATTCGAAGAGCCCGAAGCGATCGCGGACGGCCTGGGTCCCATGTACAACGCCGAGAGCTGCTCAGCGTGTCACGCCAGCCCCATTACCGGCGGCGCCAGCCAGGTCACTGAGTTGCGCGCGGGACATCTGGACGCGGAAGGGCGCTTCGTCGAGCCGGTGGGAGGCGCGTTGATTCACGAGCGTGCGATCGCGCCTGATATTCAGGCCCACGTCAGCGACGACCAGGATGTTCGCGGGTTCCGCGCTTCACCTTCAGTTCTGCGACTTGGGTACGTCGAGGCGATTGACGATGCGACCCTGCTGGAAGTGGCGAGACAGCAGGCCACCGAAACCGGAGGGCGCATCGCGGGGCAGATCGCGATGGTGCCGGTGCTCGAGGCGGCAGGCACGCTTCGAGTCGGGCGCTTCGGTTGGAAGAATCAGCACGCAAGCCTTCTCTCGTTCGTCGCGGACGCGTACGTCAATGAGCTCGGCATCACCAACCGCCTGGCGCCTGCAGAACTCCCCTCATTGTCCGCGCTGCTTCCCTATGATGCCGTTCCAGATCCGGAAGATAGTCCCGAGCGACCCATAGGGGAGCAGGACATCGATGTGCTCACCGCGTTCGTTCGTGCTACGAAAGCGCCGGCGCCCGACCGCGCGCTCGCCGGCACGGCAGACGCTCGTATCGGCGTGCAAATCTTTCGCGCGATCGGCTGTGCCGTGTGTCACGTCGAAAGTCTCGTGACAGCCCCGGCGGGAACGGTTGTCAACGGCGGCGCGCTCGTGGTTCCGGCCGCACTCGGCGACAACGTGATTCATCCCTTCAGTGATTTCCTTTTGCACGACGTCGGGACGGGCGATGGCATTCCCCAGGGTTCGGCACCGGGCGCCATGTTCCGCACGGCACCGCTGTGGGGACTTCGCACGCGCACACGGCTGATGCACGACGGCGCGTCGCTGACGCCGATGGACGCTGTGCGCAGGCACCGCGGTGAAGCGCTCTCTGCATCAATGGCAGCTTCGCGGATTGGCCAGCGGGAGTGGAGGCGATTGCTGGTGTTTTTGCAGTCACTGTGAGCAGCCGAGAGCGTCGATCAACGTCGACAGTCCGACATGTTGGGGCCCGCTCTCCACAGGATCTTCCTATGAAGCACCGAATCCTTGGTTGGGTCGTCCTGATTGCGTGCTGCCTCTCGATCGCGTTGAATGCGCAGTCGGGCGTCAGCTACGTCTACGACGATCTCGGGCGGCTCATTGGAGTCATCGACGCGAGCGGCAACTCCGCGGTCTACCACTACGACGCCGTCGGTAATCTGACCTCCATCGATCGCTACACTGCGTCCCAGGTCGCGGTCTTTGCATTCTCGCCGCGCCAGGGACCGATCGGGACGACGGTCACGATTCGCGGCAGCGGGTTTTCCGCTACGGCGAATCAGAACACCGTGACGTTCAACGGCACGGCGGCGACGGTGTCCAGTGCGACCACGTCGCAGCTGGTCGTCACCGTCCCAACCGGGGCGACGACCGGTTCGATCGGCGTCACCGCCCCCAATGGATCCGCTTCCAGCGCGACATCCTTCTCAGTCACGACCGGCACGTCTGCACCCGTCATCACCTCGCTGTCTCCAACGATCGCGGCGTCAGGCACAGCGATGACCATCACGGGGAGCGGGTTCGATTCCGCCCTGCTCAACGATCGAGTGGCGCTCAACATCGCGAACGCATCGCCGACTTCGGCGACTTCCACGCAGATAGGACTGACTATTCCGGCTGCTGCAACAAGCGGAAAAGTGACCGTCGTGACGCCGCTCGGAACTGCAGTCAGCGGCGACGATCTGTTCGTACCTCCATCACCCTATTCAGCCGCCAACGTGCTCGTGACCGGCCGGCTGACGCTTGGGACCGGGAAGCCGGTCTCGATGGGAACCGCCGCGAAGATCGCGCTCGAGCTCTTCGACCTGCCGGCCGGTCATCACGCGAGCCTGACGGTGACCAGTAGTTCGATCCTGTCGGGGTCTGTCTCTGTCAGGAACCCGTCCGGCGCGACACTCGGTACCGCGGCTTTCGGGATCAGTGGCGGCTACATCGAGCCGTTTTCCGCATCGACAACGTCCGGCGCATACACCGTGCTGCTCGCACCCGGAGCGAGCTACACCGGGAACGCCACGCTCACCGTGTACGACGTTCCCGCGGACCTCACGGGCAGTATCGTCCCTGGAGGCGACCCGGTGACGCTTGGGATCGGCACGCCCGGGCAGAACGCCCGCCTGACGTTCCAGGGCTCGGCGGGTCAGCGCATAAGTCTCAAGATGAGTGCCGGCCCCGTCGGGGGAGTTTCCATCCTGAAGCCCGATGGCTCAGAGCTCGCGAGTGGGTCCGTTGGCGCCGTGACGTCGTTCGTCGACACACAGGTGCTGCCCGTGACTGGCACGTACGCTATCGGCGTGGATCCCATGGGGGCAGCGACAGGAAATGTGACCCTGACTCTTTACAACGTCCCCGCGGATCTGACGGGCACCATCACCACAGGATCTGCGGTCAGCCTCAATTTCCAAACGCCGGGGCAGAACGGGTCGTTGACATTCAGCGGCACCGCCGGCCAGCGCGTCAGCCTCGCGATTAATGGCAGTGCCGTGTCGGCAAGCGTCGCCATTCGGGACTCCAGCAACACGATTCTGGGATCCGCCTCCAGCGGTGTAATCACGGCATTCATCGAACCTGTCGTGCTCGCCGCCACCGGTACCTACACGGTGACGGTCGACCCCACCACGTACAACACCGGAAACGCGACGCTCACGCTTTACAACGTTCCCGCGGATCTGACGGGCACCATCACCACAGGATCTGCGGTCAGCCTCAATTTCCAAACGCCGGGGCAGAACGGATCGTTGACGTTCAGCGGCACCGCCGGTCAGCGCGTCAGCCTCGCGATCGATGGCAGCGCCGTGTCGGGAAGCGTCGCCATTCGGGATTCCAGCAACACGATTCTGGGATCCGCCTCCAGCGGTGTGATCGCGGCGTTCATCGAGCCGGTCACGCTGGCGGCCACTGCGACGTACACGGTAACAATCGATCCCACCACGTACAACACCGGAAGCGCGACGCTCACCCTCTACAACGTGCTGGCCGACACGACCGGATCCGTGACCGTTAATAGCTCCGGTGTGAGCGTCAGCCTCTCCAGTCCCGGCCAGAACGGGTCCCTGACATTTTCGGGGACCTCCGGGCAGCAGGTCACGGTACACGCCACGAGCAACTCCATCCTTGGTGTGACGGTGAAGCTGCTCAAACCTGACGGTTCGCAGCTCACCTCCACCACCTCCACCGCGGGGAGCTTCAACCTCGCGAGCCAGCCGCTGCCATCGACGGGGACGTACACGATCGTCATCGATCCGTCGACCACGAGGACAGGCAGCATCACGATTAGCGTCAGCAACCCATAGTCGATACGGAGCCCACGATGATTCGGCGATGCGCTCTCGCAACGGGATTTGCGCTTTTCACCACGCTTGCTTCGAGTGGCACTGGCTCGGGGCCTGCCCGGCAGGCCCCAGGTCGGCAAACCGCCGCGCCGCAGGCCGCGCGGGGCGCCACAGCCACGCGCCTTGCAGACGGTCGCATTTTGATGGTTGGCGGCGAAGGTGCAGAAGCAGGCACCTGGCTGTGGGATCCGGAGACAGGCGTGGCCGCGCCGACCGCAAACAGCATCGTCGCGCCGCGCGCGTGGCATACGGCCACGCTGCTGTCCGACGGTACGGTGCTCCTCATCGGTGGCCGCAGCGGAGGCGCGCTCGTCACTGCTGCCGAGATCTTCGATCCGGCAAGCGGCGTGTTCTCCCTGTTTCCGGACGCGGGCGCAGTTTTGCGAGCGTCCCATAGTGCGACCTTGCTGACCGATGGCCGCGTGCTCGTCGCCGGCGGCAGCGACGAGCATGGGCTTCCGCTTCCGACGGAGATTTGGGACGACGGGTTGGCGGACGCGGCACCGGTCCTCATCGATCCGGGCAGCGGCACAGTTCTGTACACACAGGCCTCGGCGATTACAACCGGGCCCGCGCTCAGTTATGTCTTCCCAGCCTCCGGCGCGAGGAATGTCCCGGTCGACGTCCACGTGACGATGCGATTTTCCCATGCGATGAATGTCGGGTCGATATCGGCCGAGACGGTTACGCTAAGTGGCCCTGATGGTGCCGTTGCCGTGCGGCTGGTGCCCGCGGAGGATGGCCGCCTCCTGTTCGTGTGGCCCACCGAGCCATTGAAAGACGGAACGACCTACACCGTGCAAATCGCTGACATGACGGACCAGCGCGGTCTGGTCGTCGAACCGATGTACGCAACCTTCATGACGGCTCGATCGGCGCGGCGTGCGTCACAGCCGGATCCCGAGGAGTGGATCCCGGACGCGTCCGCGGCGCAGAACGGCTGGCGCAGCAACAGGCGGCCCTCGCCCTGGGAGCAGCTGCCCACGCTCGTCGCCCCTCCGGGCGTGACGGCGGTGTCCGGCCGCGTCCTGACGCTCGACGGACGTCCGCTTCCGGGAGTGACGCTCGAGATCGACGGCGTAGGCGAAACGGAATCGGACCGCACCGGACGCTTTCTGCTCCTGGCGTCCAGCGCCACGGCCGGCCGGCACGTGCTCGATATCGAAGGTGACACGGCCAGCCGCCCCGGGCGCCAGTACGGATTCTTCGAGTACGGGATGACCATCGAGGCCGGACAGACGACCGTGCTTCCGTTCACCGATCTGGATGCCGCGCTTGGACACGCGGCACACGGTGAAGATTCCGTCGCCGACGACGAGCGAGGTGGTCGTGACCACGCCGTACATTCCAGGGCTCGAGCTGCACATCCCGCCGCGGAGTGTGATTCGCGGCGAGGACGGGAAGCCCGTGACGGAGGTTGGCATCACCGCGATTCCAGTCGACCGGCCGCCGTTCCCGCTGGCGAAGAACGTCGACGTGCCGGTCTATTTCACGATCCAGCCGGGCGGCGCATACGCGTACACGGCGGGCAGCGGACCGAAAGGCGCGTGGCTCGTGTACCCCAATTACCGCGGCGGCATCGCCGGCCAGCGGGTCCAGTTCTTCCAGGACGGCGTCACGGCGAGGCGTTGGCTCGCGTAGGTCAAGAGCAGCTTGAAGGCGTACGCATACGAGTCGCGCGTATGCTCGCTGGCGCGCCGCTCGAGAGGGAGGCGCTGCTCGAAGAAGGCGGTGACGTGTGGAGCGATCGGTGTCATGGTTGCGCTCCCATCGCCAGGCCTTCGGCGCGGTCCGCGATGTCTCGCATGAGATCCGGGACGGCTTCCAGATACCAATACGTCTCGGCCACGCTCTTGTGACCGAGATAGGTGGAGAGCGCCACCATGTGGCGGGTGACGGCATCACGGCCATCCGGACACGTCTGGAGGGCCCGCGTCGCGAAGGTGTGACGCAGGGACTTCGCCGTTGGCCGCGCAGGGCTCGTCGACCGTGTCGCTGACCTACGACTACGCGAATCGTCGCAGCACGGTGACGTACCCGAATGGAATCGTGGCGACGCACGGCTACGATGCGGCTAATCAGGTGACGAGCATCACTTACACGTTGGGGCAGAGCACGTTGGGGGACCTGACGTACAGCTACGACGCGGCGGGAAATCGGACGAGCGTCGGTGGATCGTTGGCACGCACAGGGCTGCCCACAGCGCTCGCGAGCGCGACCTACGACGCGGCGAATCGCATTGCGACCTGGAGTGGCACCTCGTTCACCTACGATCCGAATGGCAATCTCATAAGCGACGGGCTCATCAGTTACTTGTGGAATGCGAGGAATCAGCTCGTGGGGCTCTCGGGCGCCACGTCGGCGAGCTTCCAATACGACGGGCTGCGTCGGCGTGAATCGAAGACGGTCGGAGGGACTACGACGGGCTTCCTGTATGACGGTGTCAATCTGGTGCAGGAACTCTCAGGCAGTACGCCGACGGCGAATCTGTTGACCGGCAGCGGCATCGACGAGACGCTCACGCGCACGGACGCGGGCGGGGCCAGCACTCTGCTTGTCGACGGACTGCGCAGCACGCTCGCGTTGGCGGACACGTCCGGCACCGTGCAGACGCAGTACACGTTTGAGCCGTTCGGGACGACCACGGCGTCTGGCGTGACGACCACGAATGCCATGCAATTCACGGGGCGCGAGAACGACGGGACCGGCCTGTACGCGTACCGAGCCCGATTCTATAGCCCGGCGCTGCAACGGTTTATCAGCGAAGATCCGCTCGACGTAGCGGGTGGGTTGAATGTTTTCGCCTATGCTGCCAACGCGCCGACGGTGTACACCGATCCTTCCGGCCTCAAGCCGAGCCCCGGTTTCGGGCAGCCGCCGGGCCGTGGTCCGGGGGGACAAGGTGGTCCCGGTGCAGGTGGCCCAAACGGACCGGGGGGCAACGGCCCATCAGGTGCGCCGTCTCCCAATCCCAATGGTCAACCGCCGCGCTGCTCAGGGAATTCGGGAGGTGGTCCAGGAGCTATTGGGGGGACCGTGATCGCAGATCCTTGGGGTGTTGGAATGGGTCCCGCCGTTTCTTGGGCGTACATTCCGACGACCGGTGAATGGTTTATTGCACCAGGAGTCGGTGCCTCGCTCGGTCATAACTTCTCGTTTGGACCGCTCGTGGGCCCAAACCCCTCGGGTGTTCTCCCAGGGTGGAGCTTTGGAGGCGGGTATAACGCTACGCCGTGGAGAGGCGTACAAGGGGCGGTCAATTCGAGCGGAGCGCTTGGGGGGAATTCGTTTGGGGTGCCAGGGGTGTCGGCGACGGTGACGTATGGATTTTGCTTCTAGGCGGTACACGTGCGTTTGATCGTTCTTTCGGTGACGACCCTTCTCGTGGGAGGTCTTTTCGTTGTCTACGGCATGCTCCTGGCGTGGAGGCCAGACCTGTTCCTCAAGTTTCACGACACGTTCGTCGATCGTGGTCGGTGGAACAGGAACGCAGCTTGGCGGAAGGATGTATACGACTTCAATTACAAGGTCTTAGGTGTGGCGTTTTGCGTCTTTGGTTTGTTCATCATTTACGCCATGTTGGCGAAGTTGATATCGAGCCAGCGTTGACTTGGCCAGCGTCACTGCGGCTGAGGTTCTTTTCCATCGCTGTTGATCGCGGAGTCGTCCTTCTCGTCCATCCCATCGCTGAACGGGTTCTGGCCCCACATCGACGCCCGTCGTCCTCGCGTCGGCAGAGGGTGTGCGCCGGGCTCGCCGCGTCCAGGGGCTGAGGCCCGCGGGGCGGCGCGCTGGCGCGCGCCCTGGACCCGGCTGCGCGCGGCGCAGAGCTTGGCCGTTAGGCGACGGCGCCGGAAAAACGACGCGGTGCTGCCGCACCGACTGGGAGGGGTGACACGTCACCCCGGGGTGGGTTGCTGCAGGGGAACTGCGGTTCCTGAATAGGAACCCACAAATCCCGAACAATTTCCACCGTCAACGGCCGCCGGTTCCTGTGCAGGAATCGTCACCGCACATACTGCGCGGCCGGCTCGGTGATCGTGACTCAACGACTCGCCGCGGCGCCGTGCTGGTCACACGGGGAAGTGCGGGTCAGGCGGCCACTTCGACGATGGCGTAAAAATCAATCTCGCGCGGTCGCCGGCGCGGCGTGACGGTCTGATGGCTCGGCCGCGGCACGGGCAGGCCGTCGTCGCGCAAGCCGCGGACGTGCAGCGCCATGGCCTGCTCGATGCGGCGCAAGGCGCTGTCGAGGGTCTTGCCGGTCGCGACACAGCCCGGCAGGTCGGGCACCGACGCGCCCCAATCACTGTGCGGATCGCGGCTGATGCGCACCAGGTACCGGATTCTCTTCATGGTTTCGGTCCTTTCCATCCCGCCTGCCGTTTGACGGACGCGAACGTGCCTTTCGGCATCTCGTCGCCGAGATGCCCGCTGATCGTGACGCGCCCCGGCCGCAGCGGGTGCTTGAATTGCCGGTGGCTGCCTGTCGTCGTCACCAGCGCCCAGCCGTCGGCCTCGAGGCGCCGAATCACCTCGCGCACCTTCACCCGACGACGCTACCACAGCCGAGGGGACAGACCCGCCTAACTGGCCTTGTGGCGCAGCAAGCCGTCAATCGTGGTGAGCAGCGCGTCTCGCTGCCGCTCGGGCAGCGCCTCGATCGCGGGGAGGCGTTTGAGAAAGCGGCGATCTCGCACGACGACACTCGCCTTGGCCTCTTTGAGGCCGAGGATCTCATCGGTCGAGGTCTTCAACGCCCGCGCGAAGCGCGCGAGCAACGAGCTGGGCAGGCGCCGCACCCCGCGCTCGTAGCGCGAGAGCAAAGAAATTCTGGCAATTCTGGCAATTGCGGCGATTCTGGCAATGCCTTACGCCATCGTCGGCTTGCAGTAGGTATCGAAGGCTCGCGTCAGTTCGTCGGCGATCATCTCCGCGTGCCGATTTTCAATCTGGCTCCGCTCCATCATGTAGAGCAGCTTGCCGTCGCGCAGCAGCGCGATGGAGGGCGACGACGGCGCGTAGCCGCTGAAGTACTGGCGCGCGCGGTCGGTTGCCTCGATATCGGCGCCGGCGAACACGGTTGCCAGGACGTCAGGCTTGTTCGGGTGCCGCAGCGCCAGCGCGATCCCCGGCCGCGCCTTGCCGGCTGCGCATCCGCACACCGAGTTCACCACCATCATCACGACGCCCTTGCTGTTCTTCACGACGTCGTCCACGGCCGCCGCCGTGCGCAGTTCTTTCGCGCCCATCTCGCTCATCTCGCCGCGCATGGGGGCAATGAAGTATTCAGGGTAGGGCAATGTTCCTCCACGGTCCGCCTGAAAAGGTCCGCCTGAAGGCGGACGCTACCGATGTAAAGATTCGTCCCGCTGCGCCTTGAATTCGTTGCCCGGCTTCCACTCCGGGTACTTGTCCGCATTGGCGACGCGGTAGCCAACCGCGACAAACAGCTGCGCGTCGTCGATGGCGCCGGTGAGGTCCCAGTCCGGCTTCACCTCGTCGGATGGCGCATGGTAGTCCTTCTCAGTGTACTCGTCCCGCTTCTTCCTGCCCCACTCGGGATCCTTGCCGACGTAATCGATGCCGGAGTCGGGGTCGAGCGCGGGCACCCCCTGCTTCGCAAAGTTGAAATGATCGGACCGGTAGTAGAAGCCTTTTTCGGGCTCGGGATCCGGACGCAGCACGCGTCCCTGTTCGTCCGCCGCGGCTTTGAGGTAGTCGTCGAGCTCGGACGCGCCCATGCCTACCACAGTAATGTCCTTCGTGCGCCCCCACTGGTTGACGCCGTCGATGTTGATGTTCGCGAGCGTCTTGTTCAGCGGGTAGAGCGGCGAGATCGAGTAGTACTGCGAACCCAGCAGCCCCTGTTCTTCTGCCGTGACCATCAGGAAGAGGATCGATCGCTTCGGCTGCGGCTGGACCTGCGTGAACGCGCGCGCGATCTCGAGCACCGTCGCGACGCCTGACGCGTTGTCGAGCGCCCCGTTGTAGATCCTGTCTCCGTTCACCGGTATGCCGACGCCGAGGTGATCCCAGTGCGCTGAGTAGACGACGTACTCGTCCTTCAGCTTTGGATCGCTGCCCTCGAGCTTTGCGACGACGTTCCGCGAATCGATCGTTCGCAGCGTGTTCGTCACGGCCATTGACGCCTTGAGGCCGAGCGGTACCGGCTTGAACTCGCGCGTGCACGCCTGTTTCTTCAGCGCGTCGAAGTCCTGCCCGCCCATCGCGAGGATCTTCTTCGCCGCGTCGGTCGTGATCCACCCCTCGACGTTGGCGCGCGACATGTTCTTGTCGGGCGTGACGAGATCGAACTTCTCGTTCAGGTTGCCCTGCACGACCTTGAATGGATATCCCGCCGGCCCGGTCTCGTGCACGATGAGAATCGCCGCCGCGCCTTTTCGCGTGCCTTCCTCGAATTTGTACGTCCAGCGGCCGTAATACGTCATCGCGTCCCCTTTGAAGACGTTCGGGTCGAGCTTTGACGGATTCTTCGGGTCCGGAACCGCGGGATCGTTGACGAGGACGATAATCGTCTTGCCCTTCACGTCCGCGTCCTTGAAGTCGTTCCAGTTGTACTCGGGCGCCTCGACACCGTAGCCGGCGAACACGACATCGGTGTTATCGATCGACGCGCCGTCCGCGACGTGCTTCGTCCACGCGACCACATCGTCGGCCCACTTGAGCGTCTGCTTCTGCGATCCCTTCGTGAAGGTGAGGGGCTTCGCTTCCTTCCCCAGGATTCCGACGAGCGGGACTTTCTGTATGTAAGTGCCGTCGGGATTTCCCGGCTTGAGGTTCAGCTTCCTGAACTGATCCTGGATGTACGTGACGGTCAGGTCCTCGCCTTTCGTGCCGGGGGCGCGCCCTTCATATTCGTCGGACGACAGCACCTTGATGTGCGCGAGCACCGCCTGCGGATCGATCTTCGGCATGGACGAGAGCGGCACCTGCGGCGCCTGCCCGATCGCGTGGAGCTGTGCCGGCTGCTCCGGAGCGGCGTCCCTGCGGCTGCAGGCTGCGACGCTCGCGACGAGCAGGGTGATCAGAAGGATTCGATTCATGGCGTCATTGTAATTCGTCGCGCATCACTTCCTTCCACTCACCGGGCTGCAGCGTGCCAAGCTCGATCGGGCCGAACCCAACTCGCATCAGCCGCGTGACCTCGTGACCGAGCGCGGCGAACATCCGCCGGATCTCGCGGTTCTTCCCCTCCACGAGCTCCACCAGGAGGTGCGTTTCGCGCGTGGAGCGCTTCCGCACGACAACGGACTTCGCCGAAAGCCCGTCGATGCCCTCCATCACGCGATCAACGGCGGCCTCGTCCACCGAGCCGCGCACCGTCACGACGTAACGTCGAACGATCCCCGCGGCTGGATCGGTCAAGCGACTCGCAAGCTGCGTGTCGTTCGTGAGCAGCAGCAGGCCGGTGCTGGCCATGTCGAGCCGTCCAACCGCGACGAGCCCGTGCGCGGCATCTCCGAGCACGTCGAAGATCGTGCGGCGTCCTTCCGGATCTCGCCGCGTCGTGATGACCCCGCGGGGCTTGTTCAGCGCGATCGTGCGCCATTCGCGGTGTCGCGGCTTCTCGCCGTCGACCGTGATCGACCCTGATTCAGCAACGACCAGGTGGGAAGCGTCCATGACGACGCGGCCGCGGACCCGCACGCGTCCGGCGATCAACCGCCGTGCCTCGGTTCGGGACGCCAATCCAAGCTTTGACACAGCGCGGTCGAGACGGACTTTCATGGAAATGATCGGATCCCGGATCCCGGACCGCGGATCCCGGATCCCGGATCCCCACCCCCCGCCTTCGCCGCGAAGCGGCTTCGGCGAGGCCTCGCCGTAGCCGGCCCGAATCCGCGTGCCGGCGGAGGCGGGCGGATCCCGACTGAGCTATCCTAGCAGCCCGTGGTGAAAGTCTGGCTGCATTCGACGTGCGATGCATCCTCGCGGGCTGCGTTGCTCCTCGCTCAAATACTCCCGGTATTCTCGGTCGTCGCGCCTTGCCCGCGAGGCGCCTCGCCCGCCTCGGTGCGACGCCAGACTTTCGCCACGGACTGCTAGCGGCGATGTCACTGAAACGGAGCTCGGTCCTCGCATTCGCGCTGATGGTCGCCGGACTCTTCTTGCTGATCGAGCGGCGCGAAGTGATCGCGCGCAGCGTGCCGGGTATGGCGGTGCAGGCCGCAGCGGTGGTCTTGATGGTCACCGCCCGCATCACGTTCGGCAGCCGCAGTTTTCACGCGGCCGCGAATCCGACAAAGGGCGGCCTCGTCACGACCGGCCCGTATCGCTGGTTCCGGCACCCCATCTACGCCGCGATTCTGTATTTCTGCTGGAGCACGGCGCTCGATCACCACTCGGTGCCGGCAATCCTCGCCGCGGTGATCGTCACGATCGGCGCCGCCGTGCGGATGCACGCGGAAGAAACGCTGCTGGTCGGCATGTATCCGGAGTACGCCGCATATCGCGCGCGGACCGCGCGCGTCATCCCGTTTGTCTTATAGATCGCTGAGCAGGCAGATGAATTCGCCAAGCACCATCGCGGTGGCGCCCCATACCTGGTGCCCCAGCAGATCGAAATAGGGATACTCGACCGCCACACCTTCACGAATGCGCGTGCCCTGGCGGATTCGCGACGCGTCGCGCAGATCCTCCAGCGAGACCTCCAGAACCGCTTCGACTTCTCCAGGCGCCGGCTGGAATGCGGGGCGCAGGTCGGTGATCCCGACGACCGGATGCAGCGTGAAGCCGCTGACGATTATGTGGACGGGCGTCAGTTCGCCGAGCATGCGCACCGACTCCGGGTCGACGCCGATCTCCTCGGCCGCTTCGCGCAGCGCGGCCTGCGCGATCGTCTCGCCCGGATCCGTCGCGCCTCCCGGGAGGCTGATCTGGCCGGGATGGCGCGTGAGGCTGTTCGAGCGCACGGTGAGCGCAACCGCGGCGCTCTGCCCGTGCGGGTAGAGCAGCAACAGCGCCGCCGCTGAACGGGAGGTCGCCGGGAACTGCCCGGTGCGCCACGCCTTCTGCAGCAGATCCGGCGCGAAGCGGATCTGCGCCTCGATCCCCGGAAGCGTTCCGGCCAGGCGGTCGAGCAGTACTCTCTCAATATCGCGGAGCGGCACTTCGATCAGTATCGCAGTTCCGACCGCCGAACGGACAGCGTCAGTTCCGAACGGCGAACGGCCAGCGTCAGTTCCGAACGGACAGCGTCAGTTCCGAACGGACAGCGTCAGTTCTGAACGGACAGCGTCAGTTCCGAACGGCGAAGCGCGCACCGCGAGTCGTTACGGGTTGCGTTCTTCGTTGCAGAACGGCCAACATGTGGGCATGTCGGCATTTCCGAGGATTGATCCGGCCGTCGGACGGGGCGTGCTCGATCTCGTGCGCGGGTGCACGTTCGACGACCTCATTCTGTCCCCGCAGCGCAGCGTGCTCGCGCGGCGCGATCCGTCGGCGATCGATCTGTCGTCGCGCATCTCGAGACGGATCACGCTGAAACGCCCGATCGTCTCGGCGAACATGGACACGGTCACGCGCGCGCCGATGGCGATCGTGCAGGCGGAGGAAGGGGGGCTCGGCGTCATCGATCGCGGATTCCGTCCCGGCGAGATCGAGCCGCAGGTGCGCGAAGTGGAGATCGTCAAACGCACGCAGCATGGCGTGATTAAGGATCCCTGGAGCATCGCGCCCACCGCGTCGCTGGACGAGGCCGCGGCGCTGATGGAAAAAAAACGCATCGGCACCCTGGTCGTCGTCGACGAGCGGCAGCGGCTCGCCGGGCTGCTGACCGAACGGGACATGCGGTTCGTCACGCGCCGCGGCTCGTACGTGTCGGATCGGATGACGCCGGTCGCCCAGCTGGTGACGCACGAGGGGGTGATCGCACCGGACGCGGCCGAGCGGTTGATGGTCGAGCGGAAGATCAAGAAACTGCCGCTCGTCGGGAAGGACGGGTCGCTGCTCGGCCTGATCACCGCGCGCGATCTCGTGCGGCAACGGCGCATGCCGTTTGCCACGCGCGACACCCACGGCCGGCTGCGGGTCGGCGCGGCGATCGGCGCGACCGGTGATTACCTCGAACGCGCGGCGGAGCTCATTCGCGCCGAAGTGGACGTGATCGTCATCGACATCGCGCACGGCCACTCGATCGTGATGGAGCGCGCGATCGAACAGTTCCGCAAGCGGTTCGGCGAGTTCGAGATGATCGCGGGGAATGTCGCCACCGCGGAAGGCGCGAAGTTCCTGCTCGACCTCGGCGCCGACGGGATCAAGGTCGGCATCGGGCCGGGGGGCGGCTGCACGACGCGCATCACGACGAGCTTCGGCGTGCCGCAGGTGCAGGCGCTCGTCGAGTGCCGGCTGGCGCTCGGCGACTCGGACGTCGCGGTCGTCGCGGACGGCGGCGTGCGGCGCCACGGCGCGATCTTCGAGGCGCTGCTCTTCGGCGGCGACTGCGTGATGCTCGGCAGCGCCTTTGCGGGGACCGAGGAGTCGCCGGGTGAAGTGGTGCACAAGTCCGTTGTGCTGCCGGAGTCGCAGAAGACGGTGAAGGTGCCGTTCAAGGTGCTGCGCGGCATGGCGTCGCTCGCGGCCATCCGCGATCGGCTCGACGTCGAAGACGCCGACAAGGTGGAGCTCGAGGCGCTCGGCGCCGAAGGCATGGAAATCAGCGTGCCCTCGCGCGGCTCGGTGCGGCCGATCGTCCGTGACATGATCAAGCACGTGTGCTCGTCGATCAGTTACGGCGGCGCGGCGTCGCTCGGCGAGGCGCGGGAGATGTTCTGGAAGGACCCGCAGCGCTTCCTGATCAAGCAGTCGGCGTCGGCGCGCCGGGAGTCATATGAGCGCTGACGTCAGGAGTTCGGCCGGAGAGTCGATGAACGTTTCATCATCTCGAAACTCCTCACCGGTGAATCGGTAGCCGAAGCCATATCGCGCCAGGCAGATACGAGTGCCCGCATTCCGCGCGGTGGCGAGGTCCACGGCTGAATCGCCGACCAGCAGCGTATCCGCGGGAGCGACGCCGGCATCTTCGCAGAGATGCAGGAGGCCCGCCGGCCCGGGTTTACGTCCCCATTTCGTGTCGCCGCCAATCACATCGCGGAAGTACCCGCGCAACTCGAGTCCTGCGAGCATCAGCTCCGTCGCGCGCGCCGGCTTGTTCGTGAGCACGGCCAGCCTGGTGCGTGCCGACAGTTTGCGGAGCGTCTCGACGATCCCGGCATAGGGCCGCGTGTTGTCGAGCAGGTGCGGATCGTAGTGAGCCAGAAAACGCTCGAGCGCGCCGGGCGTCTCGGGGTCGAGGCCGGCGGCCGTGAGCGCTCGGCGCACCAGCACGGCGGCGCCCTCGCCCACCATTCCAACGACGTCGGCGGTCGGAATCGCCGCGGCCCCGAGATCCCCGAGCAACGCATTCACGGCATTCGCCAGGTCCACGCTCGAGTCGACGAGCGTTCCGTCGAGATCAAACACCATGAGAGACGGCATTGACGAAGGTTATCATCCGCATATGAAACCTCTCTTTCGCGCAGCCGTCGTGGCGGCGCTCGCGTTCGTTGCCGTCACAACCGGCGCGCAGGCGCCTCGCCGCGCCGACGCCGAATTTCTGCGCTCCGCATACGAGACGTACCGGAAGATGCAGAGCGCATCGCCGTACGCATCCGTCGGGTGGCAGTATCTCGGGCCGACGAACATCAGCGGGCGGGCGACCGATATCGCGGTCGCGGACCGCGGCGGGTCACGCCGGATCTATGCGGCGTACGCGACAAGCGGCCTGTGGGCGACCGACGACAACGGCGCAACGTGGCAATCACTGTTCGACACGTTCCCGTCGACGAGCATCGGCGACGTCGCCGTCGCGCCGTCCAATCCGGACATCGTCTGGGTCGGCACCGGCGAGGCGAACATCTTCCGCGCGTCGATGCCGGGCGTGGGCGTCTACAAGTCGACGGATGGCGGCCGCACGTTCGTGCATATGGGCCTGATCGATACCCAGACGATCGCCCGTATCGTGATCCATCCATCGAACCCGGACACGGTCTATGTCGCCGCGTCCGGTCACGAGTGGACCGACAACGAGAACCGCGGCGTGTTCAAGACCACCGACGGCGGACGCACCTGGAAGAAGGTGCTGTATCGGAGCACGCGCACCGGCGCAATCGACCTCGTGATCGATCCCGCAGATTCGAACACGCTCTACGCGACCCTGTGGCAGCGCGTCAGGCGGAAGTGGAGCGACCCGCGCGTTGAGCCCGGTTACGGCGAAAGCGGTGTCTGGAAAAGCACCGACGCCGGCAACACGTGGGCGGAGGTGAATACAGGACTTCCGGCGCCGCAGTATCGCGGACGGATTGGGATCGACATCGCACGGTCGAGCCCGAACGTGCTCTATGCGTTCGTGGACAGCTACGAGCCTGGAACTCCGCCGCGGGAGGGAGAACGTGACGCCTACCAGCGGCCGGTGCTCGAGTCGCGCATCACGTCGGCGGAGATCTACCGAACGGACGACAAGGGCGCGACGTGGCGAAAGGTCTCCGACTCGAACCCGTTCATGACAGGGCACTCCGGCACGTATGGCTGGGTGTTCGGCCAGGTTCGCGTGGATCCGAAAGACGACAGGACGATCTACACGCTCGGCTTGTCGCTGAACGTCTCGCATGACGAAGGAAAGACGTTCACGTCGCTGCGCGTTCCCCACGGCGATCACCACGGCCTCTGGATAGATTCCGCGAACCCTGCGATTCTCTACAGCGCGAACGACGGCGGGTTCTACATGTCGTCGGACTCGGGCGCCACGTGGAAGTTTGCGGTTTCGGCCGGCGGCTCGCAGTTCTACAACGTCACGCTCGATAACAGCTCGCCCGCCTGGGCGTACGGATCGATCCAGGACGTCGGGAGCCGTCGTGGAAAGGTCGACGTCAGCGCGGGGCGCGATCGGATTCCGGCGGTGGAGTGGACCGCGGCTCCTGGCGGCGAAGGATCGTTCCAGGCGATCGACCCCGAGAACCCCGACATCGTCTACTCCCACGGGTTCTACGGGAACTTCACGCGCGACGATCTCAGCATTCCCGCGCCGCAGCGCGGCCGGCGTGGCGGAGGGGGCGACACCGATGCGCCAGCCGCGGCACCAACGGCCGCACGCGGGACGGGGCCACAGCGCAGCACGCCGATTCGCCCGCCCGACGAGGACCTGCGCGCGCAATGGATGGCGCCGATCATCGTCTCGCCGCACAAGGCGTCGACGATCTATGCCGGATATCAATACGTCTTCCGCTCGACGGATCGCGGCGCCACCTGGACGAAGATCAGCGACGACCTCAGCGCCAACGATCCATCAAAGATGCTGCGCCGCAGCGCGAGCGAGATTCCGTACCAGACGATCGTCGCGCTCGCCGAATCGCCGCGCAAGCAGGGTCTGCTCTACACCGGAACAGACGACGGCCGGCTGCACGTGACGATGGACGATGGAAAGACGTGGACGGACCTGACGGCGGAGCTTCGCAATCGCAAGTGGATCTCGCGCGTGGTGCCGTCACACCACGCGGACGGCACCGTTTACGTCACGCAGCGCGGCAGGGAAGACGACGATTTCGCTCCTTACATCTTCAGGTCGTCTGATTTCGGCAGGACGCTGGCGACCATCGTCAACAACATCCCCGCGGGATCGGTGAACGTGATTCGCGAAGATCCGACCGATCCGAACATTCTGTATGTGGGCACGGACTTCGGTGCGTTCGTCTCAGTTGACCGCGGGCGGCACTGGAACGTGCTCGGCAGCAACCTGCCGTCGGTGCAGGTGTCGGATCTGCAGTATCAGGCGCGCGACAACGTCATCGTGATTTCGACGTACGGGCGCGGCATGTGGGCGCTGGATGCGGGCAGATTGCATGGCAAGTAGTGACGCCCTCGAATCATCGGCGCGGCACACTATGCGGCTGGCGTACGTTCCGATATACGATGCGCCGACCTATGGCGCAGTCCACGGTCTTCGACATGCCGCACGCGACGCGGCTCACCGAGGCACGGACGGCATTTCTCGATCGCTGGCTCAGGACGCTCGTCGCGCGCGAGCGATTGACCACCGCGATCGACGTGGGATGCGGCGTCGGATACTTCTCGGTCTACCTGAAATCGCTCGGCCTCGAGGTCCTCGGCGTCGACGGCCGTGCGGAAAACGTCGCTGAAGCACAGCGACGCCTGCCCGGCGCGAGGTTCGTCACCGCGGACGTCCAGGATCGCGCGATTCGTGACCTCGGCGTGTTCGACGTCGTGCTCTGTGTCGGTCTTCTGTATCACCTCGAGAATCCGTTCGCGGCGATTCGCAACCTGCACGCGCTCAGCGGCAAGCTCCTCGTCGTTGAATCTGTCGTGATTCCGTCGCCGCTCCCCGCTGCGGCGCTGCTGGGGGAGCCCTCGGGACGCGATCAGGCGCTCGGAGACTCCGTGTTCGTCGTCTCGCGTCCCGCGTTGATCAAAATACTTTACCGTGCGGGGTTCCCGCATGTGTACGAACCCGTGGCCCTTCCGGATCACGACGATTTCCGCGAGAGCCCGCTGATGCACCGCCGGCGCACCGTCGTCGTGGCGGCAAAACAGCCGGTGGATATATCCGAACTGCGCCCGGTCGGCGAGCCCACCTCACCGAGCCCGTGGGAGAAACGATTTCGAATGCGCCTCTGGCGCGCGTTTCGACGCCTTACCCGGTGAGGCATGTCGCTGGACTTCTGTCGCTGGGAACAGGCGAGCCTGATCTTTTTCGGCTATACGTGCGCCTGCGCGTGGCTGCTGCGCGGATTGACGCGCCGCGCGCGGATGAAGAGCACGCTGGGCTGCATTGCGGGAGTGGCGGTCGTCTTCTGGTCGGCGTCGCTCGCGTCGCTCGCCGTGTTGTGGCGCTTCCTTCTACCGCCGGCCCTCGTGCTTCTCCTCGCCTACTGGAGCATCGGCCTCCTCTTTCGATCGCCGTCGGCGCGCGTGGAGTCTTTCCTTGCCGCGGTCGATGCATCGCTTCGCATTCGTGAGACGTCCGCCGCCACGCCACGTCCGGTCGCCGAGTTCCTGGAGGTCGCCTACGCGTTCGTGTACGCGCTGATTCCGATTGCGCTCGGAATCCACATTGCCCTCACACCACTCGCGGATATCGACGGCGATCGGTTCTGGACAGTGGTCCTCGCCACGGACTTCATCTGCTTTGGCATGCTCCCGTGGATCCAGTCGCGTCCCCCGCGAGCGATTGAGGCCGGCGAGCCGTGGCGATCGTCCTTTCGCGCGTTCAATCTCAGATTGCTGGGCGCGACGAGCATCCACGTGAACACCTGCCCCAGCGGTCACACCGCGGAGGCGCTTGCCGCCGCGCTGCTCATCTCCACCGCGCCTGCGCCCGTTTTTGCCGCCATGCTGCTTGCCGCTGTTGCCGTGTCCGCCGGCGCGGTCTACGGCCGCTACCATTACGCCATCGACGCATTGAGCGGCTGGGTCGTCGTGCTGATCGTCTGGGCCGTGATCTCGCGCTTGACCCTGACGTAACGCCAGGCTTTACCGGTATCCTCTTTGATCGTGGGCCCGGGCAGCTCTTCGGCGGCCGTCGCGCGCGGCAAGGCGGCGCTGGCGCGCGGCGCGTGGGCGGAGGCTCGCGACGCGTTCGAGGCGGCGCTCGGCGAGCGCGAGACGGCTGACGCGCTCGAAGGATTGGGCCTCGCCGCGTGGTGGCTCGATCTCTGCGACGTCGTGTTCGACTCGCGCGAGCGCGCCTATCGTCTCTTTCTTGCGTCCGGCGATCAGCTCGGCGCCGCACGTATGGCGGTGTGGCTCGCGTCCGACTGCTGGGCGTTCCGCGGTGAGAGCGCCGTGGCGAACGGCTGGCTGCAGCGCGCGCGCCGGCTGCTCGAGGAGCAGCCCGCGTGCGTCGAACGCGCCTGGCTGGAATGCCGTGCGGGGGCGCTCGCGCTGCTCGAGGAAGGCGATCCGGACCGCGCGCACGCACACGCGATGGAGGGCATTCGTGCCGCGCAGGCGTCGGGCAGCCTCGACGTCGAGATGCTGGGGCGCGCGGTCGGCGGACTCGCGCTCGTGGCGTCGGGGGCCGTGGCCGAAGGCATGCGCGCGCTCGACGAGGTCAACGCGGCCGTTGTCGCGGGCGAGCTGAAGGATCTGGTCGCGATCGGACTGTCGTGCTGCTACATGATTGCGGCGTGCGATCGCGTGCGGGATTACGACCGTGCGATGCAGTGGTGCACGCGGCTGAAGGCATTCTGCGCGAAGTGGGGCCTTGCGGCCGCTGTTCGCGGTGTGCCGCACGCAGTACGCCTCCATCTGCATGTGGCGCGGCACGTGGCTCGAGGCGGAGGAGGAGCTGATCGCCGCGACCAGCGAGCTGAGAGCAAGCCGGCCGGCGATGACGTCCGACGGCCTGGTCCGTCTCGGCGAGCTGCGGCGTCGGCAGGGACGGCTCGTCGAGGCCGCTGCTCTGTTCGAGCAGGCGGAACAGCACCCGCTCGCCGTGCTCGGGCGCGCGGAGCTTGCCTTCGACCGCGGCGACATGCGCGCGGCCGGCGAGGACGCCGCCCGCTATCTGCGTCGCGTAATCCCGCACAACCGCACGGATCGCGCCGCCGGCCTGGATCTGCTGGTCCGCGCGCTGATCGGCACCGGCGATCTGGACGGCGCACGCACCGCGCATGCGGAGCTCCAGGCGATCGCGAACCTGGTCGGGACGACGCCGCTCAAGGCGGCGGCGAGCATCGCGGCAGGACGCCTCGCGGAGGCGGCGGGCGATCTCGACGGCGCGCGACGCCTCCTGGAGGACGGCGTGGATCTGTACCTCGAGAGTGGCGCCCCGTACGAAGTCGCCAAAGGCCGCATCGAGCTCGCGCGGCTGCTGGCGGCAACCGGCGATCACGACGCCGCGGCGCGCGAAGCGCAGCGCGCGATCGATCTGCTGATCGAGTTGAAAGCGGATCTGGATCTCTCGCGTGGCAGGGGCATTCTCGACCAGTGCCGCCAGGCCGCATCAGCGCCCGGCGATACGCCCACCGATCGCGCCGGACTCACGAGGCGCGAGCTGGAGGTGCTGCGACTGGTCGCCGGCGGCCTGAGCAACCAGGCGATCGGCGAGCGGCTCTTCGTCAGCGAGCACACCGTGCACCGTCACCTCGCAAACATCTTCGTGAAGTTGAGCGTCTCGTCGCGCGCGGCCGCGGTGGCCCAGGCGGCGAGGCGCGGCCTCGTCACGTAAGCGCCTCACGAGTCCTGGCCCGTTCGGGCCATTTTCAATCCATCGCGCAGAATGACCCGACCGAGGGATGCGCGGCTCGGCGCGTGTTCACTACAGTGACTGCCATGACGGCCTGCCGTGCTGCAGGCCGCAAGGAGGAAATATGAAGACGATCGTTTCGGTCCTGACCGCCGGCGCCATCCTGACGGGGGGCGGCTTTGTCACGACGCTCGCCGCGCAGAAGTCCGCACACGTGCTGCAGGCAGATGGAAACGGAGGCGCAGTGGGGGCAGGCGCCGCCGATGTTGCCGGCAGGCGCGCAGATCGCGGTGCTCGCCGGCGACCCGTCCAAGCCGGCGCCCTACACCGTCCGCCTGAAGTTTCCGGCGCACTACAGCATCGCGGCGCACTCGCATCCGACCGATGAAAACGTCGTGATCGTCTCCGGCGCCCTGACGTTTGGGATGGGAGAGAAGCTCGCGAAAGCGTCGGCGGCCAACACGATGCTGGCGGCAGGCGGTTACGCGCTGATGCCGGCCGGGATGAATCACTACGCGTTTACCGGGGCCGAAGCCACCACGATCCTGCTGTACGGCATCGGTCCGGTGGAGTTCAAGTACGTCAATCCGTCCGACGACCCGCGGCACGTCAAAGGCGATACGAAGTAAAGCGGTGCGCTAGAATCGTTCGGTGCACCCGGCAACGCGCTGGTTTTCTGCGGTCATGGCGACGCTGGCCTGCGCGTGCGCGCCGGCGCTCGCCACGCCCGCGCATCAAGACGTCAACTACGCCGCGCTGTACGCACAGGGCGTCACGTTCGCACAGTTCCTGGACCAGGTCCGCGCGCGCCGCGACGAGTGGCGCGCGCACTACAACGACGCGACCGTCTCTCCCGATCTGATCACGCGCATGCGCGCGCTTCCGGGGCGCCGCCGCATCCTGGTCATCGCCGAGGACTACTGCCTCGATTCCGCGAACACCATTCCCTATGTCGCGCGGCTCGTGGACGGCGCGCCCGAACGGCTCGAGCTGCGCGTGCTCGACGCGACGCGCGGACGGCCGGTCATGGACGCGCATCCCACGCCCGACGGACGCGCCGCGACCCCCACGATCGTCATACTCGATGAAAACGGATGGCTGATCGCCGCGTGGACCGAGCGCCCGTCCGCGACGCAAACCTGGTTTCTCGAACAGCAGAAGGTCATGATGCAGAAGCCTCTTCGCGATCAGCTCGAAGCGTGGTACGCCGGCGACGCCGGCAGGACCACGGTCGCAGAGATCGCCGCGCTATTGCGCCGCTGATGGTGTACCTCACAACGCTTGCGCTGCACTCCTGGATCCGGTGGGTCGTCATCCTCATCGGGCTGCTCGCTTTTGCGCGCGCGGTTCGCGGCAGGGGACGCGCCTGGACCGCCGCCGACGATCGCGTGGGGTTCTGGTTTGTCATGCTGCTCGATCTCCAGGTGCTGATCGGCCTGGTCCTGTACGTGTGGCTCAGCCCCACCACGCACGAAGCGTTTCGGGATGTCGGTGTGGCCATGAAGTCCTCGGGGCTGCGCTTCTGGGCGGTCGAGCACGGTTTCGGCATGCTCGTCGGTCTGGCGCTCGCGCACGTCGGGCGCGTGCGGATTCGAAAGGCCGACGCGTCGCGTCGCCACAAGCTGGCGGCGATCTTTTTCGGCCTTGCCCTCGTCGCGATCCTTGCGTCGATTCCGTGGCCGGGCATGCCGAATGGCCGTCCGCTTCTGAGGTGGTAGATGCGCTGTGCAGCCGTTCTCGTGACCGCTTTTTCCATCGCTGTCGCCGCGCAATCGCCCGGCCGCGCCGCGTCCGGCCGCGCGATGACGATCGATGACCTCATCACCGCGGCGCGCGTCAGCGATCCGCAGCTGTCTCCCGACGGAACGCGCGTCCTGTTCGTGCGGACGACGACGGATGGAAAGACGGGCAAGCGCAACGCGGACATCTGGAGCGTGCCGGCCGATGGATCGGCGGCGGCGAAGGAGCTCGTGGGCGGAGACTCGAGCGACAACACGCCGCGCTACTCGCCGGACGGCCGGCGCGTCGCGTTCATCTCGTCGCGTGACGGCTCGCCGCAGGTCTACGTCGCCGACGCGAACGGCGGCGGGGTTCGCAAGGTGACGAACCTGTCGATCGGCGTGCAGCCGCCGCTGGTGTTCTCCGGCGACGGGAACCGCGTTGCATTTGTGTCGGACGCCTATCCAGAATGCACCGACGAGGCGTGCAACAAGCGCAAGAGCGATGAGGTGGAGAAGAACCCGGCCAAGGTGCATCGCCTCACGCGGCTGCTGTACCGCCACTGGGACGAGTGGCGCGAGAACATCCGGCACCACGTCTTCGTTGCCGACGTGACGAACGGCAACACGCTCGACGTCACTCCTGGCGATTACGACTCCCCTCCGGGGCAGCAGGAAGACGCCGCCATCGCGTTTTCGCCCGACGGCCGTGAGGTGGCATTCGTCTCGAGCCGCGAGGGGCCGGACAAGGAAGCCTGGACGACGAACCACGACGTCTGGGTCGTCGCTGCCACCGGCGGCGACGCAAAGAAGATCACGGCCAACCCCGCATCCGATCTGCAGCCCTTGTACTCGCGCGATGGCCGGACGCTGTTCGTGCGCGCGCAACGCCGGGCCGGTTTCGAATCGGACCGCTGGTACCTCGACGCGTACGATCTCGACACGGGAACGAAGCGCACGTTGTTCACCACGCCCGATATCTCCGTCGGCGACTACGCCATTTCGCCCGACGGGATGTCCATCTGGTTCACCGCGTCGCAGCAGGGACGGGAGGATCTGTTCTCGGTGCCGGCATCGGGCGGCACACCCGCGCGGGTCCTGCAGGGGGGATCGATTTCCTCCGCGCGTCCGGGATCCGGCTTCGCCGTCTTTTCAAAATCGACGCTGACGGCGCCGCCCGACCTGTTTCGCGTGGCCGCCGACGGCAAGGACGTCAAAGCGCTCACGCACGAAAACGCCGGGTGGCTGAAAGACGTCGCGTTCTCCGAGCCGCAAAGCCTCACGGCGACGACGGCGACAGGGCAGAAGATTCAGTACTGGGTGATCAAGCCGCCCAACTTCGATGCCGCGAAGAAATACCCGGTGGTGTTCCTGATCCACGGCGGACCCCAGGGCGCGTGGGAAGACGCATGGTCGACGCGGTGGAACCCGTCGCTCTGGGCCGCGCAGGGGTGGGTGGTCGCCGCGCCGAACCCGCGCGGCTCGTTCGGCTTCGGCCAGACCTTCGTCGATCAAATCAGCGGCGACTGGGGCGGCAGGGCGATGGCGGACATCGACGCGGTGATCGCCGCCGTGTCGAGGATGCCGTTCACCGACTCAGAGCATATGGGGATCGCGGGGGCCAGCTATGGCGGGTACGCGGTGAACTGGATTCTCGGGCACACGAACCGGTTCAAGGCCGCGGTCACGCATGACGGCGTGTTCAACCTCGAGTCGATGAGCATGGCAACCGAGGAGCTGTGGTTTCCCGAGTGGGAGTTTGGCGGACGTCCGTGGGATCCGAAAGCGCGCGCGCAGTTCGCGAAGTGGTCACCGCATCTCTACGCGCACAACATCAAGACCCCCACGCTCATCATCACCAACGAGCAGGACTTCCGCGTGCCGGTCGACCAGGGGCTGCAGATGTTCACCGTGCTGCGCCGGAACGGCGTCCCCAGCGAGGCCCTCGTCTTCCCGGACGAAGGCCACTGGGTGCTGAAAGCGCTCAACAGCCGCGCGTGGCACGAGGCCGTGTTTGGCTGGATGCGCAAGTACCTCTGAGACGGGATCCGGGGTGCGGGATCCGGGATCCGGGGTGCGGGATCCGGGATGCGGGATCCGATCTTTAGCGCCGCGAGATTTTCACTCCGCCATTCGACGTGCGCACGCGGATCGTCGCGCCGCCGCTGCCGAGGTCCGTCGAGAGCGACCGTCCCATCGTTCCCT
>WNGF01000519.1_pt1 | contig 55714 bp, 52 predicted proteins | sample 5400641 | NCBI WGS metagenome assembly WNGF01 (sample SAMN13153371, study PRJNA577476) | soil metagenome | isolation source: 80 cm soil or saprolite under grassland replicate 2 | place: USA:California | collected 2016-06-15
GCTCCTTGACGATGAGCTCGCGGTCGATGGCCAGCGACAGCGCCTGCTTGACCAGCGGGTTGTCCAGCGGCGGCCGCTTGCTGTTGACGGCCAGCACGTAGAGCCCGGCGTACAGCGCCCCGGCCACGCGGGTCGTGGCATTGCCGCTCACCCTCTCGCCCTGGTCCGGCGGCAGCTGGGTGATGATGTCGACCTCGCCCTTGAGCAGAGCAGCCACGCGCGGCGACGTCTCCGGAATGGAGCGGACGATCATCCGGTCGAGATCGGACTTGCCGCCGAAATAGTCGGGGTTAGCCTCGAGAGTCAGCCTGTCGTCCTTGACCCAGGACACGAAGCGCACCGGGCCCGTGCCGACGGGCTTGGCGTTGAAGCCGTCATTGCCGGCCGACTCCAGGTACTTCTTCGGCACGATCTGGCCGCCGTAGAAGGCCAGCCGCGCCGGCAGCAGCGGGTCGGGCTTCTTGGTGGTGATGACCAGGATGCCTGGGTCCGGCGCCTCGATGCGCTCGATGGTCGTGAACACGGTCGCGACCATGGTCTTGACGCTCGGGTCGTACGTGCGCTCGAGGCTGAACTTGGCGTCGGCGGAGCTGAACGGATCGCCGTTGTGGAACTTGACGCCCGGGCGGAGCTTGAAAGCCCACGTCGTCTGGCCCTGGAGCTTCCACTCGGTCGCCAGACCCGGGTACAGCTTGCCGTCGGGATGCCGGCTCGTCAGGTTATCGAAGATGTTGAAGCTCCAGCGGATGTCATTGGACGAGGTGCTGAAGTGGGGATCGAACTTCGAGATGTCGCCGCCTTGGGCGACAATCAGCTCTTTCTTCTGCGTGGTCTGGGCCTGGGCCGCGCCCGGCAGCGCCTGGGGCATCGCCCCGGCGATGCCCAGGGCCGCAGCGCCCTTGAGCAGCTCGCGTCGAGTCACCTGCATGGGATCTACCTCCATGGTTGGACAGGCACAGCGGTGTGGCGATCTTATAGAGCCTTCTCAGGAGCCTGTCAAGCGTGCGTGTCACGATCTCCGTCGGTCCAGCGTCGCCAGGACCGCGATCGTGAGAGCTACCAGGAAGAGCGCTCGCGGAGTGCGTCGAAGCATGGCCTCACGAGATATGACGCTCCTCGTGCGCGTTCGGGTCACGCGCACGCTCAAGAGCCTCTTGACATGACTCGCGCGCGGGATTCTGATACATCCACGATGGATACGCCACCGGACCAGTGGTAGGCGTCGCCGGGCGGAGGGGCTGAAGGATCACGACTCGGCGACGCCATCGTGCACGATCAAGGTCCCGACTGTTGCCGGGACGCGCAAGTTCTTGCGCACACACTGCGGGGGGCTCGGGCGGTAGGCCACTACCGCCCACCCCCGCCCCAGTCTCGGCCAGCCTCGGAGCCCCACGTTTGGTAGTTCGTCGGCAAAACCTGACAAATTGCGCGAATCGGAGTTCGCTGACATGTTGAGCGCGCGTGATATCGAAATCACAAATCCTTCACGAACAACTATATAGAGAACCGGCGCGCGCCAGGCCGGCCGTGGCACCCGCCTTGCTTGGCATGTTGGCAGTATCGAAGAAGGCTTCGACAAACGCGCTCGGGACATCCGCGGCCTCCCGAGACGGGAGTGGAGAATCGGACGGCGGGCGACACGGGCGGGAAAAAGGGGTGGCGTATCGCCCAGTTTCAGGCTACTGTCTCGGCCAGTGCAATCAGGCGCAAACGGCCTAGATAGGCCAGAATCGCATACGGCGCCGGAAACGCAGCAAAACGACGAGGAGGCATGGTGCGCTCGAGATCGGGGACGTGGCCGGGGCTGGTCGTGTTCGGCATGCTGGCGCTGGCGGTCGGCGGCTGCGGAGCTCTCTCGCAGAGCGTCCGCACGGAAACGTCGCTGCTGGCCGAGCGCCCACAGAGCACCAGCACGACCGTCATCCAATCCGAGTCGTCCGCCGTCGTCCAGTCCGACTCACCTGCGGTCGACGAAGAGATCGCGGCGGCGGCCGCCGCCGAGGTCGTCCCTGTGCAGCCGGCCGCGATCACCATCGAGGCGATGACGGCCGAGAATGCTCCCGCCTGGGTCGTCGCGCTGGCCGGGCCCGTGGACGCCGCGCTGCGCGGCACGCCTGAGGCTACTCCGCCTGACTACGACGTCGAGGAGTACGACCCGTGGGAGAAGTTCAACGAGAAGATCTTCGCGTTCAACTACGGCTTCGACAAGCGCATCTTCAAGCCGGCGGCGAAGGCGTACAACGCGATCACGCCCGACATCGTCCAGCAGATGATCGACAACGCCTTCACCAACCTGAACATGCCGAAGCGCTTCGTGAACAAGGTGCTGCAGTGGAAGCTGAAGGGCGCGGCGATCGAGATGGGCCGTTTCCTGATCAACTCGACCCTGGGCGTGGGGGGCCTCTTCGACGTCGCGAAGCAGGAATTCACCCTCGAGCCCCAGCGGGCCGACTTCGGACAGACGTTCGGCAAGTGGGGTATCGGGCCCGGCCCCTACCTGGTGCTCCCGCTCTTGCCGCCGCTGACCGTGCGCGATGGCGTCGGCTTCGCGGCGGACGGCGCCGTCAACCCGCTCTACTACTACATCCCCTTCTTTTGGGACAAGTTGGGCATGTCGGCCGGAGACGCGCTCAACCAGCGCTCGCTCAACCTCGATCTCTACCAGGGCTTCGAGGACACCACGGTCGACCTCTACAGCTCGGTGCGGAACGGGTACCTCCAGCGCCGTGAGCAGCTGATCAAGGAATAGCGGCGCCGGCTCGGGCTCCAGGAGCCCGAGCGGGGCCCTGACCTGTCGAGCCGTCCCAGCTCCGTCTCGCGCCCGCCCGTCAAGCCTCCACGCCTCACGCCCGATCGCGGTCTCCGAGCCCATTGCGTCCGCGAGCTCGGGACCGAGCCGCAGAGGGGCCCAGGCGGCCAAGCGCCCTGCGGGCAGCCCGCGCTTTCTTGCTGAGCTTGCGCGGGTTGCCCTTGCGGGGGCCGGGCGCGGGCTCGTCGTCATCTGGATCGGCGTGCTCGTCCGCGGGAGCCGTGGGTCCGAAGGTGTCCCTCCGGGCGGTCTCGACCCTGTCGAGGAACTCATCGGTGCCGATCGCGAGGGCCCCGGCCCGGGCGGCGCCCTGCCGGACCTCACGATCATTGGAGACGACGGCACCGCCCTCCCGGGCCAGCCGGACCAGGACCCGGTCGGCACTCTCGCGCGCGCTCGAGAACACCACCGCCACGCCCGGGCCGCCGCTGACGCGCCCGCCGTCGCCAGCGCCATCGAAGACGATGGTGAAAGTGTCGCCGGAGACACGCGCCACGGACGCGACCAGCGTGCACAGGGCCCGGCGCCCCGCCTCGAGGCTCTCCTGCTCGTGCGAGCGAAGCTCAGGCGAGCGCCGGATGACGTTGTAGCCGTCCACGAGCCAGCGCATAGCCTGGCCATTGTACGGCGCCGGCGCATCAACGCGCCGCGCTAAGCCCCTGTCCTGGAAACCACCAAATAAAGGTTGACTTGACAGGGTCAGCCACAATATGTTGTGCCTCGCGCCCAGTCCGTCTCCCCGCATCTCCTGACGGAAGGGCTTACAGAGGCGCCGAGCTTCTGCGGCCTCAGCGTCTCCTTGGCGGCAGGCCGCAGGCCGTACGCTCCAAATTCCAGGCCGCAGCAGCGGATGTCCAGAAGAGGAGGGATGTATGAAGATCTCGCGGCGCTTCACCACCGAAGTCCAGAACCCCTACGCCGGGATCGACTTCGTCCAGCGCAACTCGGAGATCAGGAACCCGGACGGGACCACCGTCTTCCGCCAGGAAGGCATCGCCGTGCCTGCCGAGTGGTCCTCGGTGGCCGTCGACATCCTGGCGCAGAAGTACTTCCGCAAGTCCGGGGTGCCGCAGCTCGGCCCTGACGGCACGCCCATCCTCGACAAGGATGGCGGGCCCGTTCTTGGGGGCGAGCGGGACGCCCGGCAGGTGTTCCACAGGCTGGCGGGCTGCTGGACCCACTGGGGCGAAGAATACGGCTACTTCGACGGGACGGCGGACGCCCGAGCCTTTTACGACGAGCTCTGCTACATGCTGGCCAGCCAGATCGCGGCACCCAACTCGCCGCAGTGGTTTAACACGGGTCTCCACTACGCCTACGGCCTGAGCGGCCCGGCCCAGGGTCACTACTACGTGCATCCCGATACCGGCGCCCTGACGCGGGCCACCAGCGCCTACGAGCGCCCGCAAGTTCATGCGTGCTTCATCCAGTCCGTGGCCGACGACCTGGTGAACGACGGCGGCATCATGGATCTCTGGACGCGCGAGGCCCGCATCTTCAAGTATGGCTCCGGCACGGGCTCCAATTTCTCGGCGCTCCGCGGCGAGAACGAGCCGCTCTCGGGCGGCGGCAAGTCCTCGGGCTTGATGTCCTTTCTCAAGATCGGGGACCGCGCGGCGGGGGCCATCAAGTCGGGGGGCACGACCAGGCGGGCCGCCAAGATGGTCTGCCTGGATCTCGACCACCCCGACATCGTCCAGTTCATCCGCTGGAAGGTCGTCGAGGAGCAGAAGGTCGCGGCGCTGGTGGCGGGCTCGCGCCTCGGCAAGCGGCGGCTCCAGGCTGTGCTGCAGGCCTGTCGCGTGAGCGACCGGATCGAGGCCGATCCCAAGCAGAACCCCGGCCTTCGGGCCGCCATGCGCGAGGCGCGTGCGGCCTTCGTCCCCGAGGCCTATATCCAGAAGACGCTCCAGATGGCCGCCGAAGGCGTGACCGAGATCGTGTTTCCGGAGTACGACACCGACTGGGACAGCGATGCCTACCTCACGGTCTCCGGCCAGAACTCGAACAATTCGGTGCGCGTGCCCAACAGCTTCTTCGAGGTCCTCGATCGGGGCGGCGACTGGGAGCTCCGGCGCCGCACGGACGGCACGGTCGCGAAGAAGGTGCCCGCGGCCCTGATCTGGGACGAGATCGCGTACGCGGCCTGGTCGTGCGCCGACCCGGGCGTGCAGTACGACACGACCATCAACGAGTGGCACACCTGCGCCGAGGACGGGCGCATCAACGCCTCGAACCCGTGCGTGACAGGCGACACGCTCGTCGCGACGGCCGACGGCTGGCAGCGGATCGACGGCCTCGTGGGCAAGTCGGCGCGGATCATCGGCGCGGACGGCCAGCCCCATCTGGTCACCCGCATCTTCTCCACGGGCCGCAAGCCCGTCTTCTGGCTGACCACCCGGTCCGGCTACCGCGTGCGGATCACCGGCGACCATCGCGTGCTCACCGTGGAGCGCGGGGATGTGGCGGTCACGGATCTTCAGCCCGGCGAGCGGCTGACGCTCCAGGGCCCCGGCTTTGGCAGGCGCACGCTCGCGACGGACCTCGCGCTGGGGATCGGCGTAGCCGTCGGCGACGGCTGCCTGACCTCTTCAGTGATTCGCGGCCGGGAACAGATGGCGGTCGTCCTGACCATGCACGCCGACGAGGGGGGCGTGCTGGCCTCGGTCGCCGAGGCTGTCAATGCTTCGAAAGCGGAGCTGAAGGTGGTCGGCTCGGTTGGCCGCAACGACGGCGTTCACGTGACCCGGAATACCAGCGGAAGCCGGCTGGCCTTCGGCTCCGGTCCGGTTGTGGAGCTGTTCCGTCAGTTCGCGGTGCTCGACGAACGCTCCGAGGCGAAGCGCTTCACCCCCGCCGTGTTCGAGCTGGACCGGCCCGCCCTGGCCGCGGTCCTGCGCGGTCTCTTCACGGCTGACGGCACTGTCGCCAACTACGGAGACAAGTCCCAGTACGTGGCCCTCGATTCCACGTCCGAGGACCTCCTCCGCCAGGTCCAGTTGCTACTCCTGACCTTCGGCATCAAGTCCAAGCTGTATGTGGGCCGGCGCGGCGAGACGACTGTGTCGCTCCTGCCGGACGGCCGCGGTGGCGCACGGCCGTATGCGGTCCAGCCGATGTTCTCGCTTCGTGTCAGCCGGTCCTCCCGCGTCCTCTTCGAGCGCGAGATCGGCTTCCATCCCGCGAGCCCGAAGGCCGCGGCGCTGGCGCAGCTCAATGCCCTGGTGGCGACCTATCGGGACGATCTCACCGACGAGGTCGTCTCCGTCGAGCCTGCCGGCGATGCCGATGTGTTCGACCTCACCGAAGAGGCGACTCATCACTTCGTGGCCGGGGGTCTGGTCGTCCACAACTGCTCGGAGTACATGTTCCTCGACGACACGGCCTGCAACCTGGCCTCCATCAATCTCGTCAAGTTCCTCCGCGAGGACGGCAGCTTCGACGTCGCGGGCTTCCGCCATGCCTGCCGGCTGTGGACAGCCGTGCTCGAGATCAGCGTCCTCATGGCCGCCTATCCGAGCCCGGTCATTGCCAAGAGGAGCTGGGAGTTCCGCACGCTGGGGCTGGGCTACGCCAACATGGGCACGGTGCTCATGCGGAGCGGGATTCCCTACGACTCTCCCGAGGCCACGGCCATCTGCGGCACGCTCACGGCCATCATGCACGGCGAGGCGTATGCGACCTCGGCCGAGATGGCGAAGGACCTCGGCCCCTTCCCCGGCTTCGAGAAGAACCGTGCAGCCATGCTGCGGGTGATCCGCAATCACCGGCGCGCGGCTTCCAACGCCCCGGCACGCGATTACGAGGGGCTCACGATCACCCCGCTCGGCATCGAGCCCGAGCGCTGCCCCACGCGGCTCCTCGAGGCCGCCCGCGAGACTTGGGACCGGGCCCTCGAGCTCGGCGAGGCGCACGGCTTCCGCAATGCGCAGGTGACCGTGCTGGCGCCCACGGGCACGATCGGGCTCGTCATGGACTGCGATACCACCGGCATCGAGCCCGACTTCGCCCTCGTGAAGTTCAAGAAGCTGGCGGGCGGCGGCTACTTCAAGATCATCAACCAGAGCATCCCGCTGGCGTTGAAGACCCTGTGCTACCCGCCGAGCCAGATCGAGGAGATCGTCGACTACTGCGTGGGGCGCAAGACCCTGGCGGGGGCGCCCTTCATCAACCACGACACGCTTCGCGCCAAGGGCTTCGACGACGCCGGGCTGGCCCGCATCGAGGCCGCCCTCGAGGGCGCCTTCGAGATACAGTTCGTGTTCAACTCCTGGACGCTGGGCGAGGGCTATGTCGCCCGGCATCTCGGCATCAACGACGCCCAGCTTGCCGAGTGGAACGGCAACCTCCTGCGGGCGATCGGCTTCACCCCCGCTGAGATCGAGGCCGCCAACGACTTCTGCTGCGGCACCATGACCGTCGAGGGCGCGCCCTTCCTCAGGCCCGAGCACCTGCCGGTCTTCGACTGCGCCAATCGCTGCGGCCGCAAGGGCCAGCGCTTCATCCGGGTCGCCGCGCACATCCGCATGATGGCGGCCGCGCAGCCGTTCCTGTCGGGCGCGATCAGCAAGACCATCAACATGCCGCAGGACGCGACCGTCACCGACGTCAAGGACGCCTACCGCGCCTCCTGGAAGAGCATGCTGAAGGCGGTGGCGCTGTACCGGGACGGCTCGAAGCTCTCGCAGCCGCTCAACACGGTCAGCGACGAGGAGGAGGAGACCGCGGCCGCCGACGTCGAGAAGGTGGCCGAGCGCATGACCGAGCGCGTCGTGACCAAGTACCTGCGCGAGCGGCACCGGCTGCCCGACCGGCGCAAGGGCTACACGCAGAAGGCCGTGGTCGGCGGCCACAAGGTGTACCTGCGCACGGGCGAGTACGAGGACGGCACGCTGGGGGAGGTCTTCCTCGACATGCACAAGGAAGGCGCCGCCTTCCGGTCGCTGATGAACTGCTTCGCCATCGCCATCTCGCTGGGGCTCCAGCACGGCGTGCCGCTCGAGGAGTTCGTGGACGCCTTCGTCTTCACGCGCTTCGAGCCCAATGGCATGGTCAAGGGCAATGACCGCATCAAGATGTCGACCTCCGTCATCGACTACGTCTTCCGCGAGCTCGCGATCTCCTATCTCGGCCGCACGGACCTCTCGCACGTGGCCGAGGATGATCTCCGCGGCGACGCGCTCGGGTCCAAGGGCGGTCAGGGGGCGGTGACGGCGCGGGAGCTGCTGCCGACGCAGCCCGCCCTGCCCCCCCTCGGGCGGCCGGATTCGCTGCCAGTCACGGCGCGCGCCGCGACAGCCCTGAGCGGCGGGAGCGGCGCCCTTGCCGTGCCGCCCAGCAAGGCGCTCTCGGCCTCCGAGATGGCCCGGCTCAAGGGCTACGAGGGCGATTCCTGCGGTGAGTGCGGCCAGTTCACCATGGTGCGCAACGGCACCTGTCTCAAGTGCATCACTTGCGGCACGACTACAGGTTGCTCTTGATATGTCGCCTACTTATTCCGTCTTTTGTCCGTGGGCGGTGTGTCGGGGCGATTGGAAGGAGGTGGTTATGTAGTCAGGCACGACTGGGCACTGGAACGGACGCTTCAGCATCTGCTGGTCCGACTGTAGTCGCTGCGTGGTTGCTCTGAGAAGGCGAGCAGCCCGCGGGCATACACAGCTCACGCCGTCGTGGTGCTGCCGGACAATCTCATCTGGTTTTCACCGGGCGCAGATCCTCGACCTGGCCACCCGAAGCCAGCTTCCGACCATTTGCCTGTTCGAACGTAGCATGCCGGCACACAGGCTGGCTCGCGAACGCATTTGCGGCCTGTCCGATGTGATCTTGTCGGATGTCAGCTACGTTTCAGCCCGTCGCGCCAGGCAATAGCTTCGAGTTCGACGCGGACAGCATCCTCGACTGCAATCACGGGTCGCGCCTGGAACTCAAATGCAGGGAAGGTTGAGCATACCTTGTGAACCGCCACTGGATCGTCGCAGTCCACCAACATATGCCCACCCCACTCGCCCACTCGCACTACGAACAACTCGATCTTGAATCCGGCGGGCGCCTTCCATTGACCGAACACATCAAGTATCCGCTTCTGTGCATTCTCGTACTCCGCAGGCGAACCTTGCGGGCGTTCGAACCAACTGATCATGTACTTCATAGCCATCCTCCTAATTGTGTTGGGCCTCGGAACGTTTGCTGTTTGGACGGGCTAACGCCGCGCATGAGCCGCCGCCGAGGTCCCGAATCGAACCGCAAGCACGCTTGTGGCGGTCAGCTCCATGCGCTTGTTGGGCGGCGGGTTCATCGACAGATTTGCGGCCGGCGCCGGGAATTACCGTCCGGCCGCTCCTTCAAGTCTGAACGCCTACAGGTTTCTCGCAGAGCATCTTAATCGTCTCGAGCCCCTGCTTGTAATCCGCGAGAATTGCGTTGGTCATTTCTCGCGGCGGCTCGGGGCTGCACAGCCACTTCGCGCGGAACTGCAGGGACGTTCTTCGCTCTCCGAGACGCTTCAGGATGAACGAAGCCCGAGCTGGCAAGTCCTTTTCCACGATCCTTCCTTCCTCGATATACGTGATTTCATCATCCCCGATATCGCTCTTGACCGCTACCCACTCGACGGTCAGGCCGTGGAATATGCAGACGTGCCGCATACCGATCCGCTCCGTGGTCGCAGGCCGGTTGACGCGCTCTACGGCCGACAGCCATCGGGTTCGCTGGTCGAGATCGATCACCAGCTGATAGACCTCCAGCATCGGCGCGTCGATCTCCACCGCCACGGAATCATCCCCAAGCTCGATCACAGGGCTGATTCGCGGGGCTGGATCCGCGATGGTCTTTCTTACCCCGGCGAGCGGGGCGTACTGATACTCGACTTTCCCGATTGCCGGGTACTCATCGTTCGATCGCTGCCACGCGAGAGCGCCCGGGGATTGCTTGAGGCTCGAGAAATCGAAACAGCTGGGCGTTGCGAGAATGTACTCGTCTGACGCAATCCGGTTCTTCATCAAGCGGTGGGCGATAACCATGTCGAGCCCCGAGCATTTCGTAAACTGCAAAACCTTGATTTCTTGGACCGTGCCATGATGCGCGACGAACTTCAGGCTCAAGTTCGACGCCGTCTTGCAGGCGCCGCACTGGCACACCGAGTCCCGCTCAATAATCTTGAGCTGCGTGTGGAAGCTTTCGAACATGCTCAGGCACTGCCGGACCAGGGCGTCGGCTTCGATCGGCTTGCCCTTGTGATAGAGCAGGAGTGCGTCGCCTTCGACCTCGGAGAGCACGAATTCGCCGCTGTTAGCCGCGAGGATCGCCTCGAGCAGCTCGTTGATGATGTGGGAGCTGTGTACGAGCTCGGTCTTGGTCAGAAACTCCGTGTAGCCGCTAATGTCCGGGATCAGAATCGTTGCGCTTTCAGCCATGGCCCGCGATCCTCCAAAGGATTTGGTTTTGTTCTTGAGCGGTTTGCGAGAGTGATTCGTGGAAAACCATCGTTCCGCCATCGAACACGGCTCGATGTGTGACGAGATCCTGCCGTCTTGGTTGGCTGCTATTCGAACTCGTCATGGCCCTTCGGTTTCTCCGCTGCCCAACGTTCAGGCTTTTATCCGGCGCATAGGAAGGACAAACGCTGCTCCCTCGGCTCCCTCGCCGCGCGACCTGGGTGGGCGACATGCGGCCTCCCCTGCGGATCCCCCAGCCTGAGACCCGGAACTGCCCGCTTCACCGGGGCGAAGGCGAGCGTCGGCACCGAGATCGCCCTTTGACCCCGAGCCATCCTGCGCCGCCACGGGCTCGCGGTCAAGAAGCGGGCGGAGAGGTGCGGCTGCGGGGCCGGGGGGGCCCGGCGCGTGTCACGGGCAGCGTCGAGAAAAGGGGACTGAGCCGCGGGCTACGGGAGTGCGGCGGGGGCAGGTGCGCGGGGCCGGGCAGCGCGGGGACGCCCGAGCGGGCAAGGTGGGTGAGGATGGCCTGCACGGCGAGGGGATCCTGCACGGCGGCGATGACCCGCAGCCGGCCGCCACAGCGCGGGCAGGCGAGGACATCGAGGTCGAACACGCGGCGCATCAGCGCGGCCCATGTCCACGCGCCCCGGGGTGTCGGCGCCGCGGGGGCTGGCCTCGCGCTCGCGCGCGTTGACGTCAAGAGCCGGGTGGCCGTAGCTGACGACGTGCGAGCGCCAGCGAGCATGCGGGGCGAGAACGCCATAATAGCGCACCAAGTTGATCGCGGGCCGAGGCGTGATCGCGGTGAGCTTCTCCAGCAGTTCGATGGGCTCGAAGAGGAGATGCGAGGTGCCATCGCGCCAGACCGTCTTGAGCTTGACGAGGACGCGCCCGCCGGGCCGGAGCTGGAGGTGGTCCTGGGCGAGCGGGGGGCGGAGGAGGTAGCGGCAGAGCTGTTCGAGGCGGGCGCGATCGTTGGGGGTGACCCAGACGTTGGCGTGGAGATCGAAGCCGTCGAGCTGGGCCTGGCGGGGCCCGCGGGAGCTGACGTGGTCCAACTCCGGCTCGTCGCCGACGCGCCGGACACGGGCGCCGGCGCGGGGGCCGAGGGCGACGCGACTCTGGACGGAGGCGCTGGCGCGGCCGGCCAGCACGAGCGAGGTCTCGCTGAGGGGATCGGGCGGTGCGCTGTCATCTTCAGGCTCGAGCTGGCGGCGGGCGAGCAGCCGTTTCACGCGCGCGCGGACGGTGGCGAGGACCTGCGCCACGTCCTCGTCGCTCGGTGGAGGCGCGGGGCGAAAGGTGAGCTGCCCTGGCCGAGCTTCGCGGAAGACGCCGTCCAGCACCAGCATATGGAAGTGGACATTCAATCGGAGGCCGCTGCCGAAGCCCCAGACACATCGATCCCGTGCACTTCGGCGTCGTCCTCGTCGTCAACCTCTGCATCGGCACGATCACACCGCCGGTCGGGATCTGCCTCTACGCCGTCAACGCGATCAGTGGCGAGTCGATCCTCGCCATCGGTCGCGCCTCCCTGCCCGTCATCGCGGTCATGATCGCCGTCCTCACCTTCATCACGTACGTTCCCGCGTCCATCCTCGTGGTGCCGCGGCTCTTCGGCTACTGATGGTCGAGGCCACCCGTCTTCCCCTCGCCGGGTATCGCGTCCTCGAGCTGGCACATCTCGTCGCCGGTCCGGTGTGCGGCATGTACCTGGCGCACACAGAGGCAGAGGTCATCAAGATCGAGAGCCCGACGGCGGCGATGCGTCGCGCTCGATCTACGCGGCGACCGGGGGCGGTGACGGCATGCTCTTCCTCATGGTCAATCGCAACAAGCGCAGCGTCGCGCTCAACATCGCGACGCCGGAGGGGCGGGCGCTGTTCGTCGATCTCGCCGCGCGTACCGACGTCGTGATCGAGGCCCGCACGGCTGAGCGAGAGCATCCCCCGAACCCGATGCAGGTCACGATGATCTCCACGCCGACGATGATCCAGCCGTAGAAGAGCTTCACGAGTCGAACCGAGCGGCTCGAGATCGATATACCGGCGAAGAAAGCTCGCCATCGCCTTGCCTATGAGGTGGATGGCTTCCGATGGGTAACGAGCCGGCCGTCAACCGCCTCAACGAGCAAGGTGGTAGCAAAAGCGGCAGCGGGCAGCCGACCAAGTTTGGGCTGGTTATCAATCTCAAGAATGCGAGGGCGCTCGGGCTGACGATCCGCAATCGCTGCTGCCAGCGCCTCCTTGGGGCCGGGGTGTTTGCCTCCGAAGTCATCTGCGTCACCCTTGCCCGCGCTACCGACACACCAGGCTTGACGCCGCCAGAGCTTCCCGGCTACCTTTACCGGGTCGTTCTCGGCCGGGCCATTCTCCCTGATAGTGGCTGGAGGTACACGTATGCGGTGTCCGCGGGGCCGGCGGAATCTTCCTTCGGGTGAGCGGCACGCTCGCGGTGCGCCGTGACCACCAGCCCCCGCGTATCGCCCGGCTCCCGATCTGTTCTCACCGCGATCGCCCGCACCGCCGCCCGCCTCTGCGAAGCCGGCGACGCGCTGATCTTTCAGGCCGAAGGGGACCGCCTCCGCCTCGTGGCCAAGCACGGCAGGCTTCGGGCGATGTGGCGGCTCGGCGAGATCCTCCCGATCACCCGCGGTACCGTCCTCGGCCGGGCTGTCCTGGACCGGCGGACGGTCCACGTCCGCGACCTCGCACGCGCCGCCCGGCACGACTTCAAGGAGGCCGCCGTCCTCCAGCGCGAGACGGGCGCGAGGACCGTGCTGTCGACGCCCCTGCTGCGCGGGCGCACCGCGATCGGCGCCATCGTCATCCGCCGTACGAAGGTCCACCCCTTCACGGCAAAGCAGATCGCCCTTCTCCGCACCTTCGCCGATCAGGCCGCCATGGCCATCGAGAACGCTCGCCTGCTCACGGAGCTGGAGGCGAAGAACCACGACCTCACTGTCGCGCTCGAGCAGCAGACGGCGACCAGCGAGATCCTCCGGGTTGTCTCGGGCACGCCGACCGATCTGCAGCCGGTATTCGACGCCATCGCTTCCAGTTCGACGCGGTTGTGCGACGCCGCCTTCAGCGTCGTGTTCCGCTTCGACGGCGAGATGATCACCGTGGCCGCCGACGACGGCCGCTCGCCCGGAACCTTGGACGTCATCCGGAGCGCGTATCCAGCGCTGCCAGGGAAACAAAGCATCTCAGCCCAGGCGATTCTCGAGCGCCGCGTAATCTCTATCGCCGACGCCCAGAACAGTGGCGAATATCCGCACAGTGCCGAGCGCGCTCGAGCGATCGGCTATCACAGCATCCTGGCGGTGCCAATGCTGCGGGGCGATGCGGCGATCGGCACCATCAACGTCGCACGACTGGAGGTCGCCCCGTTCACCGACACGCAGATCGCCCTGCTCCAGACCTTCGCCGACCAGGCCGTCATCGCCATCGCGAACGTGCGGCTGTTCACGGAGCTGGAGGCGCGCAACAGTGAGCTGAGGGTCGCGCTCGAGCAGCAGACGGCGACCAGCGAGCTGCTCAAGGTGATTGGGCGATCCACCTTCAACCTCCAGCCCGTCTTCGAGACGCTGGCCGAGAACGGGGTCAGGCTGTGCGGGGCCACACAGGCATTGGTCCTCCGCTTCGACGGTCAGTTTCTTCGACCAGTGGTCACCCACAACCTTACCCCTGCGAACAGAGAGTTCCTCGAGCAGAATCCCATCGCTCCCGGCCGCCACACCGCCTCGGCGCGTGCCGCCCTCGAGCGACGTACCATCCACATTCACGATGTTCAGTCCGACCCCGAGTACACCTATGGAGACGGACAGTTTCCGTTCCGGAGCCTGCTTGCGGTCCCCTTGCTCAGGGCGGACGAGCTGCTGGGTGTCATAGCCATCCAGCGCAACGAGATGCTGCCGTTCACCGATAGCCAGGTCGCCCTGATGGAGACCTTTGCCGACCAGGCGGCCATCGCCATCGAGAACGCGCGGCTGCTCAGGGAGCTCCAGACCAAGAACGCCGACCTCACCGAGGCCCTGGAGCAGCAGACGGCGACGAGCGAGATCCTCCGCGTCATCTCGAGCTCGCCGACCGACATCCAGCCGGTGCTCGACACCGTGGCGGAGAGCGCCGCTCGCCTGTGCGAGGCGTTCGACTCCGCCATCTGGCGCCTGGACGGCGAGCGGCTCCTCCTCGTCGCCCACCACGGCCCAATTCCGCTCGGCCCCATTGACGAGTTCACGCTCCCGCTGGTCCGCGGGACGGTTGCTGGCCGATCGGTACTGGACGGGCGGACCGTCCACGTTGCTGACACCCAGACCGAGGCGGAGGAGTTTCCCGAGAGCAGCGAGAACGCGCGGCGGCAAGGCTTCCGCACGATCCTCTGCGTCCCCTTGATGCGAGAAGGTGTCGCGATTGGCTCGCTCCAAACCCGCCGCTCGGACGCACAGCTCTTCACGGAGCGACAAGTCGCGCTCCTCGAGACCTTCGCCGATCAGGCCGTGATCGCCATCGAGAACGTTCGCCTGTTCACGGAGCTCGACACGCGGAATGGCGAGCTACGGGTCGCCCTCGAGCAGCAGACGGCGACCAGCGAGCTGCTCAAGGTGATCGGGCGATCCGCCTTCGATCTCCAGCCGGTCTTTGAGACGCTGGCCGAGAACGCAGTGAGGCTCTGCGAGGCCGAACGCGGGTTGATTATGCGCTTCGATGGGGAGCTCCTGCGGTTTGCCGTCGGACACAACGTCTCCACCGAGCTCAGAGAGTTTTTCGAGAGGCATCCCATTCCTCCCGGACGACATAGCAACGCTGGGCGTGCCGCCCTCGAGCGGCGCACGGTCCACAATCACGATGTGCTGAGCGATCCGGAGTACAGCTACGGGGGCTCCCAGGTGGATCCGTACCGGACCGTGCTGGCGATACCAATGCTCAGGGGGGACGAGCTGCTGGGGGTGATCATCATCTACCGGCATGAGGTGCGGCCGTTCACCGACAGTCAGATCGCCCTGATGGAGACCTTCGCGGATCAGGCGGCCATCGCCATCGAGAACGCGCGGCTGCTCACGGAGCTGCAGACCAAGAACGCCGACCTCACCGAGGCCCTGGAGCAGCAGACGGCGACCAGCGAGATCCTGCAGGTCATTTCCAGTTCGCCGACAGACGTGCAGCCCGTCTTCGATATCATCGGAGAGCGCGCAGAAAGACTGTGCACCGCCAGTGTCAGCGTCGTTTCGAGGTTCGACGGCGAGCTGATCCAGCTAGTGGCCCTCCATGGCGTGGCCCCGGAAGGGGTGGAGGCCGTGCGGCGCGCGTTCCCGATGCGGTCGGACGACGAAACGGTGACGGCGCGTGCCTTCCGGAACAGTGCTGTCATTCATATCCCGGACGTCCTCGCCGATCCTGACTATCAGCAGAAAGACGCGGCACGCTCGGGCGGCTACCGTGGCTGCCTCGGGGTGCCGATGGTCCGCGAGGGACAGGTCATCGGCGTGATTTTCGTGGCGCGCGCAACCCCGGGATACTTCGCCGACACGCAGGTCGAGTTGCTGAAGACCTTCGCCGACCAGGCGGTCATCGCGATCGAGAACGCCCGCCTGTTCAAGGAACTTGAAGAGCGCAACAGCGAGCTAAGGGTCGCGCTCGAGCAGCAGACGGCGACAAGCGAGCTGCTCAAGGTGATCGGGCGGTCCACGTTCGATCTCCAGCCGGTCTTCGAGACGCTGGCCGAGAACGCGGTCCGGCTGTGCGCGGCCGAGCGCGCGCTGATCTTCCGTTTCGACGGTCAGCTTCTTCGAGTCGTGGCCATTCAGAACGCCACCCCCGAGATGAGAGAATTCGTCGAGCGGACTCCCATCGCGCCCGGACGCCACAGCGGCGCGGCGCGCGCCGCCTTCGAACGGCGCACCATCCACATTCACGATGTCCAGACTGACCCCGACTACACCTTCCCGGCGCGACAGGTCGACCCGATCCCCATCCGGACCGTGCTTGGGATCCCCATGCTCAGGGCGGACGAGCTGTTGGGGGTGATCATCATCTACAGATACGAGGTCCGGCCGTTCACCGACGGTCAGATCGCCCTGATGGAGACCTTCGCCGACCAGGCGGCCATCGCCATCGAGAATGGACGGCTGCTCAATGAGCTGCAGGCCAAGAACGCCGACCTCACCGAGGCGCTGGAGCAGCAGACGGCGACCGCGGAGATTCTTCGGGTGATCTCGCGCTCGCCCACGGACGTCCAGCCCGTCTTCGACACGATCGCGAGGAACGCCCGGAGACTCTGCAACGCCGATTCCGCGTCTGTTCAAAGGCTCGACGGCCAGCTCATTCATCTGGAAGCGGTAGACAATGCGACCGCGGAGGGCACTGAGGCTCTGCGTAAGGCCTATCCGAGCCCGGTGAGTCATGGCACAGCCGGTGGCCGAGCGATTCTGACCGGACGTGCGGCCCACATCCCCGATGCCCTCGAAGATCCCGACTACAAGCTCGCCGGCTTGAAGGGTGTCGGGCTTCGGAGCGTGCTGAGTGTGCCCATGTTGCGCAGTGGAACCGCTATCGGTGCCATCGCCGTCCACACGTGGGCGACCCCACGGCCCTTTACGGACAAACAGATCGAGCTGCTGAAGACCTTCGCGGATCAGGCCGTGATCGCGGTCGAGAACGCGCGCCTGTTCAAGGAGCTGGAGGCGCGGAATCGCGATCTGACCGAGGCGCTGGAGCAGCAGACGGCGACGAGTGAGATCCTGCGCGTCATCAGCCAGTCGCAGACCGACGTGCAGCCCGTCTTCGACACGATCGTGAGCAGCGCCGTGAGGTTGTGCGACGGACTCTTCAGCGCGCTCTTCCAGTTCGACGGCGAGCTGATCCACCAGGTCGCCCAGCACAACTTCGCCCCTGAAGCCCTCGAAGAGGCGCAACGGACGTTTCCGATGCCCCCAACCCGGGGCCTCGGGGCAGGGCGAGCCATCCTAGAGCGCGCGATGGTTCACATACCCGATGTCGAGGTGGATCCTGAGTACCAGTTTCACCGGCTGACTCGCTCGGTCGGCGGTCGAAGCTTCCTCTTTGTTCCAATGCTGCGGGAAGGCGCACCCATGGGCGTCATCATGGTGGCCCGCGCGGAGCCCGGGCCATTCGCCGAGAACCAGGTCGAGCTGCTGAAGACCTTCGCCGACCAGGCGGTGATCGCCATCGAGAACGTTCGCCTCTTCACGGAGCTCCAGGCGCGGACGCGTGAGCTCACCCGCTCGGTGGACCAGCTCACTGCGCTCGGCGAGGTGGGCCAAGCTGTCAGCTCGACGCTGGATCTGGACGCGGTTCTCTCGACGATCGTGGCCAGAGCCACCCAGCTCGCCGGCACGGACGGCGGTGCCATCTACGAGTACGACGAGACGGCGGGTGAGTTCCAGCTGCGGGCCGAGAAGGGCATGGACGAGGAGTTGGTGCAGGCCCGGCGCGCATCGCGCATCCTCAAGGGCGAGGGGGCCGTGGGCCGGCTCGCCGAGACCCACGAGCCGATCCAGATCGCCGACATCGCGGCCGAGGGTGCCTACCACGGACGGTTGAGGGATGTCCTGCTCCGCGCGGGTATCCGCTCGCTGCTGGCAATCCCGCTGCTGCGGGAGAACCGGCTCATCGGCGGCCTCGTGGTGAACCGGAAGACTCCGGGGGCATTCGCTCCGGAGGTCGTGGACTTGCTGAAGACCTTCGCGACCCAGTCGGCCCTGGCCATCCAGAATGCGCGGCTCTTCCGTGAACTGGAGGTGGTGAGCCGCCACAAGTCCGAGTTCCTCGCCAACATGTCGCACGAGCTGCGCACGCCGCTCAACGCCATCATCGGCTACAGCGAGATGCTCCAGGAGGAAGCCCAGGACCTCGGCCAGGAGGCCTTCGTCCCCGACCTCGCCAAGATCAACACCGCGGGCAAGCACCTGCTCGAGCTGATCAACTCCGTCCTGGATCTGTCGAAGATCGAGGCGGGCAAGATGGATCTCTATCTCGAGACCTTCGCCGTGGCCGACACCATCCGCGATATCGCGGCTGTCATCCAGCCGCTGGCCGAGAAGAACCGGAACCGGCTCGACGTCCGCTGCGCGCCCGATGCGGGGAGCATGTACGCCGACCTGACCAAGGTTCGCCAGGCCCTGTTCAACCTCCTCAGCAATGCCTGCAAGTTCACCGAGCAGGGCGTGGTCGGGCTGACGGTCTCGCGTGAGGCAGCGGACGGCGCGGACCGCCTCGTGTTCGCCGTGAGCGACACGGGGATCGGGATGACGCCCGAGCAGATGGACCGGCTCTTCCAGGAGTTCTCCCAGGCCGATGCGTCGGTGACGCGGCGCTACGGCGGCACGGGGCTCGGGCTCGCGCTGAGCAGGCGCCTGGCCCGCATGATGGGCGGCGACATCACGGTGGAGAGCGAGGCCGGGAGGGGAAGCACCTTCACGATGCGCGTCCCGGCCGCCGTGGCGAAGGCTGGGTCCGAGCCAGCGCTCACGGTCGCACCCGTGACCGGCGCCGAGACGGTGCTCGTGATCGACGACGACGCGGCCGTCCGCGATCTGGTCCAGCGCTTTCTCACCAAGGAAGGCTTCCGCGTGGCGGTGGCTTCCAGCGGAGAGGAAGGGCTCCGGCTGGCGAAGGAGCTGCGCCCGGACGCGGTCACCCTCGACGTGATCATGCCGGGTCTCGACGGGTGGGCCGTGCTGTCTGCGCTCAAGGCGGATGCCGACCTCGCGGAGATCCCGGTCATCATGCTGACCCTGATGGACGACCGGAGCCTCGGCTATACCCTGGGGGCGGCGGAATACCTGACCAAGCCGCTCGAGCGGGAGCGGCTCCTTGTCGCGCTCAGAAAGCACCGGCGGGACTTGCCCGTGCTGGTCGTCGATGACGACCCGGCCATCCGGGAGCTGCTCCGCCGGCTGCTGGAGGGTGACGGCTACCGGGTCGTGGAGGCCGAGAACGGCCGCGTCGCGCTCGACCGGCTCCGGGACGGCACGCCCGGCCTGATCGTGCTGGACCTGATGATGCCCGAGATGGACGGCTTCGAGTTCATGGAGGAGATCCGGCGCCACGAGAGCTGGAGCGGCATCCCCGTCATCGTGCTCACCTCCAAGGACGTCACGGCCGAGGACCAGCAGCGACTCAACGGCGGCGTCGAGCGCGTGATCCAGAAGGGCGCGTACAGCCGCGAATCGCTGCTGGGCGAAGTCCGGCGCCTTGTCGCGGCCTCCGTGGCCCGTCGGAAGGGAGCCCGCTAGGTGGCGAAGATCCTCCTCGTCGAGGACAACGAGATGAACCGCGACATGCTCTCGCGCCGCCTCGAGCGCCGGGGCTACCAGGTGCTCATCGCGGTGGACGGCGCCGAGGGCGTCCGGATGGCGCAGGCGGAGGCGCCCGCGCTGATCCTCATGGACATGAGCCTGCCCGTGCTGGATGGCTGGGAGGCGACGCGGCAGATCAAGACGGCGGCCGCGACAAGCGCCATCCCCATCATCGCGCTCACCGCGCATGCCATGACGGGCGACCGCGAGAAGGCCATCGAGGCCGGCTGTGACGACTTCGACACCAAGCCCGTGGATCTGCCGAGACTGCTCGCGAAGATCGACGCGCTCCTGGGCGGGGCTGCCACCCCGTGACCGGTGAGAGCTTAGAGCGCGCCCGGCTTCGCCACGAGCTGCGCACGCCGCTCAACCACATCATCGGCTACGGCGAGATGCTGCTCGAAGACGCCGAGGCATCCTCGCGGCGCGAGCTGGCGGGACTGCTCCGCCAGATGCTGGAGGACGCTCGTCACCTCCTCGCGCGCGTGAACGAAGTCCTGGCGCCGTCGGGCGTGGACGCCGAGCTACCCGACCTGAGCGCGGCCCGCGGCGCCCTGGTCGCCACTCTCGACCGGATCGTGGCAGGCGTGAAGGAGATGGAACGGCGCGCCGGCCCGTCGGACGCGGAGCTCTCGCAGGACCTCCGTCGCATCGCGAGCGCGGCCGACCAGCTGCGCGCACTCATCGATGGGCCCGCCGGGACTCGCCAGGCGGCGGCCGCGCCGGTCACCTCGGGCGCATCACGCCCAGCGGATCGTGGGCGCATTCTCGTGGTCGACGACGACGAGGGCAACCGTGACATGCTCGCCCGCAGGCTTTCGCGTGAGGGATATGCGGTCAGCGTGGCGGCAGACGGCAGTGCCGCGCTGGCGGCGCTCGCGTCCGCCCCGGTGGACCTGGTTCTGCTGGACGTCATGATGCCGGGCATGGACGGCTATGAGGTGCTGACACGGCTCAAGGCGCGCCCCGAGCTGCGAAGCATTCCCGTCCTGATGATCTCCGCCCTCGACGAGATCGCGAGCGTGGTCCGTTGCATCGAGCTGGGCGCGGAGGACTACCTGTCCAAGCCCTTCGACCCGGTGCTGCTCCGCGCGCGGATCGGCGCCTGTCTCGAGAAGAAACGCCTGCACGATCAGGAGACGAGCCTGCGCCGCGAGCTGGAACAGTGGAATCGGACGCTGGAGGAGCGAGTCAGGGAGCAGGTCGCGCTGGTCGAGCGGCTGGGACGGCTCAAGCGCTTCTTCTCGCCGCAGCTCGCCGAGCTGATCGTGGCCGGCGGCGCCGAGGATCCGCTCAAGACCCACCGGCGCGAGGTGATCGTGGTGTTTCTCGACCTTCGCGGCTTCACCGCCTTCGCGGAGACGGCAGAGCCCGAAGAGGTCATGGGCGTGCTCCGCGAGTACCACCACGAGATGGGCCAGCTCATCCTGGAGCACGAGGGCACGCTCGAGCGCTTCACGGGCGACGGCATGATGATCTTCTTCAACGACCCCGTGGAGGTTCCGAACCCGGCCGAGCGCGCGCTCCGCATGGCCGTCGCCATGCGGGAGCGCGTGGCCGGCCTCGCCGCGGGCTGGCGCAAGCGCGGGTGGGACCTCGGGCTGGGGGTCGGCATCGCGCAGGGGTACGCCACCATCGGCGCCATCGGCTTCGAGGGACGCTGGGACTACGGCGCCATCGGCACCGTGACCAACCTCGCCGCGCGGCTCTGCGGCGAAGCCAAGGGCGACCAGATCCTCATCTCCTCCCGCGTGGCGAGCACCGTGGACAAGCTGATCGAGGCCGAGGAGATCGGCTCCATCGCCCTCAAGGGTCTCGCGCGACCTGTCCCAACCTGGAGCGTGCTCGGCCTCAGCGGCACGCCATCATGAAGGTCTCCGGAGCGCTGGCAGCACGAGGAGGACCAGGATGAGCGTGGGCTCCCTGCAGCCACGCTGCCGTCACCTACTGGATGACCTCATCGGCCCGCAGCAGGAGCGACGGCGGGATCGTCAGGCCGAGCGCCTTGGCGGTCTTGACGTTGATCACGAACCGGAATCGACTTGGCCGCTCGATGGGCAGGTCTCCCGCCTTGGCACCCTTGAGAATCCTGTCGATGTAGGTCACCGCGAGCCTGTACATCTCTGGCAGGTCAGGCCCAGAGGCCATCAGCCCCCCCCCCGCCTCCACGAAAAGCGTGAACAGGCTGATCGTCGGCAGCCGATTCTTGAGAGCCGCGCCAGTGATTTGGGCGCGCTCCCTCAGAATCAGCGGGGACGAGAGGACGATGACCCCGTTGAGATGCTGGCGCGCGGCGCGATCGAGTCCGACCGTGAAATCGTCTGCACGCCGGATCGGAATTGACTGCACGGTGAGACCCGCTCCGCGCGCGGCCTCCTCGGTCGCGCGAAACTGGAGATCGCCGATGCTGGAGTCCCACAGGATCCCGACGCGGGAGATCCCCGGCATCGCCTCCTTCAGGAGCTGAATCTCCTTGCCGCCGAGTTCAGGAGCATCGAGGAACAAGCCGGTGAGGTTCCCGCCTGGATGGCCGAGACTTCGCGCCCACCCGTTCGCCACTGGGTCGCTTTCAAGGTCGATCCCGACGATGGGGATCGTGCTCGTCGCTCGGGCGGCAGCCCTGATCGCGTATGGACCAGCGGCGAGGATCACATCGCATTTGCGCGCGGCCAATTCGCTGGCAATCTCGCGAAGCCGCTCGATCATCGCGCCGTAGATGCGGGTCTCGATGATTGCGCTGCGGCCATCGATGTATCCGGCGTCTCGCAACGCCTGGACAAACGCCACGGCGTTCTCGTTCTGGGTGCCTTGTAGGAAACCAATCCGGGGGACCTTCCTCGCCTGCTGCGCCCGAGCGGCTACCGGCGCGGCGAGGAGGCCACCGGCGATCATCCCCATGAACCGTCGGCGCTCGACTGAGCACTGGGCGCAAAGGTACGCTTGTCGGGCTCCATGGTGTGGCTATCGTAGCCGAAAGGACGCGGGAGCGGGTCGCCGCCTCCGGGACTCACCGGTTCATGCCTTCGTGGCCACCTCGCGCTCGTAGACGAGGCGTGCCGTGGCGATATCCTCGATGGCGATGCCGACCGACTTGAACACCGTCGTCTCTGAGACGGGTGCCGGTTTCGAACCGCCGAAGATCTCCCCAGCCTCAGCATGAATCGAGGCCTTCGAGAGGATCACGTCTCCAGAGTCCTCGAGCACGGCTTCCCGGGAATCAACCACCAACACGCTGGCCATGGCCTCGTCGTCCAGTTCTCGCCATGTCGGACGCGGCGACCCCACAGCATTGACGTGCGCCCCAGGCTTGAGCCATGCACCTTTCAAAATGGGCTCACGAGCGTTCGTCGCGGTCACGATGACGTCCGCGCCCCGTACCGCCGCTTCAGCATCCATCGCCGTGGCGTTGTGTTCCCGCGCGAAGCGCTTGGCATGATCGGGGGTTCGGCTCCATACCCGCACTTCCTGGAAGTGGCGAACCTGGGAGAGAGCGTCCAGATGAGCCTTGGCCTGGACACCGCTTCCCAGCAGGGCGAGAACGCGGCTCTCGGGTGAGGCCAGGCGTTTGGTGACCGCCGCGGAGACGGCGGCCGTCCGCATTTCCGTGATGAGACGACCGTCCAGGACCGCGAGCGGCTCGCCGGTGTCCGGTCGGAACAGGAGAATCATGGCGAGGTGAGTTGGAACCGCTGTGCCGGCATTGCCAGGGTAAAAGCTCACGAGCTTCAACCCCATCGCGTCCTCTGCCACCGCGGGCATGATGCCCAAGTACCGCTTCCCGTCCTCGATGGTGATCATGTTCCGCAGTGGCTGGATTACGCGTCCCCTCGAAAAGGCAGTGAGTGCGGCTTCCATCTCAGCGATGAGATGATCCCAGCGCAGCACCGCACGCACGGCCTGCTCGTCAAGATGCATCACCATAGTCCACCCTCTCGCATTCGGACTCGCCGACGTAGGACGGCGTGATCGTCACCCCAGCCACTTCACCTCGTACCGCGCTCGCCCCATGACCCGGGCCATCCTGCGCCGCCGCGGCCCCGCGGTCAAGAAGCGGGCGGTGGAGTCCGGCTGCGGGACCCGGGGGCGCCGCCGTCGGGTGGCAGGGGCCCCGATCGGTCGCGGCTCTGTTTAGAGCCAGAGGTATGGTCGTCCCGCGCGTTGACACCCGCTCGCCGCGCGCCTAGACTCTCGCCAGCGCGTTCGGGCAGCGCGCGCTTCGTCCGACGTCGCGGAGCTTCACGTATCTCCAGGCGGGCATGGGGGCCGCCCTGGCCGTGGTGATGTTCGGGATGCTGCTGGTGGCCACGGCGATCTACTTCCTGCTCTTCCGCGACGAGGAGGCCGTGGCGTGAGCCGGCGCGGCCTCCCGCGGGCGCTTTCGCTCTATGCGGGTGGGGCCGCGCTGCTCGTCATCGGCGCCTTCCCGCTCGTGTGGATGCTGTCGACGGCCCTCAAGCCCTCGGGCGAGATCTTCGCCACGCCCCCGTCGCTGATCCCCGCGCATCCGACCTTCACCAACTTCAGCCGCCTGATGGTGGAGACCAACTTCCTCCTCTTCTTCAAGAACAGCCTTGTCGTCTCGTTGATCACCGTCCTGCTGACCCTGACCGTCTCCGCGCTCGGCGCCTACGGCCTCACCCGCTACACCTGTTCGCCCTGGTGCTGATCACCTCCGAGGAGCTGAAGACGCTGCCGGTGGGCGTCAACGACCTCTTCAACGCGACCATCGTGGACTGGGGCATGATCATGGCGGCCGGCGTCATGATCACCGTACCCACGGTCGCCTTCTTCGTGGCCATCCAGCGCTACCTCATCCAGGGCTGGGGCGCCGGCGGCGTGAAAGGCTAAGGTCGTCTGGCCGCGAAGACCGGCCAGGCCGTGCGCGGCTAGTCCAGCTCCCAGTCGAAGGCCGCGGCCGGCGTGACTTCCACGACGACCGAATCGGATTCGCCGAGGGCTGCGTCAGTCGCGTAGTGCGGGTACTTCTTGTAGAGCAGGCCTCGGATCTTCCGGAACCGTGGGCCGCGCGCGATGAGCTTGGCCGTCCCCTGGACCATGACGCCCTTGATGTGCGCCCAGTCGTCGCTGTAGAGATCCACCGTCACCGCCACGCGCGGGTTCTTCTGGAGGTTCTTGACCTTGCGCGCGTCGTTGCCCGAGGCGAAGTAGATCTTCCCGTTCGCCAGCACCGGACAGACAGGAACGAGGTGCGGCATGCCGTCCTCGTTCACGGTGGCCACCCGGCAGACGCGCTCTCGCCCGATGAGCTGCGCGACCTTCTTCTTCAGACGCATGGCGATTCCTCCGTGTCATCCACCGCTCAGAGACGCCGGCCGCCGTCCGAGGTGTCCGGGTCGAACGTTTCGTTGATCCCCGCGCCGCTTGAGACTCAGCGCCGGCCTTCGTGACCCTCATGTCAACTCCGTACACTCGGTCAACGCGTGATTGTGCTCGCCGAGGAGCGGGGGTGGGGCATACGCTGTCGGCTGGCCGACGATCTTGACGGGGTTACCGACCGCCCGGAGGAGGCCGGCCGGAGTGTCGAGCGTCACAACCATCTCGCGATGCGCCACCTGCTCGCTGGCCAGCGCCTGCTCGAGCGTCTCCACGCCGGCCACGACGATGCCGAGCGGGGCCAGCCGACCCACCCACCGCTCGGTCGTGTCGCCCACGAGCAGGCCGGCCACGCCCGCGATGACGGTCTCGCGGTGGCTCCGCCGCGCGGCCATGGTCGCGTAGCGCTCGTCGGTCAGCCACTCGGGCCGCCCCACCTCCTCGCAGAAGCGGCGCCAGAAGTCGTCGTGGGTGATGAAGAGCATGAGCCAGCCGTCGCGCGTGGCGAAGAGCTGGGCGGGCACGATGTACGGGTGGGCCGAGTGCGCGAGGCGCGCCCCGCGCTCGCCGGCGTTGAGCCAGGCGCCCGCCACGTAGTTGAGCTGGGAGAGCATGACATCATACATCGCGATGTCGAGCTGGCCGCCGCGCCCCTCGACGATCTTGGCCAGCAGGCCGAGCGCGCCCATCATCCCCGCCGAGTTGTCCACCGCCGAGTAGCCGGTCTTGGTCGGAGGCCCGTCCGGTTCGCCGGCCAAGGCCATCACACCCGTCAGGGCCTGGATCACGTAGTCGTAGGCGGGACGGTCGGCGTAGGGACTGTCCAGGCCATAGCCGGTGAGCGCCACGCAGACGAGCCGGGGATTCCAGACCTTGAGCGCCTCGTAGGTGAGGCCGAGCTTCAGGATGGCGGTTGGCCGGAGGTTCGTGACGAGAGCGTGCGCGGTCGAGGCCAGCGCGCCGAGCGCCTGCCGGCCTTCCGCCGTCGCGAGGTCGAGCGTGACGCTTCGCTTGCTGCGGTTGAGGCTCGCGAAGTAGGCGTTGTGGGGCCCGATCCAGTGCGGACTGACCGCGCGGCCGATCTCGCCCTCGGGTGGCTCGATCTTGATCACCTCGGCGCCGAGGTCGGCCAGCAGCATCCCGCAGTAGGGGCCGGCCAGCATGTGGCCCACCTCGAGAATGCGCAGGGCGGCGAGCGGACCGCTCACCGGAGCGCCTGCGCGAGGGCGGTGACGATGTCCTCGAGATGCATGCCGCTCGTGAAGACGCCCTTGACGCCCCATCCGAGCAGGATCGCCCGGTCCTCGGCGGGGATCGTGCCCCCCACGAACACCGGGATGTCGGTGGCGCCAAGAGCGCGGAGGCGCTCGATCGTCTCGGCGGCCAGCTCCTTGTGGCTGCCCGACAGCACGCTCAGACCCACCGCGTCCACGTCCTCATCGACGGCGGCGCGCGCGATGGCGTCGGGAGTCCGGCGCAACCCCGTGTAGACAACCTCCGCGCCCGCGTCGCGCAGGGCGAGGGCCACCACCTTGGCGCCGATATCGTGGCCGTCGAGTCCGGGCTTGGCCACCAAGATGCGCTTGCCGGCCAGCGGGCGGGCGGTGCTGACGTCGCTCACAGGCGGATCGGCTCCTGGAAATCGCCCCACTGGGCGCGCAGCCGGTCCACCATCTCGCCGACCGTGACATAGGCATGGCAGCAGTCGATCAGGTACGGCAGCAGGTTCTCGTCGTCGCGGGCGGCGGCCGATGCCAGCCGATCAAGTCCCCTCTCGACGGCGCCCGCGTCGCGCCGCGCGCGCACGGCTTCGTACTTGTCGAGGACGCGCTGGCTCGCGCCGGGGTCGAGCCGGAACACCTCGCGCACGCTCTCGTCCTGGTCGGCTCGCCGGAAGCGGTTCTGCCCGACCACCACCGTGAGGCCCGCGTCGATCTTCCGCTTTCGCTCCAGCGCCCGGTGGGCCAGACGCATCTGCAGCCAGCCGTCCTCGATGGCGCGGACGGCGCCGCCGTATCGCTCGATCTCGGCCATGACGGCGAGGATCTCCTCCTCCATCCGCTCGGTGAGGTGCTCGACCCAGTAGCTGCCGCCGAGGGGATCGACGGTGCGGGCGATGCCGCTCTCATAGGCAATGACCTGCTGCGTGCGGAGCGCGAGCTCGGCCGAGAACTCGGTGGGAATCTGGAGGGCCTCGTCGAAGGCGCAGGTGAAGATGGACTGGGCCCCGCCCACGACGGCGGCCATCGTTTCGATCGCCACCCGCACCACGTTGTTGTAGGGCTGCGCGGCTGTCAGCGACGAGCCTCCACACACGACACCGAACCGGAAGAGCTGGGCCCTCGGGTCGGTGACGCCGTACTTCTCGCGGATGAGTCGGGCCCAGATGCGGCGCGCCGCACGGAACTTGGCCACCTCCTCGAAGAAGTCCATGTGGACGTAAAAGAAGAAGCTCAGGCGCTGCGCGAACCGCTCGACGTCGCCGCCCCGTCGAATCAGCTCGTCGACGTAAGCGAGCCCGTTGGCCAGCGTGTAGGCCATCTCCTCCACGGCGGTGGAGCCGGCATCTCGGACGTGCGCGCCGGCGATCGAAATGGCATTGAAGCGGGGCGTGGCCTCCTGGGCGAACAGCACGGTGTCGGCGATCAGCCGCAGCGAGGGCCGGACGGGAAAGATCCACGTGCCTCGAGCCACGTACTCCTTGAGGATATCGTTCTGGATGGTCCCCGTCAGCTTCGCCCGCGGCACCCCGCGCCGTTCGGCGCAGGCCAGATACATGGCGTAGATGATGGCCGCCGTGCCGTTGATCGTGAACGAGGTCGAGATCCCCCCGAGGTCGATGCCGCCGAAGAGGGTCTCCATCTCGGCCAGGTTCGACAGCGAGACACCGACCTTGCCGATCTCGGGCCTCGCCATCGGGTCCACGGGGTCGAACCCGCACTGCGTCGGCAGGTCCAGCGCCACCGAGAGTCCCGTCTGGCCCTGCTCGAGCAGGAAGCGATAGCGTTCGTTGGACTCCTCGGCGGTGCCGAAGCCCGAGTACTGCCGCATCGTCCACAACCGGCCACGGTGGCCGTCTGGGAAGATGCCTCGCGTGAACGGGTACTCGCCCGGCGCTTCCAGGTCGGGCTGCCGCACCATGTCGCGCGTGGCCACCACCGGCACCTCGATCCCCGCGGGTGTCTTCACCGCCCCGGCCGGCACCGTCTTCGCATCGCTCGCGCTCATTGCCGTCCTCCCCTCGCTATCGGTCTCGTACGAGCAGCCGGTCAGCGGCCGACCAATGATCGTCGTGGACCCACGTGTCGCTGAAGAGCTGCGTTTCGATCTCCTCCCGCTCGGCGCGCGGCCGGCCCAGGCGCTCGGCGAGGGCCTGGGCCTTGAAGGCCCGCATCACTTGCGGTGCCTGGCGAGCCAGCGGCGCGACGAAGCTGGCGACGAACGCATCGAATGGTTCGTCGGGCGCGGCAACGGCATCGACCAGGCCCAGCATGTGCGCCCGCGCCGCCCCGAGCACCTCGCCCCGGCCGAGCACACTGAGCGCCCGCGCGGGCCCCAGCAGGCGCATGAGGTCGATGCCGCCGCCCCAGGCCGTGGAGATGTTGAGCTGTCCCTGGACGAAACCGATGCCGGCGTGGGCCGCCGCGATACGCAGGTCGCAGGCCACGGCGAGCTCGGCGCCGCCGCCGAGAGCGACCCCGTTGAGCGCGGCGACCACCGGCACGGGGAACTGCCGGATGGCGTCGAGCGAGGCGCGGGCTTGCGCGGCCATGGCGGCGGCGCCCTCACGCGTGCGAATGCCAGCCAGGTCGCGCAGGTCGCCGCCGGCGGCGAAGCTCTGGGTGCCAGCAGCCGTGAGCACTGCCACGCGCACCGTCTCGTCGGCCGCGCGCCCCTCGAACACCTGACCGAGCTCGGCGAGCACGGCGCGACTGAGGGCGTTGCGCTTCTCCGCCCGGTTGATCGTGACCCGAAGGACGCCGTTGGCGCTCGCGACCTGGACCATGCCGCTCATCCGTTCGCTTCCAGTTTCTGCCGGGCCGCGACAAGCCTGGCGGCGTGGCGCTCGAGACGGGGTGTCATGCGCTGGATGGGGCCGGCCACCGCGATGGCGAACACCTCCTCGTTCATCGCCACCGGCGTCGCCACCGCCATCACGTCCGGGACGTTCTCGCCACGTGTCACGTACCAGCCACGCGCCCGGCCGGCAGCGAGGTCGGCCGTGAGCGCCCGCCGACTCGTGATGGTCGCCGGCGTCACCCGCGCCAGATCGAGGCGGGCGAGCAGACTGCGGCGCTCCGTCTCGTCGAGGGCCCCGAGCAGCGCCTTGCCGACCGCGCTCGAGTGCAACGGCTTGAAGTCGCCGATGCGGGCCGTGTAACGAACGGTGTGGCGGCTTTCGAGCACATCCAAATAGACGCCCCGGTCCTCGACCCGCTTCCCGAAGATCACCGTCTCGCCCGTCGCGTCGCGGAGGTCGGTCAGGACGGGAGCGACCCGCTCGGCCAGCGGATCGTCCGCGGCGATGAGGCGGGCGTTCTCGAGCATGCGCTTGGTCGGGTAGAAACCGCGCCGGGGACGGACGGCGTAGAGGTAGCCGCGCCGCTCCAGCGTGCGCGTGATGCCGAAGCAGCTCGCCACGGGCGCCCGGATGGCACGCGCCAGCTCCGACAGGGACAGCGGATGTCGCGCCGTGGCGAACGCTTCGAAGACGTCGAGGGTGCGCGCTGCTGTTTTCACCATTTCGAAAGTATATTAACGATCTTGAAAACGTGCTGTCAAGGGCCAATATGGGCCGGAGGAAGGCATCTGCGTCCGAATTCAGGACCGGGTCGGGGCCACTTGCCTTTTCGAGGACGTTCGCCGACTATTTGGGGGCCCTGGACCTCAGCGGTCTCCGGGGGGGACACGATGAGCATGAAGCTTTCGAGCAGGACAGTGCCGGCAAGCACACCTTCTTTCGGTGTTGTCTAGTCATCGCTGACCCGGAGCATGTGGGGCTTGCTCCCCTGGGCGAAGCTCACTCGCTTGACGACCTGTCGGCGGGCGACGTCGAGCGCGCTGACGGTGTAGCTTCGGGGATGGCGAGTACCTGGGACAGAACCACGTCCTCTCGTCCGAGTACGGCTTCGGCTGCGCCGGCGGCAATCAGTCGCCGCATCTCACATGGGAGGGAGCGCCGGAGGGTACGAAGAGCTTCGCGCTGACGTGCTTCGATCCCGATGCGCCGACGGGGAGCGGGTTCTGGCACTGGGTGATCGTGAATATTCTGCCGAGCGTGACCGAGCTGCCGCTCGACGCCGGCAACCCGGCCAGCGGCAAGCTGCCCGCGGGTGCGCTCATGGTCAGGACTGACTTCGGCAAGCCGGGCTACGGCGGGCCCTGTCCGCCCCAGGGAGACCACCCACACCGCTACATCTTTACCGTCCACGCCGTATCCATGGACACGCTCCCGGTGACGGCCGACACCTCGGCGGCGGTGGTGGGCTTCTACCTCAACTTCAACACGATGGCGAAGGCCTCCCTCATGGGCCTCTACAAGCGCTGACGACGGGGATGCGACAGCTCGCAAGGCCGCGGCCGCGGGCGGCAGGATCATCGGTCCGTGACCCGATCGCTCGGTGACGTTCTCACGCCGGAGCTCCTCGAGCGCTTCTCCCAGCGCGACCTCCCGCGCCACCTCGGCGCCGTGCTCCCCTTCGTCACTGTCGACGCCGAGGGCCGTCCGCACCCGATGCTGCTCTCCTATCTCGAGCTGCGCGCCCACGATGCGGCGAAGGTCGTCCTGGTGATCCTGGCGCGGAGCCGCAGCGCCAGGAACCTTGTCGAGCGTCACACGGGCACGCTGCTCGTCCTCGAGCCCGAGGCCACGATCTACGTGAAGATGCGCGCCGTCGACGGTCCGCTGCCGATCGAGGGCGGAGGCGATTGGGGTCTTGGCTGCTTCCTCATGGGAATCGAAGAGGTTCTCGAGGATGCGGCCGCGGACTGGGAGACCGGCATGCGGATCACCCAGGAGGTCCGGTACGCGCCCGCTCCCACGCTCGACGAGCCCTGGGCCAAGGCGACGCTCGCCGCGCTCGCCAAACCCTGGGCCGGGGCCTGACGCCGCCTATCGGCCCGCGCCGGCCATGTAGACTCGCCCCGTGACCCCGACACGCTGGCCCGAGTCGCGCGCGCAGCGCGGGATGGTCGCCTCGCCACATCTCCTGGCGTCCGGGAGCGGCGTGGCGGCCCTGCGCGCGGGCGGCAACGCGCTCGACGCCGCCATCGCCGCCGCCGCCACCATCGCCGTCGTCTACCCGCACATGAACGGGGCGGGCGGCGACAACGTCTGGCTCATCTATGACGCGACCTCCTCGCGCCTCCTCGCGCTCTGCGGGGCCGGGCGCTCGGCGCGAAGCGCAACGATCGAGTGGTATGCGGCCCGTGGCGTCGGCGATGCCATCCCCTCGCGCGGGGGCCTGGCGGCGCTCACCGTGCCCGGGGTCGTGGACGGCTGGTGGCAGGCGCACCAGTACAGCACCCGCGCCATGGGCTCGGCCCTGCCCTGGAAGGCGCTGCTCGCCGACGCCATCGCCTACGCGCGCGAGGGCTTCTCCGTCTCGGACGGCCAGCGCGTAGTCCCGCCGCGCGAACCCGACCTCTACGGGCCCACGGCCATACCCGAGATCAAGAGCCGGCTCTGGCCGCTGTATCATCCCGATGCGCTGGCCCAGGGCGCACTCGTCCAGCGCGACCTGGCGCTGACGCTCGAGGCCGTGCGGGACGGCGGCCCCGATGCGTTCTACGGCGGCGAGATCGCGAGACGCATGGCCGCCGCGGCATCCGCAGCGGGCAGCCCGCTGGCCTTCGAAGACTTCGCCGAGCACAGGAGCGACTGGATGGAGCCGCTTCGCGTCGCCTACCGCAAGGGGCACGCGGCGAGCTTGCCGCCGCCCACGCAAGGCATATCGGCGCTCGCCGTGCTGGCTCTGGCCGACGGCTTCGACATGAGCGCCCTCGACGAGGCCGACCTGATCCATGTCCTGGTCGAAGCGACCAAGCTCGCCTTCGAGGACCGCGACCGCCATCTGACCGACCCCGGCTGGATGCAGGTCACGCCCAAGGAGCTCCTGGCCCCGGAGCGTATCGCCCGGCTCCGTCAACGCATCGACCTCCGACGCGCCATGCCGACATCGGCCGCCGCGCCGGCGGGGGGCGACACCATCGCCATCGTGACGGCCGACGCCGAGGGCAATGCGGTCTCCCTGATCCAGTCGCTCTACTTCACCTGGGGCTCGGGCCTCGTGGCGGGCGACACCGGCGTCGTCTTGCAGAACCGCGGATCCTTCTTCTCGCTCGACCCGAGCCAGGTGAATGCGCTCGCTCCCCGCAAGCGCACCATGCACACGCTCATCCCGTCCATGTACCTCGAGGGCGGCAGGCCGCGTTTCGTCTACGGCACCATGGGCGGCGAAGGCCAGCCGCAGACCCAGGCCGCGCTGCTCACGCGCCGCCTCGACCGCGGCCTGGGCCCGCAGGCCTGTGTCGAGGCGCCGCGCTGGCTTTACGGGCGGACCTGGGGAGCGCCCTCGCGCGCGCTGAACCTCGAGGGGCGGTTCAGCGAAGAGCTGGCACGGGACCTGGCCACGCGGGGACACGCGATCAAGATCGGCCAGGACTGGGACGACCTCTTCGGCCATGCCCAGTGCATCTGGCTCGACCCCGACGGCGGCCTCGTCGGCGGCTCGGACCCGCGGGCTGATGGCGGCGCCCTCGGGTTCTGATACCCTCGCTCGCACAGGAGGACCAGCCATGGACAGCCTGAAGACCAGCCTCTGCGATCTCCTCGGCGTCGAGTACCCGATCCTCCAGTCCGGCATGGGCGCGGTCGCCGGGCCCGATCTCGTCGCGGAGGTCTGCCGCGCGGGAGGCCTGGGCATCCTCGCCGGGCTCCGGCTCAACCGTGACCAGCTGCGCCAGGGCATCCGGCGCGTGCGCGAGCTGACCGACCGTCCCTTCGGCGTCAATCTGTGGCTGCACACCGAGCTCCGTCCGCCGGCGGATCCGGCCGTCCTGCCGCCGCCCACGGTCGAGCGCGTGCAGGACACGCTCAACCGCTTCCGCGCGGACCTCGGCATCCCGACCAGATCCGGCCCGCCCGCGCCTGTCCCCGACGTCATCGACCAGGCCTTCGAGGTCATCCTCGAGGAACGCGTGCCGGTGTGGAGCATAGGGCTGGGCAACCCCGGGCGGGACATGGTCGGGCGCTGCCACGAGCGCGGCATCAAGGTCGTCGCCATGGTGGCGACCGTCGACGACGCGCAGGCGGTGGCCGCCTCCGGCGTGGATGCCGTCATCGCGCAGGGCAGCGAGGCGGGCGGCCACCGCTCGACCTGGGTCAAGCCCGCCTCCCGCGAGGCGGCCCAGGTGGGCGCCATCGCGCTCATCCCCCAGATCGTCGACGCCGTGGATATGCCCGTCATCGCCTCGGGCGGCATCGCCGATGGGCGCGGCCTCGTGGCAGCGCTGGCGCTCGGCGCCGTCGGGGTGCTCCTGGGCACGCGCTTCGTGGCCACGCGCGAGTCGGGCGCGCCGGAGTTCTGGAAGAAGGCGCTTCTCGAGCGCGGCAGCGAGGCCACCACGGTGACGGATGCCTTCTCGGGACTCTATGCGCGCGGGCTCAAGAACACCTTCACCGACGAGTACGCTGCCTCCGGCGCGCCGGTCCTGCCGGCTCTGCTCCAGAGCCACGCGGCCCAGGATATCGTCGCCGCGGCGGCGCAGCAGCAGAACCGCGAGTACTTCCCCATGTGGTCCGGCCAGAGCGTCGGGCTCATCCACGACCTGCCGGGCGCCGCCGAGGTGGTCGAGAGCATCGTCGGCGAGGCACGGGCGGCCCTGCGGGCCCTGCACGAGCGGGTGCGGCTGGGGTGACCGTGGCGGAGAGCACGATGCCCGGTCGAGCTGCCGGCCATTCGCTGGTCTTCTACGACGGTGGATGCGGGCTCTGCCACCGGATGGTGCGCTTCGCGCTGGCACGGGACCCCGAGGGCTCGCGCTTCCGCTTCGCCGCGCTCGGGGGCGACACCTTCCGGCGCACCGTGGCCGAGCCCGCGCGGGCGGCGCTGCCCGACAGCATCGTGGTGCTTGCGCCGGACGGAGCGCTGCTGATGCGGAGCGGTGCGGTCATCCACGTCCTCGAGCGCATCGGCGGGCCGTGGCGCCTGCTGGGTCTGCTGCTTCGGGTCGTCCGACGAGGCATCCGGGACGCGGGCTACGACGGAGTCGCGCGGCTGCGCCACCAGCTTTTCCGGAAGCCTGCCGACGTCTGCCCCGTCACGCCGCCAGAGCTCAGAGCGCGCTTCGAGCCGTGACGGCGGGGGTTAGCTAGAGCCCATCAGGGCCTTGTAGAACTCCACGCCCACGGGGGAGATGTCGGTGCGGGTCTCGATGGGTAGCCCGGCGACGGTCCATGCCCCGAGCCCGCCTTTGAGAATCTTGACGTCCTTGAACCCCAGCTTCCTCAGATCGCGCGCCACACTGGCGCTCGTGTGCTCGTCCGGTCAGGTGCAGTAGGCGACCACCGGGCGTGTCGTGTCGAGGTCGAGGCTGGTCACCCCCCCGCTCGCGAGCTCCTCCGGGGAGAGCCAGATCGAGCCCGGGATCTTCATGGGCACTTCGTCATAGGCCTTCTGCTGGCGCGTGTCGAGGATGAGCGGCTGCTTGCCCGTCTCGAAAAGCTTGATGACCTCCGACGGCCCCACGCGGTAGCGGTTTTTCTGCCAGCGGAGGAGGGCCTGCGTGCCGTAGCCGCCCGCCGAGAGCAGGCTCACGCCGATCGCTACCCAGAACCACGGGAAGGGCTTGGGCGGCGGATTCTTAACCTTCTCCTGCGCCTCGCCGAGCATCCGCTTGACGTCGGTCAGACCCGCCATGATCTTGTCGGCCTGCTCGAACTTGCGGGCGGCGCCCTTATAGTCCTCGGTGAAGAAGTCGTGCAGCCCGGCGAACCAGACCGGGTTGAGCTTGCCGGGATCGTTGACCTTGACGGGCGTGTCCTTGACGAAGTCCTTCACCGCCTGGGACGGGATGATGAAGTTGAAGCCCTGGACGATGCTGCCCTCGGGTCCAGGCGTCAGCGACACGAACGTGAGCACGCCGAGCAGCTCACCCTTGGCGTTGATGACGGGCCCACCCGAATTGCCCCAAGCGGCCGGCGCGTCCGTCTGGATATACGGGTTATTCGCCTTGTCCCGCTTGAAACCCGACACGGCGCCGCTGGTGACCGAGGCATCGACGCTGGCCGACTCATTCAGCAGCTCGTGGGAGAGCACGACGCCCGGGAAGCCCAGGATGCGGATGGAGTCGCCGATCTGGGCCGTCGTCGAGTCGGCCAGCAGCAGCATCGGGTAGTTGCCCTCCGGCACCTTGAGCAGAGCCAGGTCACGGCCAGACGGAGCGCCGACCTCCGCGCTGGCAGGCGGGCTGTACTTCTTTACCTCGCTCTTGAGCCGCGTCCCGCTCGAGAGCGTGACGGAGATCTTCGGGGTGATCGTGACCTTGACCGTGGGCAGAACCTTGTCGAGCATCCGGCGCTTCACGGCATCCTCGGCGTCCGGCTTTTCGCCGGGCTGCATCCCCGCCGATTGGAGCGCCTGGCCCAGGCAAGCCGACGTCACCGCTCGCTGGGCCATCTGATTGACGAGCCAGCGCGGAGTTTCGTGGGCCGGCTGGACGACATGGCCGTTGGTAACGACCCAGCCCGATGCATCGATGAACCATCCCGTGCCGGTCTCGCGGAAGGCGGGCGGCGTGACGGTCCGGGAACCAGCGCCGCAGTTGAGCGTCACTTCCGCGGAGACCTCGGAAATCACGAGGACGGCGGCGGGCTTGGCTCGCAGACTACTTTCCTGGACAGACAAGGGCGGCTGGGCATGCGCGAGATGCGCACCTGTCGCCCCAAGGACCAGGCCCAGGGCGACCGAGAGGGAGAATCGGCGTATCATAAGGCCACTGCGGGCCATTCTATACCATGAGGGAAGCGCATGAGCCGTCAGATCGGGGAGGTGCCGACCCGGACATTCAACCCTGGCGATGTGATCTTCAAGGAGGGTGACGACGCCAAGAGCGAGGCCTTCCTGGTTCACCTGGGCAAGGTCGAGATCCGCAAGAACCTGGGAGGCGAAGACAAGCTCCTGCGCGTGCAGAGCAAGGGGGAGCTGCTGGGCGAGCTGGCCCTCTTTCGGAATGCCCCACGCTCGGCGACGGCCATAGCCGCCGACGCCGTGACGCTCATGGTGATCCCGGCGAACCGCCTCGACGCCATGGTTCGCAGCAATCCGGCCCTGGCCATGGCCATCATCAAGGACCTCGCCAGCCGCATGCTCGCGGCCGAGGAGCGCGCGCGCGAAGCCGAGGAGCGCGCGCGCAAGGCCGAGGACCGTGCCCGGGAAGCCGAGGAGCGCGCGCGCAAGGCCGAGGAAGGCGGCAGCGCCGCGGGAGCCTAAGAGCTCTCGAGGCTCCTAGAGAGCCGAGCCGAAGGTGTCGGCGGCGAGGCCGGCGATGTGGCGGCCGATGGCGAGCGAGGCCGTGGCCGCCGGCGAGGGCGCGTTGACCACGTGGACGGCACCCTCGGTGACGCTGATCTTGAAATCGTCCACGAGCGCGCCCGTCGGCGCCACGGCCTGGGCGCGCACGCCCGCCCCGCCGGGCTCGATGTCGGCTTCGCGAATGTCCGGCACCAGCTTCTGCAGCGACCGCACGAAGGCCGACTTGCTGGCCGAGCGATACATCTCGTAGGCGCCCATCTTCCAGTAGCGCGCCGCCATCGACCAGAAGCCGCGATAGCCGAGCATGCCCAGCACCTCCGCGGGCCTGACCGTGCCGAGCGTATAGCCTTCGCGAGCGAAGGCCAGCACCGCATTCGGCCCCGCCTCGACGTCGCCGTGCACGGTCCGGGTGAAGTGGACACCCAGGAAGGGGAACTCGGGATCGGGCACGGGGTAGATGAGGTTGCGCACGAGAGAGCGCCGGTCGGGCCGCAGCATGTAGTACTCGCCACGGAAGGGAATGATACGGACCTCCGGCTGTATCCCCATGAGCCGCGCGACCACATCCGAGTACAGGCCCGCGCAGTTGACGAGGAAGCGACTCGAGAATGCGCCGCGGGGAGTCTCGAGCACCAGCCCCTGCCCCGGTAGCCTCCGGATAGCGGTGACCCCAGCCGCCGTCGCGATCTCGACCCCGCGCGTCTCGAGCAGCTCGCCCATTTTCCCGGCGACCTGCACATAGTCCACGATGCCGGTCTCGGGCACGACGATGGCGCGCACGGCCCGGCAGTGAGGCTCGATGCCGCGCACCTCCTCGGCCTCGAGGACTTTCAGCCCCGCGAGGCCATTGGCCTGGCCGCGCTCATAGATGTTCTGCAGACGTGACAGCTCGTTCTCGTCAGTGGCGACGATGAGCTTGCCGCACGGCTCCCAGTGGATGCCGTGCTCCGTGCAGAAGGCCTTCATGAGCCGCGCGCCATCCACGCAGAGCCGCGCCTTGAGCGAGCCCGGCTTGTAGTAGATGCCCGAGTGGATGACGCCGCTGTTGTGGCCGGTCTGGTGCGCGGCGAGCTTCGGCTCCTTGTCCAGGATGGCGAGCCGCGCGCTGGGGTAGCGGTCCGTCAGGGCGAGGGCGGTGGCGAGCCCGACGATCCCGCCGCCGATGATGGTGACGTCGGAGGTCTGAGTCACGGCGCAGAGAATACCACGCGCGCTGCCCGCCCGACTGCCGGCATGCTAGACTGCCGGGCCATGGACCTCCAATTCCTGATGGTGCCGGACGCCCCGCCGCCCCCGCCCACCGCGCCTTATAGTCACGCCGTGCGCGCAGGCGACTATCTCTTCGTGACGGGCCAGATACCGTCCGATCCAAAGACGGGGGACAGGCTCGTGCCCGGCGGTATCGTCGAGCAGACGCACCAGGTGATGAGAAATCTCCAGACAGTGCTCGCCGGGGCGGACACTGGCCTCGACCGCACCGTCTTCGCGCGCGTCTACCTCGTGAACTTCCAGGACTACGCGGCCATGAACGGTGTCTATCTCACGTACTTCAAGCCCGGCCGCCTGCCGGGCCGTACCTGCGTCGGCGTCACGGGCCTGGCGCTGGGCGCCCTCGTCGAGATCGACCTGATCGTCAAGCCGTAGCCGCTCATTCCAGCTCGAGCGTGATCGGGCAGTGATCCGAGCCCAGGACGTGCGGCAGGATGGCCGCGCTCTTGACGCGGCTCCGGAGCTCCTCCGACACGAAGAAGTAATCGATGCGCCAGCCGACGTTCCGGGCGCGAGCGGCGACCCTCATGTCCCACCAGGTATAGTGTCCGGGCTCGCTCACGAAGATCCGGAACGTGTCGTGGTAGCCGTGGCCGAGAAACTTCGTGACCCATAACCGCTCCTCCGGCAGGAAGCCCGCGCTCTTCTCGTTCTCCTTGGGCCGCGCGAGATCGATCTCGGTGTGCGCGGTATTGACGTCGCCGCAGACGATGACGCCCTTGCCCGCCCGCCGGAGCTGCTCGGTCAGGTCCAGGAAGTCGTCGTAGAACCTGAGCTTGTGGGCCAGCCGCTCCGGGCCCATGCCGCTGTTCGGGAAGTAGACGTTCAAGACGTGGAAGTCCGCATACTCGGTCTGGACGATGCGCCCCTCGCTGTTGAGGCACGCGGACTCGAACGTGGTCGTGACGGCGATCGGCTCGGGACGGGTGAAGGTGGCGACCCCGCTGTACCCTTTCCTCTCGGCCATCTTCCAGTAGGAGCGGTAGCCGCCGAGCTCGCGCATGTCGGCCGTGAGTTGCTCCTCGTGGATCTTGGTCTCCTGCAGGCAGAGGATGTCGGGCTGCTCGGAGGCGACGAAGTCCTGCATGCCCTTCTTCCAGATCGCGCGGATGCCGTTGACGTTCCACGAGACGAGCTTCATCCGAGCAGCGCCTCCGGCACGTCCACGATCTTCGCGCGGAGATACTCGCCCAGGCTCTTGGCCTGGGGATCGCTCCGGGTCGAGGACGAGACGCCCTCTCCCAGCAGCCCCGTGATGACGAAGTTGACGGCGAGGAGATTGGGCAGCGGGTGGCGCTGGACCTCGAGACCGCGAGTCTCCGGCAAGAGCTGCCGGATGCGCTCGGGGGTCAGGAACTGGAAGAGCCAGGCGTAGGCGTGGGGCGTGCGGGCCCAGACCCCGACATTGGCATTGCCGCCCTTGTCGCCTGAGCGCGCGCCCGCCACGCGCCCGAGCGGCGCCCGGACGGTCTTGCCTCCGGGCGCGGGCGGAATCGACGGCGCGGGGAGAGCCGGAGAGGGCGCCCCGCCCGGCGGCAGGACGGGCTCCACCGGAATGTCCCGGCCGTCCACGTGCACCCGCTGCTCGATCAGTCGCGACGGAACCAGCGCCGGCCAGTACACCGCGTAGGCCGTCTCCTCGCCGGGCGGCCCCGTCATGTGGAAGCCGGGATAGTGCGCCAGCGCCATCTCGATGGCCTTGTTGCTCAGGGCGCGGCCCACCTTGGCCCCATCGGGGTCCTTGACCGTGATCCTGAGCAGGGCCTGCGCGCTCTCGTTCGAGTCCGGATCCTCGCGGTCGGAGCGCAGCAGGGTCACGGCGGTCTCGGCGAAGCGCTCGCGCCCGCCGGCCAGGCCCCAGAAGGTGTCCTCGATGAGCTTGGCCTTCTCCGCGATGTCGAGCCCCGTGAGCACGAAGGTCATGCTGTTCCGGTAGCCGCCGAAGTAGTTGAGGCACAGCTTGGTGTCGGCGGGCGGCGGCTCGCCCTTGACCCCGGAGACTCGCACGCGGTCGGGCCCGTCCGGCGCCAGGCGGATCGAATCGAAGCGCGCGGTGACGTCAGGATTGAGATAGCGCGGGCCGCCGATCTCGTAGAGGAGCTGGGCCGTGACGGTGCCGACGGACACGAGGCCGCCCGTCTCCGGGTGCTTGGTGACGACGAACTCGCCCGAGGCCTCCATCTCGGCCAGGGGAAACCCGATCCGCGTGTAGGTGGGGACTTCCTGGAAGAAGGAGTAGTTGCCGCCGCAGCACTGCGCGCCGCATTCGAGGACATGGCCGCAGACGACGCCCGCGGCAAGCCGGTCCCAGTCGTCGCGCTGCCAGCCGAATCTCCAGGCTGCGGGGCCGAGCGCCAGCGCCGCATCGGTCACGCGGCCCGTGATGACCACATCCGCGCCCTGCGCCAGCGCCTCGGCGATGCCCCACCCGCCGAGATACGCATTGGCCGTCACGACGGGCGCGCGAAGATCCGCGAGGGGGTGCCCGCGGTCGAGATGCCTCAGCGCGTGCCCCGCCTGCTGCCAGCTCTCGAGCCGGTCGAGCACGTCGTCGCCCGTGATGAAGGCGATCCTGGGCGAGAGGCCCTGCCTGGCCGCGACCGCCTGCACCGCCGCGGCGCAGCCGGCGGGGTTGAGGCCGCCCGCGTTGGCGACCACCTTGACGCCCCTGGCGAGGCAGGCGCCCAGCACCTGCTCCATCTGCGTCACGAAGGTCGCGGCATAGCCGGTTTCGGGCTTGCGCGCCTTGGCCTTGTAGAGAATGGCCATGGTCAGCTCGGCGAGATAGTCGCCCGTCAGCACGTCGATGGGCCCGCCCTCGACCATCTCGCGCGCGGCCGCGAGCCGGTCGCCATAGAACCCGCTGCAGTTGGCGATCCTCAACATGTCTCTCATCCCGAGCCCTACGCACGACCCATCGAATAGAACTCGCGGTTGGGTTTCATGTCGGCCAGGTTGGCCATGCGGTTCGAGAGGTTGAAGAAGGCCGCGACGGCGCCGATGTCCCAGATGTCGGAATCGGCCAATCCGTGCTGGCGCAGGCGGTCGAAGTCGGCCTCCTCGATGGCGGCCGAGTGCACCGTCACCTTGACGGCGAAATCGAGCATGGCGCGCTGGCGCGGGGTGAGGTCGGCCATCCGGTAGTTCGCGCTGATCTGGTCGGCCAGCAACGGGTTCTTGCTGAGGATGCGGAGCGCGGCGCCGTGGGCGACGGTGCAGTAGCCGCACTCGTTGATCCGGCTCACCACCAGCACGATCATCTCCCGCTCGGCGCGTGAGAGCCCCGACGGGCCCTTCATCAGCGCGTCGTAGTAGTGAAAGAAGGCGCGGAAGTGCTCGGGCTTGTAGCCATAGGCGAGAAAGACGTTGGGGGTGAAGCCCGCCTTGGCGGTGTTGGCCTCGATGATCCCCTGGATGTCCGCGGGCAGCGACGCGACCTCGGGCACGGGGAAACGGCTGATGGCTCTCTGGTCTTCGTTCGGCATGTCGGTCTCCTCGGGGATGGGGTTTGTGCCCAACTCTACCGCGCTTCGGGTACTGGGCCAATTTGCTTCGCCATACTTCGTTCTCGGTCGGCAACAACCCTCAACGTACACCCACGTACGCCTCTGGCTGCTGCCTCCCTCGGGCCTCGTCTGCTCGCAACTTGGCCCAGTACCGGGCCATGCCCTTGACAGGCCTGGGAACCGTGCCTAGTCTCCTGTCGTGGAAGCCCGGGTCGACAGATTGATCGGCGCGCCGCCCGTCACGACAGGCGAGGTGCGGCTCGGCCGTCAGGTCCGCCGCGTCCTCCGCAGCGGGCTCGTCCTCTTCGGTGCCGCCGCGGCCCTCCTCATCGTGGTCTCGGCGATCTTCGCGCCCTCGATCGCCCCTCACGCGCCCGACGAGCAGAACTTCGACCTCATCGAAGCGGCGCCCACGGCCAAGGCGCTCTTCGGCACAGACCGCTTCGGCCGCGACGTGCTGAGCCGTGTCATCTTCGGCGCCCGCATCTCCCTCTACGTGGCGCTCACGGCCATCGGCGCGTCCATGGCCGTCGGCGGCGCGCTCGGGCTCAGCGCGGGCTATCTCGGCGGCGCATGGGACAACGCCGTCAACCGCGTGATGGACGTCCTCTTCAGCATCCCCGGTCTGCTCCTGGCCGTCGGCGTCGCGGCGATGCGCGGGCCCGGCGTGAACAGCGCGGTCGTCGCCATCGCCATCGTCTATGTGCCGATCTTCGCCCGCGTCATGCGTGGCCCCGTCCTGTCGGAGCGCGAGAAGGAATACGTCGAGGCGGTCCGGGCCCTCGGGGCGACGCGGCTGGTCGTGGCGGTCAAGCACATCCTGCCCAATGTCATCTCGCCCTTCGTCGTCCAGGGCACGGTCGCCCTCTCCCAGGCCATCCTGATCGAGGCCTCGCTCAGCTACCTCGGCCTCTCGGCGCAACCGCCCACGCCGTCGTGGGGCAACATGCTGAACGAGGGGCGGACCTATCTCGAGACCGCTCCGTGGATCTCCGTGTTCCCCGGCATCGCGATCATGGTGACCGTGCTGGCCTTCAACCTGATCGGCGACGGCCTTCGCGACATCCTCGACCCCAGCGCCCAGTAGCCACCGGCCACAGGAGAACCGACCATGTCCAATCCCGACCGGCACAGCACGACGAACGAACTCACCCGCCGTGAGCTTCTCAAGGCGGGCGGCCTGGCGCTGGGCGCGCTCAGCGTCGGCACGCCGGCCTTCGCCCAGGCGCCCAAGGCAGGCGGCACGCTCGTCTCCGCGCAGACCACGGAGGCGACGGGCCTCGACCCGCAGCTCGTTCCCGCGCTCTCGCGCAGCCGGCGCTCGCCGATGCTGTACAGCCAGCTCGTCCGCTTCGACGCCGACATGAACCCGACGCCGGAGCTGGCCGAGTCCTGGCAGATCAGCCCCGACGGGCTGACCTGGACCTTCAAGCTCCGCCAGGGCGTGAAGTTCCACGACGGCCAGGAGATGACCTCCGCCGACGTGAAGTTCACCTTCGACCGACTCTTCGAGAGCTCGCCGGGCAAGTCGGACTTCATCGCCGTGGACAAGGTCGAGCCCGCCGGGCGCCACGGGATCAAGTTCATCACGAAGGAGCCGTTCGCGGGCCTGCTCGCCGCCCTCGGCGGCTTCTGGGGCTTCATCATCAGCGAGGCGGGCATCAAGAAGCACGGCGACCTCAACAAGGCGGCGATGGGCACGGGCCCCTTCATGTTCGTGGACTGGAAAGTCGAGCAGCAGCTGGTGCTCAAGAAGAACCCCAGCTACTTCAAGAAGGGCCAGCCCTACGTGGACGAGCTCGTGCTGCGCGTGATCCCGGACGAGTCCAACATCGTGGCGGCGCTGCGCACCGGCCAGATCCACCACGCCTTCATCGAGGACAACAAGAACTTCAACCTGCTCAAGGAGGAGAAGATTCTCGCAGGCTACCGTAGCTCGCGCCTCGGCTACGACTTCCTCAACATCAATGCGAGCCGCGGCCCGCTCAAGGACGTCCGCGTCCGCCAGGCAATCTCCTGGGCGGTGGACCGGAGCCAGATCCTGCGGGTCGCGGCCTCGGGGTTCGGCCGTCTCACGGCGCCGGCGACGGCGCCCATGAAGCAGTGGCAGCTCCCGGAAGACCAGTGGATGCGCTACTACAAGCCCGACGTGGACAAGGCCAAGAAGCTCATGGCGGATGCCGGCGTGGCGTCCGGCTTCACCGTCAAGCTCCTCGTCATCCCGACCTTCCCCACCATGGTGTCTGGCGCTCCCGTCGTCGCGGCCCAGCTCAAGCGCATCGGCATCAATGCCGAGATCGAGAACGTCGAGTACGCGATCTGGATCAAGCGGTGGCTGGCCCGTGACTTCGACATGACGATGAACACGACCCCGGGCTACGCCGACCCGGACACGGCCTTCTTCCGGGCGCTCCACTCGACCAAGGGCCAGAACTGGAACAGCTGGAGCGTCCCGGACCTCGACGCGGCGCTCGAGCAGGGCCGCCGCACCATGGAGCAGAAGAAGCGCAAGGAGATCTACGACCGCGTCCAGATCCTGATCCTGGAGAACGTGCCGCAGCTCTGGCTCTTCTCCGCCGACAGGATCGACTTCACCCAGGCCTCCGTGAAGGGCTTCAAGCAGCACCCGACGACCCTGCTCTACAGCTTCGAGGACGTCTGGCTCGACAAGGCGTGACCCGGTACCTGGTCGTCCGGCTGTACTCGATGGCCGTGACGCTGGCGGGGCTGACCCTGCTCGTCTTCCTCATGCTGCGCCTAGTCCCCGGCACGGTGGTCGAGCAGATGATCGGCGCGGACGCCATCGCGAGCCCCGCGATGGTGGCGCAGCTCAAGCGCTTCTTCGGTCTCGACCAGCCCTGGTACGTCCAGTACGGGCGCTGGCTCGGCCAACTCGCCCACGGCGACCTCGGCACGTCGTGGCGGACCGGCAAGCCGGTCCTGTCCCTGATCCTCGAGCGGCTGCCCGTCACGCTCGAGCTGACCTTGCTCGCCGTGGGCTTCTCGCTCCTCCTGGGCATCGCCGCGGGCATCGTCTCGGCGACGCGGCGTGACGGCGCCCTCGACAACGTCACGCGCGTGGGCACGCTCCTCGGTCTCTCCGTCCCGGTCTTCTGGCAGGGCACCATGCTCATCCTCTTCTTCTCGCTCTACCTGCGCTGGATGCCCTCCGTGGTCTGGGTGGACTTCTTCACCAGCCCGCGGCGCAACCTGACCATCATGCTGCTGCCGGCGATCTGCCTCGGCACCGCCGCCGCGGCCAATATCGCGCGCACCACCCGCGCGTGCCTGCTCGACGTGCTGCGCTCGGACTACATCCGCACCTCCCGCGCGAAGGGGCTGGCCGGCGGGGCCGTGCTCCTCAAGCATGCGCTGCGGAACGCGCTGATCCCGATCGTCACGGTCGCCGGGCTCCAGATGGGCATCCTGCTCGGCGGGACGGTCGTGGTCGAAGAGGTCTTCACGCTGCCCGGCGTGGGGCGGCTCGTGCTCTGGTCCATCTACCAGCGGGACTATCCACTCATCCAGAGCACCATCCTGTTCATCGCGACCTTGTTCATGGCGCTCAACCTGGCCGTGGACATGTTGTACAGCTGGCTCGATCCCCGGATCCGCTACGGCGCCTGATCCTGGTCCAGCTCGCCTCCGTTTGCCGGAGGGGCGCCCGAAGCTGTAGACTCGTCGCGGGAGGAGACCAATGACGATCTTCGCCAGCTTCCTGGCGCTGGCCCTGGCCGTCTCGACGGCCCATGCCCAGCCCACCCAGATCGTGATCGCCCAGCCCGCCGAGGCGACCACCATGGACCCCGGCCGCTCGACCCAGGTCCTCACGGTCAACTACTTCTACAACCTCTACGACTCGCTCACGCGCTGGGACAACTCGCTCAAGCTCCAGCCGGGCCTCGCCACGTCGTGGAAGACCATCAACGAGACGACCTGGGAGTTCACCCTCAGGCCGGGCGTCAAGTTCCACGACGGCGCGCCGCTCCTGGCCGAGGACATCAAGGCCACGCTCGAGCGGAACATGCAGCCGGGCAAGACGGTCGTCAATCCGGGATTCACGACGATCGAGGCGGTGCAGATCGTCAACCCCGGCGTCATCCGCATCGTCACGAAGAAGCCCGATCCGCTCCTCGGCGTGCGCATGGCGCAGATGGGCTCGCAGATCCTGCCCGCCCGCCTGACCACGGACGACGGCGTCAAGGAGCTGGCCCGACGCCCGATCGGCACAGGCGCCTACCGCTTCGTCGAGTGGGTCAAGGACGAGCGGCTGGTCATGGAGGCCAATCGCGACTGGTGGGGCTGGGAGGGCAAGACGCCGGCGATGGACCGCGTGATCTGGAAGCCCATCCCCGAGGAGTTCCCGCGCATCGTGGCGCTCGAGAAGGGCGAGGTCGACATCATCACGAATGTCCCGCCCGACCGCATCAAGGGCATCGCCGAGAGCCGCGCCACGCGCATCGTCACCGTCCCGGCCACTCGCACGGTCACCTTCTGGATGAACACCAACCAGCCCCCGCTCTCCGACAAGCGCGTCCGGCAGGCCATGCACTACGCCCTCGACGTCAACGGGATCGTGAAGAACCTCTACGCGGGCATGGGCAAGCCCTTCAGCGGCGGCCTGGCCGACACCGATTTCGGCTACAACGGGGCGCTCAAGCCCTACCCGTTCGATCCCGCGAAGGCGCGGGCGCTTCTTGCCCAGGCAGGCTTTGGCGCCGGCACGGATGTGACGCTCTTCGCCGGAAGCGGCACCATGGTCAATGACAAGGCACTGATCGAGGCCATCGCGGACATGTGGGCCAAGGTGGGAATTCGCGCGCGTATCGAGATGATGGAGATGGGCGCCCGCCAGCGCATGAACAACGACCGCACCGTGCCGCCCTCGGGGCTCATGCTGATCAACCCGCAGTCTACGCTCTTGGACGCCGACGGCAGCCTGTGGCGCCTCTTTCAGCCGGCCGGCTTCGGCGGTAAGTACTGGGCGGGCAACCAGCCCGGGCAGCGCTTCTACGAGATCATGGAGGAGGCGCGCTACTCGCTCGACCCCAAGAAACGCAAGGCGCTCTATACGGAGGCGACCCTGATCATCCACGAGGAAAAGCCCTGGCTCGAGCTCTTCCAGGAGATCGTGGTCTATGGCACGAGCCGGCGTGTCTCGTTCAAGCCGCGCGCGGACTATCGCCTCATCATTTCCGAAATGCGAGTGGCGCGCTAGGAGGAGCCGTGGTCCATCGCCTATCGCTCCTGGACGTCGGCAGGACGACGCGCGCGGTGAGTTCCACCGCGCCGACCGCGCCGGCTACAAACCCCTGCCTGCGGCGGCGTGACGCCCGCAGGATGCCAAGGAGGCCACCGTGCCGAAGGGCCTGACCGTCGTGCTCAACCAGCCCGGGAAGCCGCTCGAGCTCGAGACCCTGCCGACGCCGGAGATCGAGCCAGGAGGCATCCTCGTCAAGAACACCGCCGCGGCCATCTGCGGCTCCGATCTTCACTACTGGCGTAACGACGGCAACTACCAGGGACCCGATCTCCGGCGCGTGCCAGGCCACGAGTTCACGGGGGTGGTCGCGAGTCTCGGGCCAGGGGTCCTGACCGACTCGCTGCGGCGGCCCTTGAAGGAAGGCGATCGCGTCGCCTTCCCGTTCTTCAATCCCTGCAATCGCTGCTACTGGTGCGTGCGCGGGGAACACCACGCCTGTCCGCACCGACAGCGCCGGAGCATGCAGTTCAACCTCGATCAGTACCCCTACTGCGATGGCGGCTACGCCGACTTCTACTACCTGCCGCCCGGCCACTACGTCTTCAAGGTGCCCGACGTCCTGCCCGACGAGGCGATTCCGCCGGTGAACTGCGCCCTGTGCCAGGTGCTCCACGGCCTCGAGTACGCGGACATGAAGTTCGGCGACGTCGTGGTCATCCAGGGGGCGGGCGGGCTCGGCATCTACGCGGCCGCCGTCGCGGCGGAGAAGGGGGCGTCGAAGGTCATCTCGATCGACGGGCAGGCGCTGCGCCTCGAGCTCGCGCGCAAGTGCGGCGCGACCGACGTCATCGACATGGGCGAGCTCACGACCCCGGAGGCCCGCGTGCAGCGCGTGAGGGACCTGACCGATGGGCGCGGCGCTGACGTGGTGGTGGAGGTCGTCGGGATCGCCGCGGCGACGGTCGAGGGGCTGGACATGGTCCGGTTCAACGGCAAGTTCATCGACATCGGCAACATCGTCCCCCAGGCGGTGAGCTTTCCCGCCACCAAGGTGATCACGCAGCAGATCCACTGGACGGGGCTGATGCACTACAACCCCTGGATCATGCCGGCCGCGCTCGATTTCCTCGTCAGGACGAAGGACAAGTACCCGCTCTCGAAGGTCGTCTCGCACAGTTTTCCGCTCGCGGACGTCAACAAGGCCTTCGCGTTCGCCGAGTGGCAGGGGAAGGGCACCGGCACGGCCGCCACTCGCGTGATCCTCAAGCCCTAGCAGGCTGCGGAAAACTTGCAGGCTGCTCAAAAAGGCTCAGATGCGAGGCGGCGCCCGACGGCCCCACGCGAGGCGTCCTCCCTGTACGTTGAGCGTGCGGCCGAGGGCGCTAACGAAGCAGATGGGCCTTTTTCAGCAGCCTGCCAGGCCTCATGTCATGAGCATGACGATCACGATGCCCCAGATCGTCTGGAGCGTGTTGCCGACGGCGTAGGTGACGGTGTAGCCGAGCGCCGGGACCTTGCTCTGGACTGCGTCCTGGATCGATGTCAGCGCCGCCGCCGTGGTCCGCGCCCCCGCGACGCAGCCGAGGGCGATGCCCGGGTGAAACCCGAATACGTACCTCGCGACCAGCAGGCCGACGACCAAGGGGATGGCGGTCACCAGGATGCCGGCGAGGAACAGGCTCAGGCCGGCCTCCCGGAGCCCGGTCATGAACCCGGGGCCCGAGTTGATGCCGACGACGGCGATGAAGATGTTCAGGCCCACGGAGTTCATCATCCACAGGGCGGGCTCGGGCACGTCGCCGAAGCTCCCGTGCACGGAGCGAAGCCAGCCGAACACGAGGCCGGCGATCAGCGCGCCGCCGCTCGTGCTGAGGCTCAAGGGCACCTCGCCGACCTTGATGGCCAGCGCGCCGAGGAGGGCGCCGAGCGTGATGCCGGCGCCGACGAACATCACGCTGCTCGTGCCGGGGGGACCGTCGGCGTCGGCCCGGGCCCTCTCCGCACGCTTCGGCTCGCGGCGTGAGCCCACGAGGCTCACGGCGGCGCCGTGGGCGAGCGTGGCGTGGATCGTGAATGGCATCGGGCGGCCGGACCGCGTGGCCTTGCGGACGTAGCCGCCGTGGTCGATCGCCGGAGCGGCGGCAAGGGCGGCGAGGGTCCTGCTGTCGCATGCCCCGTCGCTGCGGAGGACGGCGCGCCGCGGCGGCTTGGTCTCGTACTGCTTGCACGCCGCCACGACGTTGCCGCCGACGAGCGTCGGCCCCACGGCCGAGAGGATCCAGGCCGTCCCCGCGGTGCCGAAGATGTAGGTCACCGCGTAGGCCACCGGCATGGCATCGATCAGCCGCCTCTTCTCATCGTCCGGGATCGCGAGCTTGTTGATCGCGTCCGTGGCGGTGCCGAGGAGCGCCGAGATGGTCTGTGAGCCGGCCAGGAGGCCCGCCGCCTGGCCGACGTCGTAGCCGAACGTTTTCGCCACGGCGTACCCGGCGGCCAGCGAGACCACGCACTGCACGGCCGCGAAGATCGCCTGGGGCATGGCATCGCTCTTCAGCTCCCGGAAGAACTGGGGGCCGACTCCGTAGCCCACGGCGAAGAGCGCCATCAGGAAGAACGTCGCTTTCACGTTGGCGGAGATAATGATCTCCATCTGACCGAGGAGGACGCCCACGAGCAGGGTGCCGGCGACCGAGCCCAGGCTGAAGGTGCCGATCCTGAAGCCACCTATCCAGTAGCCCAGGGCCAGCGCGAGGAAGATGGAGATCTCGGGATACTGACGCAACGTCTCGGCAAACCAATCCATGCGAGACCTCCTGGGGACGGATTCTGAATCCCGGCCATACAGGGTAGCGCCGCCGGGAGGCCACGCATCGGCAAAAACTGTTCCAGCTCCTGACCTGCGGGTGTCCAAGCCTGGAGCGGGCTGTCACTTCAGCTACAATACAAACTAAAAAATCAAAGACTTATGTCGCCCTACTCCCCATTCTAGGGCTGAGGACGCAAGGAGCGGGGCCACGGCTTGATGGGAGACCATAGGGTCATCCTGAGGACACGTGACGGTCACCGTGTTTCGGAGCTGTCACATCGCCCCGTCAACAGCGTTATTGCGCTTTGCATGGACCAGCGCAGGACACGGGACAATTTTCTCCACTGCGTGGGAGACCCGCGTCAGGGCCGCATGCCCGACCCGCCCCCGTCATCCGCGGGTGACTCTCAGGTCGTAGCGCCGGCCATCAGCCAGTCGAGGATCTGCGGGTTCTCGTCGCGTGGATAGGTGTGGGAGAGATCCTCGATCTCCCGGTAGAGGAGCCGGGCACCGGCTCCCAGCAGCGCCTGGCGCGTGAGCCGAGCGGTGGACACCGGAAACATCCAGTCGAGCGCGCCGTGGACAAGGTAGATCGGCCGGCCGCGCGCCCGCGCGAAATCGCCACTGGCGAGCAGGACCGGGTGCAGCACGCCGCACATGGGCGCCAGGTGGGTGAACGGCATCGCCTCGCGGAGGCCACAGAGGAGCGCATAGGTGGCGCCGTCCGACATCCCGGTCAGCAGGACGCGCGCTCGGTCAACCGGGTAGCGCGCGACGACGGACTCCACCATCGCCCGCAGTGGCTCTGCATCCACGTCTTCGCCTCCCATGATCGACCAGGTATGACCGCGTGACGTGGGAGCGATCAGGAGCATCCCGCGGGAGCGGGCCTCCCGCAGCCAGCTCCACAGGAAGTCGCGACCGTGGCCGTGACCGCCGTGCAGGGCCACGACGAGCGGCATGGACGCCTGCCCGTCCCACTGCTCGGGCACAAGAGGGAGCAACCGCCCCTGGCCTCACGCTCGTTTGATGCGTGCAGGACGCCGACTCGTGGCCCCTCGTCGCGCAGCGCCGCGGCACGCAGCCGCGCGACAAGAGCCTCGTCGTCACGGCGGGAGGGGTCGAGAAACCAGCGACTCACCGGGTCGAGCACCGGCGCCAGCGGGTAGAGCATCTCCTGCACCCGAGGGAAGCGACGGAGCGCCCGGAACAGGCCGATGGGCTCGCCGGGCGCTTGCGCCGCCTCGACGAAGGCCGCGATGAGCTCGAGGGTCTGGCGTGCGACCGCGAGCAGCCGATCCCGCAGGAAGTGGAGCTCCTCCGGCCACGTGAGCGCCTCGGCGGCACGTAGCGGCCCGGCGACAGCCTCGGTGCTGGGAGCGAGCTCCTCGGCGAGCCGGCCGGCGAGAGGCGGATAGAGGTGGCGCTGCACCCAGCTGACCCGCTCGAGCGCTCGAAGGATCGCTGGCAAGAGCCCACCGATCGCGTCGTTCACCTCAGGGGAGGTTGGCATGATCGGACGCATGTGACACCTGCTTCCAAACCTCATCTCTCCTGCCGCCCCCATCACGTGGCCGATACACGGCGAGGACGATCCAGGTCATGATGCGGATGTCGCGGCTCATCGGAACGAGGGGAAAACCGAAGGGTGGCGCTCGCGGGAACTGCGCTCAGGCGAGCCCCCAGCTCCTGACCCGCGCCGGCGCGATCCTGAACATGACGCGGTCCGGCGGCATTGCTCGGCCGCGCCACAGGCGCTCGAGGCGAGGGTACTTCCCGTGAAAGCGCTCGGCGAGCGCGCGCCGCTCTGGACCGTCGGCGAGGAACTCCGCACGCCCGAGCACGGTCACGCCGCGAATGTCTTCACCACCGCCCCCGGCTTCGGCGACCACGCAGACCCGCGGGTCACGGCGCAGGTTGCGGACCTTCTGGGTACCCTCGACGCTGATCATGGTCAGCGTGGTCGTGTCGTGCAGGAACCACATGGGCATTGCGAGCGGCGCCCCGTCAGCGTGCACGGTGGCGAGCACGGCGACCTCCTTGGTGGCGAGAAATCTCTGGACGGCCGGGTCGGCGAGCATCACCGGGTGGCGCTGATCTCGTCGATGAGCCCGTAGTCGAGCGCTTCCCGGGCGTCGAGGGAGCGTCCGCGCCGCATGTCCTCGGCGATCTCCTCGGCAGGCCGACCTGTGAGCCGCGCCACGCGAGCGTGGAGACTCCAGAGCAGCTCCTGCTGTTGCCGACTGTGCCGGACGATCTGGTGTGGAGTCCCGGCGAACTGCGCCGTCGGCTGGGCAAGCCGGAACCGCGTGTGCGGAGAGGCTGAACGGTGATCGGCAGCCGTCAGGACCCCGATGGCCGGTCCACCGACCTGGCCGCGGCAATGCGCCCGCAAGGTCGCGTGGAGCAGGTCGAGTGTGTCGATGAGGACGAAGGCTGACTCGAGGGTGCCGTTCGGGCTGTCCAGGTGGAGCTCGATGGGCTCGTCGCCGGTGGCGTCCAAGGCCATGAGCGCCGCTACCACTGTGGCGGCAAGCTCCTCATCGAGCCGGCCCGTGACCAGCAGGATCCGGCGCTCGAACAGCTTCTCCTGCAACCAGGCAGAGAGCCGGCGCCGGCCGGGCGGCTCGTCGGGGATCTCGCCCTGCGCACTCATGCCCTTAGCGTATACCACGCGCGCTGCTGCCGGAGGTGCGCGCGCGGCGCCCAGGTGGCGGGTCGGGGCCTGCCGAATCATGAGAAGATCGTGCAGAGCGTGTCGTCTCCGAAGATGCGAGAGGTCGAATGATGGCTGGAGCGGCGGCGTTGGCGGCCGCGCAGGTCCCTCTGTGGGGCAAGGTGCTCTACACGCTCTTTCTCTGCGTCCTCGTGCCCGTGTACTGGATCCACTGGGGCCCGAAGAACTTCCTGTGGTTTTCAGACATCGCCTTGCTGGTCACCGGCGCCGCGCTCTGGCTGGAAAACCCGATGCTGGCCAGCATGATGGCGCTGGCGATCGCGCTGCCCGAGCTGGCCTGGAACGCGGACTTCTTCGGCCGGCTGCTGACCGGCCGCCAGATCTTCGGGCTGAGCGGCTACATGTTCGACTCGCGGAAACCTCTCTATCTCCGAGCGCTGTCACTCTTTCACGTGCTCCTGCCGGTGATCCTCGTGTGGATGGTCTCTCGACTCGGCTACGATCGGCGCGCCTGGGCGCTCCAGACGGTGGTCGCCCTCATCGTGCTGTCCGTGACCTACTGGCTCACGGACCCCCCCGAAAATATCAACTGGGTCTACGGGCCCGGCAGCAAGCCCCAGACGTGGATGCCGCCCCTGGCGTACCTGGCCCTCGTGATGGTCTTCTTTCCGCTCGTCATCTATCTGCCGACACATCTCCTGCTGCGCCAGCTGATCGGCTCGCCGTAGCGTTGCACGCCGACCCGGAAGGACTCTCTGATCGCTTCAGACGTATCGGGGTATACTCCGGTCGTCGGGGAAAGCCATGGCAACTCTGATCGATCGGGACAGGGTCAGGAAGCTGCTGGAGCAAGCCGCCCAGCTCGTCGAGGTACTGCCGGCCAAGGACCATGAGGCCGAGCACATCCCGGGCGCGATCAACATTCCGCTCAAGACGCTTACCCGCAAGACGGCCCGGCAGCTCGATCCCGACCGGCCCGTCATCGTCTACTGCTACGACTACCAGTGAGACCTGAGCGCCCGGGCCGCGGCGCGGCTCGAAAGCCTCGGCTTCGATCATGTCTTCCGCTATCAGGCCGGCAAGGCCGATTGGCTCGCCGCCGGGCTGCCGCGCGAGGGCACCGAAGCGCTCACACCGCGCGTGGCGGATCTCGCGAGGCGTGACGTCCCGACCTGTCGACCCGATGAGCGAGTCGGTGATGTGCGCGATCGCGTCCGAGCGACCGGCGGGTGGGACATGTGCATCGTCGTCGATGCGCAACGGGTCGTCCTGGGCCTCGTTTCCGCCGATGCGCTGAGCGGCGATCCCTCGGTACCCGTCGAGGACGTGATGGAGGCGGCCCCCACGACCTTCCGGCCGAACCTGCGGGTCGCAAAGATGCCCGATTACACCCACAAGCATCAGATCCCACGCGCGGTCATCACCAGCTCGGAGGGCGTCCTCATCGGGCTCTGGCGACGCGCGGATGCGGACCCACATCGGCCGGCCGGCTCGGGCTGAGCCCGTCGGATCACCACGAACGCTCTGGAAGGCTTCGTAGGATCGTCGGGGCGTCAATGACGCTTGAAGTACTGCACCTCGCGCTCGTGCTTCTCCGCCGCCGCGCGGGTGGCGAAGGTGCCGAGATTCCTGCGCTTCCCCGTCCTCGGGTTCTTCTTGCGGGAGTAGAGCCGGTAGCCGCCCGACCTGAGCTTGCGGATCATGAGGAGCTCTCCATCGGCGCCATCGGTGTCGTTTCCACCGAGGGCGGATGATGCTGCCGGACTCTAGCGGTCACGCCTGGCGCGGGTCCGGGCCGCTCTGCGCGCGATCGCGCTGCGCTCCGATGCGCCGCGCTTGGCCGCCTGCGTGCGGGCCTGACGCGACAGCGCGGCGTGGGTCGCAGCACTGCGGCCCTCGCGCTTCAGCGCCCCGATGGTTGCCCTCGAGCGTCGCGGATTGACCTTCTGCGCGCGACCGCTCTGGCCCGCGCGGTAGTCGCGTGCTGCCCTGCGGTGGGTCCTCTCACTGCTCGCTCCCCTTCTCGGCGGTGGCAGCTTCACACCGGCGCGGCGAGCTTCGGAGAGCCCGATCGCGATCGCCTGCTTGGCCGAGCGCGCGCCGTGCTTGCCCTTGCGGATGTGTTCGATGCTCTCGCGCACGAACTCGCCCGCCTGCGTGCCCGGTGACTTGCCTTGGCGCTTCGCTGCGCGGGCTCGCTTGAGTGTTCTTGTCTCCGGCATGATCAGCCTCCATGTGTGGCGATGTGGTGCCCCACTTCCGCCGGGCGACCATCGCTCACGGTCCCTGAGGGTCACGAAGGACTGGCGGCCGCGTGTCGAGTGCGGTCGAGCAGCGCGTGGACTTCATCGTCAGTCGTCTCGGAGAAGTCGTCATACCATTGCCCGACTGCGTGAAACGGTTCCGGAGTGTAGGCGCAGACAGTCTCGTCGGCCTCGGCGCGGAACTCTTCGCAGGTCTCACGCGCCCCGATCGGGACCGCAACGACCACCCGCGCAGCGCCGAGCTTGCGCGCGGCCTGTACCGCAGCTCGCATCGTGGCTCCGGTGGCGAGGCCGTCATCGACGAGGATCACGGTGCGACCGCGAACGTCGAGCGGCGGAAGATCGCCGCGATAGGCGCGCTCGCGGCGCTCGAGCTCCTTCTGCTCCTGCGCGGCGATCGCTTCGATCACCGCATCCGGGATGCGGAGCGTCTTCACCAGCGATGCGTTGAGGACACGCACGCCTCCGGTCGCGATGGCGCCCATGGCCAGCTCCGGATGGACGGGCAGACCCAGCTTGCGGACGCTGAAGACGTCCATCGGCGCGTGGAGCGCCTGCGCCACCTCGAACGCGACCGGCACCCCGCCGCGCGGCAGCGCCAGCACCCGCACGTTCGGCTGATCACGGTACGCCGTGAGCTTGCTCGCCAGCGCGGCGCCTGCTTCGGTGCGATCGCGGAAGAGCATGGCATGCCTCCTTGGGGCGCGCTACACGCCGGACGGATACGTTTCGGGAACTTCGCCCTCCTCGCGCGCTGCGACATGCAAGGGATGCAGGGCCTGGCTCTCGTCGAAGTAGAGGAAGGCGTCATATCGGCCTGGAAGCACTGTCGGCACGTAATTGCCGTACTGCTCGAGCTCCGGCTCATAGACCACGCCGATCGCGCGGTGACCTCGCGGCTCGAGCAGCTCCGGGGTGGGCGTCTTGTCCGTCAGGATGAGCAGCCTGTCCGTGGCTCGGATCTCATGAAGGACGCGCTCCCAGCTGCCCTCCCGCGCGGGCGGCACGATCATACGCTCGAGCGGAGCATCCCATTGGCGTCCCGCGATCACACTGCCCCGGAAGGAGCCAAGCCCGACGAGCACCACGCCGTCGCCACCGCGCCGCTCGCGGACCACTTCGCCGAGGTTCACCATCCCGTTCTCGGCCATATCGGTGAACCGAGCGTCGCCGACGTGGGTGTTGTGCGCCCACACGATCGCCTTCGCGTGCGGGCCATGATGGTGCAACAGGCGATCCAGGGTCTCGGCCATGTGGCGGTCGCGGATGTTCCACGACTCGGGGCCGCCGCGCACCATGGCGCGGTAGTAGGACTCGGCGTTCTTCAGCACGAGCGCGTTCTGCTCGGCCTCGAAAAACGCCTCGCGCCCTTCCGATCGATAGGGTGCCGCCTTGCTGCGCACCTCCCGAAGCAGCGCGACGACCTCGTCCTCGCACGACGCCGCCACGAAGCGCGTCGCACGCGCGTACGCCTGGACGTCCTCGCCGAAGGGCTCGAAGCAGCGCAGCGCGTGGTGTGCCGCCGGCAGCGCGGCGGGGTCGACGCGGTGCAGA
>WNGF01000594.1_pt1 | contig 55701 bp, 70 predicted proteins | sample 5400641 | NCBI WGS metagenome assembly WNGF01 (sample SAMN13153371, study PRJNA577476) | soil metagenome | isolation source: 80 cm soil or saprolite under grassland replicate 2 | place: USA:California | collected 2016-06-15
CTGCAGGCCACCCAACTGCTGGTCCGCATCAACGAGACCTTCGGCGTACGCCTGGACCTGCGCGCCCTGTACGCCAACGCCACCATCGCCCAACTGGCCGCCCAGATCGACCAGACCACCCTCGACAGCCTCACCGACCGTGACCCCGTGCTGGCGCCGATCAAGCCGGACGGGTCGTACCCGCCGCTGTTCTGCGTCCACGCCAGCGGTGGCACGGTCGCCTCGTACGTGCCGCTCGCGCTGGCGCTCCATCCCGAGCAGCCGTTCTACGGCCTGGAGCCGGTCGGCATCAACGGCGACCGCGAGCCGCTCGACCGCGTCGAGGACATGGCCGCCCGGTACCTGGACGCCGTCCGCACCGTGCAGCCGTCCGGCCCCTACCGCCTGAGCGGCTGGTCGACCGGCGGCATCGTGGCGTTCGAGATGGCCCAGCAGCTCCGTCGCCAGGGCGAGGAGGTCGCCCTGCTGGCACTGCTCGACCCGAGCACCCCGCTGGGCTCGGAGCAGCCGCCGCCGACTGCCCTGATGCTCACCTGGTTCATGGTGGATCTCGGCGGGGTCCTCGGCAGGCAGCCGCCCACGCTGTCCCAGGGGGAGCTGGCGGACTTGCCGCTCGAGGAGCAGCTCACCGCCGTCATCCGCCGGATCTGGGAGGCAGGCCTGATGCCCGAAGGGGTCGACCAGGAGCGGGCGCTGCGCCCCCGTCTCCGTGTCTTCCTGGCCAACGTGGTCTCGGCCAGGATGTACCGGGCACGGCGCTACGACGGCGAGGTCACGCTGATCTCCGCGCGGACGGGCCTCGATGACTGTCATACCTGGGAGCGGCTCGCCGGCCGCCTGGTCCACCACGTCGTGCCCGGCGACCACTACAGCATCTTCCGTCCTCCGGATCTCACCGCGCTCGCCAGGACCCTCCAGGGCTGCCTCGAGCGCGCGCTGGCGTCCGCGACGGAGGGACCCTCATGACGCTTGCCGTCCATCCACTCATCCCGGACCGCTGGCCGGACCTCCTTGAGCTGTTCGGAAAAGGCGGCCCCTATGCAGGGTGCTGGTGCATGTACTGGCGTCAGGCGGGCCGCGAGCAGTGGGCGAACGCCGGCAGGGGCAACCAGGAGCGCCTGCGGGCGATTGTGGACGACCGCCCGCCCGGGCTGCTCGCCTACCGGGACGGCGAGCCGGTCGGCTGGTGCTCGGTCTCGCCCCGAGAGGAGCTCCAGCGGATCCTGCGCTCACCGACCCTGAAGCCGACCGACGGTGACCAGCCGTCGGGCGACCGGCCCACGGTGTGGTCGGTGGCCTGCTTCTACGTCAAGCCCGGCATGCGCCGCCATGGCGTCGGGCGTGCCCTGCTGGCGGAAGCGGTCCGGTACGCGGTGGAGCACGGTGCGCAAGTCGTCGACGGATACCCCGTCGATCCCGGCGGACGGCGGGTCGACAGCGCGAGTGCCTGGACCGGGATGCTGAGCATGTTCCGCGAGGCGGGATTCGAGGAGGTCGCGCGGCGGCGGAAGACCAGGCCGGTCATGCGCTACCGCGCGGTGGGGAAAGGACATGGTGGAAGCAGTGTCGCAGACCCAGCGGGAAGGTGACGGGCCCATGACCGCCAACAGCTCGAGCGTTCCCTCCGTCCCGTCCGCCCGGACGCTGTGGCGAGACCGCGACTTTCTCCTGTTCTGGGGTGGCGAGACGGTCTCCCTCATCGGGACGCAGGTCACCACCCTGGCGCTCCCGCTCGCCGCGATCCTCGCACTGAACGCCGACTCCCGCCAGCTCGGGTTCCTGCGCACCGCGGAATTCCTCCCGTTCATCTTCCTGACGCTCCTGGTCGGCCCCTGGGTGGACAGCCACCGCCGGCTGCCGATCATGGTGCTGGCCAACGTCGCCCGAGGCACGCTGATCGCGCTGGTGCCCCTGCTCTACGCGCTCGGCGTGCTGAGGATGCCGCTGCTGTACGCCATCGCTCTGCTGATCGGTGTGGGCACGGTGCTCTTCGACCTGTCGTACCTGTCGTACCTGCCGAGGCTGGTGCGGCGCGGGCAGATCGTGGAGGGCAACAGCAAGATCGTCGCCAGCCAGTCCTTCGCGCCGGTGGTCGGTCCCGGCATGGGCGGGTTCCTGGTCGGGCTGCTGAGCGCGCCGGTCACGTTGCTGGTCGACGCGGCGTCCTACGCCATCTCAGTCGTCACCATGCTGCTGATCCGCCGGCCGGAGCCGCAGCTCGAGCGGCAGGAGCGCAAGGAGAAGCTGCTTCCCGCGATCAGCCAGGGCCTGCGCATCGTGTTCGGCAACCCCTACCTGCGCGCGATCGCCGGCGAGGGCTTCACCTTCAACTTCTTCTACCAGTTCATCGAGGTGCTGTTCGTGCTCTACGCGGTGCGGCAGCTCGGCTTCTCCGCGCAGTCGATCGGTCTCATCATCGGCACGGGAAGCGTCGGCGCGGTGGTCGGCTCCGCCTTCGCGTCGCGCCTGGCGGCCCGTCTGCGCTTCGGGCCGGCGCTGGTCCGGTCCATGTGGGTCGCCTGCCTCGCGCCGATGCTGATCCCCTTGGCGGCGGGCGGCAAGCGGTTCGAGGCCACTGTCCTGATCCTTGCGTTCTTTCTGATCGGGGTGGGAGAGGGGGTCGCCAACGTGCTGGCCGTCAGCCTGCGCCAGACGGTCACCCCAGACCGCCTGCTGGGACGCATGAACGCCAGCATGCGGCTGGCGCTGTACGGTGCGGCCCCGCTCGGCGCCCTGGCCGCCGGGTTCCTCGGCGAGGCGATCGGGCTGCGCCCCGCGTTCGTCGTGGCCGCGGTGGGCTTTGTGGTGGCCATGCTGTTCATCGTGTTCTCGCCGATCCCAGCGCTGGAGGTGCCGCCGCCCGACGCGGAGGAGCCAGCCGGCGAGGCGCCCGGGATGCAGCCGGCCTCCCGATGACGACCTGGCCGCCAGGGTCCGACCGCCCTCTGGAAGCAAAGGAAGCACGGTATGGACTTCAGCCTCACATCGGAGCAGGAGCGGTTCCGCCAGGATGTGTGCGCCTTCTTCGCCGAGGAGCGCGTCCAAAAAGAGGTCGCGGCCGTCCGGCAGGCGCGACCCGGCCAGGAGGCGGGGCTGCTCGACGTCTACCGCTGGCTGGGCGAGCGGGGATGGCTCGCGGCGAGCTGGCCCGAGGAGTACGGCGGGCTCGGCAAGACCCTGGTCGAGGCCGCGATCGTGGCGGAGGAGATGTGCCTGCACGGCGTGCCTGACCTCGTGCACGTCCTCAGCATCGACATCGTCGGGCTATTCCTGCTCATGGCGGGCACGCCCGAGCAGAAGCGGCGCTACCTCCCGCCGCTGGCCCGCGGAGAGCAGACGGCGACCGTGCTCTACACCGAGCTCGAGGCCGGCTCGGACCTGGCTTCCCTGACCACTCGGGCCGAGCCAGACGGTGACGGCTGGCGCCTGCACGGCCGCAAGGTGTACAGCCAGAAATCACAGTTCGCCGACTTCGCCATCTGCGCGGCCCGCACCACCCAGACACCGGTGAAATATCACGGAATCACACTCTTCCTCATCCCGATGAAGACGCCGGGGGTCTACGTCCAACCGATCTGGAACCTCTCCAACGAGCGCTTCGACGACGTCGCCATCGACGGTCTGCGCGTCACCGCCGAGGACGCGCTTGGTCCGGTGGATGAAGGCTGGCAGGTCATCAACCAGGTGCTGTCGCTGGAGCGGACCGGGATCGACTACCAGGGCCGGGTGCGCCGCTGGCTGAACGCCGTGCTGGCGCGCGCTGCCGAGACCGGGCGGCTCAGCGACCCTGCCTACGCGCAGCGGCTCGCCGAGCTGGACGCCAAGGTGCGGGCCGGTCGCACGCTGGCCTGGCGGGTCATCTCCGACCTGGAGCGGCACGAGCTGAGCGACGTGGCCTCGGCCATGTCCAAGTGGTTCAACACCGAGCTGGCCAAGGAGGTCGTGCGCGCGGGCACGGAGGTCGAGGGGCTGGAGGGCGTCCTGTCCAGCTTGGACGCCGAGGCCCCCTGCGGCGGGCTGCTCGAAGCCTGCTACCGGGAGAGCCCGGGCCAGACGATCTCGGCGGGCACCTCCGAGGTGATGCTCTACATCATCGCCGCGAATGGGCTGCGGCTGTACTCGTGAGGGAGGTGCCGCGCACATGGACATCCGTCTGACCCCAGGGCAGCAGGCCGTCGCGGCCAAGCTTGCCGACGTCTTCAACGAGCAGCTCAACCCGAGCATCCGCCGCCTCGCTGAGCGCGGCCACGGCGCGCTCAGCGATGGCGGCGGCGCCTCGCTGAGCGAGACCGCTGTGAGCGCGCGCGAGCTGGTGTGGCAGACCCTCGCGGAGGTCGGCGCGCTCCGCCTGGCCGTTCCCAGTCACGCTGGCGGCCTGGGCCTGGGACAGGGCGCGCTGGCGACCGCCTCGGAGCTGATGGGCCAGGCGCTCTATCAGAGCCCGTTCTTCGACACGGTCACCGCGACCGAGCTACTGCTCGAGACCGGCGACCAGGCGGCACACGGCGCGTTGCTGGAGCGCGTTGGCAACGGCCAGTGCCGGATCGCCCTGGCGGCCCGTGAGGACGGCGCGGCCAGCCCAGCGGCGCCCGCTCTGCTGGCGGTGAGCGACGATCGCAGGACAGTCACGGCCAGGCGGCGCTTTGTGCCGTTCGTTGCCGAGGTCGACTACCTGCTCCTCGCCGGCACCACGTCAGAGGGAGTTGCGCTGGCGCTGGTCCCCCGCGAGCAGGACGGCGTCACCGTCCGCCGGCACGACGACATCGGCCGCGGCGACCTGTATACGGTCGGCCTGGACCAGGCACGGGTCGCCGGTGACGGCTGGCTGGGCGCCGGCGGACAAGTTGCTCAGGCGTACCAGGCGGCGCTCACCAACGCGCGCATCCGCCAGGCGGCCTATCTGGTCGGGCTCTGCCAGGGCGCGCTGGACCTGACGGTCTCGCACGCAAAGCGGCGCAACCAGTTCTCCCAGCCGATCGCCCGCTTCCAGTCGGTCGCGTTCCGGCTCGCGGCGCTCGCCACCAGGACCGAGGCGGTCAGGCACCTCACCTACCTCGCCGCCTGGGAGGTCGACCGCGGCCGGGACGCCCGCCTGACCGCGACGCAGTCGCTGATGCTCGCCGGCGACCTGGCCAGAGAGGCAAGCGCCGAGGCGGTGCAGCTCCACGGCGCCTTCGGCATGAGCGACCAGGCGGACGCGCAGCTCTTCTTCCGCCGGGCCGCGCTGGACAGCATGTGGCTCGGTACCCCCACCCAGCTCCGCGCCGAGGCGGCCGAGCACCTCAGCACGCACCTCAGGACGGCGCTCGTTGGCCACGCCGTCTGAGCACGATGCCCGTCCGCTTCTGGTCGCGCCCCCTGCGCTCATCCGGCGCCTCTCACTCGGGGGTCCGGTCCATACGCTCACGCAGGCTGCGTGGACGCATGTCGGTCCAGACCTCCTTCACCCACTCTAGGCACTCTGCTTTGCTGCCCTGCTTGCCAGCGTCCCGCCAGCCGGATGCGTTCTCCCGGTCGGCGGGCCAGATCGAGTACTGCTCCTCGTGGTTCACGACGACCTTGTAGACAACGTCATCCTCGAGTTCTTCCACGGTTCCCCTCCTCCGCGCGGATGACATGGGCGTCCCGTTCCCACTCCGGCCTCGTGGAAACGTGGCGCTTGGTCCGCTCTACGACGAGTGAGCAGAACCGGCGCCATGTGTGGTTTACGGGTCATGGCCCAAACGGCGACAGGTATCCCCAGGACACGTGATCAGGCATCCCCAGGACACGTGATGCGGCGCGCTGGCCGCGCCGCCCATCCTGGCCATCCTCCCACGAACGATCCAACCACAACGTCACAAAGGAGGGATGGCGTTGCGCACGCGCGATGGGGCTTTCGACGTCGGCGAAGACCTGCTTGGCGCCTGGCCAGAACGTGTCCGGGACCGCGCTGAGCTGGTTGGCGGCGGCGATCCGCTGGCCGACGAGGTCGTCGCGGGTGCGGACCACCGCGCGCAGGGCGCCGGGCTGGGGCGAGAACGGCTCCAGGCGGCGCAGCCGAAGGAAAGGGTGCACCAGTGACCCACGACCGCCTCGGAGCCCAGGCAGAACTCCGCACCGTCGTCGAGTTGCTGCGCCGATGGGCCGCCGAGCGGCCCGAGCGGTCCGCCTACACCTGGTTGCGCGATGGCGAGGTCGAATAGGCCACCCTGAGCTACGGCGAGCTGGACCGCCGGGCCCGCGCTGTGGCCGTGCAGCTCCAGACGGCGGGCGCCGCCGGCGAGCGGGCTCTGCTCCTCTACCCGCCCGGTCTCCGCTTTCTCGAGGCCTTCTTCGGTTGCATGTACGCGGGCACGGTGCCGGTGCCCGCCTACCCGCCTACCGAGGGGCCGGCGTTGGCCCGGCTCCAGACCATCGCGGCCGACGCTCGGCCGCTGGTCGCCTGCACCACTGCCGAGCTGCGGTCCCGGCTGGAACGGGCGGCCGGCGACCGGGGGCTCCGCTGGCTGGCAACCGACGAGCTGGACCGGGGTGCGGCCGGCGCCTGGCGGGACCCAGGCGCCGAGGGGGAAACGCTCGCCCTGCTGCAGTACACCTCGGGCTCGACGGCGACCCCTCGCGGGGTAATGGTCAGCCACGCCCACCTGCTCGCCAACCAGCGGGCAATCCAGACCGCCTTCGGACACGACCAGCGGACCGTGTTCTGCGGCTGGCTGCCCCTGTTTCACGACATGGGCCTGATCGGCAACGTGCTGCACCCGCTGTGGCTCGGCATCCCCTGCGTGCTGATGTCGCCGCTGGCCTTCCTGAAGCGGCCGCTGCGCTGGCTGCGGGCGATCGAGCGCCATCAGGCGACGACCAGCGGGGGCCCCAACTTCGCCTACGACCTGTGCGTGGCCAAGACCACTGCCGAGGAGCGGGCCGCCCTCGACCTGTCCGGCTGGCTGGCAGGTCGCGTTCAACGGCTCCGAGCCGGTCCGGGCCGGAACCATGGAACGGTTCGCGGCCGCCTTCCGGTCGGCCGGCTTCCGGCCAGAGGCCTTCTACACCTGCTATGGGCTTGCCGAGGCCACGCTGTTCGTGGCAGGGGGGCGGCCTGGTACCGGCCCGGTGGTGCGCGGCTTCCGGGCAGCCGAGCTGGAGCGGGACCGGGCCGTGCCGGCCGAAGGGGACGGGGCCAGGCGGTTGGCCGGCTGCGGCCGGGCCCAGGCCGGCCACGAGCTGGCCGTGGTCGATCCGGCCACCGGCAAGTTCCGTCCCGACCGAGCGGTCGGCGAGGTCTGGGTGGCCGGCCCGAGCGTGGCCGGCGGTTACTGGGGGCGCCCGCAAGAGAGTGAGGCCACCTTCCGGGCGTCCACCGCCGACGGTGCCTGGCCCTGGCTGCGCACTGGCGACCTCGGCTTCCTGGACGGCGGTGAGCTGTTCGTGACGGGCCGGCGCAAGGACCTCGTCATCGTCCGGGGCCGGAACCACTATCCGCAGGACATCGAGGAGACGGTCGAGCGCAGCCACCCGGCGCTGCGGCCCGGCTGCTCGGCCGCGTTCGCGGTCGACGACCCTGAGGGCGACGCAGAGCGGCTGGTGGTGGCGGCCGAGATACGCCGCGACCGGGCCGGCGACCTCGATGCGGTGGCGGCCGCCGTCCGCCAGGCGGTGAGCGAGGAGCACGAGCTGGCCGTGGACGCGGTCGTCCTGCTCGAGCAGGGCGCCGTGCCCAAGACGTCGAGCGGCAAGGTCCAGCGGCACGCGGCCAGAGCCGGCTTCCAGGCTGGCCGCCTGCCCGCCGTCCATACCTGGCGGACAGCTTCCACCCCGGCCGCGGCGGGTCAGGCGGCCAGCGGCGACGGCCAGGCCGCCGGCGGGGGGGCGGACGTGGCCGCCTGGCTGCTCTCCCGACTGGCCGAGCTGGTCGGTGTCGCTCCCGACGAGCTGGACCCTCGCGTGCCCATCACCCGGTACGGCCTGGACTCGATGCGGGCCGCCCAGCTCCAGGTGGCGGTCGAGCAGGCCAGTGGGGTCGAGCTGTCCCTGCCCGCCTTGCTGGAGGGGCCGAGCGCCCGGGAGCTGGTCCGGGCCGTGCTGGACGGCCGACGTCGGGTCGCCGGCCGAGCGCCCGCGCCGCTCGCGGCCAGCGGCTCCGCCGCAGCCGGCCCGCAGCCGCTGTCCAGGAACCAGGAGGCGCTCTGGTTCATGCAGCAGCTCGCTCCGGACAGCGCCATTAACAACCTGCCGTTCGTGGCCCGCCTGACCGGCCTGCTCGACGAGGATGCCCTGGCCACGGCCGTCCAGGATCTGGTCGACCGGCACGCCGCCCTGCGCACCACCTTCCAGACGCCCGACGGCCGGCCGATCCAGCAGGTTCACCCGCGGCTGGCGGTCGACCTCCAGCGGGCCGACGCGACAGGCTGGGACGATGCCCGCCCCCCACCGTCGCCGCCATCAGCACGGCCCCGACCAGCACGCCCGCTCCGGCCTCCGCCGCAGCGCCCGGCCCGGCCAGCTCGGTCACCCTCCGCCGCTCCAGCCGGCGCACGAACAGCCAGAAGAGCAGCACGGCGGCCAGGGCGGTGGCCGCCGCGGTGCCCACCTGGTCGGCAGCGCCGTTCTGGGGAACGCCGAGCCCGCCCCGCAGCGCCGCCCGCACCAGCACCTGCGCCAGCGTGGCGCCGGCGCCGACCCCCACGAGCCCGACCAGCAGCCGCACGAGCGGCGACCGGACCCAGCCGCGGTCTCGAGCCCCGTCGGCAGGAGCGAGGGATGCCCACCCGGACGCCGCTCCGTCCCCAGCCGCCACGTCGCCGGCGCCGGCCGGGCCGGAGGCGCCGGTGGGCGCCGCAGCCGCCACCCGTTCCCGCGGCTCGGCGACGTCGGGTAGCTCACGCTCTATCAGGCGCAGGCGCGGGTAGGACCAGGCCGCAGCCGCGGTCAGTATGCAGAGCAGGCCGGCGAGCACGAACAGCAGGCCGATGCCGCGGCCCGGGCCGACCCCGAGGACCGCCCCGACACTCCCGGCGAGGGGGCCGCCCTGCACCAGCAGCGGCTCGAAGACCCGGTCGGCCAGCGGCCCGGCGATCAGGTAGCCGAGCGGCATGGCGAATCCGGCCATCACACCGTCGACCGCGAACACCCTGCCGAGCACGTCCGCGTCGACCTTGCGCTGCAGGAGCGCCTGGGTGCAGCCGTTGGCGATCGGCAGGCAGAAGAAGAACCCGAAAGCAGCCGCCCCGAGCAGCAGCACCGACGGGCGCAGGCCGCCGAGCAGGATGCAGAGCCCCTCGCCGGCCAGAAAACCGATCGTGCCGGCGGCCAGCCGCCTGGGGCCTCCCCAGACGCTCATGACGACGCTGCCCACGACCATGCCGAGGCCACCCACCGACAGCACCGCGCCGAGCACCGGCGGCGACGCGATCGCCAGCACCAGCGGGGTGACCAGCACCTCGACGATGCCGATGAGGAAGTTCGACACGCCGAACATGATCGGCAGGGCGAGCAGACCGGGCCTGGCGACCAGGTAGCGCCAGCCGTAGGCCGCCTCGTGCCAGACCGTGCCCCTGCCCTCCTCGCCGGCCTCGCTCGGCGGCGCCGTCGGCACCCGGACCAACAGGAGGGTTGTGATGGCGACCCCGTAGGTGGCGCAGTCGATCGCCACGATCGCCTGGATGCCAATGGTGACCAGCAGCACGCCGCCGAGCACGGGGGCGAGGATGCGGCCGGCGGCCTGGGAGAGCTGCCCCAGGCCGTTGGCCCGGCCGAGCTGCTCCTGCTCGACCAGCAGCGGGATGGCCGCCAGAAAGGCGGGCACCAGCACGGCGCCGAAGACTGAGATCGCCGCAACCAGCAGGTAGATGTGCCAAAGCTCGAGGCCGCCGGCCCCGAGCAGGACCACGATGGCCAATGTGCAGAGCCCGGCGCCGACGTTGGCCACCAGCATGCTGCTGCGCCGGTTCCAGCGGTCGACCAGCCCCCCGGCGACCGGGGAGACCAGCACGCCGGGAAGGATTGTGCACAGCAGGATGACGGCGAGCCGGGTGACCGACCCGGTCTTCTGGTAGACCCAGACCCCGAGCGCGAAGCCCGTCAGGCTCGACCCGACCAGCGAGACGAGCTGCCCGGCCCAGATCGTAAGGAACACGCGCCAGCGTGGCACTGCCATGGCGGAGCTGTTTCCCGTTCGCGGTTTGGGTCAAACCGCCCGAGGAGGCAGCCCGGAACTGGAGTGAGCGCTGACCTGCGGGCCCGGCTGTCGTCGCGGCCATAACCCGAGCTGGGGTGGCCGCGGGTGAGGGTGCCGGTCTTGTCCAGCGCCGCGCCAGTCACCCAGCAGCGGCGGCGGGATGGTGGCGACGCGCTTCTCATAGGATGGGGCGCCTCGCCACGCACCGATCGCCACGGCGAACCGTGGACCTCGGGAGGAGATGCGTCTGCACCCGCCAAGACCAGGACCCCGCATCGCGTCGACGGCTGGGCTGCAGCCCGGTCCATCCGGCCAGCGCCGCGAGCGGCACCTGCGGCGGTGCTGGCGGCCTGGGCGAACCTGGCTCGTCGCCGCCGGGCTGGGCTGCCTCGCCGCCGTCCTGGTCCTCGGCGTGGTGGTCGCACACGGCGCGACGCCGATCGACCAGGCCGCGTATCGAGACCTGCACATCGTGCTGTCCCAGCACCGCCTCGTCCGGGGCGTGGCCGGCGCGGTCGCGCACGAGCGGGGCCGCTGGCACGGGTCGTACGTCACCGCCGCGCTGCCGCTGCTGCTCGCCGCGATCCTTGCCGCCGGCAAGCTCGGCACGCTGCGCCGGGACCGGTGGCGCATGCCGCGCGGGCTTGGCCTGCGCGCGTGGCGGTGGCTTGCCTGGTCGTGCATCCTGCTGGGCTCGGTGCCGCTGGTCGAGGCGCTGCGCCTGGCCTTTGACCGGCCCGACCCGACGGAGTCCGCCAACCCCAGGTCGCCGCTGGGGTCGTACCCGTCCGGCGCCGCCCTGCTGGTCGCCCTCGGCTGGATCGTCGGCGGCACCGTGATCGTGCGGCTGCGCCCCTCCTGGCGCCGCCCGCTGCTGGCGGCCGGCGCGCTGGCGCTCGCCGTCCACGCCGCCGCCCGGGTGGCGGTCGGTGCGCACTGGCTCACCGATGTGCTCGGCAGCTACCTGCTCGCTGCGGGCATGGCCCTGCTCGCGGCCGCCGCTGCGGCTGCGTAGCTGGTGGAAGGACCGAAAGATCAGGGACCCTCCGCCTCTGCGCCGCGCTCGGTCCGCCGCTGCATCACTCGCCTTCCTTCAAGGGCCGAGCGTCCTGCGCGACGGCGGGGCGTGCAGACGCAGCGTGCGGACCGGGAACGAGATCGAGGGCTGGCGTGCTTGCGACGGTTCGGTCGGCATGGTGGGGGTGGTCGGGCGCGGTGCTGCCTCGGCAGGTCGGCTCAAGCGATGCCGGCAGGGGAATGCAAGGCCCTCACTGCACGGTCCCGGTGCGTCGCGCGGATCGTGCTGGCGAACTGCGGCGGCAGTGTGACAAGTCGGGAGCAGTCGGCGGGGACGAGCACGATCTTCGAACGTGTCGGCTGGCGGCGGTCGGCCACCACCGCCCTAAAGCGATTGTCGCCAGGCCAGCCGCTCGGTCCGCGAGCTGGCGTGGGTCTTCACCAGCCAGTGCTCCTCGGCGAGCAAGCCGTCATGCTCGAGGCGGGTGAGGTTGAGACGGCCGACAAGGCCGCTGGCCTCCAACTCGTGGAGTTGCTCCTCGAGCCCGACCGGGAGCACTTGATCGCTGCAGCGGGTGTACCGCCGGGCGCCCCCGCCGACCCTCGACAGCGCTGACCCGGTGTCGGCATCCTGAAGGGCGTTCGCCCAGGCTGGGTCGTACGCGGCACCCGGAGCGGCGATGCACAGGTGCGCCGTCACCTGCCGCCGTCCTGCGACGATGTGGATGTCGCTGACGTGCCGACGTAATTCCGGCTCCAATGTCCGGATCATCTCCAGGACCGTTGACATTCCGCCCTCCTGGGACTGGGTCGGGCGCGCGCCGGCCGCGGGGTTGGTGGCGATCACGAGTACGTGGGCGGTGGCGGGCTGCCAGCAGGCAACTGACCGCAGTACAGGCCCCGGTGGCGGCCAGCCGCCGCCGTGGTCGGCGACCCCATCCCATGCCCCCTCGCGCCTACACTCCGCCGCTCAAGATGACAACTCCAAGGGCGCTGAGACCGTTCCCGAGTCGGGGACCGCTCTCCTCTTGCAGTAGCCAGGGAGCCGGCCATCGTGCTCACCGCCCCGCTCTCGCGCCGGTCCGCGAGGTCGCGCTGACCGCAGCGCCGGTCACCCTCGACCTTGCCGGCCGCACGGTCACGACCTGGGCACCTTCTGGTTCCACCCGCACGTCGGCCTGCAGCTCGACCAGGGCCTGTACGGGCCGCTGCTGGTCGACGATCCGGCCGAGCCGGGCGGCTACGACTGATGGCCGCCTGGCCGTTGTGGCCGGCTTGCTGCTTGTCGTGTTGGCGCTGTCTGGGGGACCGGCCGAGGCCCACGCTGCGCTGGTCTTCTCCGACCCCGACGCCGGGCAGCGGCTGGCCACAGCCCCGGCCCTTGTGGTGCTGCGGTTCACCGAGCCGCTGAACGGCCGGCTGTCCCGAGCGACGGTGACCGACCCGAACGGCCAGCAGTTCGGGGGAGGCGCCTGGGGACCCTCCACGGCGGGTTCGCCTTCGGGGTGGGGGTGACGGTCCGCGGGCCGCGAGAGCCTGGCCCGGTCACCGCCGGTGTTCACGGTCGCGGTGCTGTCGGGTTGTGACGAACCGGCAGGGAGGGTCGGGTCAGCCGTGGTGGCGAGCTTCCACAGCCTGGTCGACGGTCTGGATGCGGGCGGGGTCGAAGCCCATGCCGAGCATCACGGTGCGCACGTGGGCACAGAACAGCCGGTCGGTGTCGGCGATGAGTCGGCGCAGACTGCCGAAGATCTCCGCGACGAGGTAGCCGAGCACCGACGCCCACGCGTTCAGCGCGATCCCGGCCAGGCGGGGCGGATAGTCCGGCGCGCCGTCCGCGCGGTCGCCGAGCAGGTCTTGCAGGAGCTCGCCGACCTCGAGTGCCTGCGGGAGCTGGGTGCGGTCGGGGTTGGCGGCGCCCGCCTCGACGGCCGCGGCGAACACCTCGAGGGGCACCGCGGCGAACCGGCCGGCCGCCGGGCCGGTGACGTGGTCGGGCGCCTGGTAGCCGGGCAGAGGGGTGCCTCGCCGACCTGTACGGGCGGCGACGGCTGTTCCTGCTCGGCCTGTCGCTGTTCACCAGCGCCTCGCTGCTCGCCGGGCTCGCCGCTACCCAACAGGTGCTGCTGGCCGGCCGAGCGCTGCAGGGTCTCGGCGCGGCCCTGGTGACCCCCGCCACGCTGGCGATCATCCCGGCCACCTTCCCCGACGCCAAGCAGCGCACCCTCGCCGTGGCCGCCTGGAGCGCGGTGGCCGCGCTGGCCTGGCCACCGCCACCGTGGCCCTGTTCGCAATGACCTACGCGCTGATCGAGGGCCACGACGCGGGCTGGACCTCCCCCGCTATCCTGGCCGCGCTCGCCCTGGCCGCAGCCGCCGGCGGCGCCTTCACGATGGTCGAATCCCGCTCGCCCGCGTCCATGGTCGACCCCACGCTGTTCCGCAACCGGGTCTTCACCGGCGGCACCCTCACCCTGGTGCTGTGGGGCCTGGCCCTCATCGGCGTCTACTTCTTCACCGCGCTCTACCTCCAGACCGTGCTCGGCTTCTCACCCACCACGGCAGGCCTGGCGTTCGTCCCCATGGCCCTGCTCATGGCCGCCGTCGCCCCGCTTGCCGCGCCGCTGGCCGAGCGCATCGGCGCCAACCGCACCGTGGCCGCCGGCATGGGCCTGGTGGCCGCCGGGCTGCTGGACGCGGCCCTCCTCGGCGAGCCGCCGGCTTCGCCGACCTGCTGGCGCCCATGGCGCTGCTGGGGATCGGCTCTGGGCTGACGATGCCGCTCACCGCCAACGTCCTGGCCGTGCTGCCTCATGACCGGGCGGGGGTCGCCTCCGGCATCCTCAACGCCGCCCGCGAGGTCGCCGGCCTGCTCGGCGTCACCGTGATCGGGGCGATCCTCACCGCCCGCCGCGCCCAGGCGCTGGCGGCCGGCGCCACCCCCACCACCGCATTCCTGCACGGCTACACCACCGGCCTGCTGGCCGCCGCGCTGCTGGTGGCGATCGGCGGCGCGGTCAGCCTGGCCACCCTGGACCGCACCGCCACCCCTCAGCCCGCGCCCGCGGCTGGCGCCCGGCCCGCCCGGCGCGCTGCCGCCACCGGCTCCGGCACTCGCCAGGGGAACGCCGACCCAGCCGGCGTGCGGGTGGCAGCCGCAGCCGCGCCGCCGCGCAGCGGGACCGGGCGGATCCGCTGTCAGGCGGGTCGGTTCGAGAAGCCGCGGAGGATGGCAGCGATGGCGTACGCGAACAGCTCGTCAGGGGCGGCGCTCGGGTCGGCCAGGCGTTCGATGGCAAAGCTGTTGGCCAGGGCGATCAGCGCGGTGGCGACGTGGGCTCGCGGGAGCGCGAGCTCGAAGCCCGTGTCGCGGGCGATGCCCTCGACGATGCGCCCGATGAGGGCTCTGAGGCGGGCGTGGCGCTCGGGACTCCTTGGAGCTGTTCTCGGCCGCCTGCTATAGCGCGCTCCCAGGCCTGCCCCTCCCCGGCGACCCCGAGCAATTCCCCGGCAGGGACGAGGTCGCCGACTACCTCGAGGGCTACGCGCGAACCTTCCAGCTGCCCGGTCAAGCTCCAGACCCGGGTCACCTCGCTGCGGGCGGTTAGCGGCGGCTATCGGGTCGACACCGACGCCGGCAGCTACCAGGCCGAGCACGTCATCGTGACCACCGGCGCCTACCAGCACCCCTTTGTTCCCGGGCTCGCCCAGAAGCTGAGCGATGACGTGGTCCAGCTGCACAGCGCCCAGTACCGCAACCCCGAGCAGCTCGCCGCCGAGCAAGTGCTGTACGACCACGTCATCGGCCAGTTCCGGTCGACCCGGCCAGCGATCGCTCGGGGCGTCGTTTTGCGGCTGCTGACACGTTTCTCAGAGGCGCCCCATGTCCGGCGCACGCAGCATCGCGGACACCCTCAGTGACCGCGTGCCGCGGGGAGGGTGATGGCGAAGCGGGCGCCGCGGCCGGGACCTTGGCTGTGGGCGCGGATCTGCCCGCCGTGGGCGTGGACGATCGCGCGGGTGATCGTCAGCCCGATCCCGCTGCCACCCGTGTCGTCAGTGCGGGTGCGGGCGCGGTCGACGCGATAGAAGCGCTCGAACACCCGCTCCAGCAGCTCCGGGGGGATGCCCTCGCCGGTGTCGGTGACCGAGATCTGCACGTGGCCGTTGGGGCTGGTGGCGGCGGCGACCTCGACGCGACCGCCGGGTGGGGTATGGCGCAGCGCGTTGCCGAGCAGGTTGGCGAGCACCTCGCCGATGCGGTCGGGGTCGGCGGCCACCTGGGGCAGGCGCGGGTCGACCCGGCTGGCCAGGGCGACGTCCTTGGCGGCGTAGGCGGCCTGGGCGGCTTGGACCGCGGCGCTGGCCAGCGTGTCGGGGTGGCATGCGGCCGGGTGCAGGTCGAGCTGGCGTTCCTCGGCGCGGGAGACGGCGTTGAGGTCGTCGACCAGCCGGCGCAGGCGGGCGGTTTCGGTCCGGAGGATCGGCAGGATCGTGTCGTCGGCGGCAATGACTGCGTCGGCGACGCCCTCCAGGTAGCCGTCGATGGTGGCAAGCGGGGTGCGCAGCTCGTGGGCGAGGTCGGCCAGCAGCTCCCGGCGGCGCTGCTCGGAGGCCTGAAGCGCCTCGGCCATGGTGTTGAACGCCGCGGCCAAGCTGGCCAGCTCGTCGGCGCCTGTGGGCTGGGGGACCCGTGCGCCATAGCGTCCTCGGGCGATGTGGCCGGCGGCGCGGGCCAGCGTGCCGAGCGGGCTGGCGATGCGCCGGGCCAGCAGCAGGCTCACCCCGAGCGCGGTCGCCACCGCGACGGCGGTGCCGGTCCCGAGCGCCACCAGGATCGCTCTGGCGAGACCTTCGTCCAGGTGGCGTGCGACCTGTGGGGGGACGGTCCCCAGCGCCATGCGGACGTGGGTGTGGAACACCCCGGGGGCCACGGCCAGGGCGACGACCGCCAAGGTGAGGCTCCCGGCGACGACCACCAGCATCTGGGCGAGCAGCAGCTTGGCGCCGAGACTGCGCCGCAGCCTGGCGGCCAGCGCGCTCATCTGCCGGGTCCCATGCGGTAGCCGACCCCGCGGACGGTGAGGATGCAGCGGGGTGCGCGGGGGTCGTCGCCGAGTTTTCGGCGCAGGTTGGCGATGTGGACGTCGACCAGGTGGTCGTCGCCGTACCAGTCCGGGCCCCAGACGCGCTCCAGGAGCTGGCGGCGGCTGAGCACCACCCGGGGCCGCTCGGACAGGACGTCCAGCAGGTCGAACTCCAGCCGGGTCAGCTCGATCGGGCGGTCGCCGAGGTGGACCTCGCGTGCGGCCGGGTCGATGGCCAGCTCGCCGAGCTGGCGCACCGGGGCGGTGGTCTGGTCGGTGGACGCGGCGGCTCTGGGGCGGCGCCGCATCGCGCGGATCCGCGCGATGAGCTCGCGGGGGGAGAACGGCTTGGTCAGGTAGTCGTCGGCGCCGATCGACAGCCCGACGAGCTTGTCGACCTCTTCGGCGCGGGCGGTCAGCATGACCACGTAGGCGTCGCTGAAGGTGCGGATGCGCCGGCACGCCTCGATGCCGTCCAGCCGGGGCAGCATCAGGTCCAGCACGATCACCTCGGGCTGGAAGGTCCGGGCCAGCTCGACGGCGCGCTCGCCGTCATCTGCCGCGCGGACCTGGAAGCCTTCGCGTTCCAGGTAGCTGGTGACCAGCCGGACCAGCGGCTGCTCGTCGTCGACGACCAGCGCGCGGACCGGTGCGGGCGCCTGCTCGCCTGCGACGCCGGCGTCGCCACCCATCGGCCGGCCTCAGGTGCCCTGGGCGGTCGGCTCGCGGGCCGCCAGCCGCTCGACGATCCCCAGCTTGAACCGCTCCTGGCGCTGGACCTCGAAGCCCAGGGCGCGCACGTGCTCCAGCGGGCGGTGCAGGTAGCGCTCGCCCTGCAAGGGCACGGTGACCAGCTCCAGCAACCGCTGGACGGCCCGGACCGGCCAGGCCGAGCTGGCGATGTGGTCGGCCAGCAGCAGCAGCCCGCCCGGGCGCAGCACCCTGCCCATCTCAGCGACGGCCTGGCGCTCGTCAGGGATGGCGCACAGCGAGAAGGTACAGACAACCGTGTCGAACGAGGCGTCGGGAAAGGCGAGCGCGTGCGCGTCGCCCTCGGCGAGCTCGACGGCGCGGCCGAGCCTGCGGGCACGGTCACGGGCGCGTTCCAGCATGGCGGGGCTCAGGTCGATGCCGACAAGCCGCACGCTGCCGGGGTAGAAGCCGAGGTTCAGGCCGGTGCCGATCCCGACCTCCAGGACGTCGCCGCTGGCCTGCGCGCAGACCCAGGCGCGGGTGTCGCCGAACAGGTTCCGGTCGAAGAACCGCATCTGCCGGTCGTAGCCGGCTGCGTGCTTGTCCCAGTAGCGGCGCAGCCGCGCGGTCTTGCCGGTCGTGGCAGGCATTGCCGATCACCTCCTCCGTCGACAATCGGTCCGTTCGATCCTACGGCTGCCGCTCCCAGGCGCCGTGGCGGCTGGCGCGCAGCGTCTGCAGCCGCCGCTGGTACTCGTCCTCGTCGATCTCGCCGGCCGCGAAGCGCTCGGCGAGGATCTGCTCGGGATCGGGGCGGTCGGGGCGCCGCCAGGTCCAGTCGGAGCCGCGGAAGATCGCCGCGACCGCCCAGATCACCAGGCCCCAGAACACGACCATCCCTGCCACCATCGCCAGCCACCCCCACCAGCTCCAGGCTTGCCAGCCCCACATCATCGTCGGTTCCTCCATACTTGCCGTCGGTTGCCTGTCGGAGCGAGGGTACGGCCGCCGTCTCAAGCCTTTGACCGGGTGGTCGTCAAGGTTTGGTCAAGCCCTCGGCCGATCAGGTGAGCGGGCAGCTCGGCGTGCCGGCGACGCGCAGCAGGGGCGTGGCGAGGGCGAGGAGCTCGCCGAGCAGCGGCACGATCACGACCAGGCTGGCCAGCAGCAGCGCCGGCTGCGAGCACGGCGACCAGTGGGGTCATTCGGGCTCCGATGGCGGTGGGGTGGGGTCGCGGCCGGGTTGCAAGGCGGCGCGCAGCTTGGCGGTGTGCTCGGGGGGGAGCTGCTCGACAAACCGCAGCAGCACCGCGGTGGGGTCGCCGCCCCTGCCGAGCAGGCGTGCCATCCGCTGGGCGGTGTAGGCCTCGCGGGACTGGACCGCCCGGTAGGTGTGGGCCTTGCCAGTGGGGTGCTTTTCGAGGATGCCCTTGCGGGCCAGCCGGTCCATCACCGTCAGCACGGTGGTGTAGACGACCGGTCGGGACCGGGTGAGCTGGTCGACGACCTCCCGGCCGGTCACGGGACCCTCAGCGGACCAGACGACCTCCATGATCGCCTGCTCCAGCTCGCCGAAGCCTCGTCGTGCCACCCCGCTCGCCCGCTCCCTTGTGGTGGGCGTCTACCGCCCGGTGGTTGCCGGCACGGTCACGATACCCGACCGGCGGGAGCGGCTGGCGGGTCGCCGTGGGGGCGGGCGGGTGCCGGGTGGGCCGGGGCGGACGGTCGCCGCGCGGGCCGGCTGGTGCCACGGCTTGCGCTGGCCGCGCTCCTGGTGATCGTGGCCGCTGCCGCGGTGCGTGGGGTCGCGCAGCGGGTCCGCCCGACAGCGGCGGCGGCTGCAACCCCAGTAGGGAGCAGCGCGAGGCCACCCGCGGCGCTCACCACAGCCAACGCTGGCCCGTGACGGCTATCAATGACCTTGTCCGGCCGCTCCCGGACTTCGTGGGGGCCCGTGGCCGGTCGGGGCGGACATCATGCGCAGCATCTCGGGACCCTTGGTGCGCAGGAAGCGCACCACCAGCACGGCGGCAAGCACCAGGAATAGCAGATTGAGCACGGTGGTGTAGTTCAGCGTGATGCTTGCCTCGACGACCTTGGCGCTGCGGGTCGCCGGAACCAGGCCCAGCGCCTCGAACAGCAGGTCCACCCCCAGCCCGGCCGCCGCCATGGTCAGGTAGAAGGTGCCGAACAGAAACAGGCTCATCCTGGCGCCGTAGTACTTGCGGTAGATGTTGAGGATCGGCAGCACGATCAGGTCGGCGAAGATGAAGGCGACCACCCCGCCGAAGCTGATCCCGCCGTTCCACAGCACCGCCGCCAGCGGCACATTGCCGATCGAGCAGACAAACGACAGCACCGCGACCAGCGGGCCGACCAGCGGTCCCCACAGCCTGGCCAGCAGCGGATGGGAGGTGAGGAAGAAGCCCTGCCAGAAGCTGGCGGGCACCCAGGCGCCCAGCGCCCCGGCGATCAGCAGCCCGCCGGCGATGTCCTTCCAGACCGAGGCCCAGTCCATCACGAAGGAGTGGCTGATGGCGGTGAACCCCCGCGGCGAGCGGATGCGCGACCACAACGAGCCCTCGGTGACCGACATGTCCATGGCGGCGTGGCCCTCCATCACCCCGACCAGGCCCTTGTCGGCCTGCTCGCGGGCTTCCCGCACCAGGGGCGGCCGCAGCAGGGCACGGAACAGCAGCGCGAGCAGCACGATCATCAGCGGCCCGCCGAGGAACTCCGCGGCGGTGAACTGCCAGCCCAGCAGGACCGCCAGGATGATGCCGAGCTCGACGACCAGGTTGGTGGAGGCGAACTGGAACGCCATCGCGCTGGTGAAGTCGGCGCCCTTGCGGAGCACCGAGCGGGCCATCGCCACCGCCGCATACGAGCACGACGAGGAGGCAGCGCCGAGCCCGCAGGCGATCGCCAGCGACCGGGGGGAGTCGTCGGGCAGCAGCCGGCCCATCTCGGCCTTGGAGACGACCGCCTGCACTGCCGCGGAGATCGCGAACCCCAGGATCAGCGCCCACCCGATCTCCCAGGCCATCGCCGCGGCCAGGCTGAGCGCATGCGCCAGCGCGTCCAGCACGGTCACGCGCCCCTCCCGTCCAGTCGTGGGCTTCGTCGCCGGTGATGCTCGTCGAAGATCTCCTCCACGCAATCTCTTACACGCAATCGTAGACGGGCGGCTTGGGAACCGACAGGCGTTCTCTTTACGTTCCGTAGGAGAATCGGTGGGGTGGTGGAACAGCCAGCGTGGAGGAGCGTGCCGGTGCGACGTCGTGGCATGACCGTGCCGGCCGCGGTCGCGCTGCTGGTGAGCGGATGGCTGCTGGGCGCCGTCCCGGCCGCGGCGCACGTCCAGGCCGGCGCCTTCGGCTTCGCTGTCGGCGCGGGCTCCGGTCCGGTCACAAGCCCCACCCCACCGCAGCTCCCCACCCCCTGGCAGGTCGCTGGCCGCTGGCTGGAGACGGCCGGGGTGCTGTTGCTGGTCGGGGTGGTGACCGTCGCCCAGACCGTCTGGCGCCGGCCAGGGCCGATCGGTCCGGACGAGCCACGCTACCGGCCCCTGGGCGTGCTGGCCGCCGTGGTCGGCGCCGTCGGCCTGGCCTGGCAGGTGGCTGCGGGTGCTGCCACCGGCGGCGGGCTCGGGCCAGGCGCGGTCGCCGCGTTCGTCAACGCCAGCCGTCCGGGCTACGCACCCGGCCGAGCCGCCCGTCGCCGCCTCGGGTCAGCCCGGCAAGCCCGACTGTGCCGGCGACCAGCAGCAGCCCACCACCCAGCGCGTACACGGCCTGCACGCCCATGACGTCGGCGGCGACCCCGCCGAGCGCCAGCGAGGCCAGCCGCCCCGCCTGCCAGAGCAGGTCGAAGCCGGCGAACACCCGACCCCGCGCCCCGGCGGGGACCTCGGCCTGCAGCAGCGCGTTGTAGGTGACCATGCCGGTCGAGGTGCCAACCCCGTAGCCGACCAACGCGCCCAGCGCCACCGGCAGGCTGCGCACCGTGGCCAGGACGAGGTCGACCCCGCCCCGCAGCAGCAGCGGGCCGAACACCAACCCCGGCCGGCGCGGGTTGCTGGTCAGCCGCGCAAGCAGCAGCGGCCCGATGGCGGCGCCAACCCCGATCGCGCCGAGCAGCAGCCCAAAGCCACCCGGCCCGACCCCCAGCCGCCGGCCGGCCAGCACCACCAGCAGCGCGCTGGTCGCCCCGGCCGACAGGGCCGCAAGCAGCTGCACCAGCGCGAGCAGCCGCAGCAGCCGGGACGCGACCAGCAGCCGCACCCCCTCGCCGACCCGGCCACGCCACGACCCTGAGCTGGCCGGGAGCGGATGGTCTGGCAGGCGCAGCCGGGCCAGCACCAGCGCCGAGACCGCGAAGCTGGCCAGCCCCATCCGCCACAGATCGGCGGCCACCATCACCCGCACGCGCGGCAGGCGATCGACCACCACCCCGGCCACCGGTGCCAGCAGCAGGACCGGCAGGATCTCGGCGATCACCGCGCCGGTCACCCCCAGCCCCGACCCGGTCAGCCGAAACACCAGCACCACCAGCGCCACCGTGGCGAACGCATCGCCCCAGCGCGAGACCGTCTGGGCAAGCCAGAGGCGCCGGTAGGCGCGCTTGCCGAGCACCGCGGCCAGACCCGGCCGCCCGCCCTTGTTCATAGCGGCATGGTGCCCCACCAGTCAGCGGCTGGCAGACCCGCTCCTACAACAGCCCGGTCGCTCGGCCCGGTCCTGGTCGGGGCCGCCGCGCTCCTTGGCAATCACTGTCACGGCTGGATCGTCCTAAAGGCTGTGAGCAGGTCGGCGCGGGAGCGTGGAGGTGATCGTCGATGGCAGTGGTAGGGGCGACCAGAGGCGAGGAGACGTTGCCCGTCAGGCTGCTGCGAGGCGCCGTTGGCGGGCTCCTGGCCGGTTTGGTGTTCGCCGCGGTGACCATGTGGTTTGCGGACTCGACCGCCGGCAAGGCGGACATGCCGCGGATGATCTCCACCATCGTCAAGGGCGACCTGGCTCGCCCGGGTGGACGGCGTGGCGGTGTTCTGCGCCGACCAGCCCGCCCCGTCGCTGCTGGTCGGCGCCGACCAGGCCAAGATCCAGGTGGCCGCCGAGCGGCTCGGCCTGGCCTGATGCGAAGCGCAGCACGCCCCAGGGCCGCGCCCCGCAGGCGCTGGCCGGCAAGCTCCGCGTGCTGGAACGCGGCAGCGACATGGTGCTGGCGGCCCATTTCACCCCGCTCGGCGGCCGGCTGGGCCTGGTCGCCCAGACTGTGGAGACCGTGCGGTTCACCCGGCCCGGCCGGGTCGACTTCCGGCTGGTCCGCGGGCCGGTCCCGCACGTGGTGGAGGCGTTCGTGCTCACCGAGCAGCCCGATGGCGCCGGCACGCGGCTGGCCTGACAGGAGGAGATCGCCGCCGACCTGTGGCGCCTGGGACAGTGGTGGAGCGGGCTGGTCGCGCGCCGCTGGGAGCAGACGGTCGCGGCGTCGCTTGCCACGGTCAAGGCGGAGGCCGAACGGCGCGCGGCCGCCGCGGCACGCCGACGGTCCCGCCCCCACCAACCTCCCCCGGCAGCAGGCGGGTAGCCGCCACCGCACGGGGCAGGCGGCGGGAACGGGCCACGGCCCCCGGCCGACACGGTTAGTGTGTTCGACGATATGGAGGTGACCATGCCACGCGAGATCGACCGGGACGGCGTGCGCCGTCTCGCCGACCAGGGCGCCCAGCTCGTCGAGGTCCTGCCCGCCGGCGAGTACGCCGCAGACCATCTCCCCGGCGCCGTCAACCTGCCGCTGCGAAGACTCGAGCGGCAGGCCACCGCCCTCCTCGACCGGCACCGGGCGGTGGTCGTCTACTGCTGGGATTCGGCCTGAGACCTGAGCCCACGGGCCGCGTGGCGGCTCGAGAGCATGGGGTTCGCCGAGGTGTACGACTATGTAGCCGGCAAGCTGGACTGGCTGGCCGCCGGGCTTGCCACCGAGGGAGCCAACGCGCGGCAGCCCCGCGCCGGGGACGTGGCCCGAAGCGACGTGCCCACCTGCCGGCTGGACGAGCGGCTGGGCGAGGTGGCGCGGCGGGTGCGGGCCGCGGGATGGGACGCCTGCGTGGTCGTGAACGCCGAGCGGGTGGTGCTCGGCCTGCTCCGCGCCAAAGAGCTCGAGGCGGACCAGGGGCTTGGGATCGAGCAGGCCATGCGGCCAGGGCCGAGCACGTTCCGGCCGCACGTGTCGATCGTGGAGATGGCGCGGTTCATGGCCGGCCACAACCTCGAAAGCTCGCCGATCACCACCTCCGACGGCCGCCTGGTCGGGCTGCTGCGCCGCCGCGACGCGACCCGGGTCGCCGGCGAGCTCGCCAAGGCCAACGGCAACGCCCGGGAAGGAGGGCCGGCATGAGCGAAGCGACGCTGGCTGTGCAACCGTGCTCGAGGTGTGATCGGCCGGTCGACTGCTGCGAGCTCTGCGACGCCACAGACTGCCAGACGCCCATCTGCTACCGGTGCCTGCAGGTGGCCCTGGGCCAGGCGGTCCCGCAGCCGCACCCCCATGGCGGCTGAGCCGCCAAGGGGCCTGCGGTCGTGCGCAAGGAGGCGACGATGCGGCGTGTGCAGGTGTTCGACGTCAACGAGACGCTGCTGGACCTGGCCGCGATGGACCCCTACTTCGAGCGGGTCTTCGGCGACGCCGGCGTGCGCCGGGCCTGGTTCAACCAGATGATCCAGTCGGCGCTGGTCGCCACGGTCACCGGCGCCTACAGCCAGTTCGGCGCCATCGGCATGGCCGCGCTCACGATGACCGCCCAGCAGGCCGGGGTCGAACTGCATGACGAGGACCGCGACACCATCCTCGGACAGATGCGGCAGCTCCCGGCCCATCCCGAGGTGGCCGGCGCGCTCCGCCGCCTGCGCGATGCCGGGTTGCGGCTGGCCGCGCTGACCAACTCCACCGAGCAGGTCGCCAGGGCGCAGCTCGAGCACGCCGGCCTCATCGACGCGTTCGAGCTGGTGCTGTCGGCCGACGCCGTGCGCCGGCTCAAGCCCGCGCCGGAGCCGTACCGGATGGCGGCCGAGCGGCTCGGCGTCGCGGTGCGCGAGGTGCGGCTGATCGCGGCGCACGCCTGGGACGTGGCCGGCGCGGCACGGGCCGGCTGCGCCACCGCCTTTGTGGCGCGGCCGGGCAAGGTCCTCGATCCGCTGGTCGAGCCGCCCGACGTGGTCGGCGCCGACCTGGCCGAGGTCGCCGACGGCATCCTGGCCGTCGACCGGTAGACAAGGAGCGCCATGACCGAGCAGGGACGCGTGGACCTCGAGCGCCTGCGCACGGTGTACGAGCGCGAGCGGGCGGCGGTGGCGCACGCCACCACCGACCAGCGCGACAGGACCGTCCGGGCACAGGCCAGCATCGACCGCGACACTCACATGATGGGATCGCTGGGCCCGAGGACCGCTGCGGTAGCGCCCCATGTGAACCGCCACCGGGCGTGACCGGAGACGACCGGCTCGACGACGGACCCTGACGGCGCAGCTCCGACGATCGGCGAGGGCGACGAGCGCGTGCGGTCCGGCCACGACCGCGGTGCCGGTGCGCGGCCTGAGCGCGGGCGGTGGCGTGGTTGGCGTCGTCGGGGGTGGCGGTGGCGACGCCGGAGCGACTCCGTCGGGTCCGGCCGGTCGAAGGCGAGCCGCAGCGCCTCGACCAGCGGCGCCGAGCACAGCAGGAGGGACGACCAGACAAGCCAGCGCCACGCTCGCGACCGCAGCGCAGACCAGGACCAATCCCGGCGCAGCCTGCCGACGGCAACGGCGGCGAGGGTCGCGGCGAGCAGCAACGGCAGCGCGGCGGTGACGTAGGACCCGTGGGCGTGGCCCCGCTCGTGCGCGATCGCGCCGACCACGCGCCAGGTGAGGCGCGGTGCATGACGTTACTTACAGGCTGCGCCGATAGGTGGGTCAGGGGTTGTGGTCACAGTCGGGCTGGTGCGCTGTGGCCGGGGCGGGCGGCGCCTGCGGCTGAGGCCTGCCCGCCCGGTCGATGTCACGGCCCAGCCATACCCGGCGGGTGGTGATGGTCGTCGACCAACCGCTGGATCCGGTGGGCGAGGGTGGTGTCGTTGCTGGTGAGCCCATCGGCGCTGTGGGTGGTGAGCGCAAGGGTCACCTTGTTCCAGCGGATGTCGATGTCGGGATGGTGGTTTGCGGCCTCGGCGGCGTCGGCTACTCGGTTGACGAACCGGATCGCCGACCGGAAGTCGTCGTGGACGAAGGTCTTGGCGATGACGTCGCCGGTGCGCTGCCAGCCCGGCAACTCCTGCAGGGACTGGAGCTTGCCGGCCGAGCCGCGCACGGGAGCACCTCTGCTCAAGTGGTCTCTGCCTCCTCCTTGACGGTGCGGCCCTCGGCCTCGACCTCGACGGCCATCGGCGCGCCGCGGTCGCGCAGCACGTCGCGGATGAAGATGTCGTAGATGAACGCGCCGAGCACGCCGCCGATGAAGGGTCCCACGATCGGCACCCAGAGGTAGTTGTGGATGCCCGGGATGGCGACCTTGCTCCAGCCGGCGAACCAGGCCAGCATGCGCGGGCCGAAGTCGCGGGCGGGGTTGATCGCGTAGCCCGCGTTGGCGCCGAAGGACATGCCGATCGCGGCGACGGCCAGGCCGACCAGCAGCGGGGCCATGTTCATGCGCGGCGGCTGGTTGCGCTGGTCGGTCAGGGCCAGGACGAACATCAGCAGGAAGCCGGTGCCGACGATCTGGTCGATGAACGGGCCGATCATGCTCGAGTGGAAGTAGGGTGCGGGGAAGGTCGCGAAGATGCTGAAGGTGGCGGTCGAGTCTGCCGAGCCGCCGAGCGCCCCCCGCGTGATGTTGTGGGCCGCCTCGTAGCTGGAGATCGCATTGTGGTAGACGAGGTAGACCAGGGCCGCGCCGGCGAACGCGCCGACCACCTGGGCGACGATGTAGGGCACGACCTTTGCCCACGGGAAGTTGCGCCGCACCGCCAGCGCCAGGGTCACGGCCGGGTTGATGTGCGCGCCGCTGACGCCGCCGGCGACGTACACGCCGAAGGCGACGGCCATCGCCCACCCCCAGGTGATCAGCAGCCAGTCGCCGCTGGCCACGAAGATCGCGGTGCCGCGTCCTGACTGGTTGAGCGCGGCGACCGCCATCGCCACGACCCCGTCGCCGAAGCAGATGAGCACGAAGGTGCCGAGGAACTCGGCCGACAGCTCACCCCAGACGGTCTGCCGCCAGCGGGCTGTGGTTGCTCGTGCTGTGGCTGACATCTCACCACCCCTTTCGTCCCGGGCAATCTGGACTTTGGGATACCTGCTCGGGCAGGGGGCGGGGTGGCCCGCGAATGCGGGTGAGGGCGAGGGCGAGGGTGAGGGTGAGTGGACAATGCACCAGCGGCTCCTCAGGCCCGGCGGCCGGTCCATCTCGTCTGACGATACACTCAACGCCCGTTGCCCCTGCTCGTTGCAAGGGCCGCTCGGGGGCGCCAAGTCTTGCCGCACGATAGAGTTGGGTTGTGACGCTGGAGCAACGGCACTACGAGCGGCTGCTCGAATTCCGCACCGGGCTGCGCCGGTTCCTCCGCTGGAGCGCCGACCAGGCCGCCACCGCGGGCGTGACCCCAGCCCAGCACCAGCTGCTGCTTGCGATCCGCGGGCACCCGGACCCAGCTGGCCCGACCATCCGGGAGGTGGCCGGCTACCTGCTGGTCCGCCATCACAGCGCGGTCGAGCTGGTCAACCGGGCGGTGGCGGCCGGGTTGGTCGAGCGGCGCCAGGACGGCGACGATTTGCGGGCGGTGCGGCTTTGCCTCACCGCGGACGGGTCCGAGCGCCTTGCCCGGCTCTCCGCCCTGCACCTCGAGGAGCTCAGGCGGTTCGCGCCGCAGCTCGAAGCACTGTGGGACGGGCTCGACATGTCCCTGTAGGCTCTTGTAGGCCGCGATCGGGTCGGGCGACCTACGACCGGGAGCTGGGGTTCTTGGGTTGGTCGAGTTCGGCCAGTGTCCGCCGCACCCGGGCGGCTATGCGCTGGAGGTGGGGCAGTGCGGCCATGCCGGCGCCCGCCCCGAACACGAACCAGAAGATGGCTTCCATTTCCCTCTTCCTCCCCCGACCCCTCGGCGGGTTGCATCGTGTCGCGATATTCAATCGTAGCAGGGCAACGGGATACGGGCTCGATGACGGCGACCCGGCCGCCCGTCCAACGCAGACGAAGGCACCCGTAGGGCAGGGGCGGAGCCCCATTCGTACCAAACCACCGGTAGCCACCGGTGCATCTGCATCAGGCATGCGCAACCATCCAGCAGAGGTGCTCCATGCCCGCCATTCCGTCATTCATCCGCGAGCCGCTCTGGGATCAGTTCGCCGCGCTCCTGCCCCAACCGCAAGCTACCCACCCGCTGGGCTGCCACCGCCCCCGCATCCCCGACCAGGCCGTCTTCGACAAGCTCCTCCAAGTGCTCGTGTTCGGCTGCGACTACCGGCGCATCGCCGACGCTACCTGCTCAGCCACCACTATCCGCCGCCGCCGCGACGAATGGGCCGCCGCCCGGCTCATGCAGCACCTGGAACGGATCGCGCTCGACGCCTACGACCGCATGATTGGTCTTGACCTGGGCAATCTAGCCGTGGACGGCTGCACCACCAAGGCGCCCGGTGGTGGGCAGACCGCCGGCCCGAGCCCGGTCGACCGCGGCAAGCAGGGCCTCAAACGCTCCATGGTCACCGACGCCCGAGGAATCCCACTGGGCGCGGTACCCGCCCCTGCCAATCGCAATGACCACACCCTGCTCGGCGCCACCCTGGATACCCTCACCCCGCTCGGCCCACTGCCAGCTGGCGGCACCGTGCACCTGGACCGCGGCTGCGACTATCAGACGGTGCGCGACGACCTGGCCGCACGCGGCCTGCACGAGCGGATCGCCGAGCGTGGCAAGCCCGCCCCGATCCAGGCCGGCCACCGCTGGGTCATCGAGCGTACCCACGCGTGGATGAACAACTACGGCAAGCTCATCCGCTGCACCGAGCGCCACAAGCCCGTGGTCGAGTTCTACCTCGCTCTCGCCAGCGCCATCGTCACGCTCGGTCGTCTCATCCGTCAGGCCTGGTCCTGCTACCGGTGGCAGACCCGACCTCGGCGCCGCCCCTGAAACCCGCCTACTGGCGCACCTTCTTACGCACACTATCCTTTGAGCGGACGCATGCCGTTTCGGCCGGCGAAGAACTCCTCCAACACGGGAGCCGGGGCGAGGACCTCGCCTGACCGCCCCGGCGCCCGCCCCGGCGGTCTGCCGGCGCCTACGGCGGGAAGGTGGCGAGCCAGTGCTCGGCCACATCGATGCGGCGCATGAAGCGGACGCCGTCGCGGCCGAGGGCGTACTCGACGAAGTCGCGCAGGGCGGCGGCGCGGGCCGCCGGCCGCCGTGTCCGGCCCGTACCAGCGGTAGCCGTGGCCGAGCACGTCGTGGTTGCGGGCCCGTAGCCACTCGCACAGCGGCGGGTTGCGCTCCAGCGCGCGGGCGCAGGCGTTGAAGGTGACGTCGATGCCGTAGCGGTCGGCGAGCCGGCACAGCCGCCACACCCCGACGCGGCTGCCGTACTCCATGTGGCTCTCGGTGCCGAGGTCGCGGACCTCGGGGCCGTACTGGAGGGAGGACTCGCCCCAGGTGTCGTTGGCGCCGTCGTCGCCGAGCGCGTACTCGCCGCCCTCCTCGTAGTTGACGACCAGGTTGATGGCCACCGCGGCCCCGCCGGGCCAGCGGGCGTCCGGCGGGTTGGGGCCGTAGCCGACGAAGTCGCGGTCCGGACCGGGGAAGCGCTGCTGGGTGCTCAATAGGCCATCCACCCTCCGTCGACGAGCAGGTTGACCCCGCTGATGTAGCTGGCCTGGTCGGAGGCGAGGAAGGCGACTGCGGCGGCGACGTCGCCGGGCTCGCCGAGGCGCGCGAACGGCGTCCGCGAGCGGACGTAGGCGGCGGACGCCTCGTCGGCGGCGAGGTCGCCGGGCGCGCCGGTGAGGATCTTGCCGGGTGCGACGGCGTTGCAGAGGATCCCGTCGCGGCCGTGCTCGACCGCGATCTGGCGGGTCATCTGTGCCAGGCCGCCCTTGCCGACGGCGTAGGTGAAGTGGCCGGGCACGCCGACCATGCCGTGCTGGGAGGTGATGTTGACGATGCGGCCGCGGACGCCGTCCCGTGCCGGCTGGGCGAGCATCTGGCGGACGGCCGCCTGGCAGAGCATGAACGGCCCGCGTAGGTTCACCGCCATCATCGCGTCCCAGTCGCCGTCGCTGGTTGCAAGCAGCGGCTTGGAGTGCGCCCCGGCGAGGACCGCGTTGTTGACCAGCACGTCGAGGCGGCCGTGGCGCTCCACCGCCAGCACCACCAGCTGCTCGCAGTCGGCCCGCAGCGCCACGTCCGTGGCGACGTACTCGCAGCGGCCGCCTTGCCGGCGGATCAGCTCGTCGGTTGGCTCGCCACCGCCGCGCTGGGGGTCGCGGCGCACGTCGGCGAGGAGCACGGCGAACCCGTCGGCCGCCAGCCACCGGGCGATTGCCCGGCCGATCCCCGACGACGACCCGGTGACGATCGCGCAGCGCCGCGCCGCGGCGGCCTCCGGCCCGGGGGCCGGCTCGGGTGCTCGCGCGGGGTCGGGGCCTGCCGCTATGCTCGGCGCATGTCCGAGGCCAGGGCCGGGGTCGCCTTCGTCGCGCACTGCCTGCTGAACCAGAACGCCAAGGTCGACGGCGGCGCGCGCTGCGCGGGGGTGTACTGGCCGCTGGTCGAGGCGCTCCGCGAGCACGGCTGGCGGATCGAGCAAATGCCCTGCCCGGAGCTGGCCTTCGGCGGCCTGCACCGCTTCTGGGCGGTCCGCGAGCAGTACGACACCGCCGCGTTCCGCCGGCACTGCCGCCGCCTCGCCGCCACGGTCGCCGGGGTCGTCGCCGTGCACGCCCGCCAGGGCGAGGAGGTCGTGCTGGTCGGCCTGGAAGGCAGCCCGTCGATGGGCGTGTGCGTCACCAGCTCCGACCCCCGCCGCGGGGGCCGCCCGGAATGGCCCGACGGCAACGGGGAGCTGACACCCGGCGAGGGGATCTTCGTCGGGGAGCTGCGCGCGGAGCTTGCCCGCTGCGGGGTCGCCGAGCCCCGCATGATCGGGATCACCCACCAGCTCCCCGGCCATGACGGCCGCGCCGAGCGAAACCGGCTGGCCGCGTTCCTCGGCCAGGGCGGCTGACCGCCGGTGGAGGGCGACGAGCGGTCGTTCCGGGTAGCGCTGGTCGCCGACGCCTACGTCAACCCCGGCGAGGGCGGCCTTGACGCGCTCGCGGTCCTGCTCGACGCGGGCTGGGGAGCGATCCAGCTCCCGCCGGACGGCTACCCCGCCGAGGTCGCGGTGGCCCTGCTGGAACAGGTCGCCGAGCAGGCCGAGGAGTTCCACCGCCACGGCTACGACCTGGTGCTGGTCGGCGCGCGCGACGGCCTCGCGGAGGCGCTCGCGGCGGTCGGGCTTGCCCTGCCGGACGCGCTCGTCCCCACCGATGCGGCCGCGCTTCATGGGTTCCTCGCGGGCCGGCCGGCGCCGAGGGCGACGGTCGCGCCGGACTGAACCGCCTGCTCGCAGGCGAGCGCGACCTCCAGGGTGGCGACGCCCTCGACGAGGGGGCAGGCGACCGCGGCCGGGTCGCCGGCACGCACGGCGGCGAGGAAGCGCTCCAGGGAGATCCGCAGCGGCGGCGGGCCGCCCGGGGGCGGCAGGGTCCGGTACTGGTAGCCGACCGCGCACACCACCCCGGCGGCGGCGACCAGCCGAGCACCAGGGGCCTGGTCCAGGGTGTCGCGGTGGGTGGCGGCGATCCAGCCGGCGCCGACCATGCCGACGCGAAGCTCCGGGGCGGCCACTCAGGTCGCCGCCTTGCGCTGGAGGGTGCGCAGCTCGCCGGGTGGGATGTGGCAGCGGTAGCGATGGCCGTCGCCGCCGTCCTGCCAAGGCGGCGGCTTGGTGCGGCACACCTCGCCGAGCATGCGCGGGCAGCGGGTATGGAAGCGGCAGCCGCTCGGCGGGTCGGCCGGGCTCGGGATCGTGCCAGTGAGGCGGATACGCCGCGGCGGCGCGGCGAAGTCCAGGGTGGGGATGGCCGACAGCAGCGCCTCGGTGTAGGGGTGGTGCGGCGCGGCGAACACCAGCTCGGCGGGGCCGACGTCCACGAGCTGGCCGAGGTACATCACCGCGATCCGGTCGGCGACGTAGCGCACCACGGCCAGGTCGTGGGAGATGAACAGGTAGGAGGCACCCTGGGTGCGCTGCAGCTCGACCAGCAGGTTGAGGATGGCGGCCTGCACCGACACGTCCAGGGCCGAGGTCGGCTCGTCGCACAGCACCAGGGCGGGTGCACCCGCGAACGACCGGGCGATCGCCACGCGCTGCTTGAGCCCGCCCGACAGTGCCGCGGGCCGCAGGTCCAGGTGGCGCGGCTGCAGCCGGACCGAGGCGGCCAGCTCGCCGAGGCGCCGCTCCCGCGCCCCGCCGCGGCGAAGGCCGGCGAGGCGCCGCAGCACGTGGGCGAGGATGCCACGGACGGTCCGGCGCGGGTTGAGCGCGGCCTCGGGGTTCTGGAAGACGATCTGCACGGCGCGGCGCTGCTCGCGGTCGCGGCGCCGGCCGAGGGGGCGGCTCGCCAGGGTGATCGTGCCGGCGCTGACGTCGGCGATGCCGACGACCAGGCGTGCCAGGGAGGTCTTGCCGCTGCCCGACTCGCCGACCAGCCCGACGACCTCGCCGGTGCCGATCTCGAGGTCCACGCCGTCCACCGCCACCACCCGGGTGCCGCCGGAGCGGTACGCCTTCACCACCGCCTCAAGGCGCAGCAGCCCGTCATGGGCCGCCACGGGAACGGCGGGCGCCGCGGGGACCGCGGTCGCGGGTGCGGTGTTCGCTGGGATCTGCGCCACCTCCCCCGGGAACAGGCAGCGGGCGAGGTGGCGGTCGCCGAGGCCGTTGTCGGCCGGGACCAGGGGCGGCTCGCCGTCGCGGCAGCGGTCCCGGGCGATCGGGCAGCGGTCGGCGTAGACGCACCCTGGCGTGGCCACGCCGAGCGCTGGCAGAGCGCCGGGGATCGGCTCCAGCCGGTCGGTGTCCTTGCGCATGCCGAGGCGGGGCACGCAGCGCAGCAGCGCCAGGGTATAGGGGTGGCGGGGACGCTCGAACAGCACGCGGGCGGGCGCTTGCTCGATCAGCCTGCCGGCGTATAGGACCCCGACACGCTCGCACATCCGCGCGACCACGCCGAGGTTGTGGCTGACGAACAGTATCGCGGCGTGAAAGCGGTCGCGGAGCTGCTCGACCAGGTCCAGCACCTCCGCCTCGACGGTCGCATCGAGGCCGGTTGTGGGCTCGTCGAGGACCAGCAGGTCCGGGTCGGTGGCCAGGGCCATGGCGAGCATGACGCGCTGCTGCTGGCCGCCGGACAGCTCGTGGGGGTAGCGGCGCAGCAGCCGCGCCGGGTCGGCGACGCGCACGGTGGCGAGCATCCCGGCCGCGGCCTCCAGCGCCTCGGGACGGCCCATGCCGCGGTGGTGACGGTACACCTCGGCGATCTGGGCGCCGACCCGCAGGGTCGGGTTGAGCGCCGTGCCGGGATCCTGGTAGACCATGGCCATGCGGTCGCCGCGCAGCCAGCGCAGGTCCGCGGCGCTCATGGCGAGCAAGTCGCGGCCCTGGAAGCCGATCCGGCCGGCCTCCACCACGGCGTTGGCGGGCAGGTAGCGCATCAGGCTCATCGCCACGGTCGTCTTCCCGCAGCCCGACTCGCCGACCAGCCCGTAGGCCTCGCCGGCCTCGATCCGGAACGACAGGTCGCTGAGGACGCGCAGCAGCCGCCCGCGCCGCCGGTAGGAGACGGTCAGGCCCTCGATCGCAACGGTCGGCGCCGCGGCCGTGATCATTCCTCCAGCACCTGCCTGAGCCCGTCGGCGACCAGGTTGACGGCCACCACCAGGGTGGCGAGGGCGACCGCGGGGCCGAGCACGACCCACGCGTTCGAGTTGAGGTTGGCGCGCTCGACCGCGACGGTCAGGCCCCAGTCCGGCGACGGGATCTGCAGCCCGACGCCGAGGAACGACAGCGTCGCGGCGGTGAAGATCGCATAGCCGAGGCGGACCGTGCCCTCCACTGCGATCGGGCCGGTGATGTTCGGCAGGATTTCGGCGAACATCACGTAGGGCCCGGAGTCGCCCGCGGCGCGGGCGGAGGCGACGTACTCGCGCTGGCGTTCCACCAGCACCGCGCCGCGCACAGTGCGGCTGACGATCGGGACGAATAGCAGCCCGATGACCAGGATCACGGTCGGCCGGGAGGAGCGCAGCACGGTCAGGGCGAGCAGCGCGATGACCACCGCGGGGAAGGCGAGCAGCGCGTCCACCACCCGGCTCAGCACGTCGTCGACCAAGCCGCGGTAGTAGCCGCTGACCAGCCCCACGATGGTGCCGCCGGCGAGGCCGAGCAGGGTCGCAAGCGGAGCCACGGTCAGCACCGGCGTGGCGCCGGCCAGCACCCGCGAGAACACGTCGCGGCCGAGGTCGTCGGTGCCGAGCAAGTGCCTGCCCGAGGTGCCCTGCAGCACTGCGACGGCGTCCACAGCAAGCGGGTCGTGCGGGGCGAGCAGCCGCCACGCCAGCGCGTCGGCGACCCAGAACGTCAGCACCACCGCGCCGACCACGAACGTCGGCGAGCGCAGCAGCGCCACGGCGAGCTGGCGGGCGCGCTCGCGTCCCGCCGCGCGCCTGGCGGCGTCCGCCGCCTCCGGCTGGATGCCGACCGCACTCACCGGGCCGCCGCCCTGACACGCGGGTCGAGCACCGCGAACAGGATGTCGGCGAGCAGGTTGGCGACCATGTAGACCGCGGCGGTGAACAGCACGATCGCCTCGAGCACGGTGACGTCGTTGGCCTGTACCGAGTTGTAGGCGAGCAGCCCGATCCCGGGGTAGTTGAACAGCGTCTCGACCACCACCAGGCCGCCGACCAGGTAGCCGACCTGGACGCTCACCACGCTGATGGTCGGCAGCAGGGAGTTGCGCAGCACGTGCCGGACGATCACTCGGCCGGGCGGGAGGCCCTTGAGCACGGCGGTGCGGGTCCAGTTGGCCCGCAGCGCGTCGATGGTGCCGGCACGGGCCATCCGCGAGATGTAGCCGAACAGCACGAACACCAGCGGGACCGAGGGGAGCAGGAGCTGGCGGAACCAGTCGGCCGGGTTCGCGCCCGGCACCTTCGACGCCGACGGGAATGCACGCAGGTCCACGGCGAACACGACCAGCAGGATCACCCCGATGACGAACTCGGGCAAGGCGATGAACGACAGCCCGGTGACCGAGATGAGCCGGTCCGGCCAGCGGCCGTGGTACAGCGACGCGACCACCCCGGCCGCGACCGACACTGGGACCACCAGCACGAACGCGAACGCCGCCAGGATCAGCGAGTTCAGCGCCCGCTTCACCACCAGCGGCCGCACGGCCGTGTCGAGCACCGGCGACTCGCCCCAGTCGCCGCGCAGGTAGCCCGAGACCAGCCGCCCGTAGCGGGCCGGCAGCGGCCGGTCGAGGCCGAGGGTGTGCTCGAGCGCCGCGACCTGCTCGGTGGTCGCGCCGCGGCCGAGGATCGCCCTGGCGACGTTGCCGGGCAGCACCTCCGAGACCGCGAACACCACCACCGACACCAGCAGCAGCGTCAGCACGGTCAGCGCCAGGCGCTTGAGGATGAACCGCAGGAACGGCGTCATCGCGGTCCGGCGGTCGTGGTGGTCAGGTGGACAGCCATGCCTGCGAGGCGTCGATGTGGTCGACCGGGCCGGGCGCGATCCCCTGGACGTTGCTGCGGATCCCGCGCAGGCCGGTGAGGAAGTAGGAGACGATCGTCGGGACGTTGTCGTGCTGGAGCTTGGCGATCTGTTGGGCGAGCTGGGCGCGGCGCTGCTCGTCCGGCTCGGCGTCGAACTGGCTCATCAGCCGGTCGAACTGCGGGTCGGACCAGTGCGAGGAATTCCAGATGCCCTTGGAGGTGTAGGCGGGCTCGATCAGCGGGCTGATGCTGCCGCGGCTGCCCCAGTCCACGATGCCGAGCGGGGTCTGGAGCCAGACGTTGTTGTAGAAGATCGACTGGCTCTCCTGCTTGAGCGGCACGGTGATGCCGGCGCCCTTGGCCTGGGCCTGGATGAACTGGGCGTACTGGGGGATCTCCAGGAACTGCTCGACGATCAGGGTCGGCAGGGTGATCCCGTCGGGGTGGCCGGCCTTGGCCAGCAGGCTCTTGGCCTGGGGGTAGTCCTGGGTGCGCTGCGGCAGCGCCGACGGTTGCGGGGCGAACTTGTAGATCGGCGCGAAGGTGTCGTCGTTGGCCATGGTCGCCTTGCCGCCGAGCAGCCCCTTCACGATTGCGGGCCGGTCCAGCGACAGCGCCAGGGCCAAGCGCACGCGGACGTCGTCGAACGGCTTCTGGTCGGTGCGCATGGCCACCGTGCGGTGCTCGGCCGACGGCAGCTCAAGGACCTTGACGTTCGGGTCGCCGAACAGCGACCGGGCACTTGCGTAGGCCAACTGGGGGGAGATGTCGACCGCCCCGGACTTCAGCGCCAGCACGGTGGACTGCGGGTCGTTGAAGTACACGCAGCGCACCGCGTCGATGTATGGCTTGCCCGCGTCCCAGTAGTTGGGGTTGCGGACGAACTGCGCGCCCTGCTTGGGGGTGAGCTGCTTGAGGATGAACGGGCCGGTGCCGATGTTGCCCTTGGCGAAGCTGCCGAGCTTGTAGTCGGCCGGCAGGATGATCGAGTTGTAGTTGTCGTCGGAGACGGTGTACGGAAAGTCGACGTACGGGCGCTCCAGGGAAAACCGCACGGTCTGCTCGTCCGCCTTGGCGACCCCGGCGGGGGTGACCACGCCCTGGAACGACGACAGCGCCGACGAGGCGATCTTGGGGTTGGTGAGCAGCTTCATGGTGGCGACCACGTCGTCGACGGTGAAGGGCCGGCCGTCGTGCCACTTGACGCCCTGGCGGATCTTGAACTCCCACACCTTGGGGGTGCCGACCTGCCGCCAGCTCGTGGCCAGCACCGGGGACAGGGTGGTGTCGGCGTTGCGACGGCACAGCGTCTCGCCGGCGAGCTGGGCGGTGAAGATGCTGCCCTGGTCGAACAGGAACACCGGGTCCACCGCGGCGGTCGGCACCGCGCAGCCGAGCCGCAGCGTGCCGCCCCGCTTGACCGGCCCCGCGCCGCTCTTGGACTGCGACGAGCTGCTCGAGCCGGTGCCGCAGGCCGCGAGCATGGCCGCGACCGTGGCCGCCGACAGGCCGTACACCGACGCCCGCGCGATGAACTGCCGGCGCGACATCCGGCCCGCGGCCAGCTCCTCGTGGAGGTGGTACTGGTAGTCATCCATCTGGCCTCGACCCTCCTGGCCTCGACCCTCCTGGATCGATAGGACCTGTCACGGCTGCCGTTGCGGGACCTGCGGGACCTGCGGGCGTGGCTGGGGCCGCGCGCAGGAACGCGGCCAGGACGAGCTGCTCGACCTTCTCGACGTGCGCCGAGGTGGCTGCCGCGGCCGCGTCGGCGTCGCCGCGGGCGACCGCCTCGGCGATGGCGACGTGCTGGGTGGCGCACTCGACCGAGTCGCCGGCGCTCGGCACGTCGCGCTGCCGCAGCGCGTCGGCGAGGATGTAGGCGTTGCCGATCAGCCCGACCAGGTAGGGGTTGCAGGTGGCGGCGGTGAGCGCGTCATGAAACTCCTGGTCATGGCGGCGGAAGCCGTCCTCGTCGTACTCGCGGGCGCGGGCGAGCGACAGCCCGGCGACCTCGACCAGGTGGGCGCGCTGGGCGGCGGTCGCCCGGGACGCGGCGAGCCCGGCGGCCAGCGCCTCCAGAGCGGCGCGGACCTCGTAGGCGTGCTGGATCGACTCCCGCGAGGGCCGCACGATCCGCACGCCGCGGCTGCCGTCGACTCCCTCGACCAGGCCGATCGCGTGCAACCGCAGCAGTGCCTCGCGGACGGGCGTCTTCGAGACCCGGAGCTGGCGCGCGAGGCTCGCCTCGGACACGCGGTGCCCGGGCGACAACAGCTTGCTGATGATCGCGTCGCGGATCGTGTCGTAGACGATCTGGGTGAGGCTCTCGGGCTTGGCCGCGAGCGGCTTCAACTCCGCCGCGCTCATCCAGACCCCTTCGGCCCGCACCGACACCCTCGGCCGGCTGTGTACGGTACAGCGTATATCGCATACGACATACCGGTCCACCCTGAATCCCATCGAATGCGTGCTCTTCATGCCGTGCGCTGCGGCCCTGCGGTCGACGACACGGGCGGCCACACTGCGGCCGGCTACGGGGTTCTGCCCGCTGAGCACGAGGCCGCATTCCACACGACACTGTCAGGAAGTCAGGAGACCGTCGTCCTGGCCATCCGAGGCGGTCCGGCCGCAGCCGTCCTTAGCTCCAGCGGGTACTTGCGTGGTGCTGCCATCGGTGCGGCTTCCTCCTTGTCTGTGGGTCCCAGTCGACCAGGTTTGGAAGCCTCCGAGAAAGCGGGGGAACCTCCACCGGCTTCAGCGCTTTCGTCCCACAGCGCAGAACTCATCCGTCTCTGGAACGGGGCCGGAGCTGGTCTCCGCGGGATCGGGCCGCCACCGCGAGGTCGAGACCACGCCAGGCTCCAGCAGCTCCAGACGGTCGAAGAACCGCGCGATCGCCTGGGAGGTGCGGAGGGTCATCGGCGGTTTGCCGAACTGGTTCCAGTGCCGGACGGCCTCGTCCATCGCGGCGCCGGTGATCTCGTTGGTGCTGTGGGCGATCGTCAGGTAGCTGCCGGGGGGCGCGGCGTCCAGCAGCCGGTCAACGACCGCGTACGCCTGGCCGTCGTCGCTGACGTGGTGCAGTATCCCCAGCAGCATTACCGCCACCGGTTGGCTGAAGTCCAGCGTCCTTGCGGCCTCCTGCACGATCTTGTCGGGATCGCGCAGGTCGGCGTCGAGGTAGTCGGTGGCGCCCTGGGGTGTGCCGGTGAGCAGGGCACGGGCGTGCGCCAGCACGAGGGGATCGTTGTCGACGTAGACGATCCGGCACTCCGGCGCGATCCTTTGGGCGACCTCGTGGGTATTGTCGGCGGTGGGCAGGCCGGTGCCGATGTCGAGGAACTGGCGGATCCCCGCCTCGCTGACCAGGTATCTCACAGCGCGGCCCAGGAACGCCCGGTCGGCGCGGGCCAAGTAGGCGATGTGGGGGAACATCTCAAGGATCTGGTCACCCACCCTGCGGTCGACGGGGTAGTGGTCCTTGCCGCCCAGCCAGTAGTTCCAGATCCGGGCCGAGTGCGCCACGTTGGTGTCGATCTTGGGCGACGGCTGCTGGCCAGAGGTGGACGAGCGGTTGGTCACGGCGGCGCGCTCCTTGGGGGACTGTATGACAGGTGCCCAGGCGACTTTAGACTTCCACGCCGGTCCTGGGTAGCCGGGCTGACCCAGTCTGGGCGATCTCATGCGGGCGGCGGCTGTCGGAGCGCTGTTCCCAGATCGACGGGCTGTCGTTGTCTGGACGGTGGCGGCTGGACGTCACTGGAGGAGGTTGTCGAAATCGCCATCCTTGGCGCCCTGGAGAAGCGCCTGGATCTCGGCCTTGGTGTAGATCAGCGTCGGGCCGTTGGGGTCTCTGGAGTTGCGGACAGCGATGTCCCCGCCGGGCAGCAACGCCATCTCGACGCAGGTTCCCTGCGAGTTGCTGTAATGGCTCTTCTGCCACCTGACCTGACGCAACTGTGCGGACAACACGGCGGCAGGCATCTGGTTGTCAGCTGTCTTTGGCATCGTCATCGCTTGGTGTTGTCTCCTGGAGGATCCTGCTGAGGATCTCGACAGTGGTGCGCGGCGGTGCGCTCTCAACACTGAGGCGGTCCACGGCCGCCATGTAGGCGTCCACGTCATCGCGCTTGTCCAGATACAGCGCGCCGGTGAGCTGCTCGATGTAGACCACGTCGGGGAGATCCGGCTCAGGAAACCGCAGAATGGTGAACGCCCCGGCCTCGGCGGCATGGGCGCCGACCTGGAACGGCAATACCTGAAGGGTGACGTTCGGCAGCTCGGAGGCCTTGATCAGGCGCTCGAGCTGGGCAGCCATCACCGCAGGGCTGCCCATCGTCCGCCGCAATGCCGCCTCATCCACCACCGCCCACAGCTGCGGGGCGTCTGACCGGGTGAGCAGCTGTTGCCGTTGCACCCGCAGGCTGACCCGTCGCTCGATCTCCCCGGCAGGAGCTCCCGGGTTGCCGTAACTGATGACCGCACGGGCATAGTCCTCGGTCTGCAGCAGGCCGGGGACGAACTGCACCTCATAGGTTCGGATCAGCGTCGCCGCCTCCTCCAGCCCGAGGTACGTCTGGAACCAGCTCGGCAGGATGTCGCCGTAGCGCTGCCACCAGCCCGGGGTGTTGGCCTGGCGGGCCAGCGCCAGCAGCGCTGCCCGCTCGTCCTGGTGGGTGATGCCGTACAGGGAAAGCAGGTCGGCGATGTCGCGTTCCTTGAAGCCGACCCGCCCCAGCTCCATCCGGCTGATCTTGGATTCGGAAGCCCGGAGCAGGTATCCAGCCTCCTCGCGGCTGATACCCTTGGCCTCGCGAAGGCGCCGCAGTTGGGCGCCAAGCAAGATGCGCAGAACCGTCGGCCCGCCGGTCGGCCCGCCGCCTTGCTGATCGGTGGTCACTCTGCCTCCAGACCTCCCCAGGGTCCAGGTCAGCGCATAGTCTGCCACCCCTTCCTTCGCTGTGGTGCCGCACAACGCGGACGTCCTGTATGCACGTGCATCGGTCCTTGCATCTGCACGGTGCAAGCGCGAGGATACCCGAAACACCATCTGCACGTGCATCCGCACTTGCGCATAGGCAACGAATGCCACTCGGTCGATCTCGTCCGACGCGGGGGTCGCGATGGCAGACGCGAACACTGACGCCGCCACACCGCTGCGGGTGCTGCTCGTCGACGACAGCCCGTGGCTGCGCCAACGTGTTCGTGCGGCCCTCGAGCGGGCCGGCCTGGTGGTGGTCGGCGAGGCTGCCGACGGCGCGCAGGCCCTGACGCAGGCCGCCGCGCATCACCCTGACCTGGTGCTCATGGACCTATGCATGCCAGGGATGGACGGCATCCAGGCCACCCAGGGGCGCTGCGCAGGCAGCAGCCAGCGATCCGCGTCGTGCTGTGGACCGGGCGGGACGACACACAGCTCGCCAGCGCCATGCGCCGGTCCGGAGCACATGCCGGCCTCCCCAAGGGGGTCCGCACCGGCGAGCTGATCGCCACGCTGCGAGCAGCCGGGTCAAGGCCTTGAACCTCGGACTGCCGGCACCGGCCGCCCACACACCGGGTCTGTTGCGTTCGCTGAGGTCACGGTCGAACGGCGAGACTGTCGACCATGAGCACCCGTCGCCCTCGCCGCGTTGCTGCACCTCCGTCAGCGTTCGCCGGCTGGCGCCTGCCTGGCCGCGGTGAGCGCGAGGCGGCGCAGGTAGGCTTCTGGCTCCACGGCCAGGACCTCGGTGATCGTGGCCGGGTAGTGCGGGGAGTTGAGGCCGTTGCCGGCGCCGACCTCGATGACCCGGCCGGCGAGGCCGGCGAGCAGCTTGCTGCGGTGCTCGGCCACCTCGGCTTCCATGAGGTGGCCGACCCGCGCGTAGAAGCGGGCGAAGATGGGGTGGTGGGCCGGTCTGGGCTGGCGTGTGGGCATGGGCATCCTTCTGACCTGCGGATAATGGGGTCAGCTGACGGTGTTGCGGTACAGGCGGACGGCCAGCGGGGCGAAGACCGCGGTGATCGCGGCCGACCAGACCAGCGCCAGCACGACCTGGCCGGTGACGGTCTGGCCCGGCGGCAGGGCGCCCTGGCCGAGGATCAGGCCGCGCAGCGCGTTGGTGGTCACGGTGACAGGCTGGTGGGCGGCGAACGCCTGCAGCCATCCCGGCATGGTCTGGGTGGGGACGAACACCGAGCTGGTGAACGCCAATGGGAACGCGCCCATGAAGCTGGCCGCCTGGACCGCCTCGGGGGTGCGCACGACCAGGCCCAGTGCTGCCATGACCCACGACCAGGCGTAGCCGAACCCCAGCGCGATCGTCACGCCGGCGAGCAGGCCCCAGGGGCTGGTCTGCCAGCGGAACCCGATGGCCAGCCCGACGGCCAGCAGCAGGACCATGGTGCGGATCATGCCGGCAAGGTCGGCCAGGGTGCGGCCGGCGGGCACCGCCGAGCGGGCCATGGGCAGGGAGCGGAAGCGGTCGATGGCGCCCTTGGCCAGGTCCTCGGCCATCCGGAAGGCGGATCCTTGGCTGCCGAACAGGGCGAACTGGGCCAGCAGGCCGGGGATGAGCCAGTTGACGTAGCGGCCCGCGGCGGCCGGTGGGAGCGCGGTCTGGATGGCGCCGCCGAACACGTAGGTGAACATCAGGATGAAGATCACCGGCATGACGCTGGAGGTCACCAGCACGTCGGGCAGCCGCAGGGTGCGGAGCAGGTCGCGCCGGGCGATGACGGCGATGTCGCTTACGGTGCGCCCCAAGCCCAGCGGGCGGGCGGTGGTGATGGCGGTCATCGTGCTGGCTCCGCGTGTGGGGCCCGGCCGCGGCGACCCGCGGCAACGGGGCGGTCGTGGGTGTCGCCGTTTCCGGTGGGGGTGGCGAGGTGGCCGGTCAGCGCGAGGAACACCTCGTCAAGGGTCGGCTTGCGCAGCGCCGCGCCCTCAGCGGTGATGCCCGCGGCCTCCAGGTGGCGCAGCGCCACGGTCAGTGCCCGCGAGCCGTCCGGCGCCGGGAGCACCACCCTGCCGTCGTGCTCATCAACGGTCGGGTCCTCGGCGCCGCCGTCCCGCAGCGCCTGAAGGGTCCGGGCACGGTCGGCGGCTGGGACGCGCAGCTCGACCACCGCGCCGCCGACCCGGTCCTTGAGCTGGGTGGCGGTGCCCTGGATGAGCAGCCGGCCGTGGTCGATGACCGCGATCCGGTCGGCGAGCTGGTCGGCCTCCTCCAGGTACTGGGTGGTCAGCAGCACCGTCGTGCCGGTGTCGACCAGGTCGCGGATCAGCGCCCACAGGTCGTGGCGGCTGGCCGGGTCCAGGCCGGCGGTGGGCTCGTCCAGGAACAGCACCTGCGGGCGGCCGACCAGGGACGCGGCCAGGTCCAGGCGGCGGCGCATCCCGCCCGAGTAGGTCTTGACCTGCCGGTCCGCCACCGCCGCCAGGTGCATGCGCTCCAGGACTTCGCTGGCGCGGCGGCGTGCTTCACGCAGCGGCAGGCCGTACAGCCGACCGACCATCTCGACGTTCTCTTGGCCGGTGAGGTAGTCGTCGACCGCGGCGGACTGGCCCGCCAGCCCGATTTGGGAGCGAACGCCGGCCGGGTCGCTCTGGACATCGACGCCGGCGACGCGGGCGGTGCCCGCGTCAGGTGGCAGCAGGGTGGCCAGGATGCGGATGAGGGTGGTCTTGCCCGCGCCGTTGGGGCCGAGCAGGCCGTAGATGCTGCCTGGCTGGACAGTGAGCGTGAGACCGTCCAGCGCGCGGACCCTGCCGCCGAAGGTCTTGACAAGCCCCTCGGCCTGGATGATGACGTCGTGCACGGGCTCTCCTCTGCTGTGGTCGCTGGACGGTCCCGCATCGGCCCATTTGTGGACCCAGAGTTGTATACTTCAAAGTTACTATGACGGGTTGTAGACTCCAGTGTCAACAACCTGTCGGAAGTGGGAGCCATGCCGGCCAGCACCCAACCCGCAAACCAACCCGCCCCCCAGACCGAGGCGCCCGCGCCCGTGCGGCGGCTGCGCCGCGCTGAGCGCCGCGAGCAGATCCTCACCGCCGCCACCCACGCCTTCGCGCGCTCAGGGTTCGCCGCCACCAGCCTGGACGACATCGCCGCCCAGGCCGGCATCAGTCGGGCGATCCTGTACCGCCACTTCGACTCCAAGACCGACCTGTACCGCGCGGTGCTGGACCGCGCCTGCGCGCGGCTGGCCAGTGCCGTCGGCACCCGCGACTTCACCGCTGACAGTGTTGATGCGCTGGTCGGGGCCGCTGCCGAGGACCCGGACGGGTTCCGGCTGCTGTTCCGCCACGCCGCACGAGAGCCGGAGTTCCGCGCCGAGATGGACCGGTTCCACAACGCTATGGTGACCGTCGCACGCCGCGAGCTCGCCGCGATGATCCCTGACTCCTCGTGGGCGAGGTGGGCGGCGCGGCTGGCGCCGACGGTGGCGGTCGAGGCGGTCATGGCGTGGCTGGAAGCCGGCCAGCCCGACCGCGAGCGGGCCGCCCAACGGATTGGCCTGGCCCTGGACGGCATCATCAAGGCGGCCCAACCGCTCACCCGATGACCACGCGCAGCCGCCGGCGGGCAGCGCGCAGCGCCTGCTCGACCTCCTGGTGGGTCGCGCCTTCGGCGAACACAAAGCCCAGGTAGCGGTGACCCTCCGGGAGCGGCTGGACGGTCTGGCCCACTGGGATGGTGATCGACAGGCCGGTGATGCCCGGGACGGCTGCGGCTTGGGTCCTGCCGTGCACGGCTTGGAGCACGCCCGCGCGTTCCACGGGCAGCATGAGCACGCCAGCGGGTCGGACCAGGCGGTGGGGCGTCACGCGGCGGCCCAGGGCATTGGCGAGCACCAGCTCTTCAAGGCTCACTCCATCCAGGAAGCGGAGAGCGCGCGAGCACAGGCCACCGATCGAACGGGGCCGCCAGCTCCAGCATGGTCGGCCGCTGGCCGGAGTCACGGGCGTCCAGTCGCAGCTCGGCATGGATGGGGCCATACCGAAGCCCGAGCGCGCCGGCGGCGCGCTCGGCGGCCCTGAGGGTTTGCGACAGGATCGGCTGCGGCAGCCGGGAGGGCGTGACCAGCACGGTCTCCTCGAAGGTGGGGCCTTGCGGGGTGTCGGGCTTGTCGAAGATCGCGGTGACGGTCAGGTCGCCTTCGGTCAGCAGCCCGTCGATGCTCAGCTCCCATCCGGGCACGTACGCCTCGACCAGCAGGGGCTCATCCGCTGGCCGTCCGGCGCCGTCCAGGGTCTGATGGATCCGCCCGGCTGCGGCGACCGCGCCGGCGCCATCGTCAGCTCCGCCATGCGCTCCACCCGGCCGGGCCCCGGCTCGCTGTCACGGTGGTCACCGCTTCTCGGCGGAGAAGAACGGCTTGGTGCCCGCCGCGTGATCGGTGACGTCTGCCAGGCCGACCAGCTCGGGAACGCGGGCTCGCAGCAGCGGCTCGATGCCCTGCCGGATGGTCACCTCCGCCAGGCTGCAACCCTGACAGCCGCCCTCCAGGCGGATGTGGACCCAGCCCCGATCGGCCTCGACCAGGGCCACCCGTCCGCCGTGGGCGGCGATCACCGGGTTGACCTCCGCATCCAGGACACCGCGAACCCGGTCGGCGAGACTCTGGCCGCGGCCTGCCGGCGGTGGTTCGGCGTGGGGGCCCACGATCCGCACACCGCTGATCTCGGGGACGGCGGCGCCGAGCAGGTCCTGGATGCGGGAGGCCAGCGGGAGCGCGGCGCCCGGGGAGCCGCGCACCTCCAGGGTCGCAACACCCTCCTCGACAGCGACCACCCGCACGGCCCCTCCCCGAGCGATGACGGAGGGGAGCACGCTGCGCTGGAGCGCGGCCGCCACCCTGTCAACCAGATCCATCCCAGAGCAGCCCTCCTATGAGCCCAGCGTTTGTGCCGGTGGAGCCGCGGCGGGCACGGTGCGGCGGGCCGCGTCGAGCGCTGTGTCCAGATCGGCCAGCAGGTCCTCGGGGGCTTCGATGCCGATCGACAGGCGCAGCAGGTCGTCAGGCACCGGGGAGGAGGGCCCCTCCTGGCTGCGGCGGTGCTCGATGAGGCTCTCGACCCCGCCCAGCGAGGTGGCCCGCTTGAACACCCGGATCGCGCGTAGCGCCGCCATGGCCTGTTCGGGTCCCCCCGCCAGCCGGATCGACAGCATCCCGCCGAACCCGCCGCGCATCTGCCGCGCTGCGATCTCGTGGCCCGGATGTGACGCCAGCCCCGGGTACAGCACGGCCCGCAGCGCCGGATGCTCCTCGAAGTGGCGGGCAATGGCCAGGGCGCTGTCGGAGGCGCGCCGCACGCGCAGGAACAGCGTGCGCATGCCCCGCTGCAGCAGCCACGCCTCGAACGGGCCCAGGACGGCGCCGGCATTGCGTCGCCAGGAGCGGATCCGCTCCCAGAAGGGATCACGGCGGGCGGTCAGCACCGCGCCGGCCAGCACGTCGCTGTGGCCGTTGAGGTATTTGGTGGCGGAGTGGACCACCAGGTCGGCGCCCAGCTCCAGGGGCCGGGTGTGCACCGGGGTCGCCACGGTGTTGTCGACCGCCACCCGAACGCCAGCGGTGTGAGAGAGCTCGCAGACGGCGGCCAGATCGGTGATCTCCCACATGGGGTTCGCGGGTGTCTCGACCCACACCAGCCGTGTGCGGCCCGGACGGATGGCGGACTCCAGGGCGTCCAGGTCGGTGGTGTCGACGAACTCCACGTCCAGCCCCCAGGTGAGCGCGAACTCGGCCAGCCACTTGCGCACGCCCCAGTACAGCACCCGGGAGACAAGGACGTGATCACCGGGCAGCAGGGCCTGGAAGACCGCGGTGGCGGCGGCCATCCCGGAGGCGAACAGCGCGCAGGCACAGCCGGCGCCCTCCAGCGCGGCCAGCAGGCCCTCGGCGGTCTCGTAGGTCGGGTTGTCGGCGCGGGTGTAGACGCGGTCCTGCCGATAGGAGCCGTCCGGCTGCTGCTCGTAGCTGGTCGACGGGTTGATGACCGGTGTCAGCCCGCCCGACAGCGGGTCAACGTCGCCGAGGGCCTGGGCTGCCAAGGTCTGTGGTGACAGCGACGGTGGTTGTTGCATCGGCCCGTAGCCTCCTCCCGGGTACGTGTCAGTCCTGGGGTTCATTCTCGTCGTGCAAGGACCAGGGCGCGGCGGTGTGGATGATGGCGTCGAAGCTGTGGGCGTGGAAAGGAAGCGCTGGCGGCGGCGACCAGCACGCTGGTGCGGGCCGCAAGGCCCTCCGCTTGGGCGCGGTTGGCGGCCACCCGCAGGCCCTCCAGTGGCGGATCGGCCAGGACCACCCGGCAGCCGCTGCGGGCGGCCAGGTACAGCCCCGGCCAGCCCCGCCCCGTGCCGATGTCCAACAGGCGGTCGGCGGCCGACAGCTTGAGCCCTGTGGCGAGCTGGTCGGCCTGGGCCATAGTGGTGTAGCCGTTGGCGCCCCAGTCGCCGCCGATGACCCGCCGCTCGATCTCGCGCAGCAGCGGCGCGGCGGTGATGCTATAGCGCTGGTCGAATAGGACGCGTGCCTGCAGCTCGTACCTGCCGGTCATGGTCGTCTCATGGGTTCGGTCTCGGCTCGGCCCGCTCCGCTCGGCGCCCCGGGACGGCTGGGGTACGGCGGTGGGTCTCGTACATGCGCACGGCCACCACCACGCCGGAGGCGGCGGTGAGGGCCGCAACCGTCCAGATGGCGGCGTCCAGGCCGAGCAGGTCGGCCACCACCCCGGCGAGCAGGGCGCCGACGGCGAAGCCGCCGTCGCGCCACAGCCGGTACACGCCAACCGACGACGCCCGCCAGCGGGGGTGGGCGACGTCGCCGATGGCGGCCAGCAGGGTGGGGTAGACCATGGCGGTGCCGGCGCCCAGCAGCAGCGCCCCGGCGGCCCAGGGCCCAAAGCCACGCACGGCCGCGATCAGCCCGATCGCCACGGCCTGGGTCCACATGCCGCCGGCGATCAGCCACTTGCGGCCCACCCGGTCCGACAGCGTCCCGGTGACCAGCTGCCCCGCTCCCCAGACGGCCGGGTAGAGGGCGGCCAGGATGCCGATGCGGCTGACCGGCAGGCCGTAGCTGGCGAAGAACAGCGGGAAGATGCCCCAGGCGAGGCCGTCGTTGAGGTTGTTGACCATGCCGGCCTGGCTGGCCGCGGACAGGGCCTTCTCCTTGAAGCTGGTCAGCAGGAACACCTGCCTGGTGGACAGGCCCTGGTGAGCCGCGGCCGATGCGTTCACGTGGGTGGCGGCCTCATGCTGGGCGTGGCCGTGGGTCTCGCGCACCAGCAGGACTGACAGGCCAAGGCCCACGCCGGCGTAGGCCAGGCCGAGGAAGAACGGCTGTGGGCGCAGCCCCGCGTGGGCGGCGATGAACCCTGTCGCCAGGGCGGTGATGGCGACCGCGCCGTAGCCGGCGGCCTCGTTGAGGCCCATGGCCAGGCCGCGGCGCTCGGGGCCGGCGAGGTCGATCTTCATGATGACCGTGGTCGACCAGGTGAGGCCCTGGTTGATGCCCAGCAGGACGTTGGCGACGATGATCCAGCCCCACGCTGGCGCCCACAGCAGCAGCAGCGGGACCGGCAGGCCGACCAGCCAGCCGGCCACCAGCACCGGCTTGCGGCCGACGCGGTCCGAGAGCGTGCCGGCGAAGAAGTTGGTGGCCGCCTTGACCGCGCCGAACGCGAGGATGAAGGTGAGCGCGGCGGTGAAGGCCCGCAGGTGGAACACTTGCTCGGCCAGCAGCGGCAGCACGGTGCGCTCCTGGCCGATCATCCCGCCGACCAGGGCGTTGACCCCGACCAGCAGGCAGAACTGGGCGAGGTTGGCGCGCAGGCCAAGCCGCACCGGTCGGCCGGCGGCCGCGCGGCTTATCGGCGTGACTCGAGGCGGCGGCCGGCGGCGGCCCAGGCTGAGGTGCCGCCGTCAACGACCGACACGTCCGTGCGGCCCAGCCGCGCTAGCAGGCTCGCCGCGGTCATCGCCCGCTCCCCGTGCCCGCAGATGACCGCCAGCGGCCCGGCTGGTAGGTCAGCCTGGTCGGTGAGCGCGCCGAGCTCGACGTGGGCCGCGCCGGGGAGGTGCCCGGCGGCGAACTCGGTGGCTTGGCGGACGTCCAGCACCCGCCGGCCCTCGACACTGTCCAGACCGCCAAGGGGGATGCGGGCCACGGGCAGGCCGGCCGTCTCCCAGGCCGCCATCCCGCCGGCCAGCTCACCAGCCAGCCGCTCGTAGCCCACATTGAGCGCCTGGCGGACCAGGTCGCCGCGGTCCTGGTCGGGGTCGACCATGACCACCAGCGGCCGGTCGTCGGTCACCAGCCAGCCCAGCCAGGTGGCGAACGCGCTGCGCAGCGGGATCGACAGGGCACCGGGGATGTGCGCGGCGGCGAACGCGCCGATCGGTCGCGCGTCGACCAGTTCCGCGCCTTCAGCGATAAGCCGCCGCACCTGCTGTGGGGGCAGTGGGGCCAGCGTCGGTGGGGTGGCGCCGTAGACGCGGGGACCGCGGCGGTTGACCTCGCGCAGCCGCAGGAAGTAGCGGGGGTAGGAGCCGAGCCCGCCGAGCAGCAGCTTGACGAAGGCGTCCTCGTCGGGTGCGGCCAGCAGCGGGTTGGCCGCCTTCTCCCGGCCGATGGTGGTGGTCGGCTCGGCGCCGGTGGGGGCGGAGCAGAACGACCCGGCCCCGTGGGTGGGATAGACCGGCAGGTCGTCGGGCAGCGTGAGGACCCGCTCGTGCAGCGAGCGCCACAGCGCCCGGGCCAGCGCCTCGGTGCGGTCGGGGCTGATCAGGTCGGTGCGGGCGACGGCGCCAACCAGCAGGGACCCGCCGGAGAACAGCGCCAGCGGTCGGGCGCCGTCGGCCAGCAGGTAGGCCACGTGCTCGGGGGTGTGGCCGGGGGTCGCCAGCGCCCGCAGCGACAGGCCGCCCAGGTCGAGCTGGTCGCCGTCGCCCAGGCCGCGATGCGGGAACTGGAGCCCGGCGGCCGCAGGCGCGACCACGGTGGCGCCCTTGGCGGCCAGCTCCCGGCTGCCGGAGACGAAGTCGGCGTGCAGATGGGTCTCCGCCGCAAAGGTCAGCCGCAGGCCGCGGCGTCTGGCGGCGGCGAGGTAGGGGCCGGGGTCGCGCGAGGGGTCCAGCACCAGCCCGCGGGCGTCTCCCAGGTCCACCAGGTACGAGGAGTTGCCCAGCCCCTTGTCCCGGATCGTGACGATCTCGGTCATCCATCCTCCCGCCGTCAGACCCGGACCGATGCCTCAGTATTCCAGATAACTTTAGAATAATGGAAGTTCTGCCGGCTAGTCGACGGAGGCTGGGCTGACTGGCCCTGCTCGCGGACCGGCTGGCCTCCTACCATGTTCCACAGATCATTGGACGACTCGGGAAGGCGGCAGATGGAGGGTCGTGAGGCAAAGGACCGGCTGTACGAGCAGTTCGCCCGCACCGCCAAGGCCGTCGCCAGCCCCAAGCGCATCGAGCTGCTGGAGCTGCTCGCCCAGGGTGAGCGCACCGTCGAGGCGCTGGCGGGCGCGACCGCGATGGGGGTGACCAACACCTCGGCGCACCTGCAGGTGCTGCGCCACGCCCGGCTGGTCGAGACCCGCAAGCAGGGCACGAAGGTCCACTACCGTCTGGCCGGCGACGAGGTCGCCGGGTTCATCGCCGCCCTGCGGGACCTGACCCGCGTCCGCCTGGCCGAGGTGGACCGGGTGGTGGCCGACTACTTCGTGGCACGCGACGCCCTGGAGCCGGTCAGCCGCACCGAGCTGGTGGAGCGCGCCAGCCGCGGCGAGGTCGTCATCCTCGACGTCCGCCCGGCGGAGGAGTTCGCCGCCGGGCACATCCCCGGTGCGCTGTCGGTCCCCCTGGACCAGCTCGACGCAGCACTGATGCGGCTGCCCAGGCGAGCCCGGATCGTCGCCTACTGCCGTGGCCCGTACTGCGTGCTCGCCCCGCAGGCGGTCGAGCGGCTGCGGGCCAGGGGCTTCAACGCCCATCGGCTGGTCGACGGCATGCCCGAGTGGCGGCTGGCGGGCCTGCCGGTCGCCGTCGGAGACGAGTGACGCCCAGCGTGCCGGTTGCGGTCGGCGTTGCGGGTCGGTGAGCGCTGGTAGCCACCAGATCCTCCTTGAGTGCGGTGAGTGCGGTCAGCGAGCCGGTTTGACGGCGAGCAGGGAGATGCTGTGCATGCCGTAGGTGGCGCTGGCGCTGCTCGCCTGCGCGGAGAGGAACTGGTACAGGTTTGGGCGTATCTGCTCGATGTGCAGGCCGGCGTCCTCGATCGCCTGGCGGTAGGTGTCCTGCTGGGCGGCGCCGCCGATGCACGACGCCCACAGGTCGGCGTTGCGCACGATCGACTCGGTGAGCTGCCGCTCGGTGACGATATCCGCCTGTCCCAGGTCCGCGGCGGTGGCGAGCTGGCGCGCCTCAGCTCGCGATCGGCGAATCGGACCCACGTGCGTCAGTGCGCATCGTGAACCGCAAGATGCCCAGATCGACGTCCCGCGGGCCAGGGGACCGGCGGGCGCCGGAATCCTGGCCCGCGGGGAGTCGTGGCATCTCGTCTGGGCGTCAGCGGGTGTCCACCTCGATGGTGACGGGCACCCGGTTGGTGATGATGTCGTAGACCGCTGAGCGAGCTCGCGCCTGCTCCACGATCTCGCGCAGCTTCTCGGCTGGGGCGTGCAGCACGAACTCGACGGGGGTCGGTCCGTGGTCCTGGCCCACGAGGACGGCGGGGTGGTCGGCGTCGAAGACGAACGTGCCTGTCCGTCCGTCGTGAGTCGGGAACACTCCGGCGAGCGACCGCGCGGCGACGAAGAATTCGATGCCCGGTCCACGGCCCGCCTGCGTAGTAGGCGTACTGGGCTGCGCCGCCGGCCGGGCGGGCCTGGTTGATCGCGGCGCCGACCGAGCGGGCGACCCGCGAGTGCAGGCCGTCCGCGCCGATGACGTAGCGGGCTCCGATCTCGATCGGAGCGCCGGCGCGATCATGCCCGTCCACGCCCACCGCCCGGCCGCGCCTGTCCCGCTGCACGCCGGTCACGGTGATGCCGGTGCGCAGGTCGGCGCCGGCGTCGCTGGGAATGAGGCTTGGTCCACGACCGCCACGTCATGCCCGAGACGAGCGAGCAGCATGGCGGTGGCTGATCCGGCGACTCGTCCACCCACGATGACGACGTCGTGACGGCTGCGGCTCGCGGTGTGCATGGTTGGGTCGCTCCCGCCGCCCTTGCCAGCGCGCCTGGTCATGACGCCTCCTGCCCTACAGGTAGCGCCGTCGGGCGGTCACTCGGCTGCGGTGTCCGCCGGCCGTGGGCCATGGCGCAGTAGGTCGAGCGCAGGGCGCGTGCGGCGGCGAGCGTGACCAGCTCGTATCGGCGCAGGTCCATTCCGGTCCTGATGACGCCGGCAAGCTGCGCCCAGCCGGCGAGGACCTCCGGTCGGGGGCGTCGGACGGTCAGCAGCTCCAAGATCCGACGGTGGTGGACGGTCGGCTTGCGGCTGGCGCGCAGCTCCCGCAGCAGCCGCTGCTTGGCGGCCTGCCGGTGCAGGTCGGCCACATGCTGGGCGACGATCTCGTCACGGCCGATGATGTGCATGGTGCCTGCCTCTCTGGTTTCGACCCGGCGGTCGGGTCGTTCAGCGGTGGGGCGTTCAACTTCGTCTCAGTGTTGGGGCGCCGAGGCGCCAGCACATCCGTGCGACGCACGGATATCGGCACGCACGCCGTCTGGGTGGCGCCGGTGGAATAGCCGCCCAGGTGCGGGTGTCCAGCGCTCATCATCAACTGGCAAGATGCCTCCATGACCCGCCTCCACGGCGGCCCGCCAGCGCGGCTGGCCCGGGCCGGCCGGAGACCAAAAGGAAGGTGTGCATGCGGTCAGTCATGGACAGGCTTGGGGCGCGCGAAGCGTCGGCCGAGCCGGTGACGGTGGACGACGTCACCGTGACGCCCCGGTCGCGAGCGCTGGTGGTCCGCGTGCCGGGGGGCGGGTTCGTGTGGAACCGCCCGACCGCCGTGCTGGTTCAGCAGGACGGACAAGTACACCGTATCCCGATCGTGGACGTCACCCGCATCCTTCAGGTGGGCCTGCTCGGTCTCGCGGTGCTGGCGGCCGGCGGCGGGCTGCTTCGGTTCCGACATCGGACGGGGGTAGCAGCATGACCGACACCAGAGACGCCTCGCTGAGCGAGACCGTCTCGCTCATCGACAGCGCCGGCGAGCAGGTACCGAAGACGCTGGAGAAGATCTTCGCCGCCGCCCAGTCGGGCGCCGTCTTCGGCCAGCCGGTCGAGTCCGGCAGCTACACCCTCATCACGGCTGCCGAGGTGACCTCCGGTGGCGGCTTCGGCGTTGGCATGGGCCGCGGTCCAGTGCCGAAGTCGGACGCGAAGCAATCGCCGTCGGCAGAGGTGGCGCGGCCCGCGGGCAGGCAGTCCATCGGGGGGAGCGGTTTCGGAGGGGGCGGCGGGTCCATGGGGCGACCGGTCGCGATCATCGCCATCGGCCCCAACGGCGTGACGGTCAGGCCGGTCGTCGACGTCACCAAGGTCGCCCTGGCCGCACTGACCGCCGCGGCGGCCATGCTTGGGCTGCAACGCGCGATGCGGAGGGCGCGCAAAGGCAAGAGCTGACTGAAGGCTACGGCCGCACATCGTCCCAGCCCAGCAAGCGCAAGCCAACAGCGGCGCGCGCTTTACGAGTTCGAGGGCGCGACGCTGATCACGACATTGCCGATCTTCTTGCCCATCTCGACGTACCTGTACGCCTCGACGATCTGGTCCAACGGATACCGCCGGTCGATGAGTGGCTTGAACTGTCCGGACTCGATCAGCTCCTTGAAATACCGCACCATCTCTTGGTCATGCCTCGGAACGCGAAACAGGACCTTCTTCCCGCCAAAGACGCCAACCAGCGGCGTGATGAGCACCAAGACCAGATTCTGGTTCAGCGGACCTGCATCTGACGAGAGGTAGATCCCGCCCGGTTTCAGCAGTCGCCTGCAGCGAAGAACGAGCTCTTGCCGACCGCATCCTGGACCACGTCGTAAGTCTGCTCGTCCTTGGTGAAATCCTCGGCGGTGTAGTCGATGACCCTGTCGGCGCCCAAGCCCCTGACCAGCTCCATGTGCTCGGTGCCGCAGACCGCGGTCACGTTGGCGCCGAGACTCTTCAACAGCTGCACCGCCGCCGAGCCGATGGCGCCGGTTGCGCCGTTGACGAGGACGGCTTGCCCGCGCTGGATGCTTGCCGTCCTGATCTGCGTGAGGGCATAGATCGAACCCTCGGTGCTGGGAGCGGCCTGCTCGTAGGTCAAGCTAGCCGGCATCCTCGCAAGCGAGCCGTCGTTGCCCGTGGTCTGATGAGCCCGGTGAAGAATCTCGAGATAAGGGCGTGAACCTTGACGAGCACCTCGTTGTCTTTGGGCGTCGGCTTGTCCACCTCTGCGATCCGCAGCTGGTGTGCACGGCTGCCTTCATGGGTGAACTATAAGCGACAGCACCAAGGTCGAGGTCAACGCTCGTGCCCGCCACCCGATCCCCTCCCGCAACGCCAACGCCAGGCTCCGGCGTGCTTGCGGAGTGCCCGGTTTCATTCGAGGGTGATGCCGAGGGTGGCCAGGGGTCGGCGTGGGTCGCGGGCGTGGTGGCGTAGGGCGGCGGCGAGGTTGACCGGCCCGGCGCGGCTGAGGGCGCCGATGACGAGGTGCGCAGGCAGGCCATGACCTGCGGGCCGGTCCCGGTGCGCAGCTGGGAGGCGTCCTCGGCGAAGGTGACGTCGCGGACGTGGTGTAGGCCGTTCTCAGTGCCCCCGGAGGAGGTCGGCGAGCAGGGCGGGGCTGGCCTGGGCGAAGGTGAGGCTGGTGATTGTGGAGACGGTCACCGTCCGCCATCGCCGGGTCCGAAGGTCGCGGGACTTGCGGGTGACCTGGAGGATCTGGGCGGCGTGCGGGAACCCGAAGTGGCGGACCGAGACCGCCTTGAGGGTGCGCAGCTCGACGCGGCCGTGCGCACGGTCGCGGGTGCGGTCCAGTTCGGGGCCAGGGCAGGCCGGCGCAGCGGTCCAGGAGGCGGGTGCCGCCGACCACGGGCCTGTCTGGAGTCGGGGATGGTGGCGAGGTAGGCGAGCAGGTGCCCCGTGTCGACTGGTCGCAGCGGGTCGGCGTCGGCGTGGGCGAGCTGGGTGAGGGCGGCTGGGATCGAGGATGATGGGTCGGCAGGCATGGGGTGTCCATCGCGATCATGAGGCTGTGATAACCGCATGATCCCAGACGTTCGTGCCTGTTCCATGCCATCCCGCACTACGCCACTAATCAGACAAATTCACGGAACGCCGGAGCCCTGGGTGACCAGGAAGACCTCTGCCCGGAGGGGACTGTTGGGGTCACCGTGCTCACCCTGGACGACCTCGTTCCAAGGCAATCCGTCTTGCATCGCCGCGACGAGCACGACGGAGATATCGTCGAAATCTGTGGATGAGCCCCTGGCATGAGAACGCGGCGTACCTTCCACCCTGACCGTGTTGGAAGGACGCCGGCGAGGCAAACGCCGGCGAGGAAGGAACGCCGCGATGTTGAGTGTAGTCGCAGACGATGCTGCCCAGGCCGAGTTGCGCCTGGACTTGGACGAGCTGTTTAGGGAGGGCGCACGGCGGATGCTGGCGGTGGCGCTGGAGGCCGAGGTCGACGCCTACATCGCCGGCTACGCCGAGCAGGTCGACGAGCGCGGCCACCGGCTGGTGCGCCGCAACGGCCACGCCCCGGCCCGCACGATCGCCGCCGGTGTCGGCCAGGTCGAGGTGGTGCGTCCCCGGGTGGACGACCGCCGAGTCGACCCGGCGAGCGGGCAGCGCATGCGGTTCCAGAGCGTGATCTTGCCCCGGTGGTGCCGCCGCTCGCCGAAGGTCGCCGCGGTGCTGCCGCTGCTGTACCTGCACGGGCTGAGCTCCAGTGACTTCGTCCCCGCGTTGACCGAGCTGTTGGGCTCGGCGGCGGGGCTGTCAGCCTCGGTGATCACCCGGCTGTGCGAGCAGTGGCAGGCCGAACGGGAGGCCTTCGCCCAGCGTGACCTTTCCGAGGTGGACTATGTGTACTGCTGGGCTGACGGGGTCCACTTCAACATCCGCCTGGGCGAGCAGGGGCGGCTGTGCTGCCTGGTGATCGTGGGGGTGCGTGCCGACGGCCGCAAGGAGCTGGTCGCGGTCGCCGATGGCACCAGGGAGTCCACCGAGGACTGGGCTGAGCTGCTGCGGGATCTGCGGCGCCGCGGGATGGGCGCGCCGGTGGTGATGGTCGGTGACGGGGCGCTGGGGTTGTGGCGGGCGTTGCGGGAGGTCTTCCCTGCCACCCGCGAGCAGCGATGTTGGGTCCACAAGGTCAGGAATGTTCTGAATGCGCTGCCCAAGAGTGTCCACGCCGGCGCCCGTCGGGCCTTGAACGAGATCATCCTGGCCGAGGACCTCGAGCATGCACGGGCAGCGATCGAGGCGTTCGCCAGCGACTACGGCGTCAAGTGGCCCAAGGCCGTCGCCAAGGTCACCGACGACCAGGATGGGCTGCTGACCTACTTTGACTTCCCGGCCGAGCACTGGCTGCACCTGCGCACCACCAATCCCATCGAGAGTGCGTTCTCCCCGGTCAGGGCCCGGACTAGGGTCACCAAGGGGCCGGGCACCAAGGACATGGGGCTGGCGATGGTGTTCAAGCTGCTCGAGGCCGCCCAGGGCCGCTGGCGGGCGGTCAACGGTCCGCACCTGGTCGCGCTGGTCCGAGCCGGCGCGAAATTCGAGAAAGGCAAGACTCTGCTGGCGAAGTCGGAGGGAGTCGTGATCAGGCTGTGGTGAGGCCGTGGGCGGTGCACAGTGCGTGGATGCGGGTGGGACGTCGTGGGGCGGGTGGTCG
>WNGF01005152.1_pt1 | contig 55686 bp, 50 predicted proteins | sample 5400641 | NCBI WGS metagenome assembly WNGF01 (sample SAMN13153371, study PRJNA577476) | soil metagenome | isolation source: 80 cm soil or saprolite under grassland replicate 2 | place: USA:California | collected 2016-06-15
TGGCTGCGCCGGTTCCACTTCCGGGGGGACGCCCGTTATCGCGCCGAGCGGATCCTGTTCACGCGCGACAACGTCCCGGTCCTCGACTTCAACGCGATCAACACGGGGTCGCCAATCAACACCAGCCCGAACAGCTTCGTGGACTTCACGAACGAGCGGTGGCTCGACGTCGACCGGAACCGCACGCGCGCCCGCGTGCGGGCCCGACTCGGGTTCGACGCCGACGTTGTCGACGGGCTCGTCGCGGCGGTCCGCGTCGCGACCGGCGACAGCGCCTCGCCCGTCTCGACGAACCAGACCCTCGGCGCCTCGGGGGGAAACTTCAGCAAGTACCAGCTCCTGCTCGACCGCGCCGCGCTCCGGCTCGACCGCTCCCGGAGCGACGGGCGAGGCGTGGTCGCTCAGGTCGGCCGCTTCGAGAACCCGTTCGTCTCGACCGACCTGGTCTGGGACGAGGACGTGAGCTTCGACGGCCTCGCCGTGAAGGGCACCGCCGTCGTCGGGAAGGGACGGATCTTCCTGACGGCGGGCGCGTTCCCGCTCTTCGCGACGCCGCTCGACCTCTCTCCGCAGAACCAGGAGAAGTTCCGGAGCCACGACCGGTGGCTCTACGCGGCCCAGGCCGGTATCGACTGGCGGCCCGTCGAGCGGGTCAGCTTCAAGGTGGCCGCCGCGCTCCACGACTTCTACGGGGCGCAGGGACGCGCGTCGTCGCCCTGCGACACGGACGTGAAGGGCGTGGACTGCGACACCGACGCGATGCGGCCGTCCTTCGCGCAGAAGGGGAACACCTACTTCCCGCTCCGGACGCCGTCCCCCGGGGCGCTCTACCAGGAGACGCTGAACCCCACTGGCACCCCCCGCTACGAGTACTTCGGCCTCGCGAGCAAGTTCCAGGTCCTCGAGGGCACGCTCCGGCTCGACGCGCCGGTGGGAGCGCTGCGGCTCGGTCTCGACGTCGACGCCGCCTGGAACGTCGCGTTCCGGCGCGGCGCCGTCGCGGCGGTCGCGGTCAACAACTTCGGGAGCTGCAACGGCACGGTCTGCGACCGCTTCGTCGGGGGCGACAAGGGCGTCCTCGGCCGGATCGCGGTCGGGAGCGCCACGCTCTCCCGGCGCTGGGACTGGAACCTCGCGTTCACGTACCGCTACGTCGAGTCCGACGCGACGCTCGACGCGTTCGTGGACTCGGACTTCGGTCTCGGAGGCACGAACCTCAAGGGGTTCGGCGTGGTGGGGTCGGCGGCGGTCGCGGACAACGTCATCGCGAGCGTGCGCTGGATGAGCGCGGACGTGGTCGCCGGATCCCCGTACTCCGTCGACGTGCTCCAGCTCGATCTCTCGGCGAGGTACTGAGCCATGGACTCCCGTCGGCTCCTCGTGATGCTCTTCTTCTGCGCAGCCGCGCTGCGCCCCGGCCCCGCGCGCGCCGGCGAGTCTCCCGTCGAGGCCCGGCTGCGCGATGCCCTCCGCACCGCCACCGCCCAGCTCCGCGCCGCCGAGGACGAGAAGGCCCGGCTGCAGGCGAGCGAGGCCGCGCTCCAGAAGAAGGTGGCCGCGCTGGAGGCCCAGCTCGCCGCAGCCGCGAAGCCGCGCGGGAGCCCGCGCGCCGAGGCGGAGCTGCGCGCGTCGCTCGCCGAGACGACCGAGGAGGCCGCGAAGCTGAAGGAGGGGCTCGCCCGCTGCGAGACGTCGGCCCGCGAGGCCGGCGAGGCCGGCAGGGCGCGCGAGCAGGAGCAGGCGCAGCTCGTGGCGCAGGTTGGGCCGCTCACCCACCGGCTGACCACCTGCGAGGCGAAGAACGCCATCCTGCACCGGACCGCGCGAGAGATCCTCGATCGCTACGCCCACATCGGCCTCGGCCACGTGCTCGGCGCGAGCGAGCCGTTCGTGGGCGCAAAGCGCGTCGAGATCGAGAACCTCGTGCAGGAATACGAGGACAAGCTGCTCGAGCACGAGGTGACACGATGACCACCCGCCCCCTCTCGCCTCCCCGACGCGCCGCGGGGCTCGCGGCGCTCTGCGCTGCGCTCGTCCTGGCCGCCTGGCCCGCCGCCGCGGCCCAGGTGGTCGCGCGCGCCGGCGCCATCGAGATCACAATGGAGGAGGTCCGGGCCTACGTCGCGACGCTCGGTGCGCAGGAGCAGGCCGCGCTCGCGAAGGACCCAGCCCTCCTCTCGCAGGCCGTGCGGGTCTACCTCGCGCGGCGGGCGCTGCTCGCCGAGGCGAGGGCGAAGGGCTGGAACGAGGATCCCGCCGTGAAGGCCCAGCTCGACCGCGTGCGCGACCAGGCAGCGACCGAGCTCTACCTCGACGTGGTCTCGCGCACGCCGGACTCGTACCCGACCGAGGCGGAGGTGGGCGCAGCATACGACGCGAACCGGGCCGCGTTTGCGCTCCCGCCGCAATGGCGGGTCGCGCAGATCTTCGTCGCGGCGCCGCGCGGCTCGGAGCCCGACGTCGAGGAGCGCGCGCGCGTCCGGCTCGACGCCCTCGTGAAGAAGCTCTCCCGGCGCGGGGCGGACTTCGCCGCCGCGGCGCGCGCGGAGACGGACGAGAGGGGGGCGGCCGAGCGCGGAGGGGAGATCGGCTGGCTCGCCGAGGAGCAGCTCATGCCCGCCGTCCGGCAGGTTGTGGTGGGACTGCCCAAGGACGGGGTGTCCGAGCCCGTCCGGCTGGACGACGGCTGGCACGTTCTCAAGGTCCTCGACGTTCGGCCGGCACGGACGAGCCCGCTCGCAGAGGTGCGCGACGCGCTCGTCTCGCGGCTCCGTGCCGAGCGCGTGAAGGGGAACCGGCAGGCCTACCTCGCGAAGCTGTTCGACGCGAACCCGCCAGAGATCAATGAGCTGGCGCTCTCGGGGGTGCTCCCGAAGCGGTGACGGAGCGCCTCACCTCCTCGAACCGTCGCGGCAGCGACACGAAGCCGACCCACTTCCCTGCCACCATCCTCGAAGGAGAGAACCCATGTCCGCGAAGCTCGCCCTGGCCGCCCTCGTCGTCTCCGCAGCGCTCGCGTTTCCCGCGCTCGCCGCACCGCCCAAGGGCGCCTGCCCCGCCGGGAAGGTGAGGGCCCACGGCGCATGCCTCGACCCGTGCCCTACCGGGCACCCCTTCGCCGAGCCCCCCGCCTGCGAGTGCCCGAAGGGCTTCGGCAAGGTCCTGTTCGGCAGCGGCGGCGGCGAGTGCAAGCGGCTCGTTTGCGCGAAGGGAAGCCTCGTCGATCCCAAGAGCTGCGACTGCCCCGAGGCATACGAGAAGAAGGACGCCGGCAAGGGCAAGGCCCGCTGCGTCGTCCGCAAGGCGGCCAGCGCGAAGTGAGGGGCACCATGAAGAAGGTGCTCGCCGCCGCGGTCCTCGCGATGCTGGCGCCCCACGCGCGTGCGCAGGTCACCGTGAAGCTCGGCACGATGGCACCGACGGGGTCGGCCTGGCACGACATCCTGAAGGAGATGGGGCAGCGATGGGAGCAGGCCTCCGGTGGTCGCGTGAAGGTCCGCGCATATCCCGGCGGCTCGCAGGGGAACGAAGGGGAGATGCTCCGCAAGCTGCAAATCGGTCAGCTCCAGGCCGCCGCCATCTCGAACGTCGGGTTGCACGACGTCGTGCCCGAGGCGCAGGCCATGTCGATCCCCATGCTCTTCGCCGACGAGGCGGAGATGGAGTGCGCCTTCCGCCGCGTGAGCGGCGCGATGCAGGCGGCCTTCGAGCGAAGGGGCCTCGTCGTGGTGCAGTGGAGCCGGCTCGGAACCGCCGCGTTCTTCTGCAACGCTGCTTTCAGGACGCCCGCCGAGATGGCGAGCGCGAAGATGTTCGCCTGGGACGGGGATCCCGGGACGGTGGACGCGTGGCGCACGGCAGGATTCAGGCCGGTGGTCCTCTCGTCGACCGATCTCGTGCCGGCGCTGCAGACCGGCATGATCGACTGTGTCGGCAACGTGCCGGCGTTCATGCTCGCGGCGCACGTGTACGAGCGCGCCCGCTACATGATCGACGTACCCCTCGGGTTCGCCCTCGCCGCCATCGTCGTGCGCAAGGATGCGTGGGAGCGGATCCCGGCGGACGTGCGGCCGCGGCTTCTCGCCGTCGCGCAGGAGCTCGGCCTCAGGGTGGACGCCGAGGCGCGACGCCTGAGCTCGGACGCCGTGAAGGCGATGACGAAGCAGGGGCTTCAGGTCGTGACGGTCGCGCCGGAGGCATGGCGTCGCACCGTCGAGAAGAGCTGGCCCGTGCTCCGCGAGCGCGTGGTCACGCCGGAGTTTTTCGACGAGGTGAAGGGCGCGCGGGACGCCTGCCGCGCGTCGGCCATGAAGTAGGACCAGGCCGCCCCTAGGCTCGCGCGATCGGCATGACCGCCACGACCGGCGCATTCGAGCTCAGGCGGTTCGTCCCGGCGCTTTGCCTGGCGTTCCTGTCGCTCCCCGCAGCGGCCGGGGCCGATGGGCCGACGGCGGATGAGGTGAGGGAGAAGGCTTCGCAGGAATACCTCGCGGGCCACTACGCCGAGGCCGCAGCCCGCTTCCTGGAAATCGCCGACAAGCATCCCGGCACCGCGGCGCGCCGTTACGCCGTGCAGATGCTGGGAACGCTGTACGAGGACAAGCTCGTAGACGTCGGCAAGGCGATCGAATGGGATCGCAAGTTCCTGAACGAGTACGCCGGGCCCCGCCAGGTCTCCTTCTACCAGGAGAAGCTCGCCACCCTCGAGCGATTGAAGAACCACGAAGAAGCGTTCGCGACGTACCAGTCGATCCGGTTCGCCGATCAAGGCGACGCCGTCCTGGCGACGCGGCTCGAGTCCCTGCTGAGAGACCATCCTGATTTCCCGTTGAAGGCGCAGGTCCGCAGGGAGCTGGCTTACGCATATGCCCGCCTGGACGAGCGCCGGCTGAGTCATCAGAGCTTCGAGGAGCTGTCCCGGATCAGCGGCGCAGCCATTCCCGTCAGCGACCGGCTGGCATCCGACAAGGCCGACCGCTACTGGCGGCTGACGCGAGTCTGGGGCGGCATCGCCTGGGGCGTCGTCGCGGTCCTCTGGGCCGTCGCGCTGCTGATGAAGCCGTGGGAGCGGATGACTCGCGCCTCGGTCAGGAGCTTCGTCATCTGGGCCGCGGCGTGGCTGCTGCTGGCAGCCGTGAGGCTCCCGTCCTACTACGCGGCCGCCGCGGACGAGAACCCTTTCTCCGGATCCGCCGTCTTTGTCGCGGCCGGCCTCAACCTGGCAGTCCTCCTCTGGATGACGCTGCTGACGCGGGGCGACTTCTGGCGGATGCGGCCTCGCGCGCTGCGATGGGCGAGCCCGCTTCTCACCGTGCTCATGACCACGGCGGTCCTCTATCTGTTCATCCTCCACCAGCCGAACGGGACCGAGATCATGGATGCGTTCGCCGTCAAGTACCGGCACTGGACGGGGAAATAGCCTCGAAGGAAAGGCGCGAGACGCGATGAAAGGGCGAATCCTCAAGATCAAGACGGGGTACAACCCGAACTCGAGCAGCATCGGCGCGGATCTCGTGGTCTTCTTCACCGCCGGCGCGGCGATCGCCATCCTCTTCAACACGGTGGCGGCGATCGTCTGCGCGGCGAAGGCGCAGCGCGAGCGGCGGCCGGACCCGTCCCCGGAGCAGCCCCGACCCGCCATCCCCGCGGAACAGGGACGAGCGCCGTGAAGCACCGCTTCGAGACGTTCGGCGGGATCCTGGCGCTGGAGGACCCGCCGATGCTCGTGCACGTGGACCGGGAGTTCATGCGCGGCCTGGGCCACGGGCCAAGCTCACTGTGGGAAGAGCCGGAGACCTCCCTCCTCTCCGCTCCCCTGGAGGTCCATCTCTCGGTCACCAACGCCTGCGCGCTCCGGTGCCGGCACTGCTACATGGACTCGGGGGAAAGGGAGCGGGAAGAGCTGTCGGCGGCGGACTTCCGCCGGGCCGTCGATCTGCTGGCCGGCATGGGCGTGTTCCACGTGGCCCTGGGAGGGGGCGAAGCGCTGGAGCGGCCCGACTTCTTCGAGCTCGCTGCCTACGTCCGCGGCCGCGGCATCGTCCCCAACCTGACCACCAACGGCCGCCTGCTGACCGGCGAGACCGCCGCCAAGTGTCGCGTCTTCGGACAGGTCAACGTCAGCATCGACGGGATCGGGGGGTTCCCGGCGGCCGGCCGGGACCGGGATGCGCTCGTCCCGGCGGTGGAGGCGGTGGATCTGCTCCTGGAAGCGGGGGTCAAGGTCGGCCTGAACTGCGTCCTCGCCCGACGTAGCTTCGAGCGACTCGAGGAGGTGTTCGCCTACGCCGGGCAGCGGGGGCTCACCGATCTGGAGCTGCTCCGGCTCAAGCCCGCAGGACGGGGCAAACGGGACTATTTCGAGAAGCGCCTGACTCCGGCGCAGAACCGAGCCCTCTACCCGGCCATCCGCGATCTCTCCCTGCAATACGGCGTCGCGGCCAAGATCGACTGCTCGTTCGTCCCGATGCTCTGCTGGCACCGGCCGGACAGGACCTTGATGGAGCGGTTCTCTGTCTACGGCTGCGAGGCAGGTCACGTCCTGCTGGGTGTGCGCTCCGACGGCCGGTTCGCCGGCTGCTCCTTCCTGACGGGGGACGAGAGCATCTTCGATCTCCCCGGGCTCTGGAGAGGCTCCGAGCACCTCACCCGACTGCGCGCCTGGAGCGAGCGGGCCCCGGAGCCCTGCCGCGCCTGCGACTACCTCGAGACCTGCAAGGGCGGGTGCCGCGCCGTCGCGCAGTTCGTCGCCGGCGACCTTCAAGCCCCCGATCCGGAATGCCCGTTCGTCGCGGGCACGGAATGAACACAGGAGGAGCCCAACGAATGGTCAAGCAATTGCTCGCTGTGCTTGGATTGACGACCGCATACGCGGTCATCCGTTATGCGGGGTTCGGAGGGGTTTCCCTCATCCATGTCCCCGGCTACCTGCTCAACAAGTCCATCTCCATGGCGGCGGCGGTGGCGCTGGCCGTCGCGGCGCAGGAGCTGGTGCGAAACCGGCGGGACGCGTACCTCTTCTGGAGCAAGGCAGCCGCGCATCTCGCGTTCGGGCACGTGCTGCTGTCGCTCGCGCTCATGTCGAAGGGGAACTACCCGGGCTTCTTCGACGGCGACCGGATGAGCCTGACCGGCGAAGGGATGCTGATCCTGGGGGTGCTCGCGAGCTACTGCTTCTGGCGCGTGGGCACGACGAGGCAGCGGTGGTCCTCGCGGCGCCCGCTGACGTTGCTGGGGTGCGCACTGGTGGCGGGCCACCTCTTCGTCATGGGATCCGGCGGCTGGCTGCACTTCGAGAGGTGGCACGGCGGTCTCCCACCCATCACCCTGCTCTCCTTCTGCATGGCGGTGTTCAGCCTGATCTCCTTCCTCCGGGTGAAGGAGAAGGACCTCTCTCCGGAAGCCGCCGGCGAGGGCAGTGCGCCGTATCCGTACGGCGAAAACCTGCCGAGCTGATCGCGGTCAGTTCCGACACGGCGAATTGCCACACCCGAGACCGCAACGACGTTGGGCCGTAACGGGCCCTGGGTACGGTGGCGTCTCACGAACGAAGACCCGTTGGTTCCAGCAACGCCGCGCCTCGTGCGCGGTCCGTGGATATCGCTGTCTCGCGATTTGGGCACAACAAGAGCAACGAGGGGTCAACCGATGAAGGTCTTCACCAGAACGATCGCAAGAGCCGCGTGTGCATTGCTCGTCTATTCCCTGTCCGCGACGGCGGCATTCGCAGGCGTGCTGAAGAAACCCTATCTCGTCTACGAGGGCACGAACACCTCGATGACCGTCCTCTGGCAGGACACGGGAGTCGAGACGACGAACACGCTGAGCTGGGGCGCCGACACGAGCTACGGCATGGGCACCGTGACGGTCCCGGAGTACGGCACGAGCAACCAGCACAAGTACCAGATCGCCGGCCTGCAGCCGTCCACCCGGTATCTGTACAAGGTCGCCGACGCCGCGAGCGGCGCCGTCTACGGCACCGGCTCCTTCGTGACCGCGCCGGCCGACGACGCCAGCGCGGTGAAGTTCCTCGGGTTCGGGGACACGCGCTCGCAGCCGCTCGTCATGGAGGCGGTCATCCAGGAGATGCGGAAGGTGTACGCGGCCGATCCTTCCTACCAGAGCCTCAACGTCCAGGCGGGCGACTGGGTGTCGAGCGACGCGGAGTCCTCCTGGACCGCGCAGTGGTTCAACGCGAACCCGCAGACCGCCCTGCTCCTGTCCGAGCAGCCGATCAACGGCGTCAAGGGGAACCACGAGAACGCCTCCGGGTACAGCAAGTACTTCCCGAAGTACTATCCCTTCCCTTACGTCAACCTGACGCCGAAGGCAGGCGACGCGACGACCTTCAACAACCTGTACTGGTCCTTCGACTACGGTCCCGTCCACTTCACCGTCGTCGACCAGTACTCTCCGTATGGTCCGGGCTCCGCGCAATACCAGTGGCTGGTGAACGATCTCGCCAGCACCAGCAAGCCCTGGAAGGTCCTCGTCTACCACGAGCCGGCCTGGGGCGCCGGGACGCACGGCAACAACACGACCACGCAGGCGGTCATCGATCCGCTCGTCAAGCAGTTCGGGATCGACCTCGTCTACGCCGGCCACAACCACAACTACGCGCGCTGCCAGGTGAAGGACGCGGCGGAGGCCGCCGGCGACACCATCGTGCCTCGCGTTCCGTACATTACGAACGGCGGCGGCGGAGCCCCGCTCTACGCCGTGGACCTCAGGAACACCGGCTCGTACCGGCACGTCGTCGTGGCCAAGAGCGACTACGAGTACATGACCTTCGAGGTGAACGACGCCACGTTCAGGATGAAGGCCTTCTCCGTCACGAAGCAGGACGGGTCACCGCTCAGCCCGGGCACCCGCAACGTGGACACGAAGAGCACGCTCATCGAGACGGTCACGCTCTATCACCAGCCGAGCCTCACGGCCAAGGCCGACAAGACCGTCCTCTGGAGCCCGGATCACCAGCTGGTGCCGATCTTCATCGAGACGAGCGCCCACGACGGCAGCGGGGTACAGCCGAGCATCAGCGCCGTGGTCACGAGCAACGAGCCCGTGAACGGCCTCGGCGACGGGGACACGGATCCCGACTGGACGACGCCCGTCGTCGACGCGCAGGGCAACATCAGCCTGAGCCTGCGCGCGGAGCGTTCCGCCATCGGGAACGGCCGGACGTACACCATCCAGGTCACCGCGACCGGCGCGGGCGGCGACACCACCACGGTCCCCGTGAACGTCCTCGTCCCTCACGATTCGGGGATGTAGGTCGGCAAGCTGACTCGTCGTTCTCATTCCAATCGTCAGGAGAGGATCATGATCAAGAGACTGCTGATCGGCGCAGCGATGCTCACGGCCTTCGCGAGCGCTTCTGCCCAGTACGTCACGGACCGGATGGTGTTCCCCGCTACGAATGGCAACGTGGTGTTCTTTCACAACAATCACGTGAACGAGGTCGCGGGCGACTGCGCGCACTGCCACGATACGGTGCCGCCCGGCAAGATCGCGGGCTTTGGCGCGGACTACGCCCACAAGTTCTGCGTGGGGTGCCATTCGAACCCGGCGGACGGCGAGCCCGAGGGCCCGACCAAGTGTGAGGAGTGCCACAAGAACTAGACGCACCTGCTGACAGCGGGGCGGGGACGAGGAGCGCGGCCGGCCCGGGCCGGCCGTGCTCCTCGTTACGATCCGTCCCGTCGATCGTCGAGATCCCTTGTCGAGCTCCAGCATGCGACAGCCCAGGCTCATGCTTGCCGTGTTGTCGCTCGCGACGACGGCTCCGGCGGCCGCGCACGACCTCACCATGGGCGGTTCCCGGTGGTGCATCCGCAACAGCGGGATCGTCGCCACCATCGACCTCGATTCATCCTTGCTCCTGAGGATCCCGGGAGTCGGCCGGGACGACGAGGACCTGGAGTCCAGATCGGAGGCACACTGGAAGCAGGTCGCCGCCGACGTCATCCAGCCCTACGTCGACAGGAAGCTCGCCATCGCGATCAACGGGGCGGGGCGGCGGGCGAAGGTGAACCGGGTCGCCAAGGCTGGCGGCCTCTGGCAGATATGGCTGTCGGTCGACCGCACTCGTCTCGACCGGCCCCGAAACACGGTCAAGATCGACTACCGGCTCCTGTTCGAGGAGACGGGCGGCACGCACGTCAACATGGCGTACCTGTACCTGGTCCGGGACGAGACGGAGAGCGTGCAGCGCATCTTCGACTTCTCGCAGCCGACCTGGCAGATGGCCTTCGAATCCGGCGCGACGACCTGGGAGCAAACCGTCCGGGGTCCAGCGCGCCCGGCGGTCCCCGTGGCGGTGGCGCCCCACGCTCGCCGCGAGGCTCCGAACCCTCTCCCAGGGCCCGCGAGGGAAACGACCGGCGCAGCCGCGTCGAGCGCGGGGGGAGATGCCGGAGGCGCGGACGCCGGAGATGCTCCGAAGCAGCCCGAGCGAATCCCGTGGTGGAAAGACGTCGGCCGTTTCGTGCTGCTCGGCATCGAGCACATCCTGTCGGGCTACGACCACATCGCGTTCCTCCTCGCGTTGATCGTCATCGCGCCGTCCTTCCGCGCGGTCCTTCCCATCGTCACCGCATTCACGGCGGCGCACAGCATCACGCTGCTCGTTGCGGCGCTGGGTCTCGTCCGCATCGACTCGAGGGTGGTGGAGTCGGCGATCGCCCTCTCGATCTGCTACGTCGCCGTCGAGAACCTGTTTCGCAGGAAGGTCCCGCATCGCTGGCACCTGACCTTCGCCTTCGGCCTGGTTCACGGGTTCGGGTTTGCGAGCGTCCTCGAGAACCTGATCGTCGGGAAGACGAACCTCGTGGTCTCGGTGGTCTCGTTCAACGTCGGCGTGGAGATCGGACAGCTGATGATCTTCGCGGTCACGCTGCCGGTGCTGCGCCTGGTCGGGAAGATGGTCGATCCCAGGAAGGTGGCCGTCGCTGCGTCGTCCGCGATCGGCGCGCTGGGTTGCGCCTGGCTCATCGAGCGAGGCTTCGACCTGAGGCTGTTGCCCTCGTGACGCGCTTCTCGTCCACGATCTTCGCGATGAGCCCGAGGTATGGCTGGATGTCGTTCTCGGCCTCGTCTGAGTCGACGACGACCAGCGTGCGGACCCACTCCAGCTCGAGGCGCGACGGTGGTCCTTCGCGGAACGGCTCTTCCTCGAGCGCCCGCAGGAGAAGGCGCCGGTCCGACTCGTGGTCGAGGCGCGAGAGCGCCTCACGTCGCGAGAGCCACGCGACCTCGTCGATCTCGTCGTCGCTCACCGGGACGCCCTGGCGGATGGCGCGCATGTGCCAGTAGAGGACCAGCTTGGGCTCGGGGCGATCGACGTACAGCTTCGCTCCTGCAAAGCGCCCGATCCGGACCTCACAGCCGGTCTCCTCGGTGACCTCGCGTCGGGCAGCCTCGAGCCACGTCTCGCCGGCGTCGAGCCTTCCCTTGGGAAGGCTCCAATCGTTGCGCCGCGGCCGATGGACGACCGCGATGCGCGCTCCCGCCGACGTCTCCCGCCACACGATTCCGCCCGCCACCCGGCTCAGCGTCATGCAAGCGGATTTCATCATGCCCGCGCGGCTGGCGCCATTGCCAGGACGGGAGTGACGACGCGATTTTGCGTGTCCGTCACGTGGCCGGCACGAGTCCGTTATGCCGCTGGCACGCCGGGGCGATCGCGCCGCTCGTTCCCCGTGGAGAAGCCTAAACGGGCGACGATTCGCGATCACCAGAAACCGTTCGTGCTGAGCGTAGCGCCCGCGTAGCGGGCGCGAAGTCGAAGCACGCGCCTTGGGACGCATGGCGCCCTTCGACTTCGGGGCGCTCCGCGCCCCTACGCTCAGGGCGAACGGAGGAATCTTTCCGGTGTTTCCGAATCGCGACCGGTCGTTTAGGTCGAAGGGCGATCCTGTCTGGCGCCGAGAAGTCTGCCGACCAGGAGCGCAGCCCCCCCGCCGGCGAGAGCGCCTATCGCCCCAGCACCGAGAAACAGCCAGCCGATCCCGGCGGGTGCGAGCCACGCTGCGACCGCCGCGACCGCGGCGAGCGCCACGGCGGCGAGCGCCGTCCAGGCCACCGGAGCGGACGCCGCACGCCCGCCTTTCCATTCCGCGCTCTCGCCCGGAGAGTGCAGGTGCAACGCCTCCTCGAGGATCTCTCGGTCGCTCTCGTGGTCGAGCCGCTTCAGCGCCTCGGCCGGAGACAGCCAGACGATCTCGTCGACCTCGTCGGGCGCGTCGAGAGCTCCTTCGCGAACGACCGCCATGTTCCAGTACAGCACGACCTTCGGCGTGCGCCGCGGCACGTAATACGCCAGGCCCGCGAACGAAAGGATCCGGGCCTCGCAGCCCGTTTCCTCCCGAACCTCGCGGAGCGCGGCCTGTTCCCAGCCCTCGCCATCCTGGAGCTTGCCTTTCGGCAGGCTCCAGTCCTCCCGGTGCGGCCGGTGGACGACGGCGATTCGGCGGTTGCCCCCTTCATCGCGCCAGAGGAGCCCACCCGCAGCTTGGATGATCGCCATGACGCGATCTAACCACACGGGCAGTTCCGAACCAGATGGGCAGCTTCGCGGAGCGCCTCGACGGCCGCAGCAGCGAGGTGGCGCCATGGCAGCACCTCGACCGCGATCGGGTGGGGCACCCGGTCGCCGAGCCTCACCCTTCGGGCGTCGCCCCGCCACAGGGCGCCCGGAGGTAGACGAACCGGATACCGCTCTGGAGGTAGTTGTCGATCGTCTCCAGCACCGTGGCCATCCGCATCCACCGGGGCCCCGTCTCCGTCAAGCGGGCCTCGATCACCGAGGAGATCGCCGAGAAGCCAAGGCGCTCGACGCGCGCCCGGAGCCCGTCGAGGACCATCGCCTCGACTTCGATCTGGTTCCTGAGCTGGGGCGATACCGCCATCGCCTGGAGGTAGAACGTGTCGTGCTCCCCGTACCGAGGATCGTCGCGAACCCCCACCTCGTCGTGGTCCTCCAGGGGACTCCCCAGCGCATACGCGACCAGACGCTGAGAAACGCGATCCCGGAGAGCCACGCCGCAGGAGCGGGGCTGTCGTAGGGTCGTCAGCAGCGTGTCCGCTGGGTAGGGCAGGAGCGGCCTTCGCCCCGCCTTGAGCACGTCCGGCGGATAGAGCGCCAGGTCACCGTATCGCTCCGTCTCCAGGGCCAGAATCCCCGGCAGGAGGTCCAGCGCATCCTCACCGGTCAGATCGACGGCCTGAAGCCCCGCGGGCCGAACCTCGAGCGTGCCGATGCGGAGCTCCGGACCGAGCATGACCGGGGTCGCGGTCGGTGAGCTCGCGAGGTCAGCCACCGCGCGCCGGAGCAAGGCCAGCGCCTCGTGGAGGGCGGAGGGCTCCATGTCATAGCGTGGGTAGAACCGGAGCGTCCGTTCGCCCGCGGGAAGCAGGATGAGGCCGTGGCGGAAGGCGCGGTCGCGGAGCCACTCCCGCCAGTCGGGCCTGATCACGTCGAAGGCCACCAGGCATCCGCAGCCTCGCACGTGGTGCACGAGATCCGGGTAGTCCCGGCCCAGCTCCTCCAGCCCTTCCCGCGCGGTCGCGCCCGTTCGCCGGACCTGTTCGAGGTCGAGCCTCCCGAGATACTCGAGCAGCCGGAGCATGCCGACCGAATCGCCTTCCCAGGTGGTGTTGAACTTCTTCTCCTCCTGGAAGAACGCGGCGAGCTCCTCGCTCACGAAGAGGATGCCGTTCTGCGCCTTCTTCGCCCAGACCACGACGTCCGGCGGGCAGGGCAGGTCGAAGAGCTCATGCGCCCAGAGCCGTCCCGTGGCGCCCCAGCCCGTCTGCACCTCGTCGAACATCAGCGGGACGTCGTAGAGCCGGGTCAGCAAGCGAAGGACCCGGAAGAAATGGGCGGAGGCGAAGCGGAGGCCACCTTCCCCCTGGATGGGCTCGACGAGGACACCGGCCACGCGCTGGGCGCGTTGGAGCGCTGCGGCGTCGATGAGCGCTCGCTGCTCGTCCACGAACTCCCGGACCAGGCCGGGCCAGACGGCGCGCTCGGCCGGAAGGCGCGCCAGGAGCTCGTCGCACGCCTGGAGCTGCCGTCGAAACTGCTCCACAGGCCTGGGGACGCCCGGGATCCGCCCGGACACGAGCAGCCCCCACACCTGCTCGAGGCTCTTCTCGTCGCGGCGCCGCGTGCGGGAGAGTGATCTCGGATCCTCCACCGGGAAGCGGGCGTTCGGCCAGTCGAAGGTCGGGAAACCGAGGCGCGCTCGCCGGCGATGCGTCGCCGCCAGGCTCCCGAGCGTCCGGCCGTGAAAGGCGCCGTCGAACGAGATGATGAAGAGGCCGTGTGGCTCGGGCGGCGTTTCGCCCGAGACCTGTCCGGCTTCCGGCGTGCGCGTCTTGACCCGGTTCAGGAGGACGGCCTTGATCGCGTTCTCGACCGCCTCCGCTCCTGTGTTGACCACGAAGTGCCGCGGCGTGCCGGAGGGGGCGATCCGGTCGAGCGCCGCCTTCAGCCGGAGCGACAGGGCGGTCTGGTATTCGGAGTGGGCGTACCGCGCCACCGCATAGGGGAGATCGCGCAGCACGCGGGCCACGAGATCGGGGTCGTTCTCGCCGAACGGCTGGGAGGCGATGAGCGCCCCGAGGTCCATGAACCGGTAGGGCTCCCCGCTCGCGTCGCGGTCCGCGGTGGCCAGGTAGGGCCCCACGCTCTCGGCGGGATCGAACGCGATGGGCAGCGAGTAGAACAGGCCATTCGAGGCGGCGTCGAGCGCTGCCCGGGAAACGGGCAGGTCTGCCGCGACCACTTCGGAGAGCGGCCGAGCGGAGTCCGAGAAGCCGGCCGGCAGATGGACGTGGATCTCCCCGACACGATACCGAGACTGGAGGGACGCGACTCGCTCGAGGTACCGGGAAGCGGCTGCCAGGGCTGGGGTGAATCGATCCATGGCGCCAGAGCGTGTGGGCCGGCCCTTGCCATCGGACGACGGGCCGGCGTTCGAGGGTGAGGGAGCAGGTCGTCAGGGACTTACAGCGTCGTCAGCGGCCGCCAGCGCGTAATCGGCGCGCCTCACGAGCTGGCCCTTGACGTTCCGGATCAGCAGCGTGCCAGGGGAGCTGACTCCGTACCCGCGCAGCGTATCGCGGAAGTGCAGCTCCGCCTCCACCTCGTTGCACGCCCGGAAGTGGAACTGGTATTCGTTCCCTTCGGATGCGAAGACGCATTCGAAGAAGCTCTCCCGCTTTTGCATGGCCCGACCTCGACGATGAGATGAAGCTGCTACGGGACGTGCCTGCACGCATCACCCCGGAGGAATCGGCGCCGGCACCTCTGCGGGCGCCGGCTCGGCCAGCGCGGGCGGGGGACCCTCGGCCCGAGAGGACGGAGGCGCGCCGCGTGTCGCCGCGAGGTTCTCGTTCAAGTAGGCCGGGTCGTCCGTGACGTCGCGCACGACGAGCGGCCTCAGCCAGTCCGGAAGCGAGACCTCGGTCTGGCGCGCGGGCAGCTCGATCTCCGCGAGGACCAGCTCGCGATCCGTGAACTCGTCGATCTCCCAGACGAGCGAGCCCTCCTGCACCCGGTGCCGCCGCTTCGCCACGCGGCGGCCCTCGGTCAACGGCCAGAAGGCGTCGAAGACCTCGCGCGCGGTCTCCTCCTCGGCCTCGAGCCGGGCTCCGCCCGCCCCTCGCTTGAGCGCGCGCCAGTAGCGTTCCCCTTCGGGGCCACGCACGCGCCGGACTCGCTCGCGCAGCTGCGCGCCGGGAAGCCAACCCTGGGTGATCTCGACTCCCTCGTCCTCCGCTGCCCTGGGCGGCAGCGCGGCGAGCAGGAACTTCCGCTCGTGCTCGAGCTTCCCGCCTGCGCGAGCCTCGAGCGCCGCCGCGACCGCCCGCGCCTCCGCCACGAGTGCGTCCATCCCGCCCGCGCGCCATTGGCGCTCGAGGTCCGCGTACAAGGCGTCGCGCCTCTCGCGCACGAGGCGAACGAGCGCGAGAAGACCGGGCCGAGGGCTCGCCCGCAGCCGATCCCGGACCGCCGCATCGGTCGCACCGTACGCGTACACCGCGGCGTGGAGCTGGCGGGCCCGCTCCGCGGCAGCGTCCACGAGCGCTTCGCGGAGCTCGCCCGCGAGCACGTGCGCGTCGTGCAGATCCCCGAGCACGTCCTGGAGGCGCTTCAGGTGCGCGATCACCTCGCTCGCGTCGGCGCGGCGGTACCCGCGCAGCGGCTCGAGCAGGTAGCGCAGCCGCTTTCCTTCGATGCGCGCCCTGTGAACGCCGTCCTGGTCCGAAGGGTCCCGGATGGCGTTCATCTTCTCCGACAGGGCGCCGACCTGATCGCCGACCAGCGACGAGAGCACGCCACCGAAGGTCGCCCCTGCGTCGCCACCGGCATCGACCTTCCGCTCGTACGTTCCGAGCCTCCCCTGGAGCTCGTCCGCGGCGCGGCGGTACCGCTCGGCCACTCGCGCCGCATCGGGGCCGCTGTGAGCCCGCGCCTCGAAGCGAGCGACGAGGAGATCGTAGCCCACGCGCTGGCGCGCCGCCCCGAGCGCGTCGCGCTTCGTCGCGAGCCAGGCGAGCTGGACCTCGGCGTCGCGCGCCTCGTTCGTCGAACGCGCGATTCGCTTCAGCCGCTTCTCGTGTCTCGGTCGGACGCTGTCCTCGAGCCACGGCCGGAACGTGCGGAGCGCGCTCCGGAGGCGGCGAAGCGCCACCCTGAAGTCGTGCAGCGGGTCGTCCCCGGAGCCGGCCGCCAGCCCCTCCGCCGCATCGCTCGCCTCGGCCCGGAGCGCGAGCGCCACGACGCGCGCTCCCTCCTCGGCCGAAAGGTCCATGGCGCGATCTTCGATCCGCACTTTTCGAATCATGGTAGGAGGGCCCCCGCGATGGCGGACCCACACGGGTGCAGGGGCGCAATTGTCACAATTCGGCGGCGGCAGGCGGGCCCGTGCCTCGTGACAATGCCCTGGCGCGCGCGGCTCTCGGTCTCCGGGACCGTCAGCTAGAAGAGGTCACCTCGCGCTGAGAGGACGCCATGGATCTCCTCGTCGTGCGGCATGCGATCGCGGAGGACCGCGACGAGACCGGGAAGGACGACACGGAGCGGCCGCTGACGGCGGCCGGACGCCGCAAGTTCGAGAGGGGCGCCCGCGGGCTCCGGAAGCTCGTTGGGGGGATCGACGTGCTCGCCACCAGCTCGCTCGTCCGCGCGATCCAGACGGGCGAGATCGTCGAGGCGGAGTGCCGGATCGAGACGACCGCTCGCCTCCGTGAGCTGTCGCCGGAGGCAGACCCCCCTTCGCTCGTCACCTGGCTGCGACGGCGTCGCCGGCACCGGCTCGTCGTGGTGGTGGGGCACGAGCCGCACCTCTCGCGCCTCATCGAGCACTTGCTCGTCGCGCGGCCGGTGGGATTCGTGGACCTGAAGAAGGGCGGCGCGTGCCTGCTCTCGCTCGGCGATGCGCCTGCGGCCGGACGCGCCACGCTCCGCTGGCTCCTCACCGCGGGGCAGCTGCGACGCCTCGGCCGGTGACCGGCCGATTTCGAAACGCGCGGGAGCGGACGGCGTCGCGGAGCGTGGATGTCCGCGCTGTGAGCGGCTGCTGCTCTCCGTTGGACCGGCCTATTCTCGGTCGGGACTTCCCACGCCCGGGCGTGGAGCTTCCATCGCGCGGGCGTGACGGAGCGGCGACGAGATCGCCCCGTCAGCCGGACGCGGGAGCGGCACCGGGACGCGGGGAGGAGCAGGCGCGCGCAGGAGACGAGGACGTGGCGCGTCCATGAACCGGAGGAGGTCGCGCCGGATGGTGTGGCACGCGAACAGCAGCGTGAGGTGCCCGCGCGGGTAGACGCGCGCCGGCGCCTCCCAGGCCCGCGCGAGCGCGAGGGCGCCGCCGGCGAGGGCGATCGAGTCGTACGCGCCGATGCCGACGAACACGTCTGCCACGGGCCGGGGGAGCCGCGACGGATCGAACGCGCCGAGCGCGTCTCGAAGCGCGCCCGCCGTCGGGAGCGGCGCGCCGGCACGTCGCGCCAGCGCGCGGTAGCGTCCGCCGATCCGCGTCTCGCCGAGGATCGCTCCCAGGTCGGCAGGGGGAGCGATGAGCGCCAGGCGCTCCAGCTCCGGGATCGCCGTCGCAGCGATGGCCGACCCCAGCGCGCCGAGGGAGAGCCCGACCAGATCCACCGGGCCGCGAAGGGCGGCGAGCGCGGCGCAGATGCGGATCTCGAGGACGAGCTGCTCGAACGTGGCGCGCAGCTGCGCGAGGTCGAGGGACACGAACCCCTCGCCGCTCGGGACCCCCGCGGCGGCGCGGTCGAGGTGGTGCGGGGGAACGAGGAGCCACACGTCGCGGCCGGCGCGCGCGAGGAGCGAGATCCAGCCCCGGACGAGCCGGACGCCGTCCGTCTTCCACGGCGGGACGAGCAGGGCGGTCCCCCGGCTCTCTCCGGCCGCGGGAAACCACATCACGGCCATGCGATCGTCGCTGTGGGGCGGCCGCGGGGACGGCGCCGACCAGCGGCCGGGCCCGATCGGACCGGCCGGGAGCGGCGGGAGCGCGCCGAAGCAGTCGAGAGCGCCGGCCGGACCCGGGCAGAACGGCTGTGGAGCGCGCGGCGCGCGATCCTCGAGCCACATCGCGACCCGGTCGATTCCCTCGTGCAGTCTGGCGAGCGCCATTCCCGGTGCGGGAACGGCTTCTTCGAGGTCAGCCGGCCCGCGTCTCCAATTCCTTCACCCGAAGCGCGGCGAGCGCAAGCCCCTCGAAGAGGAGGTGCGCGGCGAGGTGCGCGGTCAGGTCGGCGTGGTCGAGCGCCGGCAAGACCTCGACGACGTCCATGCCGGCGAGACGAACGCCCGCGAGCGCGCGCACGAGCGCGAGCGCCTCGCGCGCGGCCAGCCCACCCGGCACGGGCGTGCCGGTGCCCGGCGCGAAGGCGGGGTCGACCGCGTCCACGTCGAAAGAGAGGTAGAGCGGGCCATCACCGACCACGCGGCGGATCTCTCCCGCCACGTCCTCTGGCCCACGCCGCGCAAGCTCGTCGGCGTCCACGATCCGCCCCCCGTGCCGGCCGGCGACGTCGCCATCGGACGGCGTCCCCCACGAGCCGCGGATCCCGACCTGCCAGAGCCGGTCCGGAGCGACGAGCCCCTCCTCGATCGCGTGACGGACCGGAGTCCCGTGGTGGTGCGCGTCGCCCCAGACCTCGGGCCCGCTCGTGTCGAGGTGCGCGTCCACGTGCACGAGCGCCACCGGTCCGTGTCGGCCCGCGACGGCGCGGAGCGCCGGGTAGGTGAGCGAGTGATCGCCGCCGACGAGGAACGGCGTCGCGCCGGCTCGGAGCACCGTCGCGACGGCGCGTTCGATCGCGGCGCGCCCGGCCTCGCGATCGAACGGAGGAAACACGATGTTTCCGCCGTCCACCGCGCCGCTCGCCTCGAACGGATCGATGCGGTGTCCCCGATGCCAGCCCTGCACGAGCGCGCTCACGCGCCGCACGTGGAAGGGAGCGAAGCGCGCCCCGGGCTGGTAGGTCGTGCCCGCGTCGCTCGGGACGCCGAGGAACGCGGCGCGCGCGGAGGGAGGCAGCTCGAGCATCGGCGCGGAAGGGAGCCGGAAGAACGGCGTCTGGCCGTGGCTCAGGTACTCAAGCGCTCCTTGCTGGGACATCCGAGCCTCCGAGGAGCGACGCGACCGCCTCGCGGGCGGCGACCGCGAGCGCCGCGGGGCTGCCGAACGCGCGCGGAGCGAGCGGGGCGCCGAAGCGGACGTGCGCGCGGGCCCGCGCCGAGCCGGCGAGGCGCAGGTAGTGTGGGAGGAACGTCTGCGCGCCCACCCACGCGAGGTCCGGCGGATCGTACGAGACGGCAACCGGCACGACCGGAACCCCGGCGCTGCGGGCGATCGCGAACAGCCCCTCGCGGAAGCGAAGCACTCGATCGCCGGAGGTCGTCGTCCCCTCGGGGAAGTTCAGGATGGAGACGCCGTCCGCGAGCGTGCGCGCGGCGTCCCGCAGGACGCGCATGCCGGAGTGGCCGTTGCAACGGTCGACGAAGAGGACGCCCAGATCCCGCGCGAACCCCCCGATGACCGGCCAAGCGGACACGTCGAGCTTGGAGATGGGGACGCACGGCACGAGGCTTCCCACCGCGATGGGATCGAGATAGCTCACGTGGTTCGATGCGAGGAGGGCCGGGCCCACGGGCATGACCCCTTCGCCGTGCAGCTCGACGCCGTGGAGCGCGGCGACCCGCCTGAACAGATCTCGCAGGAAGAGCGCTCGCTCCCGGCGCAGCGCCGCCGGTTCGCCCCGATCGAGGCGCCTGAGGCGGGCGGCCGCGCCGAGCGCCGTCGCGCCGGTGAGGGCGATCCGCCCGCCGGCGCGCGCGGCCGCCGGGAGGGCCGTGACGAGGCGGAGGGCGCTCATGCCGCCCCCGCGAGGCGCGGCTCGTCCACGAGCCCGAGACGCCGAAGCCGCGCACGCACCCGCTCGAACCCGTCGCGGTCGATGCGCGAGAGGAGCCTGCGATCGCCCGGACCGTAGAAGTCCTCGCGGATCCCGACCTCCCGTGCGCCGAGCGCGGCGTGAAGCGCGCGCGCTGCGACGTTGTCCTCCTTCACCGTGAACCAGCACGAGTCGCACCGTTCGGCGAGCGTCGCGATCAGCGCCCGCACGAGCTGGTACGCCACCCGCGTGCCCTGGTACTGCGGGAGCACGCCGAGGGTCGTGCAGTACGCCTCCCGCCCCTTGACGAAGCACAGGACGTAGCCGACGGCCCGGCCGTCCTCCTCCGCGATGAAGCACCACTCCGGGAAGAACTCGCAGCAGAGGCGCACGTAGTACGGCCCGAGCACGCCCTCGCCCAAGCGCCCGAAGATCTCCTCCTCGAGCTGCATCAGGGGGGCGAAGTCGTCATGGCAGAGCGCACGGATCGTTCGATTCGGCATCAGACCTCCTGGATGGGGCGAACGTAGCCGGGCGCCGTGGAGCCCCGGTGACGGCGCCGCGACGAGTTCGCGTCTCCGGACGGCGGCCCGACGTTTCGGGAACGTCACCCGGGCGAGCGAGGGCCGATGCGTGCGCATCGTGGAATTCCGGGCGCATGGTCCGGTCCATCGCTCACGTGTCGGATCTCCACCTCGGGCGCGACCGGCGGACCGACGCCGCGGCTCGCCGCCTCTGCGCCGCGCTCGTCCAGGCGCGCGTGGACGCGGTGCTCGTCACCGGCGATGTCACGCACCGGGGGCGGCGCTCGGAGCTGTGCGCGTTCGAGAACGCGTTCGAGCCGCTCCTCTCCCTGGGCCGCGTCATCGTCGTCCCCGGAAATCACGACCGGATCGGCGAGGACGCGGGTGCTGCGCTGATGGTGGGCGCGCGGGTGGGCGTCGCCTCGCTTCCGGGACTCCACGTCGTGCGGGTGGACTCGACCGCGCCGCACAACCGGTCGCTCCTGTCGGGGCACGGGCGGCTCGATCGCTCGGATCTCGCGGACGTGGATGCCGCCCTGCGCGAGGCGCATGCCGGCGCCCTCGCCGTGATCATGCTCCACCACCACGTCCTTCCCCTGCCCGCCGAGGACCTGGCCGAGGCGCTCTCGACCTGGCTCGGCTGGCCGAACTCGGCCGAGCTGCCCGAGGGGCCCGAGCTGCTCGCGCTCGCCCGCCATCGCTGCGATCTCGTGCTGCACGGCCATCGTCACGTGCCGAGCGTCGCGATCCCGTGGCCCGCGGACCCTCGCGCGCTCGCGATCCTGAACGCCGGCTGCTCCCCGGACCTCGGGCAGGCCCGCCTCTATCGCCACGACGGCTCGACGCTCCTCGCCACGGGCTGGCTCGACGCGCGAGAAGGAGCCGCCGGGGACCGCATGGCGCGCGCGGCCGCGTGAGGTATCGTGAGGGGCGCTCGCCGGACGGAAGCCGATGCCCACGATGAGCAAGCCGATCGTCGTCGCCGTCGAGATGGGCTACGGGCACCTCCGGGCCGCCGCGCCGCTCGCGGATGCGCTCGGTACCGAGATCCTGCAGGTCGACCGCGCGCCCCTCGTGGCGCCCGACGAGGAGCGCCTCTGGTCCCGGATCCGGCGCTCCTACGAGATCGTCTCGCGCCTGTCGCAGCTGCGGGGCGTTGGCGCCCCGCTCCGCTGGCTCCTCGACTCCGTGACGGACATCCCGCGCCTCCATCCGTATCGCGATCTCTCCGCGCCGAACCGGAGCGTGCTCGCGCTCGAGCGGCTCGTCCGCCGGGGCCTCGGCGAAGGGCTCGTCGCGAATCTACGGTCGACCGGAGCGCCGCTCCTCACGACGTTCTTCACCCCCGCGATCGTCGCCGACCACGCCGGCCTAGATCGGGTCTTCTGCGTGGTCACGGACACCGACATCAGCCGCATCTGGGCGCCCGTCGATCCCGCGCGGACGCGTATCCGCTACCTCGTCCCGACGCGCCGGGCGGGGCGGCGCCTGCGCAGCTACGGCGTACCGGAGGAGCGAATCACCTTCACCGGGTTCCCGCTGCCGGACGCCCTCGTCGGCGGGCCGTCACTGCCCGTCCTGAAGCGGCACCTCGCCGCGCGGATCGTGCGCCTCGATCCGTCGGGGGAGTTCCGCCGCTCCATCCCCGAGGAGCTCGCGCATTTCCTGGGAGACCTCCCGCGGCCCGAGCCGGCGGAGCCGCCGCGGATCGCGTTCGCCGTCGGCGGGGCGGGCGCGCAGGCGGAGATCGCCGCCGTCTCGCTGCCCGGCTTCCGCCGCGCGCTCGAGTCGGGCCTCGTCCGTATCACGCTCGTCGCCGGCGTCCGTCCCGACGTGGAGGCGCGTTTCCGCGAGGCGATCCATCGCGCCCGCATGGAGGCGTTGCTCGGCGGACCACTCGAGATCCTGGCGGCGCCGACGTTCTCCGAGTACTACGCCCGCTTCAACGATCTCCTCGCGGGGACGGACGTCCTCTGGACGAAACCGTCCGAGCTCGTCTTCTACGGCGCGCTCGGGATCCCTCTCGTCCTCGCGCCGCCGGTGGGCGTGCACGAGTGGTACAACCGCCGCTGGGCGCGCGACAGCGGCGCGGGGCTGAAGCAGCGCGAGGCGCGCTTCGCGGCGGAGTGGATCTCCGAGTGGCTCGCCGACGGGGTCCTCGCGGCCGCGGCGTGGGCCGGCTACATGCGCCTGCCCAAGTTCGGCCTGTACCGGATCCTCGAGACACTCGGATCCCGCGACGCGAGCGCGCGCGGCGACCCGGGTGCTCACTCCGTCGAGCCGGGCTAGACGAGGCGGTGATGATGGATGGGTCGCGTGGCCGCGGCCTAAACGACCGATCGCGATTCGGAACCACCGGGAAGATTCCGTTCGCCCTGAGCGTAGGGGCGCGGAGCGCCCCGAAGTCGAAGGGCGCCATGCGTCCCAAGGCGCGTGCTTCGACTTCGCGCCCGCTGCGCGGGCGCTGTGATCGCGAATCGTGCTCGCCCGTTTAGGCGTGCGCCTTGTCGGCGCGGCTCCGCGGGTGCCGCACGTCCGTCCCTCGCACCATGAAGACGACCATCTCGCCGAGGTTCACCGCGTGGTCCGCGAAGCGCTCGAGGTGCTTCGCGGCGAAGATGATCGCGGTGGCGCGACGGATGCTGCGCGAATCCTCCATCATCCGTGCCAGCGTCTCGTTGAAGATCTTGTGGTAGAGCGCGTCGATGAGGTCGTCGCCGCGCATCACGTCCTCGGCCTTCGCGACGTCGCACGTGACGAAGGCGTCGAGCGCCTTCACGAGCTGGGCCTCCGCGAGCTCCGCGATCTTCGCGAGATCGTGTAGGGGTCCGAGCGGCGGCGCCTGGGTGAGCTCGAGCGCGCGCTCGGCGACGTTCACCGCGAGATCGCCCATCCGCTCGAGATCAACCACGATCTTGAGCGCCGTGGTGATGAAGCGAAGGTCCGAGGCGGCGGGCTGCCGCAGCGCCAGGATGCGACGACAGATGCCGTCGATCTCGACCTCGAGGGCGTTGACCTCGCGGTCTCCCGTCACGACGCGCTCCGCGAGCGCGGAGTCGCGCTCCGTGATGGCGCGAACGCTCGCTCCGATCGCCCGCTCGACGAGGCCCCCCATCTCGAGCAGCCGCTCGCGGAGGGTTCTGAGCTCGGCCTCGTAGGACTTGTCGGTGTGGATCGTCATTCCCGTTCCGAACGTCCTACCCGAACTTCCCCGTGACGTAGTCCTCGGTCCGGCGCTCGCGCGGATTCGTGAAGATCTGCTCGGTCTCGCCCACCTCGACGAGCTCGCCCATGTAGAAGAAGGCGGTCTGATCGGAGACGCGGGCCGCCTGCTGCATGTTGTGCGTCACGATCACGATCGTATAGCGGGTCTTGAGCTCGTGGATGAGATCCTCGATCTTCGCGGTCGCGATCGGGTCGAGGGCGCTCGCCGGCTCGTCCATGAGCAGCACCTCGGGCTCGACCGCGAGCGCCCGCGCGATGCAGAGGCGCTGCTGCTGGCCGCCGGACAGGCCGAGCGCGCTCTCGTGCAGGCGGTCCTTCACCTCCTCCCAGATCGCGGCGGACCGGAGCGAACGCTCGACGCGCTCGCCGATCTCGCGCCGGTCGCGGAGGCCGCCCACCCGAAGCCCGTACGCGACGTTCTCGAGCACGGACTTAGGGAACGGATTCGAGCGCTGGAACACCATGCCCACCCGCCGGCGCAGCTCCACCGCATCGAGGTGCGCCCCCTTCACGTCGCTCCCGTCGAGTAGGATCTCTCCCTCCGTGTGCGCTCCCGGGATGAGCTCGTTCATGCGGTTCAGCGCGCGCAGGAACGTGGACTTCCCGCAGCCGGACGGGCCGATGAGGGCGGCGACCTGGCGCTCCGGAAGGCGGAGCGACACGCCCTTCACGGCAGACTTGTCGCCGTAGCGGACGACGAGCCCTCGCGTCTCCATCTTGGGGCGGGCAGAAGGTTCGGGGCTCATGGCGCGGGCTGGGAGCATCGTTACGGGACGTCTAGTGCGCAGCGGCGGCGCGGTGGCGCGTCCGTGTGCGGATGGTGATCGCCACGAGGTTCAGGGCGAATGTGAGGACGAGCAGGACGAGGACGGTCCCGTAGAGCAGCGGGCGAGTCGCCTCGACGTCCGGCGACTGCGTCGCGAGGACGTACGTGTGGTAGCCGAGGTGCATGAACTGCGAGAAGGGCGAGGTCGGAAGGTCGGGCAGGAAGTACGCGACGCCGGTGAAGAGGATGGGCGCGACCTCTCCCGCTCCCCGCGCGACGGCGAGGATCGCGCCGGTGAGGATGCCGGACAGCGCGCCGGGGAGGACGACGCGCGCGAGCGTCTGGCTCCTCGTCGCGCCGAGCGCGAGGCTCGCGTCGCGGTGCTCGCGCGGGACGGCTCGCAGCGCCTCTTCCGTCGCGACGATCACGACCGGCAGCGTGAGGACGGCCAGCGTGAGGGCCGCCCAGACGAGCGCGGGCTGGCCGTAGTGGAGGTCCCCCGCCTCGGAGAATGCCCGGTCGAGGCCGCGGCCGACGAACTGGATGAAGAACCCGAGGCCGAAGAGCCCGAACACGATGGAGGGGACGCCAGCGAGGTTCGTCACCGCCACGCGTACCAGGGTGGCGAGCCGCGAGTCCGGCGGCGCGTACTCGTGGAGGTAGATGGCGGTCATCACCCCGACCGGCATCACCGCGAGCGTCATGAGGAGCGTCATCACGGCGGTGCCGTAGATGGCGGGGAAGATCCCCCCACTCATCATTCCGTTCGAGGGGGCGGCGGTGAGGAACTCCCAGCTCAGCCGGCCCGCGCCGCCGCGGACGACGTCGAAGAGGATCAGGGCGAGCATCCCGACGACGAGCAAGGCGGCCGCTCCCGTGAGACCCGTGAAGCCGGCGCCGACCGCCTTCCGCCTCATGACGTCGTGCAGGAGAAGGGCACGATGCTGATCCTGTCGCACGTCGCTCACGCGGGCGCCCCCGACATCCTCCGCACGAACCGGCGCACGAACGCCGCGGCGATGGTATTGAGGACGAAGGTGAAGAGGAAGAGCTCGATCCCGAGGAAGAACAGGACGGAGTAGTGCGCGCCGCCGAAGACGACCTCGCCCATCTCGGCGGCGATCGTGGCAGGTAGCGTCCGGATCGAGTCGCCGAAGCTCCATGACGTGATGGCGGCGTTCCCGGACGCCATGAGGACGATCATGGTCTCGCCGATGGCGCGACCGAACCCGAGCACCACCGCGGCGAGGACGCCGGGGGCAGCGGCGGGAAGGACTACCTTGAAGGCCGTCTCCCAGCGCGTCGCCCCGAGGGCGAGCGACGCCTCGCGGTAGCTCCGCGGCACCGCGGCGAGCGCGTCCTCGGCCACGGTGTAGACGACCGGCACGATGGTGAGCGCGAGCGCGAGCCCCGCCACCACCGCGTTCAGGCGGTAGGAGAATCCGAAGGCGGACTGCAGCCAGGTCGCCATCACCATCAGGGCGAAGAAACCGAGGACGACCGAGGGGATCCCGGCGAGGAGCTCGATCGTCGGCTTCAGGATCTCCTTCACCTTGCGAGGGGCGAACTCGGAGGTGAAGACCGCCGCGGCGATCCCGACCGGCGTCGCGACGAGCATCGAGACGAGGGTCACCTTCACCGTCCCGACGAACAGCGGGATCATCGAGTACTTCGGGATCGCGCCGACCGGCTGCCAGATGAAGCCCGCGGCCCTTCCCGCGCGGTAGACCTTCGGGAGGAACATCCTCCCGAAGTCCACCTCCTTCGCGACCTCCGGGCTGCGGAACAGCGGCAAAGCCTCGCGCGCCACGAAGACGAAGATGAGGACGACGGCGGCAATTCCGGTCAGGGCGACGAGCGTGACGACGAGCTCGATCGCTCCTTCCCGGAGCTGCCGCCGCCGCATGGCGGAGGGGGCGCTCGGCGCTGCTTCCGGAGCTTCCGCAAGGACCTGCACGGGCGCGGATCTAGCCATCGATTCGTTCCGGCTGCGTGGCGCCCGTGTGACGGAATCGTGACGGCCGCGCTACTTGACGGGGTAGTACCCGACCTGCGTGACGATCGCCTGCCCGTCGGTAGAGAGGCAGAAGTCGATGAACTCCTTCGCCTCTCCGGCCGGCTTCGTCCGCGTGTACATCTGGAGCGGGCGCGACAGCGCGTACTTCCCGGCCTTCACGTTCTCCGCGTTCGGGAGATAGGGCTGCCCGTCCTTGCCGACGATCTTGAGCTCCTTGACGCCCTTCGCGTACGCGGCGCCGCCGTAGCCGACCCCGTTCGTCTCCTTCGCGACCGCGTTCACGACCGCGGCGGTGCCGGGCAGCGTCTGCGCCTCGGCCGCGAAGTCCTGGTTCCCGAGGACGTGCTCCTTCACGAAGACGTAGGTGCCCGAGTTGTTCTCGCGCGAGTAGAGGACGATGGGCGCGTCCTTGCCGCCGACGTCCTTCCAGTTCTTGATGTCGCCGAGGTAGATGCCCTTCACCTGCTCGACGGTGAGCTGCGCGACCGGGTTCGAGTCGTTCACGTAGATCGCCACGCCGTCCTTCGCGACCACCGTCTCGACCGGAACCGTGTTGAACCGCTCACGGACCTGGGCCACCTCCGCGTCCTTGATGGCGCGCGAGGAGTCCGCGATGTCGGTCGTGCCGTTCACGAGCGCGGCGATGCCCGTGCCGGAGCCGCCGCCGGTGACCTGCACCTTCTTCGTGGGGTTCTTCTTCATGTACTCCTCGGCCCAGCGCTGGGCGAGGATGACCATCGTGTCGGAGCCCTTCACCGTGACCGTGCCTGCGTTGGCGAGCACGGGGGCGGCGAGTGCGACGAGTGCGACGAGGGTGCGGTTCATGTCGTGTTCTTCTCCTTGGAGATACGCTTTGGCGGGAACGTTCGCGCCCATCGATAGGTGCGCGGAGTGGCGCACCGGTGGCGCGTCGGTGACGCTTCCGTGAACTCCCCCAGGGTGCGCTTGCTCAGTCCGAGCCTGCCGCTGCGGCGACGGCAGCCGGCGGGCGAACGAGGTCGGACGCCCCATCGGCGGTCACGCCGACGTAGCACAGCATCCGTCGGAGGTGCCGCGACAGGCCACGGAACGTGACACGTGAATCCCGGAACGCCCCCAGCGTGAGAGCGAGGTTCGCGACCGCTGCGTCGTCGGCCTCGCGCACGTTCCGGAAGTCGATGACCACGTGCCGGAGCGGGCTGAACATCGAGAACACCGCCTCGAGCGAGCGAGCCTGCGGCGTGTCGAACCGGCCATCCAGGCGCACGACCGTCGTGGCCGACTCCGCACTGACGAACATGGGGATCCTCCGGAGACATCCCAGCAGGCATGGATGTCGCGGCCGCGGCGCTGCCGTGCCAGGTGCGTGAAGAAAGGACCCGACGGGCTGGCCCCGGCACGCTCCGTTGCCGAGAAGTCGCAGTGCGGCCACGGTGCCGCGACTTCCGGCGCGTAGCCTCCGATCGCTCCGGCCGGTTCCGGAGCCGAAACCCGGAGGCGAGCATGCCGGTCGCCGTGAGCGTCGCGTTGTTGATCCTCGCAGCGATCGGCCTCGCCGCCGCGGCGGTGCAGGCCTCGCTTCTCGCGCGTCACGCGCGCGGCCTCGATCCGGCGCCGCGGACGACTCCCTTCATGTCGGTGCTGAAGCCGCTGTGCGGCGTCGACGACGACCTCGCCCGGAATCTCGCCTCGTTCGCCGCACAGGACTGCGCGCGTTACGAGGTGCTGCTCGGCGTGCGCACCCGAGCCGACGCGGCGTATCCGCACGCCGTCGAGGCGGCGGCGCGCTGGCCCGGCAGGTTCCGCGTCGTGGTCCAGCGTGGCGAGCCCGGCATGAACCCGAAGGTGAACCAGCTCATCACGCTCGCGCGCGCGGCGCGCGGCGAGGTGCTGGTGGTCAGCGACTCCAACGTGCGCGTCGCGCCAGGATACCTCGCCGGGATCGCGGGGCTCCTCGAGGATCCCGCGGTGGGGCTCGTCACGCACGCGATCGCGGGGGTCGGGGAGGAGCGGCTCGGATCCGTCCTCGACAACCTGCACCTCGCCGGCACGATCGCGCCGGGGGTGGTCGCGGCGAAGCGCCTCGCCGGAAGGGACATCGTCGTGGGGAAGTCGATGGCGTTCCGGCGGTCGGATCTCGCGGCGCTCGGGGGATTCGAGATCGTGAAGGACGTTCTCGCGGAGGATTACGTGCTCGGGCTGCTCGTGCCGTCACGCCTCGGCAAGCGGGTCGCCCTCGCCGCCGGGGCGGTGGAGAGCGTGAGCTGCAGCCGAACCGTCGGTGGCTTCTACGCCCGTTACGCGCGCTGGGCGGTGCTTCACCGGCAGGCGGTCGGCCTCGCGGTATACGCGGCGATGGTCCTGCTGAACCCGATCTTCGTCGCCGCGGCCGCATTCGGCGCCGCGCCCGGGCGCGCTGCGCTTGCCGCGTTCGCCCTGGTCTGCGCGCTGAAGGTGCTCGCGGACGAGCTGGCCGCCCGCCGTCTGCGCCGACGCGGATTCCGGCTCCGCCACCTCCTGGCGGTGCCGCTCAAGGATCTCCTGGTCGGCGCCGCCTGGGTGCACGGGCTCGTGCGACGCGACGTCACCTGGCGCGGGAACCGGCTGCGCGTCCTGTCCGGGACGCGCGTCGCTCAGCCGGCGGATGCGGCGCCGGGCGAGCCGTCGGCCGCGCTGTCAGCGTAGTTGCCGTCTACTTCGAGAGGAAGGACCGTCCGGATCATCGGGTGGGCAGGTCCGGTCGCGGCCGAACGGCTCGTCGGCGGCGCGGGGTGAGCGGCGGGACAGGTCAGCGGAGCGGCAGCGACCGCCCGTCACGGGCCAGGTCCGGCGCGAGCCCCAGCCGCGACGCGATCGTGGGCGCGACGTCGATCGTCCGCGCGAGCCCGCGGACGACGTACGGAGCGATCCCGTTCCCCCAGAACACGATCGGCACGGCGCGATCGTACGCGTAGGGGGAGCCGTGCCCTGCCCCGGCGGGCTCCGACGTGAGCATGCAGTGCGGATCGAGCTGCACCACCCAGTCGCCGCTGCGCTCGGGATCGAACGACGCGCGAAAGAGCGCGCACGCGCCCGAGCACGGGCGCGCGCCGACGTCCGCCGCCGTCCACGCCTTGACGACGCCCGGCTCGGACCCGAGGGCAGCCGCAACCGCGGCGGCGGCGGTGGCGCGCGGACCATGGCACGCCCGCCAGGCTTCGACCGGCAGGGCAAAGGCGGAGTTCCCGTCCCAGGCGACCTGGGGTTCCGCGGCGAGCCCGCAGGCGTCCCGGGCGAGGGCGCCGATGCGCGACGCGAGCGCCTTCCCCATGACGCGCCCCCCCGGCACGCGGCATTCGGAGGCGCCCAGCGCCTCCGCCACCTCCGGCACGGGCGCGCCGCCGTGGTCGGCGGTGAGGACGACGAGGAGCCGATCCCGCGTCACGCGCGCCTCGAGAAACTCGAGGAACTCGCCGAGCTGCCGGTCGAGCTCGCCGAGCGCCGCGGCGGCCTCCTGGGCATCCGGGCCATAGGCGTGGAGGATGTGATCCGTGGCCGAGAGCGAGATCGCGACCAGGTCGGTCGCAGCGCGCGACCCGAGCCGCTCCTCCTCGACCGCGGCGCGGGCGAGATCCAGCGTGAGCGCATCGGCGAAGGGCGTCCGGAGGAGCCGCTCGACCGTGCCGGCGAGCGTCGCCGCGCGGACCGGGTGCGGGCTCGTGCGCGACCAGCGGTCCGACTCCGACGGCGTGTCGTCGGCGAGCGCGCGCGGGTCGTCGCTGCGGTGCGACCACCGCTCGGGCAGGCGGGCCGCGTCGAACGGCGCGAGGCCGCGTGCCGCGTCGAAGCGCGCGACCCACGGCGGAGCCTGCGCGCCGTCGCGGCGAGCCGTCGTGAACCCTGCCGCGGGATCGAGCCAGATCGCGAGGTCCGGACGGCGGCCGCCGAGCATGATCGCGGCGCGGTCCTTCTCCGAGATCGCGATGGCGTGGCCGCCGGCGGCCCGGATCCAGTCGGCGAGCGCGTCCGACCTGAGGAGCGCGGACGATCCGTCGGCCGCGCAGTACCTCGGACGCCCCTCGACGAACACGGTGTTGCCGGGCACCCCGGCTCGGCCCGGCTGGAGCCCCGTCGAGATCGCGGCGTGACCGGGACACGTCTCGGTCACGCCGTGCGCGAGGGTGGCGTCCGCGAACACCCGTCCCTCCCGCAGCAGCCGTCCGAGCCCGCCCGGAAGGGACGGGTCGACGCGTCCCCGCGCGAGCTGATCCACGACCACGAGCACGACGAGCGCCGGGCGGCGAGCGGGCTGCACCTGTGGCGCGGCGCGGAAAGGTGAGACCGCGATCGCGGTCGCCACGATCGCCGTGGCCAGCCGCGAGCGTCTGCGCGACGACGAGTCCATCCCCGTGGCCATGGCTCCTCCGGACAGGACTCTGCCTCCCCGGAGTGCGCCGCGCCACCAATCAGCTGGGCGTGGTGGACCTTTCGGTGGAGCGCGCGCCGTCCCCCTCGCCGACGAGGACCGTCAACGCCTCGGCCGGCGGAAGGGGTCCGGGAACTGCCATGGCGCCGGCACGGCGCGCCCACGCTTCGACAGACGTGCGATCGCGACGACCAGCGCGACGAGCGAAGCCGCGAAGATGACGCCGAGCGCCAACAGGCCATGCGAGGTCGTTGCCATCTGCGCCCGAAGATAGGCTCCGCGCGCGAGGGCACCACGAAGGTTGCGCAACGATCGTGTGACGTCGCCGCGAGCTACGGATGAGGCGTGACGGTCGCCGCGTCGAAGGACGACACCGTGGAGATGGGGCTCGTCGGATGATCGAGGAACTTCATGACGCTCGTCAGCGAGCCGTCGGGGTGCACCGTGACGACCGCGTAACCGAAGCGCGCGTTCGCGTTGGCGCCGCCGGCGTAGCTCTCGACCGTCAGGTTCGCGTCCGGCGCGTACTGCGTCCCGCCCAACCCTCCCGAAACGAGCACGGGATCCTCCTGGGGCGCGCCGGCCATGCCGATGAGCATCTCCTGGAAGCGGTACCCGGCCTCCGCAATCCGCTGGTAGGTGTGCACGTGACCCGAGAAGTAGAGGTCCACCTTGCCTGCCTGGAGATCATCGGCGAGACCGGCGGGGCCCAGCTCGTCGCTCTTGAAGTTCCAGACCGGCTGGTGCGCGAACGCGAACCTGTGATCCGCGGAGGTCGCCAGCGTGGAAGTGACGAACTCCGCGTCGAACCCCGTCGCGCTCGACGCGCCGTTCGGATACTCGTCGATGCCGAGGAAGAGCGATCCCTTGTGCGTGAACGAGTAGGTCGTCAATCCTCCCAGGGGATTCGTGTCCATGGACACGACGTCCCCGGACGCAGGATTGCTGCCCTCGCCAGGCTGGAACATGTGCGCCTGCCAGATCTCGGCGGCGGTCCCGTTGCCCGGATCCGAGACCTCGTAGGCGTCGTGGTTGCCGCGCACGTAATAGACGGGGATGCCGGCGTCGTACACCGGCTGCATGTTCGTATTCCACTCGTCGAGGTCGGTCGCCATCTCGGCACCGGTCATCGTCGGCTTCTTCCCGCGGATGAGATCGCCCGGAAAGATCGCGAGCTCCACCCCTTCCTCCCTCGCGAGCGCGCTCGCGACGTTCCGGAAGTACGGCGAGGTGCCGTCGCCGCTGTAGTAGGGGCTCGTCGTGCCCGCGGGATCGGTTGCGTAGCTGCTCCGGCTGTCGCAGACGACGGCGAAGCTCCAGGACGAGCCTGGGCTCGAGCTGGAGGGGCTGGAGCTCTTGTCGCAGCCCGCGATCAGCAGGGACGTCGACGACACGACCAGTGCGACCCATCTCGAAGCCTTCGTGTATTGAACGCGCATCGCGGCAACGTGCCACGTGCGCATCGCGGGTGAGTGACGCGGCCGTTACTTCCGTGTGACGCGCTCGGAACCTACGGCATCGACGCCGCCACGAAGACGGTCTGGGCGGTCGTCAACTTCAACGGCTACTTCGCCGCCGTCCTCGGCGTCTGATCTCGTCTCACCGGTGGTGTGAGCCGGCGCGCCGGCTCACGCCACCGGCAGCCGCACCCAGAAGCGGCTCCCGTCGGTGCCGCTCTCGACGCCGATCTCGCCGCTCATCCCCTGGACGAGGTGCTTCACGATCGACAGGCCCAGGCCGGTGCCGCCCAGGTCGCGCGAGCGGCCCGGGTCCACTCGATAGAACCGCTCGAAGATCCGCGGCAGGTGGTGCCGCTCGATCCCGGGGCCCGTATCCACCACGGAGAGGATCCAGGTGCTGCCGTCCCGCTCGGCGCGCAGCGCGACGTTGCCGCGCGCGGTGTACTTCACGGCATTGTCGACGAGGTTCACGAGCACCTGCTCGAGCGCGCGCGCGTCGGCGCGGACCGTGACCCCCGCGGGCAGCTCCGAGCCGAGGGCGAGCCCCTTCTCGCGGGCGGCCGGCGAGAGCAGGTCCGCCACCTGCGCGGCGAGCGCCGTCGCGTCCACCGGCCCCGGCGCGAATGCAAACTGGCGCGTCTCGATCCGCGAGAGGTCGAGCAGGTCCTCCGCGAGGCGCGAGAGCCGGTCCGCGTTCCGGGCGACGATCTCGACGAACGGGCCCGCCGCCTGGGGATCGGCGATGGCCCCCCCGAGCAGCGTCTCCGCGGCGGCGCGGATCGCGGCGATGGGCGTCTTGAGCTCGTGGCTCGCGTTCGCCACGAAGTCGCGGCGGGCCGCCTCGGATCGCCGCGCCTCCGTGACGTCGCTCAGCACGAGCAGCACCTCGCCGCGCAGCAGCGGCGCGAGGCGCGCGCGATACATGGCGTGGCCGATCGTCAGCTCGAGGTTCCGCGAGGTCCCCTCGAGGGCGCGCTTCACCGCCTCCGACAGCTCGGCGCTGCGGGTGATCTCGAGCGGCGTGAGCCCCAGGGCGCGGCCGCTCACCGCGAGCGTGTCGAAGGCGGCGTTGGAGACGCGGACCCAACCCTCCCTCGAGACGAGCGCGGCGGCGTCGGGAAAGGCCGCGAGCAGCTCGTGCTCGACCGGGTCGCGCTCGAGCGTCCCGAGGCGGCGCTCACGGCGTCCGAGCAGGTCGGCGAGCTCCCGCACCTCCCGCCCGAGGTGCGCGCGGGGGCCGCCTTCCAGCTCGGCGCGCACGGCGCGGATCGCCTCCGCGAGCGAAAGGCCGGTTCCGCTCGTGTCAGGCGCTCTCGTTCGGCTCCACCAGGCGATAGCCGACCCCCCGGACCGTCTCGAGCAGGTCCCGTCCGGAGCCCAGCTTCTCACGAAGCCGCTTCACGTGGGTGTCCACCGTGCGGGTCTCGATCTCCGACGACATCTCCCAGACGTCCTCGAGGAGCTGCTCGCGGGACTGGACGCGACCGAGCCGCGCCATGAACGTCGTGAGGAGCTTGAACTCGAGCGGAGTGAGCTGGATCTCGGCGCCGTCGACGAACGCGCGGTGCGCCTCCAGGTCCACCCGGATCGGCCCTATCGCGTCGGGCGGCCGCTCGGGCGTGCGCCCACCGGCCCCCCTTCTCCTCAGGATCGCCTTCAGCCGGAGCACCAGCTCGCGGACGCTGAACGGCTTCGTCACGTAGTCGTCGGCGCCGAGCTCGAAGCCCACCACCCGGTCCACCTCCTCGCCGCGCGCCGTGAGCATCACCACCGGCACGTGCTTCGTGCGCGGGTCCGCCTTGATCGCCCGGCAGATCTCGGTGCCGGACAGATCGGGGAGCATGACGTCGAGCAGCACGAGATCCGGCACGCGGCGACGCAGGTGGAGCAGCGCCTGCTCGCCGCTCGTCGCGAGGATCGTCTCGAACCCCGCCGCGCGCAGGTTGAAGTCGAGGACCGAAAGGAGGTCCCGCTCGTCGTCCACGAGGAGCACGGAGGTCACGGGAGAACCTTAACCCGCGCCGGCGCGGCGAAGTGGTGGCGGTCGTGCGACGGACTCGTGACGATGTTCCCCCCCGGCCCGGTTTTGGCCTCCGCGCCGCACCCCGGGTACGATGGCCCCCCATGCGGCACGCCGTGTCCCTCCTGGTACTCGCCTCCGTCCTCTCCTGCGGGACGGAGCGCGCCGCCGCGCCCGGCCCGGTCGCAGCCGCCGTCGACTCCCCGCTGCTCAAGTCCGCGGAGCTGGCGCGCGTGCGGTGCCTCGTCGTGGCGCCGTTCGAGAACGGCTCCGACGCACCGCTCGCGGGCGAAGCGGCGACCGCCGCGCTCGTGTCCGAGGTGGACGCGGCGCGGACGCGGGTGTTCCCCGTATCGGACCTGCGGGCGCTGTTCCGGGATACGCCGCTCGAGCTGCCGTCGGGCTTCGGCCCGTCGCTCGCGCTCGAGCTCGCCGAGCTGCTCGCGGCTGACGCGGTGCTCTACGGGTCGGTGGAGGGGCACTCGCGCGACGGGGCCCCCGAGCTGCTCGTCACGATCCGCCTCGCGCTCACCGCGGACCACCGCCTCCTGTTCGCGCAGACGGTCCTCGTGACGCCCGCGACGGACGAGCGGACGGAGTCGGCCGTGCGCCGCGCCGTCCTCCGCGCCGCCCGGCCGGCGCTCGCGCGCCTCGGCGACGCGGCCCGGAAGCGTTGCTTCGATCCCGAGCGGACGAAGGAGCTGCGGAAGGTCGCGCTCGCGCAGAGCGCGGAGGCCCGCCCCGGCGGCCGCCTCGCGCTACCCTCACCCGCGCCGAAGCCGCCCGGGCCGACGGCGGCGGTCCCCGCGCCGTCAAGCTCCGCGCCGGCGCAGCCGGCGCGGGCCATTCCGAGGACGCCCCGGCAGGCGGACTGGGCGAAGCGGCTCGACGCCGGGGAGCGATTCGTGGTGGACGACGTCGTGTTCGCCGGCCGCTCCGCGGAGCTCGAGCGCGAGACCGGCCTCGCCGACCTCGCGATGGCCCTCCTCGCTCAGCCCGCGGTGAACGTCCGCCTCGAGGGGTTCGTGGACACGACGACGGACCACTCGAACGACCACAAGCTGTCGCTCTCGATGGCGCAGGCCATGGCGCAGCGGCTGGCAGACCTCGGCGTCCAGAGCAGCCGCGTAGCGTGGGCCGGACGGGGGGGCGAGAGCCCGCGACTGCCCAACTTCACCATCCGCGGTCGCGCGGCGAACCGGCGCATCGAGGTGGTCGTGGTCCGCTGACCGGAGCCGACGGTTGTCGCTGGAGCGCGAGCGCCACCTTGAACCGCAGCTGGGCCGGGTCGCCCTTGCAGACGTAGCCGTCGATGCCGAGCCGACGGACCGCGTCCCGGAGGACGTCCTCGTCGTTCGACGAGTGCAGCAGGATCCGGATGTGGCGCGTCGCCTCGCGCCGCCTGAGGAGCGAGACGAGCGCCTCGCCCGACAGCGCAGGCATGTTCACGTCCACGAGCACGAGATCCGGCCGGTGCCGCATGGTCTGCTCGGTCGCGCCGAACGCGGTCGAATGGACGAGCACGTCGTAGCCCTCCTGCTCGAGCAGCTCCTTCGTGCAGAGAAGGTGGGTCGCGTCGTCGTCGATGATCAGGATCTTGCGGGCGCTCATCCGGTCCTTTCCTTCTCGGGGTTTCGGTGCGGCAGGTGAACGGTGAAGGTGGAGCCCTCGCCGCGGCGGCTCGCCACCGAGACGTGGCCTCCGAGCAGCGTCGCGAGCGAGCGGCTGATGACGAGCCCGAGCCCCGTCCCCTCGTGTGACTTCGTGAAGGCGTCCTCGAGCTGTCCGAACGGGACGAACAGCCGCGCGAGGTCCTCCGCGTCGATGCCGCAGCCGGTGTCGGCGACCGAGACGAGCGCGCCGTCGGGCTCGGGCGAGGCGCGGATCACGATGGCGCCGCGGTCGGTGAACTTGGCCGCGTTCGAGGCGAGGTTGACGAGGATCTGGCGGAGCTTCTGGCGATCCGTCGCGACCGTCATGCCGGGGGGAGCGTCGACCCGCACGTCGACGGGCTTCTGGCCGAGGAGGAGCCGCGCCGTCGTGGCGGCCTCGTCCGCGAGCTCCGCGACGTCCACCGGCCCGATCACGACCGCCATCCGTCCCGACTCGAGCTTCGAGAGGTCGAGGATGTTGTTCACCGTCCCTCGCAAGGTGGTGGACGCGCGGAGGAGCACCGGGATCTTCGCGCGGACCTGCTCGAGGTTGCCGCGGTCGGACGCCATGCGCATGAGCTCCGCGAGCGCGGCGATCGCGTTCACTGGCGAGCGGAGCTCGTGCGTGGCGTGCGCGAGGAACTGCGCCCGGAGGCGATCGAGGTCCTCGAGATCGCGCGCACGGGCGAGCGCTGCCTCGCGGTCCAAGCCGCTCCGCTCGAGCGCCACCGCCTGGTGCTGGACGAGCCCCCGCACCGAGGAGGTCCCGCGGTAACGACCGTCGCCCGCGACGACGATCACCTCGTCGTAGACGGCCGCCGGAGGGCGGGCGAGCGCCCGCTCGACCGCGAGCGCGATAAGCGCGTCCTCTGGGAGGACCAGCGGCGCGAGGTCCGCGATCCTCGTCACGGGCTTCTTCGCATACAGCTCGTGGCCGAAGTTGCGGGCGAGCTTGAGCAGGAGCCGGCCGCGGGTGAGCAAGCCGACCGGTCGGTCCTCCTCGACGAGCGCCACCGCCTCGAGCGTCGGCCGATCGAAGAACAGCTCCGCCACCCGCGCGACGAGATCGTCCGGCGAGACGCGCGCCTCGGCCGTGACGAGCTGTCCGAGAGCGTCCGGTGCGCGGCCGGCGCCCGGCGCGAGGGTCGGCGAGGACGCGTCCCGCGTCGCCTGTGACGCGCTCGTCCTGGGCGCGGTGGCGACTGTTCCGTTCACGTGGCCGCAGCTCACCACGCGATCGTGACGGGCCCGCGTCGGATCGTGCACTTTCGCGCGACGGCGCGGATTGGGTAGAACGAGCCCATGCACTTCTTCGCGACCTGCGCCAAGGGGACCGAGGGCGCGCTCCGGCGAGAGCTCGTCGCGCTCGGTCTTCGCCACGTGCGGGGCGACCGCGGAGGGGTCTCGTTCGAGGGACCCCTCGAGGCGGGCATGCGCGCCTGTCTCCACGCGAGGACCGCGATGCGGATCCTGCTCGAGCTCGCGCGGTTCCCCGCCCCGACGCAGGAGGCGCTCTACGAGGGGACGCGGGCGATCGCCTGGGAAGAGTGGCTCACCGCGCGCACCACCCTCGCCGTCGAGGCGAGCGTCACCTCGTCCGTGATCACGCACTCCGGTTACGCGGCCCTGAAGGTGAAGGACGCGGTGGTCGACCGGCTGCGCGAGCGGCTCGGCGAGCGGCCGGACGTGGACACGAAGGATCCGGACTTCCGCATCGTCCTCCACCTCGCCCGCGGCGAAGCGACGGTCTCGCTCGACCTCGCCGGCGAGCCGCTCCACCGCCGCGGCCATCGCGCCGTCACCACGGTGGCGCCGCTCAAGGAGACGCTCGCGGCGGCGATCCTCGTCCTCGGCGGCGCGGACCCCGCGCTGCCCTTCGTCGATCCGATGGCCGGCTCCGGGACGCTCGCCATCGAGCAGGCGCTGCGCGCGCGCCGGATCGCGCCCGGGCTCTCGCGCGCGTTCGGCTTCCAGCGGTGGCCCGCGTACCGGGGCGGCCCGCAGTCGTCCTGGGACCGGATGAAGGCGGAGGCGCGTGCCGAGATCCTGCCGCGCGCTCCCGCGCCAATCCTCGCGCGCGACCTCCACCCGAAGGCGATCGCCGCGCTCCGGAGGAACGTCGCCGCGGCCGGCCTCTCCGAGGACGTCGCCATCGAGGAGGGGGACGCCCGCGAGCTCGCGCCCCGGTTTGCGCACGGGACGCTCGTCTCGAACCCGCCCTACGGCGAGCGGCTCGGCGGCCCCGCGGAAGACGAGCCGTCCCTGGCGCAGGCGCGCGTGCAGGAGCGGAAGCTCCTCGGGTTCTACCGGGGGATCGCCGAGATGATCCTCAGGCACTCGGGGTGGACCGCGATCGTTCTCTCCGGCAATGCGGCGCTCCCGCGCGCGATCCGGCTCCGACCGGAGATCGACCACCGGCTGTGGAACGGGCCCCTCGAGGTGCACCTGCTCCGCTGGCGCATCCCCTAAACGACCGAGCGCGATTCGGAAACACCGGGAAGGTTCCGTTCGCCCTGAGCGTAGGGGCGCGCAGCGCCCCGAAGTCGAAGGGCGCCAGCGTTCCAAGGCGCGTGCTTCGACTCCGCGCCCGCTGATGCGGGCGCGCCGCCGTCGCAGCCCTCCTCGCCGCCGCCTCGCCCCAGCCGTCCGCGGCGCCCTCGGAGCGGCAGCTCGAGCAGCGCCGCGCGGCGATCGCGAAGGAGCTCGTCCGCCTGGGCGCGGAGCTGCGGCGCGAGATCGCGGCGGGCGACGCGAGCGCGCTCCTCGCCCGCGTCCCGCCGGACGGGCTCCGCTGCGCGGGACGCATCGTGCCGCGCGCGAAGGTCGCGCGGGATCTGCGCGCGGACGGAGCGTGGCTGCACGGCGTCTTCTTCGGCGGACCGGGCCAGCCGGAGCGTCGCGGAGCGCCGGCGTCGCTCGCCGCGTTCCTGCGCAGCGCGACGGAGGTCGCGATCCTGGTGTCCTTCGAGCCGGACCCGCGCGCGGGCCCGATCGGCCGGCCGTGCATCGACTTCCGCGCGAAGGACCTCAGGACGCCGGGGGCCCCGCTCTGCTTCGAGGTCCGCGACGGCCGCTGGTGGTTCACGGAGAGCCTCTATCCGTGCGGGTGAGGCGGTGTCACTCCGCGGCGCCGCCCAGCTCGCGCAGGAGCCGCTCTGCCGCCGCCACCGATCCCCGTGGCCGGAGGGACTCCGGGAGCGCCGCCGCCTCGGCGAGGGCGCGCTCGAGCGTGGCGCGCGCGTCCATGCGCCGCCCGAGCGCGTCCTGGGCGCGCGCCCTGAGCACGAGGACGCGGATCCGGCGCGGGCCCTCGGCGCGGGCGAGCGCGCGATCCGCCGCGGCGAGCGCGTCCCGCGGCGTTCCGATCTCGAGATACACGACGGCGAGGTTCGTGGGCGGGACGAACTCGTCCGGGAGATCGCGCTCGGACGCGAGCAGCGCGGGCAGCACGCGGCGTGGCTCTCCGAGACGGATGGCGGCCTCGAGCCGCTGCCCGTCGAACGCGGCGCGCCCGAGCGGCGTCTTCGCCCGCGCCGCCTCGCGCTCCAGGAAGGCGAGCCAGCCGCGCGCGAGCGCCCGCGTGCCGGCAGCGTCCCCGCGCGCTTCCCGCGCCGAGGCGAGGGCACCGTAGAGCGATGAGCGATCGTCGGCGAGCACCTCCTTCGCGGAGAGGGCGCGGCGCGCCTCGCGCTCGAGCACGTCGAGCGCGCTCCGCCGCGCCGGGCCGTCATCCTGCTCGAGCGCGCAGGAGAGCCCCTGCGCAGCGGCGCGGGCGAGAGCCGGTCCGGGGCGGAGCGCCGGCACGACCTCGCGCGCTGCGGCGGCGCACGCGCCGGGATCGCCCGCGAACCCGAGCGCCTGGACGAGGGTCTCGGCGGCCCGCGCGCGCGCCGGCCACGCCTTTCCCCCTGCCGCGAGCGCCCTGCGCAGGAGCGGAGCCGCCTCCGCGTGACGCCGCGCCGCGACGAGCCGGTCCGCGTGCGCGAGCGCGTCGTCCGCCTCCGACGCGCGCTCGGCGCGCATCGCCCGCTCGCCTTCGCGCGCGAGCCGCTCCACCTCCGCCGCGGTCGCCGTCCCGGCCCAGCGCACGACGGCCTGCTCCGTCCCCGCGTCGAGGACGAGGAGCGTCGGCCAGGCGTCGATCGGGAACTTCTCGAGGAACGGGGCGTTCCGGGGCTTCTCCGTGTCCACGTCGAGCCGGACGAACCGCCCGGCCAGCTTCGCGAGCCGCGCGTCGGCGAGGACGTGGGCCCGCATGAAGCGGCAGGTGGGTCACCAGGGGGCCCAGACGTCCACCAGGATCGGGACGCCGCGCTGGCGAGCCACCGCGAGGGCGCGGGGGTAGTCGTCCTCGATCCGGTCCAGGGGCGCGGCGGCGAGGGCCAAGCTCGCGAAGACGAGCGCGAGCGCGGCGAGGGCATGGCGAACGGTCGGCATCGCGCCGGTCATAGCGCCACGGCCGTCACGGCGCCAGCAAGCGCGGAAGCGCCGGCGGTCAGCGCCCACGAATGCTGCGAGAGGTGGACGCCGCGCGCAGGGGACCCTGCTCGATGGGCGTCGCCGCTCCGCCGTAGACGAGCCCGTACGCGCCGTAGCTCGCGAGGACGCGCTTCACGTAGTCGCGCGTCTCCGCGACGGGGATCTGCTCGACCCATTCGTCCATGTCTGCATCCGGCCGAGCGCGGATCCAGCGCCACACCGCCGCCGGCCCCGCGTTGTACGCCGCCACCGCCAGCACCTTCGAGCCGTCGAGCTGCGCGCGCAGCTCGCCGAGGTACGCCGCGCCGAGACGGATGTTCAGGTCGGGGCGGTGGAGCGCCGCCGCCGTCACGCGCACCCTCAGCCCCGCCGCCACCTCGCGCGCCGTTCGTGGCATGAGCTGCGTGAGGCCGATCGCCCCCGTCGACGAGCGCGCCCGGGGGTCGAACAGGCTCTCCTCCCGCATCAGCGCCTGGAGAAGGTCGGGCTCGATCCGAGAGGTCTTCGCCCACCGCTCGACCTCCTGCCGGAACGGCCGCGGGTACGTCGCCTGCCAGACCTCCACCGAGCGAGCGTCGACCCCGCCGGTGAGATCGCTCCCGAGCGTGGTGCGGGCGACGTACGCGGTCGCCCTCTCGCGGCCCGTCCGCCGGATGGCCTCCACCAGGAGCCGCGCCGCGTCCTCCGTCAGCCCGCGCCGATCGATGGCGAGCAGCTCGCGTCCAGCATCGGGAAGGCCCATCCTCAGGAGCTCGACGCCCGCGAGGAAGCGCGGATCCTTCCCCATCGAGCCCGATTCCAGCGGCCAGATGGACGGCTCGATGCACGCCGACGATCCTGCGCAGGAACGCGCCACCGCCCGGGAGTCTCCCGGGAGCCTCCCCCGCACGAGGAGGCCGTACCAGCTCGCGGGGTGCTCCGCTTCGAGCGCCGCGAGCTCGTCCGCAGCGGACGCCGCGTCCGTCTCCTCGAGCGTTCGCGCGTGCCAGTACCGGGCCCTGAGCCGCTGCTCTCGCGCGGCTCCAGCGAGCTGCCCGATGCGGTCGAGAGCGGCGAGCGCCGCGTTCCACTCTCCGGCAGCGCGCCGCAGCGAGGCGAGCCGGAAGAGCGCCTCGGGCGCGAAGTTTCCTCCTGCGTACGAGCTCGCGACTCGCTCGAGCCGCTCCATCGCCGCGGACGATCGCCCGGCGCGCAGGTCGAGCTCGGCGGCGAAGAAGAGCGCGTCGTCCGCGAAAGGATGCTCCGGATACTCGCCCGCCAGCGCGTCGTAGGTGCGCACCGCGTCCGGGCCCGCCACGATCGACTGGGAGTACCCGAGCACGTACATGGCCTGCGGGCGCAGCTCGGACGCCGTGCACCGCTCGACCATCGGTGCGAGCGCGGCGATCGCCTTGCGGTGCTGCCGCTCTTTCCGGAGCGCGTTCCCGACGACGAACGCCGCGCGGCAGGCGTGCTCCTCGGGCAGGGCGGTCTTCACCTGGAGCGCGAGCCGCCGCGCCTCGGCGTTGTCGTGGAACGAGAGGAACGACTCGGCGCGGACGAGCCGCCACCGGTTCGGGATGGGCAGCTCACGCAGCCGGCTCCAGACGAGGTCCGCCTCGTGCGAGAGGGGGCTCGTGGCCCACAGCTCGAGCATCGCGCGGTGCTCGCCCGGGTAGTCGCCCCGTTTCTGGCACAGCCGCGCGGCGGCGATCAGCGCCCCCCGCCTCACCGCGTCGTTGCGCGGCGTGGCCGCCAGCTCGCGCAGCGGCGTGAGCGCCTCGAGCGCGGCGCCGAGGTCGAGCGCGCGCTCGAGCTCTCGCGACTGCGCGAGCCGGGCGTCCCCGAACAGGGTCGAGCCCGGGCTCACCTGCGCGTACGCTGCGGCCGCGGCGCGGCGCTTGCGCAGCCGCTCCAGCGCGAGCGCAGCGTGAAAGAGGCAGTGGTCCCTCATCGCAGGGTAGTCGGCTGCGAGCGCCCTGAGCTCGTTCACCGCCGCCGCGGGATCGGTGTGCAGCGCGGCGAGCGCGCCGAGGTATCGCACCGGCGGGGCCTCTCCTCGCAGCGCCGCACGCGCCCGTCCGTAGCGACGCCGGTCGAAGAGGGCCTTCGCGTCCGCGAGGGCTCCCGAGCCGAAGTAGGGCGCGAGATCGGCCTCGCCATAGCGGCGCGTCGCCTGTGGCGCCCCGGAGCCGCCGTCGATGAGATCCTCGAGCTGGCCCTCGGGGATGGGGGCGCCCTCCGCCGGCTCCTCGGAGCTCGCTGCGGCCGCCCACGCCGCGACGACGAGCGCCGGCGCCCACCGCCCTCGGGGTCTCGATGTGCGTCTGGCGTGAGCCGCCACCTCGCCTCCCCTTCGCACGCGGAGTGTACCGCTCGAGCCGGGCACGTCACTCCCACACCAGGCGCGGCGCGCGGCGCTTCCCGCACGTTGGTCCACACGGTCGATGATGGATCAACCGATCGCGCTCCGGCGCGGCACCCTCCCGCAGAGGAGCGCGTTCGCGAGGAGCGCGAGCCCGACCGCCCCCGCGCAGCAGGCGACGACCGCCGGCCATCCCGCTGCCTGGAACGCCAGGCCAGGGATCGCCGACCCGAGCGTCCCGCCCACGTAGTAGCTCGTGAGGTACAGGGCGCTCGCGCCGCCCTTCGCGGTCTGCGCGGTCACGTTCACGAAGGCGGGCGTGACCGCCTGCGCCGTGAACGTCCCGACGACGAGGACGACGAGCCCGAGCACGACGAGCGGGAGCGGCCGCGCCGTGGTGAGGAGCATCCCCGCGGCCTCGACGGCGAGCCCGACCGCGATGAGCGTGCGCGGCGCGACGCGTCCGCTGAGCCGGCCGGCGACGGGCGACGAGACCACCCCCGCGGCGTACACGAGGTAGACGCTCGAGATCGCCGCGGTGGGGAGCCGGTACGGCGGCGCGGCGAGGTGGAAGGGCAGATAGGTGAAGATCCCGATCCAGCCGAAGAAGAGGGCGGCGCCCACCAGGTAGGCGCCGACGAGCCTCGGGTCGTGGAGATGCCCCAGCATCCCCGACCAGGCGGCGCCGAGCCCGGCGGCGCGCCTCTCGCCGCCCGGAGAGAGGCCGAGGACGAGGAGCGCCGCGGCGAGCGCGGTGAGGACGGCGAAGAGGACGAACGGCGCCTGCCAGCCCGCCCGCGCCGCGACGGCGCCAGCGAGGACGCGCCCGAGCAGGCCCCCGACCACCGACGCCCCGATGACGCCCGCCACCACCGAAGGCAGGTCGCGCTCCGCGAACCGGTCCCCTGCATACGCGACCGACACGGCGGTCATCCCGGGCACGAGCGCGCCCTGCACCGCCCGGAGCGCCACGAGCGCGCGGAACGAGGGCGCGAAGGCGCAGGCGAGGGTCGCGACGGAGAGCAGCGCGGTCGCGCCCGCCATCACCCGGCGGCGGCCGATCGCGTCGGAGAGCGGGCCGTAGAAGGCGGAGGCGAGCGCGATCGCGAGCACCACCGCCGAGACGGTGAGCCCCGCGCGCGCCGCTCCGATACCGAACTGCTCGGCGAGCATGGGCAGGATCGACTGCGTGATGTACATGTCGGCGTACGCGGCGATGGTCCCCGCGTAGAGCGCGACCCGCTCGCGATCCATGGGGCCAGACCTTACCTCGCCGCGCTGCGCGCGCGACGGGAAGGTCAGTGGAGCGCCGCGCCCGAGCGGCTGTCCGCGTCCAGGGCGGAGGCCGCCGCGCCCGCGGCCTTGACGGACAGCGACATCTCGAATCGGGCGACCGGCTCGTCGCCGTACCGCTTCGGCACGGTCGCTATCACCTCGACCGGGATGGTGACGCGCTCGCCCGTCTCCGCCGCCCGACGCACCGCCTCGGTGACGCGCCGCGCGTCGTGGCTGCGGAAGAGGACGTCGCCGTCCGCGCGCTTCAGGAACTCGGCGCGCATGTCGCCGAACACGAGACGCATGGTCCGGTGCCGCCCGAAGACGAGCTTCGCGGCTGGCAGCCCGCCGGCGAGATCGGCGCCGGCGCACAGCACGCCGAAGTACATCGCGCCGATGAGGTGGTTCTTCGTCAGCCAGGTGAGCGGGACGAGCACCGCGCAGCCCTCGTCGTCGAGCTCCACGACGCGCGGGCCGATGAGGAGGAGCATCGGGATGCGCAGGCCGACGAGGCGGACGAGCGCGGTTTCCTTGAGGAGCATCGGCCTCTCCGCGCGGGGCGCCCCTCCGCAGCGTGGGCGCACCGGGCGCGAGCATCTATACGGACCCCCCGACGCCCGAGCGCCGTCCCGCACGGGGCGCTATGGGGAACGGATCGTGCTCCACACGTTCCACCCCCTCGTCCGCCGCTGGTTCGAGCGCCGCTTCCGGGAGCCCACGGAACCGCAGGCCCTCGGCTGGCCCGAGATCGTCGCCCGCCGCGACGTGCTCCTCTCTGCCCCGACCGGCTCGGGGAAGACGCTCGCCGCGTTCCTGTTCGCCATCGACGAGCTCTACCGCGAGGCGCTCGACGGACGCCTCGGCGCCGAGACCCGCGTCCTCTACGTGTCGCCGCTGCGCGCCCTCGGGAACGACGTCGAGAAGAACCTGCGCATCCCCCTCGCGGAGCTCGCGGACCTGGCGCGCGAGGAGGGGCTCCCGCCGCCCGATCTGAAGGTCGCGGTCCGCTCGGGCGACACCCCCTCCTCGCGCCGGCAGGCGATGATGCGGGTGCCGCCCCACATCCTCGTCACGACGCCCGAGTCGCTCTACCTGCTGCTCACCGCGGAGCGCGGGCGCGCCGCGCTCCGCTCGGTCGAGACCGTCATCGTGGACGAGGTCCACGCGGTGGCGCGCGACAAGCGCGGCGCCCACCTCGCGCTCTCGCTCGAGCGACTCGAGGCGATCACGCGCAGCCGCCCCCAGCGCATCGGGCTCTCCGCCACGGTGAACCCCATCGAGGAGATGGCCCGCTTCCTCGTCGGGACGGAGCGGGTGGACCGCAGCGGCCGCCCCCGCTGCGCGATCGTCGAGACGGGCCGGCGCCGCGCCTTCGACCTCGGAATCGAAGTCCCGGACGACGAGCTGTCGTCCGTCGCCTCGAACGACCTCTGGCGCGAGACCTACGACCGTGTCGCGCAGCTGGTGCGGGAGCACCGCGCCACCCTCGTGTTCGTGAACACCCGCCGCCTCGCCGAGCGGGCGACGCACGCCCTCGCCGAGCGCCTCGGCGAGGACCACGTCGCCGCCCACCACGGCTCGCTCTCCCGCGCGCGACGGCTGCGCGCCGAGGAGCGGCTCAAGGCCGGGCAGCTCCGCGCCGTCGTCGCGACGGCGTCGCTCGAGCTCGGCATCGACGTGGGGGACGTGGACCTCGTCGTCCAGCTCGGCGTGCCGGGCGCCCTCCACGTGGCGCTCCAGCGGATCGGCCGCTCCGCCCACGTGAAGGGTGGCCTCCCGCGCGGGCGGCTCTTCCCGATGAGCCGCGACGAGCTCCTCCAGTGCGGCGCGGTGGTACGCGGACTCCACGCGGGCGCGCTCGAGCGGATCGCGGTGCCCGAGCGGCCGCTCGACATCCTCGCGCAGCAGCTCGTCGCCGAGGCGGCTGCCGAGCCCATCCACCTCGACCGGCTCTTCGCGCTCGCCCGTCGCGCGTACCCGTACCGCGATCTGTCCCGCGCCGAGTTCGACCGCGTCGTCGACATGCTCTCGGAGGGGATCGCCACGTCCCCGGGGCGGACGACCGCGCTCCTCCACCGCGACGCGGTGAACGGGCGCGTGAAGGGACGGAGGGGGGCGCGGATCGCCGCCCTGACCGGCGGCGGGGCCATCCCCGACAACTCGCAGTACACGGTGCTCGCCGAGCCGGAGGGACTGGCGGTCGGACAGGTGGACGAGGACTTCGCGGTGGAGTCGATGGCGGGGGACGTGTTCCTCCTCGGCAACACCTCGTGGCGGATCCGCCGCGTCGAGGCCGGAGTGGTGCGGGTGGAGGACGCGCACGGCGCCGCCCCCGGCGTCCCGTTCTGGGTCGCGGAGGCGCCCGGACGCAGCAAGGAGCTGTCGGCGGAGGTCTCCGCGCTGCGCGAGGAGATCGAGCGGCGCCTCGGAGATCACGCCGCCGCGGAGGCCTGGCTCGGGGAGGCGTGCGCGCTGCCGCCCGCGGGCGCGCGACAGGTGGTGGAGTACGTCGCGGCGACGCGGGCCGCGCTCGGCGCGGTGCCGTCGCAGAAGACGCTCGTCGCCGAGCGGTTCTTCGACGAAGCGGGAGGGATGCAGCTCGTCCTCCACGCCCCCTTCGGCGCGCGCACGAACCGCGCGCTCGGCCTCGCGCTCCGCAAGCGCTTCTGCCGGCGGTTCGACTTCGAGCTGCAGGCCGCCGCGACGGACGAGGGGGTGCTGCTCTCCCTCGGACCGCAGCACTCGTTTCCGCTAGAGTCGATCTTCGAGCTGCTCTCCGCCTCCACCGTGGAGGAGGTGCTCGCGCAGGCCGCCCTCCAGGCGCCGATGTTCGCCGTGCGCTGGCGCTGGAACGCGACGCGCGCGCTGGCCATCCCGAGGCTGTTCAAAGGGAAGCGGATGCCCGCTCCCATCGCCCGCATGCGCTCGGACGACCTCCTCGCGGCGGTGTTCCCGCAGCAGGTCGCCTGCCAGGACAACGCGCCCGCCGGCCCGCTCGAGATCCCGGAGCACCCGCTCGTCGCGGAGACCTTGCGCGACTGCCTGTGCGAGGCGATGGACGCGCCGGGGCTCGTGGACGTGCTCGGCCGGATCGCGCGCGGAGAGATCCGGCTCGTCGCGGTGGACACGCGCGAGCCCTCGCCGATGTCGCATGAGATCGTCGGCGCCCGCCCGTGGGCGTACCTCGACGACGCGCCGCTCGAGGAGCGGCGCGCTCGCGCGGTGGCGCTCCGCCGTGCGCTCCCGGCCGCCGAGGCGACCGGCGCCGGCGCCCTCGATCCCGCCGCGATCGCGGAGGTGGCGGAGCAGGTGTGGCCGGTGGTCCGCGATCCGGACGAGCTGCACGACGCGCTGCTCGACCTCGGCGTGCTCCCTGCCCGCGAAGCGGCACAGCTCGGGTCGTTCCTCGAGCCGCTCGTCGCCGCTGGGCGCGCGGCACGGGTGCGGCGGGACGGGGCGGAGTGGTGGGCCGCCGCGGAGCGGGCGGGGCTCGCCCGCGCGCTCGGGCCGGCGCTGGTGGCGGCGACGCATGGCGCTGATCCCGTGAACGCGCCCGAGCCCGCGCCCGCGTCCGAACCAGCCGGGCTCGGGCTCGGGCGCGTTCACGTTCACGGGGGGGCCCCGTCCCCGACGACGGCCCTCGACCCCGACCTCTCCCCTCTCCCTTCCGAGCGCATCCCCGAGGACGACGACGCCGCGGCCCTCGCGGTCGTGCGCGGCTGGGCGCCGCGCGTCGGACCGTTCACCGCCGAGTCGCTCGCGGGGCGCATCGGGCTCGTCCCCCGGCGCGTCACGTCCGCGCTCGCCCGCCTCGAGGCGGAGGGGCTCGTGCTGCGCGGTCGGTTCCTGGCGGACGTGCCCTGGTCGGCGGAGGCGCCGCACTGGTGCGAGCGGAGCGTGCTCGCCCGCGTCCACCGGCTGACCCTCGCCCGGCTCCGCCGCGAGATCGAGCCCATCTCCGCCGCCGACCTCCTCCGCTTCCTCGCGCGCTGGCAGCACGTCGCGCCCGGCACCCGCCTCCACGGTGCGCGCGGGCTCGCCGAGGTGATCGGTCAGCTCCAGGGCTTCCATGCCCCCGCGGGCGCCTGGGAGCGGGAGCTCCTCGCGGCGCGCGTCGCCGGCTACGAGCGCGGCCTCCTCGACGATCTGTGCCTCGCCGGAGACGTGGCGTGGGGGCGGCTCGCCGTGACGGGCCTGCCCGAGGAGGCGCCGCGCCGCAGGAACGCGCCGACCCGCAACGCCGCCGTCACGCTCACGCTCCGCGAGGATCTACCCTGGCTGCTCGCCGGAGCGTCCGGACCGCCGCCGCCGCTCGGCCCCTCCGCCCTCGCGCTCGTCGAGGTGCTCGCCCGCCGCGGCGCCTCGTTCCTCTCCGATCTGGCCGCCGCGACGGGGCGACTCGCGGGCGACCTGGAGCAGGCGCTCTGGGAGCTCGTCTCCGCGGGCTACGTGACCTGCGACGGGTTCTCGGGGCTGCGCGCGCTCATCGAGCCCGCGCCGCGAGGCCGCCCGCCGCGGCGGCCCGGCTTCGCGGGTGGTCGCTGGTCGCTGCTCCGAAGCCCGCCTGACGAACTACGGGGGCGAGCGAAGGGGCAGCCGGATGAGGCTGCGCTAGGGCGAGCGCAGGGGCAGCCGGTTGAGGCTGCCCCGGCCCCCCAGGGGGCCCCCAGCGATGAGCGCGGCTTCGCCGCGGGTACAGATCTCGAGCGAGCGGAGGCGGAGCCGGAGCACCGACGTCCGTCGGGGCGCGAGGCCCTGAGCTCGTCGAAGGGCCGAGTGTCCCCCCGCTTAGACGATGACCCTTCGCCCACGGACCGGGTCGCGTCGCAGTACCTCCGCCGCTACGGCGTCGTGTTCCGCGACCTGCTCGCGCGAGAGAGCGCTCCGCCGCCCTGGCGCGAGCTCCTGCGGGTCTACCGCTCGCTCGAAGCGCGCGGCGCGATCCGCGGCGGCCGCTTCGTGGCGGGGTTCGCGGGCGAGCAGTTCGCCCTCCCCGAGGCGGTGGATGCGCTGCGCGCCGTCCGCCGTACGCCGCGCGAGGGCGCCGAGCGGATCGACGTGTCGGCCGCCGACCCGCTGAACCTCGTCGGGATCGTGACGCCCGGCGCGCGCATTCCCGCGGTCCTGGGAAACCGCGTCGCGTTCGTCGACGGCGTGCCTGCGGGAGAGACGGGTGTCGCAGCGCGGGGGAGCCGCGCGTCCGCGAGCTGACGTCGGCGCTACTTCGCCGAGCCGCCCGAGCCGGTGAGCTTCGACTCCTCGGGGCTCACCTTGTAGTTCGCGTTGGTCGGCTTCTTCTTGGCGCCCTTCACGACCACCTGCACCTGCGGCGTCACGGACCTCTGCGTCCCGGACGTTGCGCAGGCGCTCAGCGTGAACAGGGAAACCAGGGCGATGACGACGATCCGCTTCATGAGCGCTACCCTCAGCAAGGAAGCTGCCACCACTTTGGCCCCGAACGTCGCGGAGATGGATCTGACGTTGCCAGTACCCAGGGTCGCGTCAAACGCTAACACGGCACCGCGCTCCGGTCGTGTCCTCTGCCAGCGGGACGGGGGGATGTAGGTGCGGCTCCGACGCCCGCGGCTGCCCTGCGACCACCCCCTCCGCCAGCGCACTGCGTGCGAACGGCGCGGAAGGCGAGTGGGCGCCGCGCTTCGCCCCGGATCGACTCGTCGCGCGCCGCGCGCGTGGGGTCGAGCGCCCCTCGCCAGCCTAGCCGCGCAGCGCGGCGAGGGCGAGCGCGATCCAGCCGGCGATGAAGGCGACGCCTCCGAAGGGCGTCACCGCACCGAGCGCACGCACGCCGGTGAGCGCGAGCGCGTACAGGCTCCCCGAGAAGAGGACCGTGCCGACGGCGAAGAGCCAGCCCGCCCATGCCGGCGCGGCCCCGGGAAAGCGCGAGGAGGCCCACGCCGCCGCGACGAGGCCGAGCGCGTGGTACAGCTCGTAGCGGGCGCCGGTCTCGAACACGGCCAGGAGATCGGGCGGTAGCCGCGCCTTCAGCGCATGCGCGCCGAACGCGCCGGCCGCGACCGAGATCCCGGCCGATATCGCCCCGAGCGCGAGGAAGGTTCGCTCCACGGACGGAGCATACCTTGCGTCCGCCCGGCCGGCGCGCCCCGCGCGTGGGTTGCGCCGTCGAGCCGCTCGGCGCACCCATCGGACATGGACTACGCGAGCAGGAAGTGTGTCCCCTGCGAGGGAGGCGTGCCGAAGATGGCTCCCGCGGCGGTCGACGAGGCGTTGCGGGCGCTCGACGGCTGGGACGCCCAGGACGACAAGACCCGCATCCACAAGCACTACCGGTTCAAGGACTTCGTGCAGGCGATGCGGTTCGTGAACGCGCTCGCGGCGCTCGCGGAGGCGGAGGGGCACCACCCGGACTTCGCGGTCCACTGGAACGTCGTGGACGTCACGCTGTGGACGCACGCGATCGGCGGCCTCTCGGAGAACGACCTCATCGTCGCCGCGAAGCTCGATCGGCTGCCCGAGGCAGCTTCCCCCCGAAAGTGAACGTGCCCGCGCACGGCTTCGGGGCGCGCGTTCACGTTCACGGGGATCGCGCCGGCGAGATCCTGAGGATCTCCCCGGGCAGGATCGCGACGTAGACGTCGCCGTCCGGCCCGGTCCGGAGCGACACCGGCATCCCCTTGACGACAGCGATCTCGCGCCGCGACCCGGGCACGACGCCTCGGCGGTCCGCGGTCAGCTCGACGGACCAGAGGTGGCGGTTCGCGTTGTCGGCGAACACGTAGCGCCGCCGGAGCGGCTCGGGCCAGCGCGGTCCCCACAGGAACGTCCCCCCGGTGATAGACTTGCAACCGCCGTCCTCGCCCCGCGCCTCCTCCCGATCGCACTCGTAGACCGGCTCGACGCAGTCGCCCGCGTCCGGCACCGTCTCGCGGCACTTGCTGCGCGGCCACCCGTGCCGACCCTCGCGCCAGGGCCAGCCGTGATGCCTGCCCTTCTCCGCGATGGTCAGCTCCTCCCACGTGATCTCCCCCACGTCGCCCACCCAGAGGAGCCCGGTCGCGGGATCGAAGGCGAAGCGCCACGGGTTGCGGAACCCCCACGCCCAGATCTCGCGGCGCGGCGCCGCGAGGCCCGCCGCCGGCGCGCCGCAGGTCGCCCCGCACGCGGTCGCCGCCTCGACCGAGGCGAGCGGGTTGTCCGCTGGGATCTCTCCCCCGAGCCCGATGCGCAGGATCTTCCCGTTCGCGTTCGCGAGGCAGGTCGCGAAGTGGTTCGTCGGCTCGTACGCCGGCTCCGGACGGCGGCCGCTGTTGCAGCCGGTGTCGCCCACGCCGACGTAGAGGAAGCCGTCGGGGCCGACGGCGAGGCCGCCCCCGTCGTGGTTGGCGGGTCCGCGCAGACCGCGCACGAGCACCTTCTCGGTAGAGCCCTGGAGCGTGCCGTCCTCGCCCATCCGCACCGACACGACTCGGTGCCGCTCCAGGTCCGTGCCGCCGGCCGCATTCGAGAGCGAGTAGTAGAAGAAGAGCCGGCGCGTCCCCTCGAAGGCCGGGTCCACCGCCACGCCGAGGAGCCCCTTCTCGCTGCGCGCGTCCACCGGAAACGCGCCGATCTGGCGGGCGCGGCCTCCCTCGACGAGCTTCACCGCGCCCGTCTTCTCGGTGACCACCATCCGCCCGTCGGGAAGGAAGGCGACGTCGGTGGTCTGGCCGAGGCCAGATATGGCGGCCTCGATCCGGAACGCCGGATCCGCTGCGGAGGGTGCCGAAGCAGCTCCCCCGCCGGCGGAGGCCGCGAGCGCGAGGAGCGCGAGAGGTCTGACGAGAGTCATGGACGCGAGCTAAACTCGAACGGCGATGCGAGGGGAAACCAGGATGGGGTCGTGCGCCCCACTGGCGGGGGCCCCGGTTCGGGGTTATCAGGGAGGCCGTGCCGCGCGTGCTGTCCTTCGCGACGTTCCTCACGATCAGCCTCCTCGTCCTGGGTGGCATGCACTGGTTTCTCTGGGCGCGCCTCGTCCGCGACCCCGCGCTCGCCGAGCCCTGGCGCCGCATCCTGGCTTTCGCCTTCCTGCTCCTCACCTGCTCGCTGCCGGTCGGGGTCCTCGCGCTCAGGTTCGCGCCTCGCCCGCTCGATCGGCTCGTGCCGATCGCCGCCTTCACCTGGCTCGGCCTCGCCTTCCTCCTCTTCGTCGCCGTCCTCGCGCTCGACCTCGCCCGGCTCGTGGCGGAGGGCGGAGCGCTCCTCGCCGACTGGATGCGGGCGGCGCCGGCTCCGCCCGACGATCCGGGACGCCGGATCTTCGTCGCGCGCGCGCTCGCCGGAACCGCGGTCGCCGCGACCGCAGGCGCCTCCGCGCTCGCGTTCCGGAGCGCCACCGGTCCCGCCGAGGTGACCGAGGTGCCGGTCCGGCTCGAGCGCCTTCCCCCGGCGCTCTCCGGCCTCACCATCGCGCAGATCACGGACCTGCACGTCGGGCCGACCATCGGCGAGCGGCAGGTCCGGCGGATCGTCGAGCAGGTGAACGCGCTGCACCCGGACGTCGTGGCGGTCACCGGCGATCTCGTGGACGGGTCCGTGCGCGAGCTGGGGGCGGCGGTCGCCCCGCTCGCGCGCCTCGCGGCGCGCCACGGCGTGTTCTTCGTCACCGGCAACCACGAGTACTACTCGGGCGTCGGCGCATGGCTCGCGGAGGTCCGGCGGCTCGGGATGCGCGTGCTCCGGAACGAGCGCGTCTCCCTCGGCGACGCGGGCGCCTCGTTCGACCTCGCAGGCGTGGATGACTGGTCGTCGCATGGCTTCGGAGACGGCCACGGTCTCGACCTCGAGCGCGCTCTCGAGAGGCGCGACCCGGGCCGTTCGCTCGTTCTGCTCGCTCACCAGCCCCGCGGCGTGGGCGCGGCGGTCTCCGCCGGGGTCGAGCTCCAGATCTCGGGCCACACCCACGGGGGCCAGATCGTGCCGTTCAACCTCCTCGTGCGGGCGATGTACCCGTACGTGAAGGGGCTCTACCGTCACGAGGAGGGCGGCCGGTCCGGCCAGATCTTCGTGTCGCGCGGCACCGGCTACTGGGGTCCGCCGATGCGGCTCGGCGTCCCTCCGGAGATCGCGAAGATCGTGCTCACCAGCTGAACACGCACCACGAGCCAGGGGTGCGCCCGCATGGGCCCTGCCGGGCCGAGCTGCGCCGGTCTACGCTCGACCTCCCTCGCCATCGGGAGTCTCGCATGCGCGTCCGCCCCGTCCTCCTGCTCGCCGGCGTGTTCGGCGTCGCCGCGGCCACCGCCGCCTTCGTCGTGAGCCAGATGCCGCGCGAGGGGGACGTGAGCGCGCCGCTGCCCGCCCTGACCGCCGCCGCGCCGTCGAAGATCTCGCCCGCCCTCGAACCGGCCGCCACGGCGGCGGACGGCGCCGTGGAGGTGCGGGTCACCTCGGGCGGCGAGCCGCTGGGCGGCGCGGAGGTCAGGCTCTATGCGGCGCCCGCCGCGGAGGACGCCCCGTGGCGCCGCGCGGGCGAGGCGCGCAGCGCACCGGACGGACGCGCGCGCCTGCCGGCGCGCCGGGGAGCGTATCTCGTCGCCGCCCGCGCCCCCGGTCTCGCGCCCGGACGGGCCGAGCTCGTGCGCACCGTCGACGAACAGGTCTCGGTCGCGGAGGTCGCGCTCGAGCCCGCCACCGCGCTCGAGGGGAAGGTGGTCGGCCCGGGTGGCGGACCGGTCTCCGGCGCCCGCGTCGTCGCGATCCCCCTCGTCTCGCGGTGGCCGAGCTTCGCCCCGCCGTCCGCGCCGCCCGAGGAGACGGCGGTGGCGCTCGCCGATGCTGCGGTGGGCACCTTCCGCATCGACGGGCTCGCGCCCGGACGCTGGGGGCTTTCGGTGGACGCGCCGGGATACCACCCCGTCCTCCTCCCGTGCGTGGCCGTGCCGGAGGAGGCGCTCGCGATCGTGATCGAGCCGCTCGGCGCGCTCACGGGAACGATCCTCGACGCCGCCAGCCGGCCCGCGCCCGGGGTGCTCGTGCGCGCCGCGTCGCCCGACCACGGCGCGACCGGGCGTTCCGGTGCGGACGGCAGGTTCACGCTTGCGGCGCCGACCGGGAGCTACGTCGTTTCCGCCGCGCTCGAAGGACGCGCCGGCGCGGCGCCGACGCCGGTGGCGCTCGCGGCGGGCTCGACCGTGCGCGGCCTCGAGGTGCGGCTCGGCCCGGCGGCTACGCTCGACGGACGGATCGTGCGCGCCGGGGGCGCGCCGGCCGCCGGGGCGGAGGTGGCCCTCTTCGCGCATGGCACCTCCGAGATGGCCGCCCGCGTGGTGGCCGGCGCGGACGGTCGCTTCGCCGTGCCCGGCCTCGCCCCGGGCGCCTACGATCTCCGCGCCGTCGCAGTGGGAACGTCCCCGGCGCGGCTCGATGGCGTGACGCTCACCCCCGGCGCGCGCTTTCCGCTCCGGATCGCGCTCCCCGGCACGGGGGCTGCGGAGGGCACGGTCCGCGATCTCTCCGGCCGCGCGCTCGCGGGGGTCCGCGTCCGCGCCGTCCAGCACGGCGGCGGCGCGACGCTCGTGGAGACGCGCACCGACTTCGAGGGACGATTCCGTCTCGAGCACCTCGCGGTGGGTCGGGCGGAGATCGGCGCGCGGCTCGAGGCGGTGCTCCTCGGCACGGTGGGCGCGGTCGAGGTGGCGGAGGGTCTCGCGAGCCGGATCGATCTGCTCCTGCCCGAGGCGGGGATCATGGCCGGGCGCGTCACCGCGGGGGGGCGCGCTCCGCCCGCCGGCACGACCGTCGTGGCGGTGGCGATGAAGGGGGGCGCCGGCACGCTCCAGGTGGCGCGCGCGGTCGCCGACCGGACCGGGAATTACCGGCTGGCGCTCCCGTCGGGCGAGTACCGCGTGCACGCCGCGCCGGGAGGGGCCCCGGCGACCGATCTGCGGGTCGTCCCGGCGTTCGCGCGGGTCGAGCCGGGTCGCACCGCGCTGCTCGATGTCGCCGTCGCGCCGGCCTCGCGCGAGCAGGGGATCGAGATCCTCGTGCTCGAGCCCGGCGGCGCGCCCTGCCCCGGCGCGATCGTGACGCTCGCCCGCCCGGACGACGGGAAGATCGCGCTCGCCACCTCGACGGGCGACGACGGCCG
>WNGF01000721.1_pt1 | contig 55600 bp, 52 predicted proteins | sample 5400641 | NCBI WGS metagenome assembly WNGF01 (sample SAMN13153371, study PRJNA577476) | soil metagenome | isolation source: 80 cm soil or saprolite under grassland replicate 2 | place: USA:California | collected 2016-06-15
CGCTCGGGTCGTGGGCGGGGCTCGCGCTCGTCTTCGCCCGCAGCGGTGGAGAGGGCGCGCGCGGGATCACCTGCTTCCTCGTCCCCACGAAGGGCCCCGGCTTCGAGGCACGGCGGATCGAAGGCAAGCTCGGCCTGCGTGCGCAGGATACGGCGGAGCTCTTCCTGGACGGCGTTCGCGTTCCGGACTCGGCCCGGCTGAGCGGGGAAGGGGAAGGCTTCAAGGTCGCGATGTCTGCCCTCGACAACGGCCGCATCTCGCTCGCCGCCGGGTGTGTCGGCATCTGCCAGGGCTGTCTCGACGCGTGTGTCTCCTATGCGTCAGAGCGGCGGCAGTTCGGCAAGCCAATCGGCTCCTTCCAGCTCGTCCAGGAGCTGATCGCCGAGATCGGCGTCGACTCCGAGGCGGCGCGCCTGCTCACGTGGCGTGCGGCAGCCCTGGCCGATGCGGGCAAATCTCACACGCTCGAGTCGTCGGTGGCCAAGTACTTCTGCAGCGAGGCCGCCGTGCGCGCGGCGAACGCCGCCGTCCAGGTTCACGGCGGCTACGGTTACGTCGACGAGTATCCCGTCGGGAAGTACCTCCGGGACGCGCGCGTTACAACGCTGTACGAGGGAACGAGCCAGATCCAGAAGCTCATCATCGGACGAGCTCTCACGGGAGAGAACGCGTTTGTCTGAAGCAGTCATCGTTGCGGCAGCTCGCACGCCGATCGGACGTGCTGGGAAGGGCTCACTCGTCGACGCACGGCCGGACGATCTCGTCGCCTTTGCCATCGACAACGCACTGAAGCGGGTGCCGGAGCTCGACCGGGGCGAGATCGGCGACGTCATGGTCGGCTGTGGCTTCCCGGAGCAGAGGCAGGGGATGAATCTGGCGCGTCGCGCGGCCTTGCTCGCCGGACTGCCGGCCTCGGTTCCCGGTACGACGGTGAACCGCTTCTGCGCCTCCTCACTCCAGACGATCCGGATGGCCTTTCACGCCGTCAGGGCCGGCGAGGGGGATGCATACGTCGCGGCGGGCGTCGAGTCGATCTCGCAGGTCGACGGCTATCCGAAGTCGCCAGAGGAGCTACATCCCAAGCTCTTCGGCGACGACGCGCCGATCGCGAACGTCTATATCCCGATGGGTCTGACCGCGGAGAACGTCGCCGAACGCTGGAACGTGTCCCGTGAGGAGATGGACCGGTACGCGCAACGCTCCCAGGAGCGAGCCGTCGCAGCCCAGGACTCCGGGTTCTTCGACCGGGAGCTCACCGCCTGGGACGGGGTCGGTAAGGACGACGGGCCCCGCCGCGAATCGACGTTCGAGAAGCTCGCGGAGCTGGAGCCCGTCTTCAAGCCGGGCGGCAAGGTCACCGCTGGGAACTCGTGCCCGCTGAACGACGGTGCCGCTGCCATCGTCGTGATGAGTGCGGAGCGTGCCGAAGAGCTCGAAATCCGGCCGATCGCGCGAATCGTCGCCTCCGCGGTCTCCGGCGTCGAGCCGGAGATCATGGGCGTCGGTCCGATTGGAGCAGTGCGGAAGGTACTCGAGCAGGCCCGCATGACCATCGACGATGTCGATGTCGTGGAGCTCAACGAGGCGTTCGCCGCGCAGGTCCTGCCGGTGTGCTCGGAACTCGGGATCAATCCGTTTAGCGAGAAGCTGAACCCGCACGGCGGGGCGATCGCACTCGGCCATCCCTACGGCATGACGGGCGCGCGGATCATGTGCACGCTGCTCAACGACCTGAAGACGCTCGACAAGGAAATCGGCCTCGAAACGATGTGCGTCGGCGGCGGCCAGGGGATGGCCATGGTCGTCGAGCGTGTCAGCTAATCGGGACTTAGTGGCTCAGAGCCACTAAGTCCAATCAGGGCGTCGCGACACTGGAGCCGGGCTTGTGAGTACCCACCCGAACGCCGCGATCGTCCGCGAGGGCTTCGACCGCTTCGTCCAGGGGGACGTCGCCGGCCTCGTAGGACTCTTCGCCGACGACGCGGTCTGGCACGTGCCCGGCGCGAATGCGATGGCGGGCGACTACCGGGGACGCGACGAGATCAGCGCGTTCCTCCGCCGGACGGCCGAGCTGACCGGTGGGACGTATCGCGTCCAGCTGCTCTGGGTCGTCGCCGACGACGAGCACACCGTTGCTGTCTACCGCGCGCGCGGCGAGCGCGACGGCGGCCGGGCGCTTGACATCGAGCAGGCGCTGCTGATCGAACTGCGCAGCGGGCTCTGGTCCGACATCCGCGCCCAGCCACTCGATCAGGCCGCGTTCGACGCCTTCTGGGCCTAGGAGAACTGTGCCGCCTCGGTCGTCGAGCGCGTCAGGGAGTCGTGACAACGCTTGTGGCTCAGAGCCACTAGCTCAGGTTTCAGGCTACGGCGAGGTAGACGACCTCGCCGACAAGAGCCGGCCGGTCTGAACCCTTGATCTCCACCTCGACGCCGACGCGATAGCGCACTCCCTCGCCGCGGCGCTCCCCACCGAGGAGCTTCGCCAGCTTCGCCTTGAGGCGCACCTCCGAGCCTGACGGGACTGGAGCTGTGAACCGCACGCGTTCGATGCCGTAGTTCACGCCCATCTGCGCGTCGGTCACGTTCACGACCTCGGAGAGAAGCATGGGCAGCATCGACAGCGACAGGTAGCCGTGCGCAATCGTCGTGCCGAACGGGCCCTGGGCGGCCTGCTCGGGATCGACGTGGATCCATTGATGGTCGCCGGTCGCCTCCGCAAAGAGGTCGATGCTGCGCTGCTCGATCGGGTGCCAGGAGCTGGTGCCGAGATTCTGCTCACCCGACCGCTCGAGCTCCTCGATCGTCAACTTCGTCGTCATGACACCTCCTTGTGCAGCACGGCCTGCGTCTGCGTGACCACGAACGACAGCGCGTTCGTCGTCGTCCTGAAGCTCGGTTTGCACGACGATGAATGTCCTCCCCACGTGCAGCGGTTTCGACGCTCCGTTCACGTGCCCCTCGCGCACCGGCCGGAAGAAGTTCGTCTTCGACTCCACGGTCACCGTCGTCGTGCCTTCGGGAAGATTCAGGAACGCGCAGATCGCGCCGAGAGTGTCGGCGAATGCCATCAGCGCCCCGCCGTGCAACGTGCCGACCGCGGTGCAGCGTTCCTCCGCCCACGCCATCCTCCCGCGCACCTGCGACGGTTCCACCGAGGCGAGCTCGATCCCGAGCCTCGAGGCAAACGGGATATTCCGGATGAAGTCAACCAAGTCGAAGGGACTGGCCCCCGGCTCTGGCCATCATCGCGACCATCCCTTCCGGCGCCGCCCCCTGCGGAAAGCGCTCGCGCAACTGCGCGAGGAACGCATCAGCGTCCCACCGCTCCTCGGAAAGAATCAGCTCGCCCGAATCCCACGGCCGCAGGACGCTGACGGCACCGCCGTAGACGAAGAAGCACTGACCGGTGACGTCCTGCGCCTCGTCGCCGGAGAGCGCGACGACGATCGGGGCGATGTTCGCCGGGTCCATGACGTCGAAGCCATCCTCTGGCTTCGGGATCTCCCCGAACGCGGCTTCCGTCATGCGCGTGCGGGCGTTCGGTGCGAGGCAGTTGACCGTCACGCCGTAGCGTGCGAGCTCCTGCGCGGCGATCACCGTGAACGCCGCTATCGCGGCCTTCGCCGCGCCGTAGTTCGCCTGGCCGACGTTCCCGAACACACCGGAAGGGCTGGAGGTGTTGATCACGCGGCCGCGGACCTCTTCGCCGGCCTTGGAGCGCTCACGCCAGTACGCGGCGGCGTGACGCGTCGGTGCGAAGTGGCCCTTGAGGTGAACGTGCAGAACGGCGTCCCACTCGTCCTCGGTCATGTTCACGAGCATGCGATCGCGCGTGATGCCCGCGTTGTTCACGAGGATGTCGAGCCGGCCGAACGCCGCCACTGTCTCCGCGATCATGCGCTCGGCTGCGCCGAAGTCAGCGACGTCGTCGTAGCTCGCGCGCGCCTCGCCGCCGGCCGCGCCGATCTCGTCGACCACCTCTTGCGCAGGCGCGTCGTCCCCACGCTCGCCCGCAAGCGAAACGCCGAGGTCGTTGACCACGACCTTAGCCCCCGCCTCCGCGAGGGCCAACGCATGCTCGCGACCGATGCCACGGCCGGCGCCCGTGACGATCGCAACCTTTCCTTCCAGGGACGGCACCGCGATACCTTCGTACCATGCGAGCTGCCGCGAGGTCAAAGCTCTACGTCGAGGAGCACGGCGAGGGCGACCCGTTGCTGCTGATCGAAGGGCTTGGCCAGGCAATGTGGGCGTGGGGCGAACAGGTGCCGGTGTTCGCACAGCGCTTCCGCACCATCGCCTATGACACGCGGGGAACCGGCCGCTCCCCCGTCCCGGCGGAGCCGTATTCGATCGCCGACCTCGCTGAGGATGCCGCGGGAATCCTCGCCGGCCGGACGGCGCACGTCGTGGCGCTCTCGATGGGCGGCTACGTGGCCCTGACGCTCGCGCTGGCGCACCCGGAGCTCGTGCGCTCGCTTGTCCTGACGGGCACCGGGGCAGGCGGTCCCGATCGGGTACCTCGACAACCGCAGATTCGCAAGGCCTTCGCGGACGCGCTGGGACTGCCGCTCGACGAGTTCGGCCGGCAGACGATGCCGTATACATTCGCACCGGGCTGGACGGAGCGGAACTCGGAGCGCTTCGAGGAGATCCTCGCCGCCAGGCTCGAGCATCCGACCTCCTATGAGACGATCGAGGCGCACGTGATCGCCTGCTACCAGTTCTATGCCGAGGGCTGTCCGGTCGAGCGGATCGAGGCGCCTGCTCTCGTCGTCCACGGCGATGAGGATCTGATCGTCCCGGTGGAGAACGGCCGCATGCTCGCCGCACGGCTGCCGAACGCACACTACGTGGAGCTGCCGGGGGCCGGACACAACCTGCCGCTGGAGGAGCCCGAGACGTTCAACTCACTCGTGCTGGAGTTCCTCCGCTGAACGTCTACCGCACTCCGGAGGAGCGGTTCGCCGCCCTTCCAGGCTACGCGTTCGAACCGCACTATCTCGAGCAGGACGGCCTGCGCATGCACTACGTCGACGAGGGCGACGGCGACCCCGTCCTCCTCCTGCACGGCGAGCCCACGTGGGCCTACCTCTACCGCAAGGTCATCCCGGAGCTGGCTCCCGCCGCACGCGTCGTCGCGCCGGACTACTTCGGCTTCGGCCGCAGCGACAAGCCGGTCGAGCGCAACTGGTACTCGTACGACGCCCATTGCGCTTCGATCGCGCGCTTCGTGGAGGAGCTCGACCTGCGTGAAGTCACCGTCGTGATGCAGGACTGGGGCGGCCCGATCGGCTTCCGGCTCGCCGTGGAGCGGCCGGACCGCGTCTCGCGGCTCGTCGTGCTCAACACGGGGATCTACTCCGGCCGGCCGCCGGGCGAGGCGTGGCTGAGCTTCCGTGAGCTCGTCCGCCGCACCGGCCCGGACTTCCAGGCCGGCCAGCTGATCCGCCACACTTGCACGACCGAGCTACCGGACGACGTCGTTGCCGCCTACGACGCGCCCTTCCCCGCGCCCGAGTCGAAGACCGGCGTGCTGATGTATCCCGAGCTCGTGCCCGACAGCGACGGGCACCCGTCGGCACGCCCGATGCTCGAGGTGCGCGACAAGCTGAGCACCTGGGAGAAGCCCGCGCTCGTCTTCTTCAGCGACTCGGACCCGATCTTCTCGCCGCGCGTGGCCGAGCGCCTCGCTGAGCTGATCCCCGGCGCAGAGCTCCACGAGCCCGTCGCCGGTGCGGGCCACTTCCTCCAGGAGGACGCCGGCGAGGTGGTCGGTCAGCGCATCGCGCGCTGGTTGAACACGTCCCCCTCGACGTAGACCTTCTCGCCCTTGAACTTCCGCTTCTCGGGGTCCCACGGGAAGAAGATCACCACGCGCCACTGGAGCTGCTCGCCGGTCGCTGGATTTCCGAGCCAATCACGCTCGTGCGTGCCCGTGACGCGAGCCTCCTCGCACACTCCCTGCGGGCCGATGACGATGTCCGTCAAGTCGAAGTGGATGTCCGGGAACGCGGTTAGGAGCTGTGTGTAGAAACGCGTCGCTCCTTCGTGACCCTCCCACCTGTGGTCGGTGCCAACGATCTCGTAGACGCAGTCCTCGGTCAGGGTCGAGATCAAGCCGGGGAGATCGCGGTTGTCCTCCGAGATCGAGTGGACCTTCCACAACTCGCGAATCTCATCGTGCTCTTCTTGCGTGACGTCGCGCCGGATCAGGTCGACGACCGCATCGTGCTCTACATGCTCTTGAACTCCGTCCACAGCTCCTCCATCGTCGTTGCTCGTCCGCGCAGGTGCACTTGATCGTACGGGGTCAGGTTGACCGCGCGCACGATCCAGTCGTCCCCGACGTCGAGGACGTTGATGCAGGCGGGCGCCTGCTCGAAATTGCCGAGGAAGGTTCGGCGACCCGTGAGGGCATACGAGAGGATCGCCCGGTTGACCCCGCCGTGGAGCACGGCGACTACGACATCCCAGCCGGGATCTTCGAGGAGCCGGTCGATCGCCGGGAGAACACGGTCGAAGAGCGAGCCGATCGTCTCCCCGCCGAGGAAGCGAGCGTCTCCGGGCAGGACGCCTCGGAAGGCGCCCACGAAGGCGTGCTCGAGCTCCTCCACCGGAACGTCCAGCAGCTTGGGCTCGAGCTCGCGCAGCTCCGGCCAGGACTCGGGCTCGACTCGGGGAGCGACGATCGCGGCCGTCTCCAGCGTTCGCCTCAGCCCGCTCGTCACGACGCGGTCGAAGCTCACGTCCCCGAGCACCGCGGCGGCTGCCTGTGCTTGCTCGCGCCCGGTCTCCGTCAACGGAACCTCATGCGGATCGACGGGTCGCCCGTCGTGGAAGTAGGCGACGGCGGCGTGGCGCATGAGGTAGATGCGACGCCGCGTCACTCGTAGCGCTCGAGGTACTGCGGATTGGACACCCGAAGCTTGGCGGCGACGCGTTCTTTGAGCAGCGCCAGCTCAGGGGCATCGCCCGCACGGATCCGACGCGCGAGCTCACGTAGCTCGTCCTCGTCGGCTTCGGGGACGCCGCCCTCGAGCTCGCGGCGCGCGATCGCGAGCGCGTTCATTGCCACGAGCGTGCGGAACTTCTCCCGGTGATCCTTGGCGTTCGGCAGGACCTCCTGACCGAGGAATTCCCAGACTGCTTCGACGAGCTCCGCTGTGCTGGGGCGGTCAGGCATGGTCGATCAGGTCGAGCAGCTCGTACTCCATCTCCGCGGCGAGCCGCCCGAGAACGGCGTACTCGACCGAGCGGTCCTGGCCGTTCAGATGCCGCCGGCACTGGGTCAGGCAGCCAATCGCCCACTTCACGTTCCCGAGCACCTCCCACACGAGCAGCTCGTCGCGGGGCACAGCGCGGCCGGTCAACTCCTCGTAGCGCTCGAGGTACGGCTCCGGCTCGCCGACGCCGCCGAGCTTGCGGTGGTCCGCACCGAATCGCCACGCACGCACGAGCGGCCAGGCGACGTCCTCGACCGGATCGCCGAGATGGGCGAACTCCCAGTCGAGCACGTACTCGAGCCCTTCAGGTGAGACGACGAAGTTGCCCACTCGGAAATCGCCGTGACAGAAGGTCGGCTCGCGATCTCGGGGCAGTCGCTCACGCACCCACAGGAGGCCGTATTCGATCGCCGGATGCGGCTCGCCGACCGAGTCGAGCTCGTCGTAGAACCGCTGGATCACGTCGCCGCTCGGCAGGAAGTCGAGCGGTGGAATCGCGTGGATCTTGGCGAGCTCCTCCGCCATCTGCTCCGCCAGCTCCGGCCGAGGCTCGCGGGCAATGCGGCGGCCGATCGTCTCCCCCTCGACTCGTTCCATCGCAAAGGCCTCGCGTCCCTCGATGTCACCTAGGTAGAGAACTGGACGAGGCACCCTCACGCCTGCCTCGTACGCGGCTTCGAGCACGCGGAACTCCTGCTCGAGTGTGAGCGTGTCCCGATGGATCACGCCCGCGAGAGCCCGCCGCACGAGCAGCTTCCTCCCGTCGGCGAGGTCGACCGCCCATGCCTCCTTCGAGGCACCACCGGCGACCAGCTGCGCCTCGGAGACGTCTCCGAGCTGCTCGCTCAGGACGTCGATCACAGCGAGAGCTCGGCCAGCGTGCGCAAAGCCTCGACCTGTCTCGTCGATGCCAGCAGTGTCGTCGCTCCCGCTTCGCGGAAGGCATCGAGACGCTCCCCGATCCGCTCCTTGGGCCCGACGAGCGCCACCTCGTCGATGAACCCGTCGGGAATTGCAGCCGCGGCCTCGCGCTTCTTCCCCTCGAGGTACAGATCCTGGATCTGGCGGGCCTCCCGCTCGTAGCCGTAGCGGGCGAACAGATCGTTGTAGAAGTTGCGTCCCCGCGAGCCCATCCCGCCGATGTAGAGCCCGTAGTACGGCTTCAAGGCATTGCGACCGGCCTCGACATCGTCGATCAAAAGCACCGGAACGCTGGGCGCGACGTCGAAGCCTTCCTTCGCCTCACCGAGCGGAAAGACTTCTCGCGCGCGCGCGGGTCCATAGAACAGCGGAATCCACCCGTCGGCGATCTCGAAGGCAAGCGCGACCGACTTTGGTCCCATTGCTGCAAGGTAGATCGGAATCTCCGCGCGCAGCGGGCGCATCATCAGCTTGAGCGGCTTGCCGACGCCGGTCGCCCCGTCGCCCGTGTACGGGATGTCGTAGTGCTCGCCGTGATGCTCGACCACGTCCCGGCGCAGCACCGTCCGCACGATCTCGACGTACTCTCGCGTCTTCGTGAGTGGCTTGCCCCACGGCTCGCCGTGCCAGCCTTCGACGACCTGCGGGCCCGAGGTCCCGAGCCCGAGCAGGAATCGGCCACCCGACATCAGGTCCAATGTCGCCGCGGTCATCGCCGTGTTCGCCGGCGTCCGCCCCGGAATCTGCAGGATCGCGGAGCCGACCTTGATCCGGCTGGTCGTCGCCGCCAGCCAGGCGAGCACGCTGACGGCGTCCGTCCCCCAGGCCTCCGCCGCCCAGGCCGAGTCGTAGCCGAGCCGCTCCGCCTCCTGCGCCAGCTCGATCAGCTCGAGCGGGCTCGTCCCCGGCGGCGCATACCCCATGTAGAAACCGAGACGCATCGCGCGGTAGAGGCTATCCCGGCGTTTCGGGCCAGGGAGCGCCGAAGATGCGATGCTAAACCCGTGACGCAGACGGATTTCGCGCCGGCCGCCGCATACGAAGACCTGCGCGCGCGCTACCGGGAGTTCATGGAGTCGCACATCTACCCGAACGAGGCCGCCCTCGCACGGGAGGACGAGGCGGCACAAGAGCTGGTCGGCGAGCTACGGGGGCGTGCCAAATCAGAGGGCTTGTGGGCACCCCATCTCCCTCCCGAAGCCGGAGGGACCGGCGAAGGCTTCCTCGCGTACGCGCACCTGAACGAGGAGATCGGCCGCAGCATCTGGGCGCAGCTCGTATTCGGGTGCCAGGCTCCGGACGCAGGGAACGGCGAGATCCTGCACCTGTTCGGAACCGACGAGCAGAAGGAGCGCTGGCTCAAACCGCTCGTCGCGGGTGACGTCCGCTCGTTCTTCTCGATGACGGAGCCCGAGGTCGCCGGCTCCGACCCGACGACGCTGCGGACGCGGGCCGTCCGCGACGGAAACGACTGGGTGATCGACGGTCACAAGTGGTTCTCGAGCGGCGCGGACGGCGCCGCGTTTGGAATCGTCATGGCGGTCACGGAACCGGACGGCGACCCATACCGGCGCGCGACCCAGATCATCGTTCCTGCGGACACGCTCGGCGTGGAGATCGTGCGGCCGATCTCCGTCTTCGGCCACGTAGGCCGCGGGTGGTCGACACATTGCGAGGTCCGCTATACGAACGTCCGCGTTCCGGTGGAGAACACGCTCGGCGAGCAAGGCGACGGCTTCCGAATCGCGCAGAAGCGACTCGGTCCGGGGCGCATCCACCATGTCATGCGCTGGCTCGGGCAGATGCAGCGCGCGTTCGAGCTCATGTGCAGGCGCGCGCTCGAACGCGAGGCATTCGGCTCGGCGCTCGCTGACAAGCAGACCGTCCAGAACTGGATCGCAGACTCCGCCGTCGAGATCCAGGCCTGCCGCCTGATGACGCTCGACGCCGCGAACAAGATCGACGAGGGGGACGAGGCGCGAGTCGAAATCTCGCTGATCAAGTTCTACGCGGCCCGCGTTCTCAACGACGTGATCGACCGGGCGATCCAGGTGCACGGCGCGCTCGGGCTCACCGACGACACGCCGCTCGCCTCGATGTCCCTGCACGCTCGCGGCGGACGGATCTACGACGGACCGGATGAGGTGCACCGGATGGTCGTAAGCCGGCGCATCCTGAAGTCCTTCGCGGAAGGAGACGGATGGCGGTTCGGCTGAAGGCGACGCTCGCGGCGCCGACCTCAGGACAGCCGGGCTTTGCCCGGATGTCCGTCTGAAGTGACCGGTCGACCCAATCCGACGGGATCGCTGCGGCTGAGGAATCGGCGCGTCACCCTGGCGTCTCGACCCGTCGGCTTCCCCGACGAGTCCGACTTTCGTGTCGACGAGGATGACGTCGGCGAGCCCGGCGCCGGCGAAGTCCTCGTCCGCACCCTGTGGCTCTCCGTCGATCCCTACCAGCGTGGGCGCATGAGCGAAGCGCGGTCATACGCACGTTCTCTTGAGCTCGGAGACGTGATCACGGCGCAGGCCGTCGGCGAGGTCGTCGAGAGCAACGATCCGCGCTTCGAGCCGGGCGACCACGTGGTCGGCCAGCTCGACTGGCAGGAGTACGCGGTCGCGCGCGGAGGGACGGTGCGCAAGGTCATACCTGGTGTGCCGCTACAGGCGAACCTGCACGTGCTCGGGACGAACGGCCTGACCGCCTACTTCGGTCTCTTCGAGATCGGGCAACCGCGCCCCGGCGACACAGTCGTGGTCTCGGCGGCCGCCGGCGCGGTCGGCCAGCTCGTCGGACAGCTGGCGAAGCTCGCGGGCTGCCGCACAGTTGGGATCGCCGGCGGCGACGAGAAGAAGCGCGAGCTCACCGAGCAGTTCGGCTACGACGTGGCAATCGACTACAAGCACGACGATCTTCGGGCCGCCCTTAAAGAGGGCTGCCCCGACGGCGTCGATGTCTACTTCGACAACGTCGGCGGCGAGATCTCCGCCGCTGTCTACTCGCGTCTCGGCATCGGCGCACGGATTGCGATCTGCGGCCAGGTCTCCCAGTACAACCTCGAGAGACCGGAGCCGACCTTCCATCCAGGGCTACTGATCGTCTTCCGCGCGCGGATGCAGGGGTTCCTCGTCAGCGACTACGCGTCCCGCTTCGGCGAGGCGCTGCCGCGGCTGGCCGGCTGGTTGGCAAACGGCGAGCTCCGCTACACGGAAGATGTCACCGAAGGCCTCGAGCATGCGCCGGACGCATTCATGCGCATGCTCCGCGGCGAGAACCGCGGCAAAGCGCTCGTCAAACTGCGCTAGGCCGACTCGAAGAAACGATGGAAGGCGTGCTGCTCCGGCGGGCGGCCCGGGAGGCAGAGCCAGGCTTCACCGGTCGAGCCGTCGCGCGCCGCGGTCACGATGGCCTCCGCCACGTCCTCGGGCCGCAGCATCTCGATCCCCGCGGCGAGCACCTGGTCTCGCGTCTCTCCGAGAATCGGCGTGTCCACGATCGCGGGGCAGACGGCATTGATCGTGATCCCGCGCTCGGCGAGCTGCGACGCGACGGAGCGGACGAAGCCGACGAGGAAGTGCTTCGTTCCACCGTAGATGGGATCCACTTCGATCGTCGTCAGCCCTGCGAGCGACGCGGTCACGACGATCGCGCTGCCCGGCTGCATCACATGCGCCATCCTGCGCACGCCGTAGACGACGCCGTCGACGTTCACGCCGAGGATCCGGCGATACTGGTCGTCCGTCACAGCCGAGATGTCGCCTTCGCCGGTGACCACGCCGGCGTTGAGGCACGCGAGCTCGACGGCCTCGACGTCCTCCCACGCGCGCGGGTCGGAGACGTCGAAGCCATCGACGACATCGAGCACCTCCACCGCAACCCCCTCGCGCTCCAGCGCGGTCACGACCGCCGCGCCGATGCCCGAACGGCCGCCCGTGACGAGGGCGCTACGGAACGAGGACAACTTTCCCCACGCTCCGCCGCTCCTCGATCAGACGGTGGGCGTCGGCGGCCTCGGCGAGCGGGAACGTCGCCCCGACGACTGGTCGTACGGCGCCCTCGGCCCACAGCGACATGAGCTCCTCGGTCGCGGTCTTGACGAGATCGGGACGGTGCCGCATCAGCCGGCCGAGATAGAAACCCTGCAGCCCGACGTTGCGACCGACGAGCAGCGCCGGGCTGATGTCACCCCAGAAACCGCCCGCATAGCCGATCAGGACGTGGACTCCCAGCGGATTGAGGACTTTGAGGCTCTGAGCCACTAAGTCGCCACCGACCGGGTCGAGCACCACGTCTGCACGCACCTGCTCGGGGAAGTCCTCGTAGGAGTAGGCCTCGTCCGCTCCGAGCTCCGCGGCGAACTCGCGCTTCTCCTCCGAGCTCGCCGTCGCGATCACGCGCGCGCCCAGGTGCTTCGCCAGCTGGACGGCCGCCGAGCCGACACCCCCGGCGGCCGCGTGGACGAGCACGGTCGACCCGCGGTCCACGCGGACCTGCCGCGTCAGCGGAATGTAGGCCGTCAGGAACGTCATCAGGAACGACGCGCCCTCCTCGAAGGTTGCGCCGTCAGGCAGAGGCACGAGCGACTCCTCCCGCACGCAGGCGAGCTCGGCATAGCCGCCGTCGGGCAACCCGATCACGCGCCGCCCGCCGACCTCGCCGGCAACCTCCGTTCCCAGGATCGTCGGCAGCTCGGGCTGCTGTGCGTACCGTCCCTGTCGCACGAGTAGATCGAGGAAGTTGATTCCGGCCGCACGCACCCGGACGATGACCTCACCGTCGCCCGGCCCGGGATCCGCAACCTCCGCGAGCTGGAGCTTCTCCGGCCCGCCGGTCTCCCGAAGGAGGACAGCTCTCAATTACGAGGTGGTAACGGGGGTCTCCGCGAACTGGTCCCGCAACGCCGTCTTCCGGAACTTGCCGACGCCCGTCTTCGGGATCTCCGAGACGAACTCGAAGCGGTCGGGCAGCCACCACTTGGCGAAGCGTGGGGCCAGGAACTCGCGCAGGTCCTCTGCGGTCGCGCTCTCCCCTTCACGAAGAACGACCGCGGCCAGCGGCCGCTCCTGCCATTTCTCGTGCGGGATCGCAATCACAGCCGCCTCGGCGACAGCCGGATGCCCCATCAGAGCGTTCTCGAGCGCAACCGAGCTGATCCACTCGCCGCCGGACTTGATCACATCCTTCGAGCGGTCCTGGATGTTGACGTAGCCGCGCGGGTGGAGCGAGACGATATCGCCGGTCTTGAACCAGCCATCGTCGGTCCAGCGGTCGTCCTGTTCAGGCGATTCGTAGTAGGCGGCGGAGACCCAAGGGCCGCGGGTCTCAAGCTCCCCCATTGCCTCGTTGTCCCAGGGGATCTCCCTACCTTCGTCGTCCCGGGCGCGCAGCTCGACGAACGGAAGCGGCAGCCCTTGGAGGGCGATGTAGTCGAACTGCGTCTCCTCGTCCGCCTCATGCAGATCACCCGGAAGCGAGGCGACACTCGCCACGGGAGAAGTCTCGGTCATGCCCCAGCCGTGCACGACGGTCATCCCGTGGCGTTGCTTGAAGCCGGCGATCATCGCGCGCGGCGCGGCCGAGCCCCCGACGAGCATCCCTTTCAGGTTGGACAGGTCCCAGTGGTCGGGCTCCCTGTCCAGCATGCCCAGGATCCCCAGCCAGATCGTCGGGACGCCGGCCGTCCAGGTGACGCCCTCCTGCACGAAGTCGTCCAGGAGGCTCTCCGGGTCGAGGTGCGGGCCCGGATAGACCTGCTTCGCACCGATCATCGTCGCGAGGTAGGGATAACCCCAGGCGTTCGCGTGGAACATCGGCACCACGGGCAGGATCACGTCTTTGTCGCTGAGGCCGAGGCCCATCGGATTGCCCGACGCGACTCCGAGGGTGTGGAGCACGGTCGAGCGGTGCGAGTAGACGACGCCTTTCGGCAGCCCGGTCGTCCCCGACGTGTAACACATCGCCGCCGCCTCGTTCTCGTCGAGCCCCGGGTCGCTGTAGTCGTCCGGGTCGACTGAGGCGAGCAGTTCCTCGTACGAGTCCTCGACGACGAACACGTGCTCGATCTGGGTCCCATCCTTGAACTCCTCGAGCAGTGGGAGCAGGCTTCGGTCGACGATCACCGCCTTGTCGCCGCCGTGGTTCGCGATGTAGCCGATGTCGCCCGGATGCAGACGCAGGTTGAGCGTGTGGAGGACGAAGCCGCCGCACGGGATGCCGAAGTAGGCCTCGAGGTGCTGGTAGTGGTTCCAGCAGAGCGTGCCGACCCGGTCGCCGCGTTCGAGGCCGAGCTTCTGCAGGGCCGCGGCGAGTGCGCGCGCCCGTCGGCCGAAATCCGCGTAGGTGTAGCGGTGGAAGCTCTTGTCAGGGAGGCGTGAGACAATCTCGTGGCCGCCGAAGTAGGTCTCCGCCCGCCGCAAGATCGGCGGGAGCGTCAGCTGGAAGTCCATCATCAGGCCGTCCATCGGCCCTCCTTTTCGGGAAGCTACCGTAACTCTAAGTCGCCTCGGGAGAGCCGTCGAGGAGCCAGGCCGCGATCCTCGCGCGCTGGTGGCGCGAGTAGCCGCCGAAAGCCTGGATCCACCGCGCCCGCTTGTAGTAGCGATGCAGCACGTGCTCCCAGGTGAAGCCGATCCCACCGTGCACCTGGATCGAGCGCTCGCAGGCCACCACCGCCGTGTCTCCACAGAAGCTCTTCGCTGCCGCAGCTGCGATCGGCGTCTGCTCGTCCTCTTCCGCGATGCACCACGCGGCCCAGTACGCGAGCGAGCGCGCCATCTCCGTCTCGATGTACGTGTCCGCAAGCGGATGCGCGACGGCCTGATAGACGCCGATCGGCCGCCCGAACTGCTCGCGCGTCTTCGCGTGGTCGATCCCGAGCTCGAGGGCCTTCGACGCGATCCCCGCGGCCTCGAGTGACAGCGCGGCCAGCTGCTCGTCGTGCGAACCTGAGGGATCGAAGAACTCCTCACCGCGATTTGCGCGCCCCGCCTCTTCGAAGAGGACGGCTCGGTCGAGGAAGCCGAGCTCGGCGACGTCCGCCCGATCCCAGCCGCCGTTCGCGAGCACCTGGCGCGCCTCGCGCCGCAGTAGCTCCTGCTCCTCGGTGAACGCGAACTGCATCAGCGGCTTCGCGGAAGGCCGAGCACACGCTCGGCGATGATGTTGCGCAGGATCTCGCTCGTCCCCGCCTCGATCGTGTTCCCCCGGCTGCGCAGCTGCTGGTAGCCCCAGTAGCCGTCGTCCTCACCGCCGAGGATCTCCATCGCCAGCTTCGTCAGCCGCTGGTTCTGTTCAGACCAGCGCAGCTTCGACCCGGAGCCCTCCGGCCCGGGGATCCCCGTCTGCATCAGCGTCGTCAGCGACCGCTGGTTCGTCAGCTTGAGCGCCTGCAGCTCGACCCATTCCTGCGCGACACGGTCGCGGATGATCGGATCGTCCGCGCCCCGCTCCTTCGTAAGCGCGACGAGCCTTGTCACCAGCCCGTCCAGTACACCCACGAGTGCGAACCCGAGCGTGCCGCGCTCGTGCAGCAACGTCGTCATGGCGACCTGCCAGCCGCCGCCGATCTCTCCGAGCAGGTTCTCGCGCGGTACCTCAACGTCGGTGAGGAAGATCTCGTTGAACTCCGCCTCCCCCGTGATCTGCCGCAGCGGGCGCACCTCGACGCCGGGGGCGTGCATGTCGACAATCACGTACGTCAGGCCCGCGTGCCCGTGCGACTCGGGATCACCGCGCCCGACCAGGATGCAGAAGTGGGCAAGGTGAGCGACTGACGACCAGACCTTCTGGCCGTTGACGAGAAAGTGCCCGTCGCGGGGCTCGATCCGTGTCCTCACCGCGGACAGGTCCGAACCGGCCCCTGGCTCGGAGAAGCCCTGGCACCAGATCTCCTCGGCGGACAGCATCTTCGAGAGGTAGCGCTGCTTCTGCTCCTCGGTGCCGTGCGCCATGATCGTCGGCCCCGCCATGCCGAGAGCGATCACGTTCATATGCTGCGGCGCGCCGGCACGAGCGAACTCCTCGAGCGCTATTGCCTGGTGGCTGTACGGCTCAGCGCGTCCACCGTACTCCTCGGGCCACGTCAAGCCGGCGTAGCCCGCGTCGTACATCTTGCGGCTCCATTCCTTGCCGGGCTCGGCGGGCAGATTGTCAGCGAGCCAGGCGCGTACGCCCGCGCGGAACGCGGCCTCGTCGGGTGCGTCGCGCAGGTTCATGCGGGCAATTGAATCACCGACCGGATCACCGCGCCCGCCTTCAGGTCGTCGAAGGCCTGCTCGACGTCGGCGAGGCCGATCGTGCGGGTGACCATCGCCGCGAGATCGAGCTTGCCGTCGAGCGCGTACTGCGCGAGCTGCGGGATGTCTTCCGCGGGAAGGTGATCGCCTCCGTGCGAGACCCGGACCGTGCCGCGGCGCATGAACAGACCCTCGTTCCCGCCGAGCGCAAGAGTCACGGACGCGCCGGCGTGGGGTAGGCCGATCAGGGTCGCCGTACCGCCAACTGCGAGCATCCGCACCGCCTGCTCGAGCGTCTCGCCGCGACCGACGGCGTCGTAGGCGAAGTCGACGCCCTCGTCGTTGTTGAGCGCGCGGACCACTGAGACGGCGTCCTCGTTCGAGGCGTCGACGACGTCAGCCGCGCCGAACGTGCGCGCCCAATCGAGCTTCCGTGCGGCGATGTCGACGGCGACGATGCGGCCAGCACCCGCCAGTCGCGCGCCCTGCACCGCGGCGAGTCCGACGCCGCCGCAGCCGATCACGGCCACCGTACTGCCTGGCCAGGCAGGTGACGTCTGCAGAACCGCGCCGACCCCCGTGGCGACCGCACAACCGAGCAGGCATGCCTGCTCGGACGGCAGCTCAGGAGGCACCGGGATCGCTGCGCCGGCGTGCACGATCGTCCGCGTGGCGAAGGTCCCACAGAGGAGCGTCTGCGTCACGACGGCGCCGTCGCGCTTCCGGCGAAGCCGCCGCCTGGCGCGCAGCGGCGTCCGGCACCGCCGAGGGTCACCGCGCCGGCAGGGCGAACACTCGCCGCAGGGTGCACGCCACGCCAGCACAACGCGCTCGCCGACGCTCGGACGCTCGACTCCCTCGCCGATCTCCTCGACGACGCCTGCACCCTCGTGGCCGAGCAGGATCGGGTACGGCATCCCCCAGCCGCCACTCTCCTTCACGAAGAGGTCGCTGTGGCAGACGCCGGTCGCCTCCAGACGTACTTGCACCTCGTCCGGCCCCGGGCCGTCGACCTCGAGCTCCTCGATGCGCGCGTCCTCGCCGGGCGCGTTCAAGAGAACGCCGACCGTCATCGGACGATCCTATTAGCAGCTAGAGAGCGTCTTCGTTAGCTAACCGCAGACCTGACCTTCTCGACCGCGCCGGGCTCAGACGCCTCCCCGCCGCCGGCTGCGTCCGCCACCGACTGGGCAACCTCGACGACGAACTGCCGGTAGGGGTCGAGCTCGTCCGGTGCCTTCGACTCGAGAGTTGTCTTCGCCGACTGCAACGCCTCGATGGTCTCGCGCTCAACCTCGTCCGGTGACGAGGTGAGCCCGAACCCGGTGCCGCGGGCGTCTGCGAGTTCACGCACGAGCTCGCTCGAGCTGTCCCTCCTCGCGTTCGCGACGTGCTTCGCGAGCGCGCCGGCTTCCTTGAACGAGTCGAAGAAGCTGCGGTCGCTCAACGACACCAGCAGACCGGCGCCCATGACACCTCTCTGCAGCCCTTCCCACTCCTGCTCCGTGAAATCGGACTTCTTGGCCATGACACCCTCCTCGGTTGAAGATAGTGCTCGCGGCTGTATCCGATTCGCTCGCCTTTGCAACCTCGCTAAGCCAGGGTGTCCTCGCCCCGAACAAGCACACGCATGATCTCGAGCCGGTCGTCAAGGACGACGATGTCCGCACCAGAACCAGGCTCGATCGTGCCGAGCTCTGGCCGGCCGGCAATGCGGGCCGGCACCTCGGTCGCCGCAGCCAGCGCAGACGCGATCGGAGCGCCGAGCGCGACGAGGTTCCGAATAGCCTCGATCATGGGCACCGTGCTGCCGGCGAGCACGCTGTCGGCGCGACGCGCCACACCGTTCTCGACCTCGAAGTCGATGCCGGCGAGCTGGTAGCTGCCGTCACCGGCGCCCGCTGCCGCGATCGCGTCTGTGACGAGCGCGACCCGTCCCGCCGCCGCCTGCCAGATGAGACGTGCTGTGTCGTCCGCGAGGTGGACGCCGTCGAGGATGAACTGAACGGCGACCTCGCTGGACATCAGTGCGGCGCCCGCGAGACCCGGCTCACGCGCGGCGAACGGACGCATGGCGTTGAAGATGTGCGTCACCGTTCTCGCCCCGCGCGCGAAGGCCTCTCGCGCTTGAGCGGCAGTCGCATTCGAGTGTCCGCACGACACGGTCACACCACGTTCGTGCAAGAGATCGACGAGCTCGAATGCACCGGGAAGCTCGGGCGCAAGCGTGACGTGACTCACCGGGCCGGCTTCGAGCAACCGCTTGAGCAGGCTGCAGTCGGGGTCGCGTCGCGCTTCCGACGGATGCGTGCCGAGCCGCTCGGGAGCGATGAACGGCCCTTCCAGGTGCGCGCCCAGGATGCGGGGCGCCGCGCCGTTCCGCGGCACCTCGTGCAGCGCAGCCGTCAGCTCGTTTTCGGGCGAAGTGATGAACGTCGGCTGATAGGCCGTCACTCCGCACTCGAGCAGGGCCGCGCCCGCCCGGCGGTAGCCGTCCGCATCGGCGGAGAAGAAGTCGACGCCGGCGAATCCGTTGACCTGCAGGTCGATGAAGCCGGGTGCGGCGATCCCCTTGCCCGGACTCGAGTTCAGAGCGACCGCGGCCACGCGGCCGTCTACGACCTCGACGTCGCCCAGCACGAGTTCGCCGCCGACGAGCGCAGCCTCCACGCCGAGTCGCCCCGAATGCGCCATGGTCCTAGCCGGCGATCCCGGCCGTGACGGGCACGTCGACCGTCGGAATCGCGACTCCGGTCTCGAGGTCGAAGAAGTGCAGCAGCCGCGGATCGATCGCCACCTCGACCGCTTCGTCCGGCGAGAGGAGGAGGTGCCGGTCGAAGCGGCCGAGGAGCGTCACCGCGCGCTCGAGCTCGTCGACGCCGAGGGAGGGCCCCGGGGGTTGGGCCGTGGTGTCGACGAGATCTGTGCGCTCGAGCGGAGCCGCGGCGATCTCGATGTGGACAAGCTGTTCTGCGCCGAGCGCCTCGACGAGCAGGATGCGGCCTCGCAGCCGCGTGCCGTCCCAGCCCGACGCCTCGCGTACGTCCTCAGGGCGGATTCCGATTGCGATCCGCCTCCCGGCAAAATCAGCAAGACCCGGGCGCTCCGCCACGAGGTCGGCAGGCAACTCGAGCCGCGTTTCACCGAGCCGGCAGACCAGCCCGCCGCCGTCACGTTCAACCGTCGCCTCCATCAGGTTCATTGGCGGCGACCCGACGAAGCTCGCGACGAAGAGGTTTGTCGGCGCGTCGTAGAGACGCTGCGGCGTGTCGACCTGCTGTAGCACGCCGTCGCGCATGACCGCAACGCGGTGGCCCATCGTCATCGCCTCGACCTGGTCGTGCGTGACGTAGAGCGTCGTCACCTTCAACGCCTGCTGGATGCGTGCGATCTCCGCGCGCATCTGCACCCGGAGCTTCGCGTCGAGATTCGACAGCGGCTCGTCCATCAGGAACGCCTTGGGCTCGCGGACGATCGCGCGCCCCATTGCGACGCGCTGGCGCTGGCCGCCCGACAGCTGCGCCGGTCGCCGCTGCAGCATCTCGCCGAGACCGAGTACTCGCGCGATCTCCTCCACGCGCCTGTGCTGCTCTGGCTTGGGCACCTTCCGCATACGCAGGCCGAAGGCGAGGTTCTCGAAGACGGTCTTGTGCGGATAGAGCGCGTAGTTCTGGAACACCATCGCGATGTCGCGGTCGCGCGGCGCGAGCTCGTTGACGACCCGTCCGCCGATCCGAATCTCGCCCGCGGTGATCTCCTCGAGCCCCGCGACCATGCGCAGGGCGGTTGTCTTCCCGCACCCGGACGGGCCGACGAGAACGACGAACTCGCCTTCGGCGATCTCCAGGTTGAGGTCACGGACGGCCGTGACGTCGTGGCCGTAGACCTTCGAGAGGTGGACGAGCTTGATCTCGGCCACTACGCTTTCACGGCTCCCGCGGTTAGACCGAAGGCGATCCGCCGCTGCACGAGCAGGAAGAAGATCACGACGGGAATCGACGTCAGGGTGGCCCCGGCCATCAGCGGCCCCCACTCCGTGCCGCGCAGGCTCGTGAACGACGCCAGCCACACCATCAGCGTCTGCTTCTCGGGGCTCTGGAGGAACACGTACGCGATGATGAACTCGTTCCAGGCCTGGATGAAGGCGAAAATCGAGGTCGCAACGAGTCCCGGACCGACCAGCGGCAACAGGATCCGCACGAATGCGCCGAAGCGCGTCGTCCCGTCCACCATCGCCGCCTCCTCCAACTCACGCGGAACCCCGAGGAGGAAGCCACGCAGCGTCCAGACGGTGAACGGCAGGACGAACGTCAGGTACATCGCGATCACCCCGCTCAGCTTGTTCACCTGCTCGATGCGGGACATCATGATGTAGAGCGGAATGATCAGCGCGGTGAGCGGGACCATCTGCACGCCGAGGATCAGAACGATGAACGCCTTCCGTCCGTAGAAGCGGAACTTCGCGAGCGCAAGCGCCGCGAGGAACGCAAGCACGAGGGACAACACAACCACCACCGTGACGATGATCAGGCTGTTCTTCACCGAGTCCCAGAAGTGCGGACGGTTGATCGCCTCGCTGAAGTTCGACAGCGTCGGGTGGAGCGGGACCCACTCTGGCGTGTAGCTGAGCACCTTCTGACCCGGCTTGAACGCCGTCGCGACCATCCAGTAGACGGGAAACACCATCACCACCAAGACGAGCAGGGCGACGACGTTCCAGCCCGCCTTGCGAAGCCGACGCCGCCGGCTGGGGCCTGCTGTCGCGATCGGGGCGACGGGTGTCGGAGCAATCGGAGTGACGGCGCTCAAGAGACCTCTCCGGCTTTCAGCATCTGGCGCAGGTAGACGATCGTCGCGAGGAACATGAAGAGCACCATCACGACGGCGATGGCGGAGCCGAGCCCATACTCGCTAAGCCGGAACGACTGAGAGAAGGCGTAGATCGCCATCGTGTAGTAGTCACCCCCCGGCCGCTGGTCGAGCATGATCCAGATCTGCTGGAAGACCTGGAAGTCCCAGATGATCGACAGGCTGATGAGAATCACGAAGATGGGTTTCAGCAGCGGGAGAGTGACTTCGCGGAACACGCTCCACGGCCTCGCACCGTCAATCGACGCCGCTTCGAGCAGCTCCTGCGGCACCTGTGCGAGCCCGGCGTACACGGTGATCGCCACGAACGGAATCGCACCCCACACCACAAGCGCCGTGACCACCCCGAAGCCCGACCACGGGCTCTCGAACCAGTCGTGCCGGATGAAGTCGCCGAAGTGGAGCTTCGTCAGTGCCCAGTTGGCGACGCCGAACTCGTAGTCGACCATCCACCGCCAGATGTCGACCGCGACGACGACCGGCGTCGCCCACACGAGCACGAGCCCAGTCGTGACTGCCAGCCGCATGAAGCGACCCACCTGCAGAAGCAGCAGAGCGATCGCCGTTCCGAGCACCATCGTCAGCCCGACCGCGGCCACCGTGAAGAGGACCGTGCGCCCGAGCACGTGCCAGAACTGCGAATCGTGGAGGATGTTCGAGTAGTTGTCGACGCCGATCCAACGACCCTGATGGCGAATCAGCTCGAACAGGCCGTACTTTTCGAACGAGAGCCTGACGAGCAGATACAGGGGATACGCCAGGATGAGGCCGATGACCCCGGCCGCGGGCGCCAGGAGCGCATAGGGAGCCGCCGCCTGCCCGATCCGCTGCCGTGAGAAGCGGCGCCGCCGCCGAGAGGCGAGTGGGAACTCGCTCTCGGTGACGGACGCCACAGCTGCTCCTTCGGGCGCGAGGCGACTCACGCGCCGCTGTTCAGGATCCTCGTGATCTGACTGCTGGCGCTATTTGCTGCGGACTTCACCGTTGCGCGGCCGGTGAAGATCTTGACGAGCATGTTCTGAATCACGTCGGCATTCTCGACGTTCGCCCAGTTCGGGCTCGTGGGGACGAACCAGCTGAACTTCGCCGCACGGGCGAAGGGAGCCAGCTTCGGGTTCGCCGCGTTGAACGCGAGGAGGGTCGTCGTGTTGGCGATGTTCCCTGCCTTGGCGATCTCGCGCTCGGCGGCCGAGCTCGTGAACGCCTTGATCCAGTCGGCGGCCAGGCCCGCGTTCTTGCTCGTGACAGGAACCGCGAGGTCCGATCCGCCCAGGAACGTCGGCATGAACTTGCCCTTGACGTGACTCGGCATCGGGTACGCGCCGACCACCGGGGCGAGAGCGGGATTCCCCAGCTTCTCGTCGAGCGCGTACGGCCATTCCCAACCGTTGCCGATGAACGAGCCCACCTTGCCCTTCGCGAAGACGAGCGCCTGCTGCGGGTTCGCTTCGTCGCCGGTCTTGTTGGCGCGCGAGAGCGCCAGCACGGTCGACTTCAGCACGGTCAGTGCGGTGATTGCCTGCTTCGAGTTGAGCGTGCCCTTCCACTTGCCATTCTTGAGAACGGCGATCTGGCCGCCGTAGTCGTAGACGAAGGACATCGACGCGTACCAGTTCTTCCCTGGGAAGTAGAGCGCCGAGTAACCGCGGTCCTTGCCGTACTTCTTGATCAGCTTTTTCCCATCTGCAACGAACTGGGCCAGGCTCTTCGGAGTGCCTTTGATCTTGGCAGCTGCGTACTGGTCCTTCCGATAGATCACGGCTCGCGCACCTGCGTAGTAGGGAACGCCGTAGAGCTTCCCGTTGTACCGGCACGAGTCCGTGAGGCCCTTGAGCCAGGTCTTGTTGTTGGGGAACGCGGACCGCGTCAACGACTTGAACGCGCCCGCAGCCATGTACTTCGACATCTCGCTGTTGCCCAACTCGATGACGTCCGGTGCGTTGTTGCCGGCCAAAGCGGCATCGAACTTGGCGAGATGTGCGCCCCACGTCTGGTACTGGACGTCGACGTCGACATCCGGATGCTTGGCCCTGAAGTTCCTGTTGGCCAGCGCCACTGCCTCCGGCCAACCGCTCTGTGCGTCGACCATGAGCCACACGACGACCTTGGTGGCATGGCTTCTCGACGTTCCGCCGCTGGCGGTCGAAGCCGCGACGGCGAACAGGGTGGCAAGGATTGCCACCGCGAAATACCGAACCTTCATGTCGCCTCCCGGAGCTTCGGAGCGCCCCTGTGGCACCCCGATTGGTTTAGACCACTACTCACGAATCGAGAGATTGGCATAGACCAATGATCGTGTCAAGAGCGAGGATTTCCCGCTGGTTGGGAGCGAGTGGTCTTGACCATGCTCCCATTCCTGTGCTTCCATAGGAGCGAGTGAGCAAACAAGTCTTGACCAGGCAGCGCGTACTGGAGCTGATCGAACAGCTCCAGGTCGGCGAGGCGATCCCGTCCGAGCGCCGGCTGAGCAGCGACCTGGGAGTCTCGCGCCTGACGCTGCGCGCGGCGCTCGACGACCTCGTGCGAGACGGCTACCTGATGCGGCGGCACGGCAGCGGGACGTTCGTCAGCGAGCCCAAGATCGCCCAGCAGCTCACGCTGACCTCCTTCAGCGAGGACATGCGCCGGCGCGGCATGGTTGCCGGGAGCCGGACGATCGAGCTGAGGGGGATCCATGCGGGAGCGGCCGTCGGGCGGGCGCTCAAGGTCTCCCCCGACGCGCGCGTCGTGCTCATCCGCCGTCTCCGCCTCGCAGACGGCGAGCCGATGGCGCTCGAGACCCTCCACGTCCCCGCGGCTCTCGTCCCTGAACTGACGCGCGAGCTCCTCGAAGATGCGTCGTTCTACGAGTTGCTGGAGCAGCGGTACGGCGTCGTGATCGAGAGTGGAATGCAGTCGATCGAGCCGACAGTCACGAACGAGGAGGAATCGGAGCTGCTCGGCGTGCCGCTGCACTCGCCCGCCTTCCTCTTCGAACGCACGAGCCGGACAGCCGACGGCGAGACAGTCGAGTTCGTGCGCTCGCTCTACCGGGGCGACCGCTACCGCCTCGTCGCCGAGCTGTCGCAACGCCGCGACCGTCCGGTCGCGCAGCAGGCGACGCTCTCGGCAGCGGCGGAACGCGACGGCGCATGAGCGTCGCTCCCCTGCGGCTCGCTCCCGTGAGGGAAACCATGTTTCCCTCACGAGCTCCCTTCTTTAGGTCACGCCTCAGCCCATGAGCCGCGCCGGCTGTTCGTACTTCGGCGTCCGCATCCTCCGTCACGTCCGTCGCGATCTCCAGGACATCGCGGCACGCGGATACACGGCGGTTCTGCACACCTTCTCCGAGAACGATCTCGCCTACTACCGCGGGACGATGGCGGACATCGTCGCGGCGTCGCACGACCTCGGGCTCGAGGTGCAGATGTGTCCCTGGGGCCTCGGCCGCACGTTCGGCGGCGAGGCCGAGAGCCGTTGGGTCACCTTCCATCCCGAGGCCTGCCAGGTGCTGGACGACGGGCGGCGAGTCGCGACCGGTTGCCTCAACAATCCCGCCTACCGAGCCTTCTGCAGGGAGTGGGCGGACGCAGCGGTCGAGGCCGGGACGGACTACGTCTTCTGGGACGAGCCTCATTGGACGGTGCCCGAGCATGTCGGCGCCGAGCGCGAGCGGTGGGCGTGCGTCTGCGAGGTCTGCCGCGAAGTGTCCGGCCTGGACCTGTCCGGGGGTCTGACCCCGGAGGTGCAAGCGTTCCGTGAAGAGTCTGTGACGGACTTCTTGCGCGAGATGGTCGCGCACGTCGCCGGGCGTGGGGGTCGCAACACGATCTGCCTATTGCCGCTGACAGAGGGCCCGCACGGTGTTAGCGACTGGGACGCGGTCGCCGCACTGCCCGGCCTGTCGGTGCTCGCCACCGATCCCTACTGGAAGAACTTCGACGAGCCCGCCGGTCCTTTCGTCGGACGGTTCGCACAACTGCTCGCGGAGACGGCGGCGCGGCACGGTGTCGAAGCACAGCTGTGGCTGCCGAGCTTCGGACTGACGCGGGAGGACATCCCTGACCTCGAGGCCGCAATCGCTTCCTCCCGCGCCGCGGGCATCGACGACCTCTGGACCTGGGGCTACGAGGCCTGCGGACACATGACGCACCTCGCGACGCCCGATGCGCCCCTGGTCTGGGAGGCGGTCACCGCTGCCCTGACAGGCGCTGAGCGAGACGCGATCGACCGGCTTCCGACCGAGGGCGAGCGCCCCGACCTGCGCGATCTCGACCTACGGCCGACTGCGGAGCTCGTGCGCCTGATCAACACGGAGGACACGACGGTCGCGGACGCGGTGGGCGCAGCTGCCGACTCGATCGCTCGTGCCGTCGATGCCATCGTCGCCCGGCTCGAAGCGGGCGGCCGACTTGTGTACGTCGGTGCGGGGTCGTCCGGGCGTATCGCGGCGGCGGACGCTGCCGAGTGCGGGCCCACTTTCTCGGCGCCGCCCGGCCAGGTCATGGCTGTTACGACCGAGGCCGAAACAGCGGAGGACGACGCCGACGCGGGGGCCGACGACATCGCTGCCGCGGCGGTCGGCCCGCGGGACGCCGTGATCGCGGTCAGCGCGAGCGGACGCACGCCGTACACGCTCGGCGCAATCGACCTGGCCTCCCGTGCCGGCGCGCTGACGATCGGGGTCGCGTGCGTGGCCGAGTCCGAGCTCGGTCGCAGGGCGGCGCACGTGATCGAGGTAGAGGTCGGCCCCGAGGTGATCGCAGGCTCGACGCGGATGAAGGCCGGCACGGCGCAGAAACTCGTGCTGAACACGATCTCGACGATCGCGATGGTCCGGCTGGGCAAGACGTTCGGGAACCTGATGGTCGACGTCCAGGCGTCGAACGAGAAGCTGCGCGCGCGGGCTCGGCGCGCGGTGGCGATCGCAACCGCGGCGCCCGAGAACGAGGTCTCGGCCGCAATCTCGGCGGCGGACGGGGACGCGAAGGTGGCGATCGTCTCGTTGCTCGCGGGAGTGGATGCTCAGACGGCCAGGTCGCGGCTCGCAGCCGCCGGCGGCGTGATCAGGCAAGCGGTCGGAGAGTCCGCCGATGTCGTGGGTTGAGGCCGAGCTGCGGGAGCAACCCGCGGCGCTCGAGCGCTTCCTGGCCGCCGAGTCGGCACACGCGAAGGAGATCGCGCGCGGGCTCGTGCGCGAGGACGTTCGCTACCTGCTGATCGTCTCGCGCGGCAGCTCGAGCAACGTCGCGCGGTACATGCAGTACCTCTTCGGCGCCGTCAATCGTCTCCCCGTTGCATTCGCCACGCCCTCGCTATACAGCGTCTACGACGCGCCGCCTGAGCTCGGACCGGCAGCAGCGATCGGGATCTCCCAGTCGGGAGCCTCGCCCGACGTCGTCGCGGTGCTCGCCGAAGCGCGCCGCCAGAACCGCCCGACACTGGCGATCACGAACGACCCGAAGTCGCCGCTCGCGCAGACCGCGGACTGGACCCTGCCCCTGCACGCCGGTGAGGAACGCGCGGTCGCAGCGACGAAGACGTATCTGAACTCGATCGCCGCCGTCGCCCTGCTCTCCACGGCCGCCGTGGGAGGTGCGCAAAGACTGCGTGAATTGCAAGCAATCCCGGGCACCGTCGCGGATCAGATCGAACGATCGCTGGCCGCAGCAGACGCGCTCGACCGCTACCGCGACGTCGAGAGCGGCAGCGTGATCGCACGCGGCGTCAACTACGGCACAGCGTTCGAGATCGCGCTGAAGATCCGTGAGCTTTCGGGCGCGCCCTTCGAGGCCTTCTCGTCCGCCGACCTCCTCCACGGCCCCATCGCAGCGCTCAAGTCAGGCCGCCCGGCGATCGTCATCGCGCCGTCCGGCAAAACGCTGACGAGCCTGCGCGCGGCAGTGGACAAGGTGCGCGAGCGAGGGTCCGAGGTGATCGCAATCAGCGACGACAGGGACTTCCTGGCCGCTGCAGACACTGCGTTCCCGCTGGTCCGGAAAGTCCCGGAGTGGCTGACCCCGCTCCTGACCGTCATCCCGGGCCAGGTTGCAGCTGTTCGCCTCGCCCGTCTCCGGGGCGCCGACGTCGACAGTCCCGTCGGCCTGACGAAGATCACCCTGACGCGTTAGGCCCGCTGTCGGACATGTCCCGGGTCTGACCCGGGACGTGCGCATCACGGACACGGCTCCGGAGCCGCACCGGGCTTGAGCTGACGGCGGGACGCGTCGGTCAGAGCCACGGCCGGGGTCTGACCCCGGACGTGGCTGCGGCGGACGGTGCCCAAAGTTGCAGCGGCACAGGAGGAACCCGGGCGGCGCGAAGACGCGGAGACTTACCCCCGGCGTGCGCCGAGTGAGAACACCTCGGCATCGGGATCCGCGACCGGCCGGGGCGCCTGCTCCAGGCACGAAGCACGGAACCGCTCCGCGGCGGCGGCCCAGCCGCTCCGCCTCGCCTCCGCAGAGAATGCGGGACGGAACACGACGCGGTGCATCAGCACCGGCAGGAACAGCCGGTCGACGTCGTCGGGAACGACATAGCTCCGCTCGTTCAGCAGCGCCCAGCCTCGAGCCGCGCGCTCGAGCGCGAGACTGCCGCGCACCGATGCGCCAATCGCGACCGACTCGTGGTCGCGAGTCGAGCGCACGAGGTCGACGATCCAGCGTTTGATCAGGTCGTCCACGTAAACAGCCTGCACCGCCTCTTTCAGCTCTTGCACGTCCTCCACGCTGATCACCGGCTCGAGGAGTCGCAGCGGATGGCCGTGCCTCTGCTCTTCGAGGATCCGTCGCTCGTCGTCGGCGTCCGGATAGCCCAGGGCAGTACGGAGGAAGAAGCGGTCGAGCTGCGCCTCCGGCAACGGGAACGTCCCTTCGTACTCGATCGGGTTCTCCGTGGCCAGCAGGAGGAAGGGATCAGGGAGCACGCGCGTGTCGCCGTCGACGGTGACCTGCTGCTCCGCCATTGCCTCGAGCAGCGCCGACTGGGTCTTGGGCATCGCCCGGTTGATCTCGTCGACGAGCACGACGTTGGCGAAGATGGGCCCCGGCCTGAACTCGAAGTCGCGGTCTTTCTGGTTGAAGACGGAGAGCCCGGTGACGTCCGTGGGCTGCAGATCCGGCGTGCACTGGATGCGCGAGGGCGTCGCGCCTTCGATCGACTGGGCGATCGCGCGCGCAAGTACGGTCTTGGCGGTGCCCGGCACGTCTTCGAACAGGACGTGACCGCCGGCGACCAAGGCCGCGACGACCAGCTTGACCTCCTCCCGCTTGCCGTAGACGACCGACTCGATGTTGTCGAGGAACCGTTCCGCGAGCACGGCCGCCCGCTGGAAACGATCAGAACCCTCTACGCGAGCCGCCTCGGTCGGTTCCATAGCCCTCCATGATTGTAGGCCCGCTCGCTAATAGCGGGCCGTTGATTAGACGGGGCTCGGAAGCGCTTTGTTAGGAACCCGTGAACGCTGAGAGCTCGTCTTTCGACGAGCTCTCAGCCGAGCCGGTCTCGTAGAGGGGCCTACGAGGACTTCATCGGGTCGAGGTACACGTCGTCGATCTTCACAGCTCCGTTACTCGAGGTGAACCGGAACTGCACCGACGTCGTCAGGAGCGGCAGGATTCCGCCGAGCATCCCGACCTGAGGCGACGGCTTCCAGTTTCCGCCCGCCGAGTACGTTCGGCCGTCGAAGATCCCGAGGACGCTCGAAAGCAGGCCTCGATAGATGATCTGGACCTTCACCTTCGCGCCGGAGTCACCGCTCGCGACGAAGCGCATCTTGCCGGACAGGAGCGAGATGCACATCGGTGGGCTCGTCGCCGTCGCACCGGCGGGGAGCGATAGCGCATACCGATCGTACTTGCTGTGAATGTAGAACGTTTCATTGCCCGTCACGACGCGTGCGCCACTCAGGCTCCAGCCCGAAGCGCCGCCTTCAAAGCCACCGTCGGGCGAGAACGCGTAATTCGCGTAATCCGACCAGGGCACGAACGGCTGCGCGGTCGCGGTGGGGCACGCAAGACCGAGCCCCGCAGACGCAGGTGCCGCCCCGAACGCCAGTGCGATTGCCCCAGTTGCGAGACCAATCACGACGAGCGCCCGCACCTTCCGGACGAAAGACTTCGCTGCCACAGAATCAACTCCCTTTAAAGCGCCGCAGTTACCTGTGGCTCACTTTCGCCACTTTGGTGGAGGGAGCCTCCCCCTTCGGGGGGATCCGGGCTCACGTCAAGATTTCCCGGCACGAGCCGATATCGCGAACATGTCGACTTCCGTCGCTGCTGGCTCCCTGCCTGAAAGCGGCTTCGTCGCGAGCGGCGCGGATCTCGACGCTAATTCGCTGATCGAACAGTCGCGCCAGATGGCCGCCAGGCCTCTTGGCGACCGGGACCGCCTCGCCTCCCTCCTCCTCGGAGCCGGCTTCTTCGCGACCGCGCTCGGGCTCGCCGTGGCCGTCGACTCGCGACGAGAAGCCGGGATCTGGGTGTTTCTCATCTTCGTCGTGTCCTATGCGATCTCGTCGCGGATCGAGTTCGAGATCGGCACCGGCTCCGCTCCACCGACGCAGCTAGTGCTCTTACCGATGCTCGTCCTGCTTCCCGTCACGTATGTGCCCCTCTGCGTGCTGGGCGGCTTGCTCCTCGGCGGCCTGCCGGACTACGCGCGCGGCCGGATCCCGATCGATCGAAGCGTGCTTCGGTTCGTGAACTCCTGGCACGCCGTCGGCCCCGCGCTCATCCTCATCGCGGCGGGCGAGCCTGAGCCCACGCCGCGGCACCTGCCGATCTACGGCCTCGCCCTGTCTGTGCAGTTCCTGTTCGATTTCGCGAGCACGGCGCTGCGCGACCGCCTCGGACGGGGTATCTCACCACTCAGCCTGGTGCGCTTCATGGTCTGGATCTGGGCGGTCGACTCGGCACTTACGCCGATCGCGATCCTCGCGGCGCTCGGATCTCGGGCGCAGCCTTCGCTCATCGTTCTCTCGCTGCCCCTGATCGGGCTGCTCGCCTATTTCGCGCGCGAACGGAAGGCGCGCATCGACCATGCGCTCGAGCTGAGCGGCGCATATCGCGGTACCGCTTTCCTGCTCGGGGAGGTCGTCGAGGCGGATGACGCGTACACGGGCAGTCACAGCCGCGACGTCGTCTCGCTCGTCGTCGACGTCAGCGACCGGCTAGGGCTGGGCGCAAGGGACCGGCGCGATGCCGAGTTCGCAGCCCTGTTGCACGACGTGGGCAAGATCAAGATCCCGGGCGAGATCATCAACAAGCCCGGGAAGCTCACCGACGAGGAGCGAGCTGTGATCGGGACGCACACCGTCGAAGGCGAGAGGCTGCTCTCCCAGGTGGGTGGGATCCTCGGGAACGTCGGCCGCATCGTGCGCTCGTGCCACGAGGATTGGGACGGCACCGGGTATCCCGACGGCCTCGTCGCGCAAGAGATCCCGCTCGTCGCACGGATTGTGCGCTGCTGCGACGCGTTCAGCGCGATGACGACCGACCGGCCGTACCGCAAAGCGCGGCCCGTCGAGGAAGCCGTCGCCGAGCTGCGGCGCTGCTCCGGCACCGATTTCGATCCTGCGGTCGTGGACGCCCTCGCCGCAGTGCTCGAACAGCCGGCCTGAGTTTCGGAACCCCGCGGACGCGCACAACGCGTCCCATGGCATCCGTCCAGGCCAAGGAGGCCGCTGCGAGCCCATGGGTCGAGCGGCTCGCACGCTTCGGGCTCGTCGCGCAAGGCATCTCGTTCGGGCTCGTCGGCGTGCTCGCGATCGAGCTCGCGCTCGGCAAGGGCGGGAAGGCGACCGATCGCGAGGGCGCGCTGCGAACGATTGCGCAAGGCGGATTCGGCCGCTTGGTCGTGATCGTGCTGGCGATCGGCTTCGGGTCGTATGCGCTCTGGCGAGTCGCGCAGGCCTTTCTGGGCCACGACGTCGAGGAGCCTGACGCCAAGCAGAAGTGGTCGAAACGGATCACGTCGCTGGGCAAGGCCGCGATCTACGGGACGCTATGCGCGGCAGCCGTCTCCATCCTCGTCGGCGAGAAGGGCGGCGACAACAAGGAACAGGAAGCGACCAAAGGCATCCTCGGGTGGCCGGGGGGACGGTGGATCGTGGGTGCGATTGCGCTCGGCATCGGCATCGCCGCGCTGTGGAACCTCTACCGCGCCGTCTCCGGCCAGTACAAGGACTCGCTCAAGACGGGTCAGATGAGCTCCACCGAGCTGCGCTGGACGACGCGGATCGCGTTCGTGGGCCTGACGGCGCGTGCCGTGGTGTTCGGGCTCGTCTCCTGGTTCTTCTTCAAGGCCGCCGCCGACTACGACGCAGAGAAAGCGCGGGGGCTCGACGGCGCCCTCCGCAAGCTCGCGCACGAGCCTTACGGTGCGTGGCTTTTATGCATAGTCGCCGCCGGCCTGCTGTCTTACGGCTTCTTCTGCCTCATTCAGGCCAGGTACCGCGAAGTGTGAGCAGCGCCTACTTGGTCTCGGCGAGGTGCTGCTCGAGCCACTCGACGGCCAGGCGATAGGCCTTCAGCTCGTTGGGGCGCTTGGTGAAGCCATGGCCCTCGTCGTCGAAGACGACGTACTCGACCGTGCGGCCGAGTGAGCGGAGCTTCTCCACCATCTGGTCGGACTCGCCTTTGACGACCCGCGGGTCGGTTGCGCCCTGGATCACGAGCAGCGGCGACTTGACGTTCTCGACGTACGTGATCGGCGACCGCTCCATGAGGAAGTCTGCCTCCGTCTCGGGGTCACCGACGAACCGAGCGATGAACCGCTTCCACGTGGGCGGCACGGCTTTTGCGAACGTAACGAGATTCGACGGGCCGAAGATGTCCACGGCAGCGGCCCAGTAGTCCTGTAGACGCGTCACGCAGGTTAGGACCGCAAAGCCCCCGTACGAGCCGCCGAACACACCGATGCGGTCGGGATCGACCCAGTCCTGCTCGCGCAGCCATTTGACCGCGTGCTCCCAGTCCTGCATGTCTCCACCGCCCCAGTCCCGCTGGACGAGCCGCTGGTACGACTTTCCGTAGCCGGTCGAGCCTCGGATGTTCGTCGCGAGCACGCCGATACCGCGCGAGAGCAGGTACTGGTACACAGGCTGGTAGACGGGTTTCTCCTGCGCCTCGGGGCCGCCATGGATCGAGAGGACAAACGGCGCCCTTCCGTCCACGTCCGGCCGGTAGAGCCAGGCCGGGATGTCGCGTCCGTCGAAGCTCGGAAAGGTTACGAGCTCGAGGTCGGCCAGATCGTTCTCGCGCAAACCGCCGATGCGGCTGTCCGTCACCGGGCGCGCGCGGCCGCTCTTGGTCTCGACCACCCACACATCGGGCGGACGGCGCGGGCACGAGACGATCAGGGCGACATGTGACCCGTCCGGCGACAGGGCGGTCGGCGGCTCGGCACCGGTCAAGTGGGGACGCGCACCGTCCGGGAGCTCGGGCTCCGGGAGGTCGCGTCCCGTTTCGAGATCGCGCAGGCGAAGGCGGTCGTAGCCGTCCTCGTTGACGAGCCTAGCCAGGACCCGGCCGTCTGCCGACGCCCTCAGGTCCTCGACGTCGTGCGTTGGCTCCTCCACAAATTCGTAACGATCGGTCGACAGGTCGTAGAACGCGAGGCCACGAAACTCGCTGCCTTTGTCGGTGGCGAGGTAGAAGCCCGAGCCGTCCGGTGCCCACGCGCCGGGTAAGAAGACCGCCTCGTCGTCGTGGGGCGTCAGCTCGCGCGACTCGGCTGCGTCTACATCGATCAGGTGGATCGACGCGTCGCTGTTGTTACGGAAGTCGATCGCCAGCAGCTTCGAGCCGTCCGGCGACCACGCGTATGGCAACGAGAACATTCCTTCGCCGAAGACGGGACGCGTCTCCCCCGTCTCGGCATCCCGAATCCAGGTCTCCATGTCCGTCGGCTTACGCGCGTTGGCGGTGTAGGCGAACCTCGTTCCGTCCGGAGACCAGGCATCCGCGCTGATGAAATGCTGCACCTGGGGCTCGTCGGTCAACTGCTCGGGCCAGCCGCCGTCGGCGTCGAGCATGTAGAGCTGGTGGAACTCGTCGCCATCGTGATCCGCGAACACGAGCAGCCTCCCGTCCTTCCGCGAGACCGCGACGCCGCGGACGGTGTTGTCCGTGAAGGCCGTCAACTGGTCGGGCCAGCCGCCCTCGACGGAAACACGCCAAAGGTTGAACTGGCCGGAGATGTTGCTCGCAAAGAGGACGCTTCCGCCGTCGGCAGTGAACGCGAGCGCCGCGGAGAAACGCCGGACGGCGAAGTACTGCTCGAAGAGAGGCAGCTTGTGCGTCTTCGTGATGGCCACGGCGCTGACACTACAGTTCCCGATCGTGGAGAGGACTCATCCCTGGGCGTGGTACGCAGATCCGACATCCCTCCGGCGAGAAAGCGAGCGAATCTTCGGCCGAGCCTGGCAGTACGTCGGCCACACGGGCCAGGTGACAGAGGGGCGCTTGCTCTCGGAGAGCGAGCAGCTGGTCGCGCATTTCCAGGCCCTAACACGCCAGGCGCTCGAGCGGTCGAGGCTCGGTTGAGGGCCCCACCGCGGACGGAGTCGCGTCGCGAGCGCGTCATCGCCGGGGTAAGACGATCGCGCTGAGAAGTTTGCCGGGCTTGAGGACATCTCGGAGGGGGTAATACGATCTGGTGGCTCATTTCCAGGCCCTGACGCGCCAGGCGCTCGAGCAGTCGAGGCTCGCTTGACGGCCCCAGCGCGGACGGAGTAGCGTCGCGAGCGCGTCATGGCCGGTGTGAGCTTTGACGGGGTGAGCAAGGTCTACGCCGACGGCACTCGGGCCGTGTCGGAACTCGACCTCGAGATCAACGACGGCGAGTTCGTGGTCCTCGTCGGGCCGTCAGGCTGCGGCAAGACGACCGCGCTGAGAATGGTCGCCGGGCTTGAGGACATCTCAGAGGGGGTAGTGCGAATCGGGGAGCGAGTGGTCAACCACGTGCCATCGCGCGACCGCGACATCGCCATGGTCTTTCAGAGCTACGCCCTCTATCCGCACCTCTCCGTCTACGACAACATTGCGTTCGGCCTGCGCGTAAAGAAGGTGCCCAAGGAAGAGATCGACAAGCGTGTCACAGAGGCCGCGCACGTGCTCGGTCTGGAGCAATTCCTCAAGCGCAAGCCTCGGGCACTTTCCGGTGGGCAGCGTCAGCGCGTGGCGATGGGTCGCGCCATCGTCCGCGAGCCGCAGGCCTTCTTGATGGACGAGCCGCTCTCAAACCTCGACGCAAAACTGCGCGTCCAGATGCGCGCGGAGATCAGCCGACTCCAACACGACCTCGGTGTGACCACCGTCTACGTGACGCACGACCAGGTCGAGGCGATGACGATGGGCGATCGCGTCGCTGTCATGCGGAAGGGGGAGCTCCAGCAGGTGGCGGATCCCCAGGAGCTCTACGACCGTCCGGTCAACCTCTTCGTCGGGGGGTTCATCGGCAGCCCCGCGATGAACATGGTCGAGGCGACGCTGGAGCGTGCGGACGGCGCTCTCGTCGCGACCGCAGGCGACCAGAGGGTGGTGCTCGATGACGACACGCTCGCGGCGAAGCCGGCATTGGCGCACTACGAGGGACGCGAGATCGTGCTCGGTATTCGCCCGGAGGACCTCGAGGACGCGGCCCTTGCGAGCGAGGTTCCGCCAGAACGGCGGCTACGAGGTCTAGTGCGACTCCGCGAGGCGCTCGGCTCGGAGATCATGGTGCACTTCACGATCGCGGCGCGGCCAGCGATGACGGAGGATGTCCGCGAGCTCGCCGCCGATGTCGGCGAGGTACTGCCGGAGAACGTCGAGCCAGAGACGACGATGGTGGCACGGTTCGGCGCTCGCTCACGCGTTCGTGAAGGGGAGACGGCAGAGATTGCCGTCGACACTCGAGCGCTTCACTTTTTCGATCCCGAAACGAGCCTCGGCATCTACGACGGGGCAACCACGAAAGGAGCTGCTTCATGAGGCATTACCGCTGGTATCTGCTCGGGCTTGCTGCCCTAGTCATCGCGGGGCTCGTTGCCGCGGCGACTGCGGGCGGCGCCCGCCAAGCACGCGGCATCTCCGGAAACATCTCGGTCATCGGGAAGTGGACCGGCGGAGAGCAGAAGTCCTTCGAGGCCGTGATCGACGCGTTCACCAACAAGAACCCGGACGTCGACGTGAAATACACCCCGGGCGGCGACAACACACCGCAGCTCGTGTCGACCGCGGTCGCCGGCGGCAACCCGCCTGACGTCGCCATCCTGCCGCAGCCCGGGCTGATGCGGGATCTCGCACGGCGGGGAGCCGCAAAGCCGATCACGTTCGCGAAGGCCACGCTCGCGAAGAACGAGGCGCCGGTGTGGCTCTCCCTCGGCTCGGTGAAGGGCAAGCTCTACGGCCTCTTCTTCAAGGCCGCCAACAAGTCGACCGTCTGGTACAACGTCAAGCTCTTCAAGGACGCCGGCGCGAAGCCGGCGACGACGCTTCCTGCATTCCTCAAGCTCGCCAAGACGCTGAAGGCGTCGGGTGCCAAGGCCTACGCCATCGCAGCAGCTGACGGCTGGACCCTCACCGACCTGTTCGAGAACATCTACCTCAGGCAGGCGGGTCCGGCGAAGTACGACCTGCTAACCACACACAAGATCAAGTGGACGGATGCATCGGTGAAAGCAGCGCTCCGCACAATGGCAAAGATCGTCGGCGACACCGGCAACATCCCCGGCGGCAGGTCCGGCGCTCTGCAGACCGACTTCCCGACCTCCGTGACGCAGGTGCTGTCCGACAAGCCGAAGGCGGCGATGGCAATCGAGGGTGACTTCGTCCCGAACGACGCGAAGGCGGACGTGAAGCCGATCAAGGACTACAACGTCTTTCCCTTCCCCTCAATCAAGCCCTCGACCCGCTCGGCGATTGTGGGCGGCGGCGATACCGTGATCATGCTCAAGAGCAACGCCGCATCACGCGCGTTCATCTCGTTCCTGGCGACGTCGCAGGCGGCGACGCTCTGGGCCAATCGCGGCGGCTTCTCGTCACCGAACAGAGGCATCAAGCCCTCGGCCTATAAGGATGCGCTCAATCGAAAGACGGCGCTTGCGCTCGCGAACGCAAAGATCTTCCGCTTCGACATGTCTGACCTGCAGCCGGCCGCGTTCGGTGCGACGACGGGACAGGGCGAATGGAAGCTCTTCCAGGACTTCGTCTCGAACCCGAACAACGTCAACGGCATCGCCGCCAAGCTGGAGGCGGCGGCCAAGAAGGCCTACGGGAAGTAGTTGAGCGGCGGGAGCGTTACCGCGGAGCCGCCCGTCCGGGCGGCTCCGCCGAGCGCCCGCGGCGGGCGACTGCGCAAGCACGCGGTCACCCTTGTGTTCCTGGCACCGGCGGTCTTCTTCTTGGCCGTCTGGATCCTGTACCCGTTGGTTGACACGGTCCGGCGCAGCTTTTTGTATCGCGACACGAATCGCTGGGTCGGCCTCCACAACTACAGAGAGATCTTCACGCTCGAACCGATCGTCACGGCGATCAAGAACAACGCGATCTGGATCGGCGTCGTTCCGGCCCTCGTCACAGCGATCGGCCTCGTCTTCGCCGTTCTGACCGAGAGGATTCGCTGGTCGGTTGCCTTCAAGACGGTTGTCTTCATGCCGATGGCGATCTCGCTCTTCGCCGCCGGGGTGATCTGGCGCGTAATGGACCAGGAGGACCCGCACGTCGGTGCGCTGAACGCGGGCATCGGCGCCATCCACGACGCTTTCAGACCGTCGGGTGCGCTTCCCGATGCCGAGTCCTCGACGTCTCGCCTCACCGGCTCCCCGAAGCGTGGCTTCGTGCTTCAGACTCCCCTCCGGCCCGGAGATGTCGCGCGGCTCGGCCTGACCGGAATCTCTCCTGACAGCGTCCCGAGTGGGGCGGTGCAGGCAGCCGATCCCGAGCCAAGCGGAGACGGCATCACCGGGGTGGTCTGGCGGGACTTCAAGCCGGGCGGCGGCAAAACAGGTCAGGTCGAGCAGGGTGAGCTGGGCCTGCCGGGCGTCACGGTCGAGCTCCGTGACGCAGCTGGGAAGAAGCTCGAGTCCACCAAGACGACAGACAACGGGACGTTCGCTTTCGATGACGTCGAGGCGGGCGGCCACCGGGTCGCCATCGGCCCGAAGACCTTTGCGAAGCCGTTCGGCGGTGTCACGTGGCTCGGGCCGAAGCTGATCACGCCGGCACTGATCATCGCCTACACGTGGGTGTGGGCCGGCTTCGCCATGGTCGTGATCGCCGCGGGACTCGCCGCGATCCCACGCGACGTTCTCGAGGCTGCACGCACGGACGGCGGCACCGAGTGGCAGGTCTTCCGCCGGGTGACGGTCCCGCTGCTCGGCCCGGTGCTGAGCGTCGTCTTCATCACGATGCTCATCAACGTGCTCAAGGTGTTCGACATCGTCTTATCCGTCGCGCCGGGCTCCTCTCAGGACGACGCAAATGTCATCGCGCTTGCGATGTGGCGCACGTCGTTCGGCGGCGTCAACGACTACGGGCTCGGCGCCGCAATCGCAGTCTTCCTCTTCCTGCTCGTGATCCCCGTGCTGGCCATCAACGTCAGGCGCTTCCGGAGGGAGGTATGACGACCGCCGCCGCCGAGGTGCAACGCGCTTCGGTTGTCGAGGAGAGCATTGCCGCAAAGATCGGGCGCCTCGTCGCTAAGGCCCCGGTTCACCTCTTCCTGATCGCTATCGGGCTGCTGTGGCTCGTGCCGACCCTAGGCCTCTTCTTCACGTCGCTCTTGCCTGCCGCGGACTTCGGCCAGCTAGGTTGGTGGAAAGTCATCTCGAAGCCGAGCATTTCCACATGGGAGAACTACCAGGAGATCTTCAGGAACAGCTCCATCACAGACTCCCTCGTGACGACGCTCGAGATCGCGATCGGCGGCACGGTACTGCCGATCCTCGTCGCGGCCCTGGCCGGCTACGCGTTCGCTTGGCTCGACTTTCCCGGCCGTGACTGGATCTTCGTACTCGTCATCGGCCTGCTGGTCGTTCCCTTGCAGATGGCGCTGATTCCCATCTTCTCGCTGTATAACCACGTCGGGATCTACGACACAGTTTTCAGCCTGATCCTCTTCCACACCGCTTTCGGATTGCCGTTCGCAATCTTCCTCTTACGCAACTTCTTCATCGGGATCCCGAAGGACATTCTCGAGTCGGCACGGATCGACGGTGCCTCCGAGTTCCGCATCTTCGTCCGGCTGATTCTCCCGCTCGGGCTGCCTGCCATTGCCTCGCTTGCGATCTTCCAGTTCCTCTGGACGTGGAACGATCTGATCGTCGCGCTGACATTCGGCCGCACTACGCAGCCGATCACCGTGGCGATCTTTTCCCAGCTCACCGAGTTCGGATCGAACATCGACATCATCGCCCCCGCAGCGTTCATCTCGCTGGCGATCCCGCTCGTCGTCTTCTTCGCATTCCAGCGCTACTTCGTCCAGGGACTGCTTGCAGGCTCTGTGAAATGACCCGCGTGGGGATCGTCGGCGGCGGATTGGCGGGATTCGTGGCCTACCTCACGCTCCGTCGCGGCGGTGTCGAGCCAGACGAGATCATGGTGCTCGCGCCGGAGTCCGACCCCGCGGCGGCCTGGCGCCGGCGAGCCGCTGCGATTCGTCAGACGCACATGCGCTCGGAGAGTAACGGCCACTGCCTGCCGACATCGTTCCCAGGGCTTGCTGTCCGCGACGCGCGACACCGCCGCTCACTGGTGCCGCTCGTCCGCAGCGTCTGCGATCGCTACCATCCGACCGTCGACGAGTTTCTCGACCACGTCGAGGAACTCCGAGTGCGCAGCGACTGGAGTGCCCGCGTACGCCGGACCCGCGTCGAGCAAGTGCGTGTGGTCGATGACGGTTTTGAACTCGACGGACACGGTGTCTTCCGACACGTCTTACTCGCCACGGGCCACCCGGGAAACGCGGTCCCGGAGAAGCTGCGCGACGATCCGCGTGCGGTCCATGCATACGAGCCGCACGACTACGCGGCAAGCGTGTGCGTTGTTGGTGCCGGGCTGGCGGCGGCCACCGAGTGGGTGAACGCCATCACGGCGGGCTCGACGGTGATCTCCGTGCGGCGACGCGAACCGGTCCGGCGACCGCTCAACGTGCCGCGCCCATACCTCAGCCGGCGCGGGTTGGCCACTTTCCAGCGGTTGCCGGCCGAGCGCCGTGTCGCACTGTTGCGCGAGCTCCTTGCCCCCTCGTACCCGCCGGGACGGGAGTGGGACGAGCCACTCGCCCGCGCAGCTGCGGAAAGCCGTTTCCGCGTCGAAGCCGCTGTGAACGGCGCCGACCAGCTGATTTGCGCGACCGGCTTCCTGCGCGGATACCGCCACGACACCCTCTTACGTCGGCTAGTGGACGAGCAGGAACTCGCGACAGCCGACCGCTGGATCGTGCTCAACCCTAACTCGACCGTTCCTGCCCTCACGAACGAATCCCGAACGCTCGCCCTCTCGGGTGTAGCCGGACAGTGGGCCTTTCCGGCTGCGGACACGCTGATGGGCGCCCGGTATTCAGCCCACGCGTTCCTAAGGCGATGTCGTACACGCTGAAGGGCCGGCTCCAGTCGCGACTCGCGGCACTCGCAGCGCCGCTGGGCGCCGCGTACATGATCTCGCTCACGACCAGAGAGTGGTGGCCCGTAGGACTGGCGGCGGCCATGGTCGCCGTCGTCGTCGCGCTCGACCTCGCTTACCACCCCTTGCTCCCGTACCAGCCGGGCTGGCTGGCGCTCCCGCTTGGGCTCCTCGAGCTCGGGCTCGTGATGGCGGTCGTGTTAGGGCTGCACGTGCGGGCACCGCTTGCGGTCGCGCTCGGCCTCTTCGCCGCCGCCTGGGTATGCGCGCAGCTCCTCGGCCAAGCTGTCTTGCCGTGGTGGCGGCTCTCGTACGCAGAGGATGGCGGCGAACTGGGTCGCACGGGTCTTGCCCTGGTCGCGGCGGTCGCGACGCTGTTCGTGGCCTCAGCCGCCGTCTGGTACGCGCAGCGCCCTCCAATCGTCCATCTCGCGTCCGGTGTCCACCGCGGCCCGCTCGTGATCGACCGTAGCCAGCGGCTCGTGGGCGATTCGGGCGCGGTGGTCGTCGGCGGAATCGTGGTCCGCCACTCCGACGTCACGATCAGCCACGTCACCGTGGTCGGTGGCGAGAACGGGATCGAGGTCGACGAAGTGGACCGGGTGGTGCTCGATCACGTCACCGTCCTTCGCCCGGCGCTCGACGGCATCCACGTCCGCCGCGCGGCAGTCAGGATCCATGCCTGCTTCGTCGACATGCGGGGAGCGCCCTTCGGTCAGGGGATCGACATCTCGTATGCGATGGACAAAGGAGAAAGCGTCGTGAAGGGCTGCCGCGTGGTCGGAGGTCAAGAGGGGATCGTGACGCACTCCGCCATGTCGATGCTCACCCACAATCGCGTTGAGAGCGCGTCGTTACGTGGGATCTCGATGACAGAGATGTCGATGGGCGGGATCGAGCGCAACACCGTTCGTGCGGCGAAGGGAGTGGGCATCCTCTGCGGCGACCACTCAATGTGTGAGATACAGCACAACAACGTTGCGGGCACGCGTGCTGACGCGGCCGGCGGCGACAGGACGCGCGCGGGCTTCGGGATCGAGGTCGAGTACTCCTCCGAAGCCGAGCTTAGCGGCAACGAACTCGGACGCAATCCAGCGGCGCTCGGGGTCTTCATCAACTCCGTCATCCACTGGAAGCGATAGCTCAAATCTCGTTCTCTGAGGATCCCTCCGCTTGAAGCGAGCCCTCGACGGCGTCTAGCATCGAGAGCATCCGGGACGGGCTGCCACCAGGGAAGGAACGACGGCTGAAGAGACCTCCTCGAGTCCTCGCGCCGGCTGCCGCTCTGGGCGCACTGGTAGTTCTCACCGTACTCACGAGCGCCGGATATGGCCGAACCAGCGGAGAGAACGCCGCCTCAGCGAAGCAAATCGAGATTCTCTCGCTGTGGGGAGGCAGCGAGAAGGAAGCATTCCTGAAGGTCGCCCGCGCGTTCACGAGCAAGACAGGTGTGAAGGTCCGTTACGAGCGGTCTGAGAACTTCGAGGCCGATATCCGACGACGACTGGCTGACCACGACCTACCGGACGTCGTCATCTTTACTCGACCGGGAATCTTGGCCGAGCTGGCAGAGGAAGGGCTCTTAAAGGATCTGCGCCGGCTGGGTCTGTCGCAGCGCTACCTCGTCGCGAGATACGGCCGGGACCTGGTCAGCCTCGTCACGCTGAGGAGCAAGATCTATGGCGTCCCCGCTAAGGGGAACTCCAAGAGCGTTGTCTGGTACCGGCCCGACCAGTTCAAGAAATATGGCCTGCAGCGTCCCAGAACCTGGGCCGAGCTTCTCGCGATTACGCGAAAGCTGAAGGCCAAGAGACAGACCCCTTGGACCGCAGCGGCCAAAGACTCGTGGACGCTCACGGACTTTTTCGAGAACGTCTATCTCCGCGCCGCAGGACCGGCGAAGTACACGCGTCTTTTCACGGGCAAGATCACGTTCACCGACCCGTCGGTGAAACGGGCGCTGCGGCAGATGCTGCAAGTCCTGAGCGGGACCTATCTCGCCGGGGGAGTGCAGGGCGCTCTGTCGACCGGCTACATCGACGCAATCGGACGAGTCTTCGGCCCGCACCCGACAGCACAGCTCTATCTCGAAGGCGGCTTCGTCGGCGGGATCGCGCTCCGGCAGGTCAACACGGCGCTCAAACCGGGCAAGGACATCGCCTTCTTCCCCGTTCCTGCGATCTCGAAGGGTTCTGACCGCTACGTCGTGTTCGGGGGCGATTACGCCTCGGCGTTCAAGGACAACGCCGGCGTGCGGCAGTTCTTGAAGTACATCTCGTCGCCGGGAGCCGGAGCGATCTGGGTATCGACCGGGGCGGTCGTGTCGCCGAACAGGCAAGTGATGACCGCCGGCTATCCGAACGAGCTCGTGGCCGCCGAAGCGAGGCAGATTGCGACGGCAGGAGTCGTTCGCTACGACGGTTCCGATCTTCTGCCAGGATCGCTCGGCGACGACTGGGGCAGCGTGTTGCAGAAGATCCTCGAGAAGCCGGGAAATACGAACAGACTCCTGGCCAGCTTCCAGAAGAAGGCCCACACGCGGTTCAAGAGCTGAGCTGGTCTTCCTAGTCCCGCATACGCACTGGGACCGGGAGTGGTACCGCCCGTTCCAGTCCTTCCGGATCTCGCTCGTGGACGTTGTCGATGACGTGCTGCAGCAGCTCGAGGCGGACGAACGATTGCGATTCACGCTCGACGGGCAGCTCGCGACGGTGGATGACTACCTCGAGATCCGTCCCGAAGGGGAGGAACGCATTCGTGCGCTCGTGCTCGCGGGGAGACTGGCGATCGGCCCGTGGCAGACGCTAATGGACGAGTTTCTCGTCGACGGTGAGACGACGATCCGGAACCTCGAGACTGGACTCGCGCGCGCGGAGGAGCTGGGCGGCACGATGCGCGTCGGGTATCTGCCCGACATGTTCGGTCACATCGCGCAGATGCCGCAGATCTTGCATTCCGCCGGAATTGAGACCGCCGTGGTCTGGCGAGGAGTGCCTTCCGTCGTCGACCGGCACCGGTTCCTGTGGGAAGGCGTGGACGGGTCCCCGGTCCTCGCCGAGTACCTACCGGACGGCTACGGCAACGCAGCGTACCTCTTCGACGAGCCCGCACCACCCGCCCTCGAGCCGTTCGAAGAGCGCTATCGGCCCTGGTTCGGCGAGGACGACATCCTCGGGATGGTCGGGACCGACCACATGCCCCTCCCGCGGGACCTGACCTCCCACGTACCGGAGGAAGCGCGGCTCGGAACCCTCGCCGAGTACCTGGACGGGGCGACCCCCCACGCCGGCGCTACTCGATGGCAGGGCGAGATGCGCTCCGCGGCACGCGCGAATCTGCTGCCGGGGGTCACCTCCGCCCGGATCGATCTGAAGGCGGCCTGCGGACGCACGGAGCGGTGGCTCGAGCGCTACGCCGAGCCGCTGCAGGCGCTGTACGGAGGCGATTGGCCGGAAGCGTTCCTTCAGATCGCCTGGTCGCGCATGTTCCAGAACTCCGCGCACGACTCCATCTGCGGCTGCTCGGCCGACTCAGTCTCGGCCCAGGTCCTCGTTCGCTACGCGGAGGCCGAGCAGATCGGCCGCGAGTTGACGGCGCGCGCACTCGAGCGCATCGCGGCGGAAGTCCCGCGCGACGCGATAGCGGTGGTAAACCCGTCGCCCCGCGGCCGGACCGAGGTTGTCGAGCTCGACCTGGGCGATGGACGCCCCACGATCAGAGCCGTCACCGTCCCAGCCCTGGGCTGGACCGCCGTCCGCCCAGGCGAGGTCCAAGGGTCGGACCCCGGGGCACGGCTGGAACAAACGGTGCTCGATCTCGACGTCTCGTCGTTGACGCGCATCCTCCGTGGCGGGGACGTTGGAGACAGCTACAACTACGCGCCGCCTCACGACGACGTGCTGGTCGAGAAACCCGTCGAAGAACGGCTCGAGACTCTCGACGACAACGCCCTGCGCCGGCTCTCCCTTCTGCACCGCTCGTACGAGTGGGACGGCAAGCTCGTCGACACGCAGACGTGGTTCGAGGTGCGCGCCGGTGAGCCGTTCGTCCGCATCCGCGTCGACTTCGACAACCCCTGCGACAACCAGCGCGTGCGCGTGCACGTACCTCTCCAGAGAGCCGCGGATCGCTCCTTCGCGGAGGGGCAGTTCGCGGTCGTCGAGCGCGGCCTCGAGGTCGAGGGCGGACACGGCGAAGTTCCCCTCCCTACTTACCCGGCCTATAGCTTCGTCGCCGCGGGCGGGATCGCCCTCCTGCTCGAGCACGTCACCGAGTACGAACTTGTCGGGGAGGAGCTGGCGATCACGGTCCTCCGCTCGACCGGTTTGATCAGCCGCGGCGACAATCCTTGGCGCGAGGAGAACGCCGGCCCCGAGCTCCCGATTCCCGCCGCCCAGATGCACGGCCCGTGGAGCTTCTCGTTCGCGTACTACCCGAGCGACGAGGCAGTCCACGAGCAGGCCGAGCGGTATCGCCATCCGTTCATGACCATCGGGGGAACCGCCGACGCCGGCGAGCTGCGCTCGCACGCCGGGCCCGCACTCGACGGCGATGACAGCGTCGTCCTCACCTCCCTGCGACTGCGGGGCGGCGCAGTGGAAGCGCGTTTCGTCAACGAGGGCGCGGAGCCAAGGACGGTGCGCTTTGACGGACAGGAGCTCGAGCTCCGCGCGTGGGAGATCCGGACCGTCCGACTTTGAAGCGATAGCCGCTTAACACGAACTACGCAAACCGTCAGAGGCGCGAAGCGTCAGTAGTGTCAATGCGGCTGGTGTTTCTCTGTCTCGTGGCGTGGCTCGTGCTCGCGCTCGCCGCGCTCGCCTCCAGCGGCGTCGGGTCGGGCTCCGAAGCCCCGGGCGGCGCCGGACCGGCGATCGCGAACTAGCGGCGCCGGCGGAAGAGTCCTGCCCGCGGCTGATCTGCCGCGGGCTCCTCCCCGAGCGCCCGCGCCGCCGCGCGGAAGTCGTCCCCGCGCAGCGTCATCAACTCGGAGCGCTCGAGTCCCGCCAGCTCGGCGCCCTCTACGCCGGCGAGGCGCAGCGCCTGCGCGTTGAGCGCCTGCTCGAACAGTGTCCGCGCGAAGCGAGCATTACCGAAGCCTTCGCTGCGCGCGGCGCCGGCAAGAATCTGGCGCAGAACCTCCGTCGCGTCATCGTCGAGCGAGTACTCGTACTCGGCTGCCAGCTTGTGCGTAATGGCGACGAGCTCGTCTGTGGAGTAATCCGGGAACGTGATCTCGCGCGAGAAGCGCGAGCGCAGGCCGGGGTTTGACCGCAGGAAGTGGTGCATCAGCCGCGGATAGCCGGCCACGATCACGACCAGGCGGTGGCGGTAGTCCTCCATTCGCTTGAGGATCGTCTCGATCGCCTCCGGTCCGAAGTCCTGGCGCTCGTCCGCGGGAGCCAGCGCGTACGCCTCGTCGATGAAGAGGACGCCGTCGAGGGCGCGCCGGATGACTCGATCGGTCTTGAGCGCGGTCGTACCGACGTACTGGCCGACGAGCCCAGCCCGGTCGACCTCGACGAGATGACCGCGCCTGAGCAGGCCCATCGCCCGATACATCTCCGCGAGCAGCCGTGCGACCGTCGTCTTCCCCGTGCCCGGATTCCCGAGGAAGACGAGATGCTGCGAGGTCGCGACCTCGGGGAGCCCGTGCCGCTGCCGCTCGGCCTGAACCTGCAGGAAGGCGAGCAGCGCGCGCACCTGCTCCTTGACGGTGTCGAGCCCGATCAGCGCGTCGAGCTCGGCCTGGAGCTCCGGCAGCGTCCTCGCCGGCTCCGGGCGGCGAAGCGAGTCCAGCTGGTCGGAGATCCAGTCCGCGGGATCGCCGCCGCCGCCCTGCGACAGCCGCTCGCCGATCATGCGCAGTCCGCGGGCCACGTCCTCGAGCGGGTTTCGCGCCACGGGCTGATTGTGCCCGTAGGGGACACGGCTGGGGTCAGACCCCGGCCTTGGCTTGGAAAGACGGGTCCCGCACTCGAAGGCGGCTGGGGTAAGAGAGTCTCCTGCTTCGTACGGACACGTCCGGGCTCTGACCCCGGACTGGGCTGCGCGGGACACGCCAGTCCCGCCCCACCCGAGGGATGCTTTGAGCTCAAGCAGACGGCGGGTCATGCCGATTAGTTAACCTGGTTAACGAAATGCTTGCCGAGACCCTCGATACCACCGCCGTCGCCAATCGCCTCCGGCCCGTCCTCCTCAAGCTCAACCGGGAGCTCCGGCGCGAGATCCATTCGCTCGGCGTCACCGGCGTCCAGGTCTCGCTCCTCGTCCAGATCAAGTACGCGCCTGGCATTGGCGTCCGCGAACTGGCCTCCCGCGAGCGGATGTCCGTACCGGGCATGTCCAAGTTCGTCACGCGGCTGGAGGAGGCCGGGCTGATCGAGCGCGCCCCGGTCGCGGGAGACCGCCGCCGGGTCGGCCTGATCGTCACCCCTGCGGGCCATCGAGTCCTTCGTTCTGTGAAGTCGAAGCGCACCGCGTGGCTGGCCGACCGGCTGCGCCACCTCGAGCCCGAGGAACTCGAGGCGATCGACGCGGCCATCGAGCCGCTCACCAACCTTCTCGACGCGGAGACGGCGTGACGGCGGCGATCCTGCGCGCCGGCGCACGAACCTTCCTCAGCATCCGCAGGCACCGGAACTACCGGCTCTTCTTCATCGGCCAGGTCATCTCCGTGACCGGCACGTGGATGCAACGCGTTGCGCAAGCCTGGCTCGTCCTCACGCTCACCCACTCGCCGATCGCGGTCGGGATCCTGGCGCTCTGCCAGTTCATGCCGTTCACGCTCTTCAGCCTTGTGGCGGGCGTGGTCGTGGACAGGCTCGACGCGCGGCGAACCGTGATCGGCACTCAGGTGACGCAAATGCTTCTCGCGTCGACGATCGCCGCGATCGCGCTGGCGGGTATCGCGCGCCCCTGGCACGTGTACGTGATCGCCGCGCTGATGGGGCTCGTGCAGGTGCTGGATGCGCCCTCGCGCCAGTCGCTCACCTTCCGCATGGTCGGGCCGGCCGAGCTGCCGAATGCGATCAGTCTGAACTCCGGCCTGTTCAACGGGGCGCGGATCTTCGGCCCGGCGCTCGGCGGAGTGCTCATCGCGGCGGCGGGCGCAGGGTTCTGTTTCGGAGTGAACGCGGTCAGCTACGTGGCCGTGCTTGCCGGGCTGCTGATGATGCGCTCCGAGGAGTTCCATCCTCTCGAGCGCCGCGAGCGCCCGCGGATCCTCGCGGGCCTGAAGGAAGGCCTTCGCTTCGCCCGCAGCGACGAGCAGGTCTGGCTGATGCTGACCCTCGTCTTCGTCATGAGCACGTTCTGTCTCAACTTCAACGTCCTGCTCCCGGTGCTGGCGAAGCAGACCCTCCATTCCGGGCCGGAGGTCTTCGGGCTGCTCTCGGGCGTCTTCGGCGGCGGAGCGCTGCTCGGCGCGCTGGTCTCGGCGCACATGAGCCGGGCGACGATGGGGACGACCGTGCTCGGCAGCGTGGGCTTTGCCCTCTGCGAGCTGCTGCTCGCGCCCGTGCGCACGACTCTGGTGGCGGCTCTCCTCCTCTTCCTCGCCGGCCTCTGCTTCACGACCTGGTCGTCGAATTCGAACTCGCTCATCCAGCTCGCGACCCCCGATCATCTGCGTGGGCGCGTGATCGGCATCTACTTCTTCGCCTTCGCAGGGAGCGGCACGGCGGGCGGGATCCTGGCCGGCTGGCTGACGGCCGCCGGCGGGACGGAGCTCGGGTTCGGCGTCGCCGGCATTGCTGGGCTCGCCACGTCCCTCTGGGTCTGGCTGCGCTCGCGCACGACGCCACTGGTAGAGGAGAGCCCGCACGAAGAGGCCCAACTGGCCGCGTAGAGGCGATTGCCTTAACAGAACCCTTCGCAAATCCTTTCGCTGTCTCAACCCGCCCATCACGCGCGACGGGGATAAGGGAGCCGTCAACAACCCAGCGGATGATCAGGAAAACGCCAGCGCAATCGAGGGGGAACCGTGAAAGGCAGGGTTGGATTCCTAGTCGCAGCGGCCAGTCTGGTCGCCGCAGTCGGGGCGGTGAGCAGTCGGGAATCCGGCGGCTCCGCCCAGGCCGCCCCGGCAGCACAGCAGCGCCCAAACATCGTCGTCCTCGAGACCGACGATCAGACGCTCGCCGAGATGGAGGTGCTGCCGAACGTGCGGCGCCTGATCGGCGATCAGGGCGTCACGTTCGACAACAACTTCGACTCGTTCTCGCTCTGTTGCCCGTCGCGAGCGACGTTCCTGACCGGGCAGTACTCGCACAACAACGGCGTGCGCGGGAACGCATTGCCGCAAGGAGGCTTCGAGAAGCTCGACTCGTCCAACACCCTCGCCGTCTGGTTGCAGCGGTCCGGCTACTACACGATCCACCTCGGCAAGTACCTGAACGGGTACGGCCGACGGAACCCCACGGAGATACCGGCCGGCTGGAGCGAGTGGCGAGGCTCGACCGACCCGCTGACCTACCGTTACTACGGCTACAGGCTCAACGAAGGCGGAACGCTGACGACGTATTGCGCGGTCCCGCAGCCGTCGTGCTACCAGACCGACGTCTACCGCGACAAGGCGAACGAGATCATCCAGCGGCGTGCGCCGGAGGGCCCGTTCTTCATGTGGGTCGCATTCCTCGCGGATCACTCCGGAGGGCCGAGGGACCCGGACGATCCGCCGAACCTCGGCACGCCCGTTCCAGCCCCGCGGCACAAGGACAAGCTGAAAGGGACGCCGCTGCCGCAACCGCCGAGCTTCAACGAGGCGGACGTCTCTGACAAGCCGGCGATCATCAGGCGGAGACCGCTCATCAACGCCCGCCGGTTCGCAGCGATCCAGGAGATGTGGCAGCAGCGGCGCGAGACGCTGATGGCGGTCGATGAGGCGGTCGCTGCGATCGTAGAGACGCTGCGCTCGACCGGAGAGCTCGACAACACATTGATCGTCTTCACGTCGGACAACGGCTTCTTCCACGGCGAGCACCGCATCCAGAACGGCAAGGTGCTGTGGTACGAGCCGTCCATTCACCTGCCACTGCTGATGCGCTGGACCGGGAACGGGTCTCTACCTCGTGGCGTCCACCGCAGCCAGCTGGTCATGAACGTTGACGATGCCGAGACGATTCTCGACGCCGCCAACGCGAGGCCCGGGCGCGTGGTCGACGGCGTATCGCTACTACCGCTGTGGCGCGACGGTGGTAAGGAGCTCGGCCGTGATCTGCTCATCGACAACACGCCGGGTGACGGCCACTTCGACGGGATCCGAACCCTCCACTACAAGTACGCCGAATACGTCGGCGGCCAGCGCGAGTTCTACGACCTGCGCAAGGATCCGTACGAGCTCGAGAGCCAGCACGCGAATCCGGCCTACGAGGCGATCAGAGCGTCACTGGCTACGAGGTTGCATAACCTCGTGACCTGCGCCGGCCCAAGCTGCCGCGCACGACCGCCGGTCGGCTTCACGGCAGTCCGCCACGGCCGCTGTGGAGCGGTCAGCGCGACGGTCACTGGGTCGAACCTGCGGACGGTTGGCTTCTCCGTCAATGGCCGACGTGTCGCAACCGACAGTCGTGAGCCGTTCCGCACGAACCTGCAGTTCAAGAAGCGGAGCATCGTGCGCGTCCGAGTGAGCACGGCATTCGATCAGGTCGTCACCCTCGATCGCGCCGTGCGTGCCTGCCCGTAGCCACTTCGACCGGGATACGCGCTACGACGAAACGGCGATACGCCCTGCGTGAATCGGTGGGTCCCGGGTCGAATCTCCGCGGTAGGTTGCACCGGTGGAGGCTGAGCGCCAGCACTACAACGTCACGCTCGCGATCCTGACCCTTGCCGGGATCGCGTTCGCGCTTCAGCAGACCATGGTGATTCCGGCTCTGCCGGCGCTCCAGCGCGAGCTGCACACGACAACGACCTGGGTGACGTGGGTGCTCACGGTCTTCCTGCTCGTTGCGTCGGTTGCAACTCCGATCCTCGGCAAGCTCGGCGACCAGTACGGCAAAGAGCGCCTCCTCGTCATGAGCCTTGGGCTATTCCTACTCGGATCGATCGTGGCGGCGCTCGCATGGAACATCTGGGCTCTCATCGGCGCACGCGCGATTCAGGGTGCCGGCGGAGCCGTCTTCCCGCTCAGCTTCGGGATCATTCGCGACGAGTTCCCGCGCGAGAAGGTCGGCGTTGCGATCGGGCTCGTATCGGCCGTGTTCGGGGTCGGCGGCGGCTTCGGGCTCGTGCTGTCCGGCGTGATCGTCGATCACCTGTCCTGGCGCTGGCTGTTCATCATCGGGGCGGTGGCGATCGGGGCGGCTGTGGTGCTGGTACACCGCTTCGTGCCGGAGTCGCCGATCAAGACGCCTTCCCGCGTGGACTTCGTCGGTGCGTCGCTCCTCTCGGGCGGTTTGATCGCTTTGCTGCTGGCGTTGACGGAAGGCGAGAGCTGGGGCTGGACCTCGGGACGGATCCTCGGGCTCTTCGCGGCGGCTGCCGTCTTGCTCGTCGCCTGGGGCTGGGCCGAGCTGCGCGTCGCCGAACCGATGGTGGACATGCGGATGCTCGCGCGCCGCGAGATCCTGTTCACCAATTTCACGGCCCTGGTCGCCGGCTTCGCCATGTTCGGCTCGTTCGTGCTCATTCCGAACTTCGTCGAGATACCGCACGGCCTGTCGCACCCGGTGCAGCGACTGGTGGACTACGGCTTCGACGCGAGCGCGACGAAGGCCGGGCTCTATCTGCTCCCGAGCTCGGTGATGCTCCTCTTCGCGGGGCCCGCTGCAGGTTTGATCGGCCGGCGGATCGGCTCGAAGTGGCCCCTCGCCGCCGGGCTGGTTCTCGTTGCTGCCTCCGCCGGCTCGCTGGCGGAGTGGCACGACGAGCCGTGGCAGGTGCTCGCCACCATGCCCCTCATCGGCGCCGGCATCGGCTTCGCGTTCGCCGCGATGGCGACGCTGATCACCGAGGCCGTGCGGCCGACCGAGACGGGCGTGGCGACCGGGATGAACACGGTCATGCGCACGGTCGGCGGGGTCGTCGGCGGACAGGTCGGCGCCGCGCTTCTGGCTACACACACCATCCCGCACACGAACAACGTCCCATCCGTTGTCGGCTTCGAGATCGCGTTCGGGATCAGCGCAGTCGCTGCGCTCGTCGGCGCGGGCATCGCCGTCTTTGTGACCCCGCCGCGCTTGCGCCGCCGCGAACGCTTGGTCGTCGCAACGACCGAGGTTGCGGACTAGCGCGGCCAGCGGCCCTTCCGCCCGCCGTCATAGGTGGCGGCCTCGCAGAAGGGAGAGGCCCTGATCGCCTGCGCCCAGGCCTGCGGCGTCCAGGCCGTCATCTCGTGGACTTCCTCGAGGATCTCGCCGGCTCGCGGGCCTGCCACGACCTCGATGCGTGAGCGTTGCCGCGAGATCCCGCGCGCGACGTCGAGCTCGTCGTCGACCCAGTCGACCCTCAACGTCGTCTCCCCGCGGGAAGCCTCCCAGTGCGAGTCGGCGAAGGGCTCCCATCGCCCTGGTTCGATCAGGCCGACCTGGACGAGATACCTCGCGTGCTGCTCGAGGTGCCTGGCCATCGAGACGAGGTGGCTTGACAGCTGGTCGGGGTCGAGGTGGAGGAGCGTATTGATCGGCGACACCGCGCCGCCGAACGTGTCGGCGAGATCGAAATCCGTTATGTCCGCAACGACGAGCCTCCCACGCTCGCCCAGACGGCGGCGGGCAAGCTGCAGCATCGGCTCGGACAGATCGACTCCGGTGACCTCGAGTCCACGTCCGGCGAGCGCCTCGAGCATGCGACCGGATCCGCAGCCGGGCTCGAGCACCTTGCGGCAGTCCGGGCCGAGCCGCCGCAGAAGCCAGTCGGTCTCGTCGGAGATATCCCAGTCGAAGGCGATGTCGTAGAGCTCGGCATCGTCCGTGTAGATCCGCGCCATGCGCGGATTATCCGGATGGACGAGGCTCTTAGCCGGCTGCGGCTGCTGCCTGGTAGGCGGCGTAGGAGAGCTTGGGCGACCAGTCGAAGTGCAGGATGCCGAAGTTCTGCTCGACGTCGAGCTTGTTCGTGCCGTTGTCGTGGTAGCTGTAGAAGAAGGCGGGGCCGGCCCAGGACCAGCCCTTCAGCAACGTGTAGGAGTCGGTGACGAGCTGAGCCTGCGCGGCTTCGGACAGGTCGCGGGTCGTGCTGCCCGTCGGTGCGCCGAACTCGGTCGACCAGATCTGCTTCGCACTGTCCCCGCGCGCGGTCATGATGCTGCGTGCGCTTGGCGTTGTCTGCGACATCTGTGACCAGGCACTCCACGCGAAGTAGCCCAACCCCCACGGGTAGTTGTAGGGGTGCCAGCCGAGCGCATCGAAGGAGCCGCCCGCGCCGTTTGCATACATGCCCTCGAGGAAGGTGAGCGGGTTGATGTGTTGCGCGTCGCCCTCGCCGTAGGCGCCGTAAGGCGAGAGCCCGGCGCTGACCACGGTTGCAGACGGATCCGCTCCCTTGATCGCCGGGTAGGCGAGCTTCAGCATCTGCGTGTAGCGCGCCGGGTCCGGGGCGGGAGCCCAGAAATTGACGATGTTCGGCTCGTTCCAGACCTCGTAGGCGTGGACGCCCATCGGCGCATAGCGCGCGACCGCGGTCTTCGCGAACTTGGCGTAATCGGCCAGGTTCGTCGGCGGAGTCTTCCCCGACGTTCCGGCGGGGCGTGCCCACGACGGCGTGTAAGCGATCATCGCAAGCACCTTCATCCCGCGCACGATCGTCGCCTTGACGACGTTGTCGTACGGCGCCCAGTTGTAGCTCGCAGGACCGCCGCTCTGGATCGCCTCCCAGTTGATGTCGAAGCGGATCCAGCCGGCATGCGCGGCCTGCGCACCATCAAGATAACGCGCAAGATCCGTGGCGCCGAGATTCTGAATCCCCCCACCCGCCGAAAAGCCGAAGCGGGAACGCTGAGTCGGAGCAGGCGCGGGAGTAGGGGCCGTGGGTGCCGTGACGACGACGCTCGCAGCAGAGGTGGCCGTCCCGCTACCCGCGGTGTTGGAAGCCGTGACGGTCGAGCGGATCGTCGCGCCGACATCGGAGGTCGTTAGCGCGTAGGACTGTGCCGTCGCGCCGACGATCGAGCCGCAGTTTGCCCCGGCGGTGTCGCACCGTTTCCACTGGTAGGAATAGTTCGTGGGGCTTCCGGACCACGTGCCGTTCGTCGTCGAGAGCGTCTGACCGCTGGCCGGCGTCCCGCTGAGGGTAGGTGACGCCGTGCTCGCGGGGGCGGTCGTGGTCGGCGCCGGGACGACTGCCGGCGCCGAAATGGCCGTTGAAGCCGATGTCGCCGCGGCGGCGCCGTTCTTGTTCGTCGCGGTGACCACCACGCGAACGGTTCGGCCCACATCCGTCGACGTCGCGACATAGGTCGCACTCGTCTGTCCCGCGGCTGATGCACAGGCACCGCCCGAGGAGTCGCAGCGGAGCCACTGGAACGTGTAAGCCAGTGCGACCCCTTCCCATGATCCCGTGCTAGCCGTCAGCGTGTTCCCGGCCTGCGCCGCTCCGCTGATCGTCGGCAGGGCCGTGTTTTGCGGCGGCTGCTTCCCGGGCGGAGTCCCGGCGCTTGAAGCACCCGTCGCGAAAATCAACGCAAACGCGATCAGCAACAGAGTGTGAGGCAGGCGGCGCTTCACGGCTACCTCGTCGGCGCGTCCTCAACGCCGCTTCACCCCTCGTACGAGGGAGGGCAGGCTGCACGGAACCCGAACGAGGGATGCGCCTACGCCAGATGGTGGCGCGGCACACAATCCGCCTATGCGCGGGCTCGCGAGTGCTACGAGGGTTCGCGCGGCGTCAGCGAGCCGCTGAGCGTGCCGAAATCCGCCGGCGCGCACGGGCAGCCAAAGAAGGTGGTGAACGTTGTGTCGTAGAGCAACGTCAGCGTGCCGCTCATTGGAGAGAAGCGGCGCGTTCCGGACGTGATCGCGAGGTCGAGCGAGAAGCCGTAGTCCGAACTGTGCACGAGATCAACCGAGTAGCCGGAACTTCCCGCAAGAACGTCCGCGACGAAATCGCCGCCTCGCCCCGTAAAGCTGAGCGACCCGCTGACCGGAAACGGCGGGGACGGCGAGAACGGAACTGAGGAGCAGACGGCTGGGGCGGTCCGGAAGAGCGTTCCCGAGTACGTGCCGGTACCGAGAAACGTCGCGTCAAACGTTCCCGATACAGCCCAGCTGGAGGCCGGGCCAACAACCGTGCAGCCGAACACACTGAGATCGGGAGTCCAAGTCGAGGTGCCCTGGAGGGTCCCCTCGACGGAGATGCCACTTGCAGCGGCCGGCGCGCCTTGCGCCAAGACGGTCAGCACAAGCAATGCCGTCACGAAGCATGCCGTTGTGCGTCGCTGATTCAAAGGACCGACCCCATTCGCCGCTGGATGAAGATCTCCTTGCGCCGTCTCCGCGGGAGGATAGAGGGAGCGAGAGGGACGCGGAAAGCGCCCCACCGGATGCTCACGGCCTTCCTGCCGGTCGCCACGGTCGCGACTACGCCGTGCTTGCGCCGCCGCGAACGCTTGGTCGTTGCAACAACCGGGGTCGCAGACTAGAGTCCGCCGCCTTGAACGAGGCCGAGCGGCTCCATCTTGGGCTCTGCACAGTCTCTGAGCGCCTCGCCGGGGCGCTCGAGGGCGCCAGGTTCGAGCGGCGGGAGGGCTACATGTTCACCGCCTTCCCGACGTTCCCGCTGCCCTCCTTCAACGGCGTCTGGGCGGAGACGGACGCGGCGGCGGTAGAACTCGGAGACGCGCTCGCCGAGGTGGAGGAGCTAGGTCTTCCGTTCGGTGTGACGGTCCGCGCCGGCAGGACGCCCGCCGTCGAGGACGCCGCGCGGCGCCTGGGTCTCACCAGCTCCATGCGCATTCCCGGGATGGCCGCGACGCCGGGCGAGCTCCGCGTGCCGGAGTCCGAGCTCCTGGTCATCGCCGTCGAAACAGCGGACGGACTCGCGCAGGCACTCGCGGTGGCAGCCACGGGGTTCGGCGCACCTCCCGAATTGCTCGCGTCGATCTACATGATCGAGGTCTCGGAGCTCGACGGAATCGAGTACTACCTCGGCCGTGTCGACCGATATGACGTCTCGACCGCGGTGGGCTACACCGTCAACGGGACGGTCGGGATCTTCAACGTGGCGACCCCGGAGGAATACCGCGGCCGCGGCTATGGCGCGACGCTTACGGCCCATGCGGCCCGCGAAGGCTTCAACGCCGGAGCGGACCTCGCCTGGCTGCAGTCGAGCTCAATGGGAGAGTCGGTCTACCGGCGCCTCGGCTTCCGAGAGGTCGAGGCGTACACCCTGCTGACGCGTTCGCCCGAAGCTTCATCAAGTTCTTAGGTCTCTCTTCGGCCCCTCTTAGCCGCGGTCGCTTCCATGGTCGAGACACCACGACCGAAAGGAGGTCCACACGTGTTCCGACCCAAGCACATCGTCGCGCTCGCCACTGCCGCAACCGCAATGGCGCTCGGCGGCGCCGGAGTCGCGATCGCCGCGAACGGCGACAACGGCTCCAAGTCGTCGGGCGCGGGCACGACAGCCACGACCACGACACAGTCGGACTCGTCGCACTGCGATCACCACAACTCAGACTCGTCCGACGCCTAGCTGGAGCACAGGACCGCCGGCGCCGCATGGCGCCGGCGGTCACCGTTCAGAGCGACTTCCGAATCGGCACCTCGTAGAGGTCGACTGACGTCCGCCGCATCGGCCCGTCGGGGCTCATCTGGTTGAGCGC
>WNGF01000525.1_pt1 | contig 55488 bp, 58 predicted proteins | sample 5400641 | NCBI WGS metagenome assembly WNGF01 (sample SAMN13153371, study PRJNA577476) | soil metagenome | isolation source: 80 cm soil or saprolite under grassland replicate 2 | place: USA:California | collected 2016-06-15
GGAGGCGATCTCGCCCGCGAGCACCTTGATCGCGACATCGCGCGAGAGCCTCACGTCCCGCGCCCGCCAAACCTCTCCCATGCCCCCTGACCCAAGAGGCGAAACGATTTCATAAGGCCCCAGCCGGCTTCCCGTCGAAACGACCATCTTTACTTCACCCGATCACCCGATCGCAGATCACCCGATGACCAGACCTCCCCCATGCCGCCCGCCCCCAGCGGGGCCACGATCTCGTATGGGCCGAGCCGGGTTCCCGCTCGGAGGGTCACGAGGGCGTTCGCTCTTCGACTGTCGAAGCGGTCGAACCCGTCCTCTTGAAGACGCGGAAGACCATCGAGGCGGGGCCGATCTTGATCGCGTCCTGGTCGCTGAGGCGAGCGCGGCCTTTGACCTTCGTGCCGCGCACGAAGGTTCCGTTCTTGCTCCCCAGGTCCTCCAGCATCGCCCCCGAGTCATCGAGGACGATGCGGGCGTGCCGTCTCGAGACGGACTCGTCGTCGATCCAGACGACCGAGTCGCGTTCTCTCCCGATCAGATTCTCGCCCGGATCGAGCGCGATCTCGCGCTGTCCCCAGATGAGGCGACAGACGAACGCACCCGGAGCCGGAGCGGCCCCTCTACCGAGAAGCGCGACCGCATCGGCCGCAAACGCGTAGCCGAACCGCTGCACCGTTCGAAGGATCTTGGGATCCCGCGCGTCGTCACCGAGACCTGTCCGGAGCTCCGCGACCAAATTCGCCAGATTCGCCGGGGAGACGTGCGTGCCCGGCCAGAGGTGCTCGTGGATCTCGGCCTTGGAGATCGCCTTCGGCCGGCGGCGTATCAAGAGCTCCAGCAGGGCGAAAGCCTTGGGCGAAAGGGGCACGGCAACGCCGCCCCGGATCACTTCACGCGTGTCCGAGTCGAACACCCAGTCGCCGACGGCGAGCCGCATTGTGCCGTTCCTGGAAAAAAGCGGAAGTCCGCTAACAGACCCATCTTAACAAGTCGAGGTCGAGGGCTTCCTAGAACGAGTCAGGTCGACCACTGCCTGACAGAGGCCGCGCACGACCTCTGCCATTCTCGCGTAGTCGAGGGTGTCCGGCGTGTCGGCAGCGGTGTGGTAGCGCTCGTTGCGGAAGAACGCGGTGTCCGTGACCATAATCGCGGGATAGCCCTGGTCCCAATAGCTGACGTTGTCGGAGAGGTCGATGCCGAAGAGGCCCCGGGGCGCGGCGATCGTGCGTACCGGCAGCGGCGACGCCGCCCGCATCGAAGACCGGACGCGCTGGAGCAGGCCGAGCTCCGTGAGTCTGCCCGCGAGCGCCAGGAAGCTGCCGCGACCCGGATAGAAGAGCCGCAGCAGCGGCAGCGGGAACTGCTGGCTGCCGGGCTGGTCCGAGAAGCAGCCAATCATCTCGAGCGAGAGCATGGCGCGCACGCGGGCATTCGCCTCGCGCAGCGACCTCGCGTGGACGGCGCTTCCCATCGCAGCGCTTCCGAACGCAGGCGGCTCTTCGAGCGTAAAGGCGACGAGCTCGACACGCGCGGAGAGCGGCGCAACCGCAAGCAGGTGGGCGAGCTCTATCAAGCCGGCCACGCCACTCGCGTTGTCGTCGGCGCCGGGAAGCTCGCCCCAGACGTCGTAGTGCGCTCCGACCACGACCCGTTCGACCGTCTCAGGGCCAAACGACGCCACGAGGTTGCGGTAGCTCTGCCCTTCCACGGGGAAGGGCTGCTCAGAGACGCGTGCTCCCGATTCTTCGAGCTGCGAACGGATCCAGGCCGCCGCCCGATCCAGGCTCTCCGGGTGAAAGGCGTCCCGCGGGAAGAACTCCTCGCAGAGCTTCCGGACGTGCCGCTCGAGCCTCTTGGGATCGACTTCAAGTGAACACATGGACACTTGATATGGCCAGTGCTATCATTTGACCATGAAAGAGATCCCGGCGGCGAAATTCAAAGAACAGTGCCTCTCGCTTCTCGATCGCGTGGGGGAGGAGGGGATCGTCATAACGAAGCGGGGGAAGCCGGTTGCCAAGTTGATTCCAATCCGAACCGAGTCCTCCGAGCTCATCGGAAAGCTGAAGGGGCGCCTCAAGGTCAAAGGGAACGTCTTCTCGACGGGTCTCAAGTGGCATGCTCAATCTTGACACCCATGTCCTGATCCACGCGATGACCGGCGAGGTGACGGCGCGCGAGGATCGGCTTCTGCGCGCGGCCCGTTGGGGCATCTCTGCCATCGTTCTGTGGGAGCTGGCCAAGCTTGCTCAGCTCGGGCGCATCGAGCTCGATCTCGACGACTCGGAACTCGACAGGTTCCTGGCCAGTGTCCATGTCTGGCCCCTGACGCTGCCCGTCGTTCGAGCCCTGCGGCGGCTGGATTTCCGGAGCGATCCGGCTGACGAGATCATCGCCGCGACGAGCCTTGCCCACAACACGCCGCTCTTGACCCGCGACCGTAAGCTTTTGAGGTCGAAGATCGTGCCTCTGGCAAGGTAGCGAATCCCCAAAATCGGTCTTTCGGCGAACAGGCCCCGTGCTCGTTTCGAGGCCGAGGTTGCCGCGCCCTTTTGAACGTCCGGCTTGTCGACCCCCGTCCTGGCATCGCGTCAGAATAGCGGCATGGCCGACCGCTGGGACCCGGAACAGTACGGGAGATTCGCCGCGGAGCGGAGGCAGCCATTCCTGGATCTGCTGGCGCTCGTGCGTCCCATCCCCGGCGGGCGCGCGCTTGACCTGGGCTGCGGCACCGGGGAGCTGACGCGTGCCCTCCACGAGCGACTCGGCGCGGCGGAAACGGTCGGCATCGACACCTCGCCAGCGATGCTCGCAAAGGCGAAAGTCTACGCAGGCGGCGGGGTCCGGTTCGAAGAGGGCGACATCGGCGTCTTTGCGCCCGCGCAACCCTTCGATCTCATCTTCTCCAACGCCGCGCTCCACTGGGTTCCGGACCATCCGAGCCTGCTCGAGCGCCTTATTCGCGCCGTGGCTCCCGGCGGCCAGCTCGCTTTCCAGGTGCCCGCCAACTTCGACCATCCGTCTCACACCGCGGCCGAGGAGACGGCGAGCGAGGAGCCCTTCGCAGGCGCCCTCGGCGGTTCGGCCCATCCGCGCAACGTCCTCCTCGCCCCCGAGGCGTACGCCGCGCTGCTCGACCGGCTGGGCTTTCTCGAGCAGGCCGTGCGCCTGCAGGTCTACGGGCACCGGCTCGACTCGCGCGAGGGCGTCGTCGACTGGGTGAAAGGCTCGCTTTTGACCGACTATGAGAGGCGCCTGTCGCCGGAGCTTTTCGCACGTTTCCTGGCGCGCTATCGCGAGCGGCTGTTCGCGGCGCTCCCGGACCAGCGTCCCTTCTTCTTCACCTTCAAACGGATTCTGGCCCGAGCCGCGCGGTGAACAGGGCGGAGGGCTCGCGAAACCGTCATGGCCTCGCTTGCCGAAAGTCGGATGACCTTGGCGTCTCGAGCCGGCAGACGCTGGAGCGGTCTCAGCCCAGCAGGCGATCCCTACTTCAGTCCCTCCACCACGTAGAGGTCCGACAGGACGCGGATGTAGGTGTAGACGTAGGAGTTTCCCTCGGGCGTCACGAGCAGGGGCTGAACGAGGAGTACGCCCGTGGGGTCGGCCGGAAGGAATTCTTTCCAGGGCTGCCGCCTCCCGGTTGCGAGATCGAGCTTTCCCAAGCGGCCTGGTATTCCCTGGTGGTAGAGATAAATCGACTTGCCGTCGGCCGCCCACTGGACCGGGTCGTCGTCGTCAGGGGTGGCTTCCGCGACGCGATGCGCCTGGCCCCCATCCACGGGGTAGATCGAGAAGCCTCCGTTCTCGTCCCGAGCGGCGAGGCGCTTGCCGTCCGGAGAGATCACCGCCTCGAAGACACCCTCTGGGGTGAGGGGCCGGGGATTCTTGCCGTCGAGATCCACGACGTAGTCTCGATGCTTTTTTCCGGGGGCTTCTCCCCGGACGAGCAGATGCTTCCCGTCCGGAAACCAAACGACGGCGAAGATTGCGAGTCCCTCGACGCGGAAGGGCCTCGATTCGCCAGCGCCGGTCGGCAGAAGCTCCCACAGAGGTCCTTCCGGACCAACCTTTGCGCCCGGAGCCGGTTTCCAAGCCACAACCCATTTTCCGTCCGGCGAGAGCAACGGCTTCTCGCCGGTCCCAATTCGGATGGGAGGCGAGCCGTCGGTTCCGCGCACATAGAAGGCGGCCAGCCCTGAGCCTTCGCTTGCCTCCGTGAACAGCAGCGTTCGGCCGTCGCTCGAGAGATTCTCCGGAAACGAGTATCCGAGCCACGTCAGGTCGCGCTCTCGGGTTTCGCCGGGAGCGAGACCGACCATCTCGCGCCGCACTGTTTCGTGCGCGAGCAGAACCCTGCCATCCTCGGAAATGTCCTCGAGTCGGAGACGGCCCGGCACCTCCGTCACCAGCCGCTCCCGCCCGGAAAGGGTTACGGCCCACAGAGCGCGTGCCGTTGAACCGGCTTTGGCCGCGGTAAACCACACCTCTCTTCCGTCGTGGGACCAGCTCACTCCCTGTGCCCGGAACCAGCCGGTCGATAGCGTTCGCTTTCTTCCGGAGGTATCGACCACTGAGACCTCCGTGACCACATTCCGCGTCTGGTCGATGAAGGCCACGAGGTTGCCCTTTGGCGAGACCCGAATGCCCCAGAAGGGCCCACCCTCCTGCTCGTAGAGCGTCCGGCCAATCGGGAACTCGAGTGCCCGGCGCAGGTACGGCACGTTCTTTCCCGCAGCCCGGCGCCGTACGACGGCCAGGCTCTTGCCGTCGGGTGACCAATCGGCATCTTCCACACCCTCTATCAACTGACGCGCTTCCCCGCCAAGGAGAGACGCCCGAGCTAGAGTCCCGACGCCTACGTCGGGTCCGTCCCACAGCCAGCCGTTGGCCAGGGCAAGCTCCGCACCCGAGGAAACGCTCCATAGGTGCGCTCCCGGAAAGCCCAGAGAACGCGAATCGCTGCTCTCGCGCCGCGTCAGAAAAATCTCGGACGGCTTGCCGCCCCAGGCGGCGGAGTAGACGATCGTTCGACCGTCGGGCGAGAACCGGGCGCCGGACACGTTTCCGCGCCGAAATGTCAGACGCTGAAACGAGGGAGGCCTGGGCCGGGAGGCGGTGGACCGCGCGAGGTAACCGATCGCACCGGCGGCGGCGACCGCGACGGAGAGTGCGACGACAAGGCTACGCCTGCGGCGGCGGATCTGCGGCGCGTGGACCTCGCCTGAGCCGCTGACTTCTGAGAGGTGTTCCCTGACGCTCGTGAGGTCGCGGGCGAGATCCTCAGTCGAGGCGTAGCGCTGCTTTGGTTCTTTCGAGAGGCACCGTTCGATGATCCAGCGCAGTGGCCCAGGCGTTTTCGGGCTTGCTGCTGCGACCGGCTCTGGCTCCTCCTGAATGATCGCCGCGAGAGTTTGGGCGGCCGTGGCGCGCTTGAAAGCCTGCTTGCCCACCGCCATCTCGTACAGCATCGAGCCGAAGGAGAACTGATCCGAACGAAAGTCGACGGGATGCCCGCTCGCCTGCTCGGGCGACATGTAGCCGACAGTCCCCATCACGATCCCGGGTCTCGTCCCCTCCGAAACCGTCGCCGCTTCGGTTGACTGACCTCCGTCCAGGCCAGGATGCGCGAGCTTGGCCAGACCGAAGTCCAGGACCTTGACCAGGCCGTCTTTCGTGACCATCACGTTCTCGGGCTTCAAGTCCCGATGCACGATTCCGGCTGCGTGGGCTCGAGCCAGGCCGTCAGCGATCTGCGCCGCTATCCCAAACAGCTTCCGGATCGGCAGAGGCCCTGCCGCCAGCAGCTCTCGCAGCGTCTTGCCGTCCACCAGCTCCATCGCGATCCACGAGATTGAGTCCGACGAGCCCATGTCATAGACCGTGACGATGTTGGGGTGGTTCAAGGACGACGCCGCCCGGGCCTCCTTCTCGAATCGCTTCAGGCGATCCACATCGGCCGAGAGCTCCGCGGGCAGGAGCTTGATCGCGACCGCCCGCGCGAGCCGCGTGTCCCGTGCTTTCCACACCTCACCCATCCCGCCCGCGCCTAGCGGCGCGAGAATCTCGTAGGGACCGAGGAGAGTTCCGATGCGGATCGTCATCTACTCTTTCAGGAGCCCCGTCCAGTCGGTGAGCAGCGTGAGAGGCGCCGAGGCCTGCTCGCCCCAGGAACTCTGGACGAGGAATCGCTGCCCATCGGCGGAGACGTCGTAGTCGGAGCCGGGCCGTACCGAAAAGAGCGCCGCGGGCGATCCCGCCTGAAACGTCGGATCCAGGCGCACGGGAACGGCCATCATCTTGTTGTCCGCGCTGCGATAGAACAGCTCTTTTCCGTCGCGCCTCCACCGCGGGCCGCGGCCGCCGGCCGTCGAGACCTGCCACTTCCCTCCGGGGCCGGGGAAGGGCCGCACGTAGACCTCCGGCTTGCCGGACTCGTCGGACTCGAATGCGATCCAGCGGCCGTCCGGCGAGAAGCGGCTGCCCCCCTGACTCGGTGCCTCGGTCGCGAACGGAGCGGCTTTCCGCTCGCCGGCCAGGCTCAGGACCCAGAGCTCTGTCTTTTTCCTCCCCCGAAGCGTGATGAAGGAAACGAAGCGGCCGTCGGATGACCAGTCTTCCGGCTCGTTGTAGTCGGGGGCCTCCAGCAAGACTTCTTCGCCCTCCGCATTGATCGGCCTGACGAGCAGCGTGAAGGTACCTTCCTTGTCCTTGCGGTTGGACTCGAAGAGGATGCGATCTCCTTCGGGAGACCACACGGGCTCGTAGTTGAGCCTCGAGCCAGCGACGGTCCCGAGCTTGGTGCGGACGCCCGTGGCGACGTCGTAGATCCAGATGTCCCAGGCATATCTGATCGAATCCGCGAGGCCGACAGCCACCTTTCGTCCGTCCGGCGACAGACGAGGAGAGGAAATGAAGAAATCGGGCTCGCCGAGCGTACCGCCCGCCTTGCCCGACCGATCGATCCAAACCAATGTCGAGAGCTGCGGAAGGTCTGGGAGGAACACGAGCAGACGCTCCGTGGCGCTGAACGGATACCAATTCCACCCCCAACCAGCGCGAACTTTCTCCGCAATCGGTACGGGAACTCCGGACGTTTCGAGCCGTCGAAGATCGAACGGCCGGGCAAACAGCGTGCCCTCCCGCACATAGAGCAGGCGTCCCGATGCGTATGCCGCACTGGAGGCCGTGGGTACGAGCGTCTTGTCGAGCTTCCCATCCAGCGAGGCGACGCGGATCGCGTTCATGGGATTTTCCTCCGACCCGGGAATGGAGGCCATGTAGAGGAAATGCCGGCCATCAGGAAGAAAGTATGGATAACGATGAGACGTCTCGCGCCGGGACGCATCGGGTCTCGTCACGGCGGCCGGCTGACCTCCGGAGGCCGGGACTCTGTACAGAACCGACAAAGGCGTCGGCGCGAAGACGATGGTGCCGTCCGGTGCCCAGGTCCCGCCGAACCCGAACTCCGCGTCGCAGATGGTCTGGACAATCCCGCCGGCAGCGTCGACTCTCCTCAACTTCCCATCGCTGAAAAATCCGACGAAGCGGCTGTCGGGTGACCAAAAGGGGAACAAGACGCCCCCGGGGGCGGTGACCGGCTGCGCCGTCGTCCCCTCGAGCGCCCGGATCCAGAGAACTCTGCCCTCCTTCTCCCGCATCGCGGCGCCCCCCCCTGCGGTGAAGGCGAGGCGCTTGCCATCGCGTGACAACGTCAGTTGCTTTAGCTCGAACTTCTTCACAAGCATCAAAGAGGAGCGGATCGGCGAGGAGGGCCGGGGGGTGCGCCGGAGATAGACGGCAGTCGAGATCACGGCGAGCAGCGCCGCGGCGGCAGCCGCGACGGCCCAGAAGGAGCGCCTCCTTCTCCGAGGCATCGCCACCGCTTCTCCCGACCCGCTGACCTCGGAGAGGTGCTCCCGCACCGTCGTAAGCTCTCGCGCTAGGTCTTCGGTCGAGGCATAGCGGCCGTCCGGGTCCTTCACGAGGCACCGCTCCACGATCCACCGAAGAGGCGCGGGGGCTTTGGGCGTAAGAGAGGCGATCGGCTCCGGCTCCTCCCGGATGATCGCCGCCAGGGTCTCAGGCTTGGTCTTTCGCGAAAACGCTGGCCTGCCCGTGGCCATCTCATAGAGGACCGAGCCCAGCGCAAACTGGTCGGAGCGGAAGTCCACCGGCTCGCCGCTGGCCTGCTCTGGCGACATGTAGTCCACCGTCCCCATCACGATTCCCGGCCTCGTCGCCTCCGAAATCGTCGGGGCTTGAGTCGGCTGCGCGGCGTCTGTCTCCGGACGCGCGAGCTTTGCCAGCCCGAAATCCAGGATCTTGACGAGCCCATCCTTGGTCACCATGACGTTCTCGGGCTTCAAGTCCCGGTGAACGATCCCGGCGCCATGCGCCTTCGCCAGGCCGCCAGCGATCTGCGTCGCGATGCCGAGCAGCTTGCGAATCGCCAGCAGGCCGGCCGCCAGCACCTCCCGCAATGTCTTCCCGTCCACCAGCTCCATGGCGATGTAGGAGCTCGAGTCGATACGCTCGATCTCGTAGATCGTGACGATGTTGGGGTGGTTCAAGGACGAGGCCGCCCGCGCCTCCTTCTCGAAGCGCCTTAGGCGGTCGCTGTCCGAAGAAAGCTCCGCGGGCAGGACCTTGATCGCGACCTCGCGCCCGAGCCGCGTGTCCCGCGCCCGCCAGACCTCTCCCATGCCTCCGGCCCCGAGAGGCGAGAGCACTTCGTAAGGCCCCAGGCGGCTGCCAGGCACGATCCTCATCGTCAGATCACCCGACTCGTGCAGCGCCGAGGCTCATTTCGGATCCCCACGCACTTCCGACTCAGTCGTCCCGACTTTCCCGAAGCATCGAAACGTGAGGCGGGCTTCGCCGATCTTGATCGGATCGCCGTTTCCAAGCCGCACGGGAGAGGTGACCTTCCGCCCTTGCACGAACGTGCCGTTCTTGCTCCCGAGATCCTCGAGCGTGGCCCTCCCGTCGGACACGACGATGCGGGCGTGGCGACGGGAGACGCTGTTCAAATCGATCCAGACGGCCACCGATGGATCGCGTCCGAGGACATTCTCGCCCTCCAAGAGAGCCACCTCGCGCTCGCCCCACAAGACGCGGCAGTGGAAATCGGACTTCCGCGGTTTCGGGGCCGTCGTCGCCTCGGCCGAGAAGGCATAGCCGAATCGGTGGACGGTCCGGATGAACCGGGACTTCTTCGCCTTATCCCCGAGCGCCCTGCGCAGATCCGCGGCAAGGCGCGCCAGGCTCCTTTCCGAAACATAGGTCTTCGGCCAGAGCGCGTCCTGAAGCTCAGACTTGGATAGCGCCTTCGGGCGGGCCGCAATCAAAAGCTCGAGCAGCTTCAATGCCCTCGGCTCGACGTGCGCGGGTTTGCCGGCGCGCGACAGCTCGCGCGTGTCGAAGTCGGCAATGCAATTACCGAAACAAACGCGCACGAATCCTTCCGAACCAATCCGGAACCAGCCCGGAACCAAGCCTGGAGACTCGGCTGTCTTGAATCCTAATCCTAAGTGTCGCGCCAAAACGAGGCCGCCGCCTTTCGCGGCGGTCCGGCGCTCCGAGGGGAGCCGCCATGTTGGAACGCGACACGCCGCGCCGGGCTCGCTGGCTCCGGGCCCTCCTGGCCCTCACCTTTCTCCTCGACGCAGGAGCCTCGGCCGGACAAGCTGGAAATCTCCCCGCAGAGGAGGTGAGAGTCTCCGTCCTGGGCCGTTTCGATTCCGGCCTGGTGAGCGCGGTCAACGAAGCGGTTCGAGAAGCTTCCCGAAAGCTCGCCAGGCCTGAGTGCCAGAAGGTCTTCGGCGACTTCCAGGACCGGGCTGGCCGCTCCCTGCAGGAGAACCTGGACGCGAAGAAGGAGACCGGCTCGGGCTACTTGCGCTGGCTCGTCTTCTACAACGGCCTCGGCGAGCCCCTCTGCGCGCGCCATGGGGTCTACGCCGCGACGAGCCCGGGAGACCGGTTCATCCGTTTGTGCGGCGATTTCAAGAAGATCGCTGCGGGGGACTTGGGCCTCGCGTCCGCGCTGATCATCCACGAAGAGCTGCATTCCCTCGGCCTTGCCGAGAACCCGCCCTCGACTTTCGAGATCACCCAGAAGGTCGTCGGGCGTTGCGGCCGGTGACCACCGCCCTTGCGCCTTTCACGTTCGATGCCGATGTCTGCTAGAGCGAGCTGACACTCAGTCGCGCGAGCTGACGCTCGTGAAGTCGAGTCAGGAAGAGCTGCGCGATGATCGAGCCGATCAAGGCCCAGAGCATGTCCCACTGCGTGTCCCACGGATCGCCCTGCGAGCCTAAGAACGCGTCCGCCTTAGAGCCCGTCGCGACCGCCATGGCCCATTCGAAGAACTCGTAGCAGGCGGAAATCGCCAGACACACGCAGGTCACGAGGAAGACGAGCCAGCCGCCGGCCTTCAGAGGCGTCTTCCGCCTCAAGACCTCGCGCGCCAGAATCGCCGGCACGAAACCTTGGGCAAAGTGGCCGATGCGATCGTAGTGGTTGCGCGCGAAACCGAAGGCCTTCTGCATCCAGAAGCCGAGCGGCACCTCGGCATAGGTGTAGTGCCCGCCCAGCATCAGGATCAGCGCGTGGACGAAGATCAGCCGATACGCGAGCGGCGTCAAGGGAAAGAGCCGATAGGTTGCGACGAGGATCGGCACCGCCACCAGAACGGGCGCCACCTCGAGGACCCAGGTGAAGCGGTCGCGCGGAGCGACGCCCGACCAAAAGAATGCCGCCACGCACGTCGCGAGCAGAATCGCCGGCTCGCGTCGGCCGGGCGTCAGGTCCAGTCCTCCACGGGTAGGCCAGGAACACGGGTGAATTCGTCGAGGTTGTGGGTGACTACAGTCAGGCGGCGGGACCGGGCGATGGCAGCTATCAAGAGATCTCGCTCTCCAATCGGCCGGCCCGCCCGCTCGAGCCGCAGCCGGATCTCGGCGTACGCTTCGGCGGCCTCTCGTTCGAATGGGAGCACGGTAAACGGGCGCAGAAAGATCTCGACCGTGGCGCGAGTCCGGACCGGTCTGCTGCTCTTGGCCGCGCCGAACCAGAGCTCGGCGAGCGTGATCGAACTGATCGCGACATCCTCGGGACTCAAACTCTGAAGGCGCTCGAGAACACCCGGCCAACGTTTGATGGCGTAAACGCAGGTGTTGGTGTCGAGTAGAAAGGTCACTTCTCGTCAAGCCGGTCCATGGGACGGCCTGAAGGCAGCGCCTTCGGCGCCACGAAGTCCTCCGGTACCTTACCCCAGCTCTTCCAGTAGCCCTTTGGCCACCCGCGACGCTCGACCGGCTCGAGGATCACCTGCTTCCCGCGCCGCCTGATCCTGACCTCGTCGCCTTCAAAACGGAACTCCTTCGGCAGGCGAACAGCCTGGCTGCGTCCGTTACGGAAGATCTTCGCTGTGCCCACGGTGCCACCTCTGATCTATATCAGTATAGACCTCCAGGCAGCGATCCCGACAGGGCGTTCGAAGCAGCGCTTCATCGCGAGGCTCCTGCGGGGCCGAGAGTCTGGTCCAAGAACGCCGCGACTTCGCGCGAGAAAGCCTCCGGGACTTCCTCCTGCGGCACGTGCCCCGCCTCCGGAAGGACGGCGAGCTTGGCGCCCGGGATTCGCTCCGAAAGCTTGAGCCCCGCTGCCGGCGGGACCAGTCGATCCGCCCGGCCGCAGAGCACCAGCGTCGGCAGGCGCACCGCTGCCTCGATCCGCTCGGCGCCGGCCAGACTCGAGCGCGCGGCCTTGAGCGCCGCGCGGCGCGAGCCGGGCACGGTCAGCGGCCGCCAGTACGCGTCCACCGTTTCCTCCGTGACGCGATCGCCCCGCGCAAAGAGGGCGTGCCGCAGTCCGAAGGCGAAGAGTGGCCGGCAGGCGAGCTCCATTCCGATCTCGCCTGCGAGCGGCACGCGAAGGAGACGCAGCGGCCAGGGCATCTGCCACGAAGTGGAAGGCGGACCGACGAGCACGAGAGCGAAAACGCGATCCGGCCGCGCGGCTGCCGCCGTCATCGCCACGGCGGCGCCGAAGGAGTTGCCGACCAGAACGACCCGACCGATCCTGCGCCTCTCCAGGAAGCCAAGAAGCCGCATGGCCTGTCCGCCAAAGGAGTAGTCGTAAGGCCAGGGGCGCGCCGAGTAACCGAAGCCCGGCAAGTCCACTGCAATCGCGGGCCGGCCGCCGGAGGCGGGGCTTAGGACTTTGCTCCAGCTCGCCGAAGACGCCATCAGGCCGTGCACGAAGACGACCGTTACGTCGCCCCGCCCTACGACCTCCCGAGAGCGCCACCGCACGTCGTCGACTACGGTGTCCTTCTCACCCGGCCCGGGCGTCGGGATCACCGCAGGCGTCTCGAGCAACCGCCGGGCGGCGATGACCCCTGCGAGCAGCAAAACCGACGCCGCGGCAAGGCGCAACAATTTCTTCACGCGGAAGCGACGTTACCTGATGGTCATGACGGTCGATTCTACTAGACTATAATGGTCATATGAAAAAAGCTTCCGTATCGGAGCTGAAGACCTCGCTTTCCGCGTACCTCCTCGGCGTCAAGAACGGCGAGGAGGTCCTGGTCACCGAGCGCGGTCGGCCCATCGCCCGGCTCGTTCCAGCCGCCGGAGCAGACCTCGCCGATACCCGCAAGAACCGCTTGATCCGCGCGGGCATCCTGCAGGCGGGATCCGCAAAGCTCTCCTCAGATCTTCTGAAGCCCTCCCCCGTCCGGGATCCCGAGGGCAAGGTCCTCCAGAACCTTCTCGAGGAGCGTCGGAGCGGCCGTTGAGATTCTGGGACAGCTCTGCCGTCGTTCCGCTCCTCATCGCAGAACCGAGGACGACGAGGATGACGGCGCTCCTGAAAGCGGACAAAGAGTGCTGGGTCTGGTGGGCGACGAGAACGGAATGCCTCTCGGGTCTTCATCGGCGCGCAAGGGCAGGGGAGCTCGATGGGGCGCAGTTCGAGACTGCCCGAAGGAGGCTCCTCCGTTTCGACCAGGCCGCCGCGCTCCTCGTCCCATCGGAGGCCATCCGATCGCGAGCCGACCGGCTCCTCGGCGTGCATCCTCTGCGAGCGGCGGATGCCATGCAGCTCGCCGCCCTGCTTGCCGCAGCCGAAGACCGCCCGGCCGACCTACCGTTCGTGACGCTCGACGATCGGCTCGCCGAGGCAGCCCGCAGGGAAGGGTTCTCCATCCTTCCCGAATGAAACCGGCGCGCCCTTATGGCACGCATTCTGCTGGTACATGAGAGCGAGTCCAGGCGCGGCCGATTGCGGCCCGCGCGAAGCAAAGGAGGGCAGCATGTTGAGGAACAACCGGGGACTTCTGTTTGCCGCCACGGTCCTCGCTCTGGGTGTCTTCGTGTCGGGCTGCAAGACAACTACGACCACGACGACTGGAACGCAGAGGGATGACACGGCGATCAAGACGTCGGTCAAGGCGAAGCTCGCGGCCGACGTCCGGCTCTCGACCCTGACCAACATCGAGGTCAATTCGACGAACGGCATCGTGACCCTGGCGGGAAAGGTGCACAACCCGGATGAGAAGCGGTTCGCCGAACAGGTCACGAAGTCCGTGAAGGGCGTTATTAAGGTCAACAACGAGCTGCAGGTCGAGCGCAAAGAGTAATCGAGACCCGCGGGGCACGCGCCACCACCCGCCTGGACGCGGCGCGAGAGCGCGTCAATCGACGGCCAATACCTTCACGCCGGCGGCCTCAAATCTCCTGAAGTCGACGGCGTTTGCCGTCGCCAGAGCGGCATCGAGGCGAAGAGCCGTGGCAGCAATCATGCAGTCTGTCAGCGAGCCCCGCCGGCATCCCGTCATGTTAAAGAGCCGGGCGGAGATCTCCGCGTCTTCGGAGGAAAACGATACCGGCTCCCCCAAGAAGCCGGTGGCCAGCGCGACGTGAGACGGTTCGACGGGACCGCAAAGAAACTCCGCCCAGCCAATCGCCCCGATGCCGACCGGGGCTCCCTCGGACAGCCACTTCCGCAGCCTTCGATCCTGCGCGGAACGGGGCACGAGCGCCCGGATCAAGAAGCTCGTGTCCAGGTGGATCACCGTCCGCGCGTCTCGCTTCTCACCGATGCCCTCCGGCGCTCCTTGCGAACGCGCGCGCTCCACGTCCGCGCCTTCGTCGGTGTCAGGGCCAGCGCTCCCTGCAGGCTCTCGAGCGCCCCGAGAGCGTCGCCGGCGCGGCCTGTCTCCCGTTCCGCCGCCGACCGAATCGCGCGGCGCAGGGCCTCCGACTTGGAGACCTTCCACACCCGCGCCATCTCTTCGAGCGCTCTCACCGTGGGGACGTCCAGCGCGTACGTAGACTTGATGGTCGTTATGGCCATAACCAATGGTAAGGCCATACTAAGACCTTGTCAATCGCCGCGATTCACACCGATCCTTCTCGATCGCTGCGAGCCTGAGACTGAGGACGACGTCGAGATGTCGTAGATCGTCACGATGTCGCGGCAAAGTCAACGTTGAGCCCGAACCACGCTGCCGACGGGCCGCTATGATCTGAGCATCGTGTTGAGCGTCGAGACACAGCGCGAATGGCTGAAGCAGTGGGAAAGCGCGGGACCGGCTCTGGCAGAGCAGCGCAAGAAAGAGTTGCGCGAGCTCTCCGAGAGCCGGGCGCTGGAGGCGAGTGAGGCGCTCTCTCGCTGGTGACGACGGCGCCTCTCGACTCGTCTCGCCGCAGTCATTCCGGTCTCGTCGAGCAGCAGGAGCTGTTCCACCGCCGCGCCAGGAAATGAACCCCATCTTCGCCGCGGCCCTGGAGGTCCAGGACTTCTGCCGCGCGCGTCACTGGAGGTTCTGTGTCATCGGCGGCGTCGCCGTTCAGCGCTGGGGCGAGCCCCATCTCACGGCGCTCACCGGCTTTGGAACGGAAGACACCTTCGTTACCGCTCTCCTCCGAGGACCGCCCGATGGCGTAACGCGAAATCGCACGCGTCCGCGCCGCGCCGGAAAGCGATCGAAGGGTGACGGAGGGTGGTCGGGTGCGCTCGTCGACCAGGCGCGTGCACCTGCCTGTCAAAACCGCCATGCCGATGGCTTGACCTGGTAGCTACTTGTAGCTACTATCAGAGAATGAAGAGCGTCGAGCGGGTCGGGGTCAAGAACTTGAAGAACAACCTGAGCGCCTACCTCCGGCAGGTCAAGCGCGGTGTTCGCGTGCTCGTCACAGACCGGGACGAAGTCATCGCGGAGTTGGGCAAGCCGCGTAGCGACATTGCGAAAAGCACTCATCCGTTGCTGGCCGAATGGATCGCGGCAGGCGAGCTCAGGCCAGCGACGACACGCAAGAAGAAGCTGCCCGCCTCTCCGGTCAGACTCCCGGAAGGCACTGCCAAGAGACTCCTCGACGCGGACCGCGGCGAGTGAAGGTCGTTTACGCCGAGACGTCCGCCGTCCTCGCCTGGCTTCTCGGGGACGAGCCACGGCTTCGGGCCCGTAGGGTCATCGACTCGGCGGACCAGGTCGTCACGTCGGTTCTCACTCTGCTCGAAGCGACGCGGGGAATCCTGCGCGCCGCCAGCGAGCGGCGCGTCACCGCTGCGGACGCATCCCGGCTCAAGGGCCTGCTCTTTCGAACAACAACCGCGTGGCAGGTTCTCGAGATGACCCCGGACATCAGAATCCGCGCGGGAGAGCCGTTTCCCATCGAACCGGTGCGCACTCTCGATGCGATTCATCTTGCGACGGCTCTGCGCTTTGCCAGGCTTTTCCCTGGACTCCCTGTGCTGACTTTTGACGAGCGAATCCTTTCGAACCTCGAGCCGCTAGGCATGATGGACGCGACCACGCAAGAAGCGCGAAGCTGAGCTCCGCCTCAGAACGAAATCTTGACAGCCCCGCGAAAGAGTCTCGGCTCCTGCCGCGTGGTGATCTTTCCGTACTCGGGGTTGGTTTGCTTCTGGTTCGGATCGAAGAGCGAGACGGGATAGTCGGGCGGCGGACTGGTCGACCAGGCGGTGTCTCGAGACGTTGCGATCTGGTTGTTGAAGACGTTGAAAAGATACGCCTGAAGCGTCACGGTGGCGGGCCCGATCACCAACGGGTAGGAAAGTGTGAGATTGGCGTCCCACTCAGTCGGCAGGCGGCCCGCATAGCCTTTTGGGACGAGCTGGATGGTCGCACCGTAGCCGCCGGAGTAGCCGAGCTTGTTGAGCGGGACCCCCGAGCGAACGAACGTCTGCGATCAAATCGCCTTTCGGGGAAATCAGCGGCCATTGGATGTTGCCCGTCGGGGGCTCGTAAAGGACCTTGCCGATGGGAAACTCCAGCCGCGTCTTGCCCTCAACGACATGCACGGCGGCGAGAGCCGTACCGTCGTGAGACCAATCGGCGGCGCCGGCGTCGTCGAGAACTTCCCGCGGCGCTCCTCCCGCCAAAGACACCCGGGCCAGCTTGCCGCCGGCTAACAGAATCGCCATCTCTCCCGTTGTTGCGATGGAAAGGATCGCGGCGGGGGGAAGGAGAAGGGATCGCGATTCCGAGCTGCCCACCTGGGTCGATCGAAGTTCGGACTTTCCGTTCGCGGCGGGTGCGTCATAAACGATCGTTCGGCCATCCGGTGCGAAGCGGGCGGTGTTGATCAAAACCGGGCGAAACGTCACCTGCTTGAAAGTCGGCGGCAACGAAGAGGGTGAGCTTCTCCAGAGGATGCGCCCGCCCAGGACGCCCAGCACAACCGCCACTGCCGCGAGGAGGGCGGTCACCGGAAGTTTGAGTCTCGGGGGCTCGATTGCCCTCCGCGTTGCGGAAAGTGATGCTTCCGAGAGGTAGTCCCGCACATTTGCCAGGTCCCGGGCCAGATCCCGGGTCGAGCCATAGCGTCCTTCCGCCTCCTTCGCCAGACAACGCTGGACGATCCAGCGCAACGGCGGCGGGACTTCCGGGTTGATCTCCGCCACGGGCTTCGGATCTTCGTGAAGAATCGCCGAGAGCGTGTCCACCGCGGTCGCCTTCTGGAACGCCCTCTTTCCCGTCGTCATCTCGTAGAGGATCGAGCCGAGGGCGAACTGGTCGGAGCGAAAGTCCAGAGGCTGCCCCGCCGCCTGCTCCGGCGACATGTAGCCGACCGTCCCCAGCACGACGCCAGGACTGGTTCCCGTCTCCGTCGGAAGATGCGAGGCCACCTCATCTGAGGCCGTCTGCGTCAGCTTCGCCAACCCGAAGTCCAGGATCTTGACCAGCCCGTCCTTCGTCACCATCACGTTCTCGGGCTTCAGGTCCCTGTGAACGATCCCCGCCTCATGCGCCCGGGCCAGGCCGTCGGCGATCTGCGAGGCGACCTGGAGCAGCCTCTTCATCGGCAGGGGGCCGGAGAACAGCACTTCTCTCAGTGTCTTCCCATCCACCTTCTCCATCGCGATGTAAGAGACGGAGTCCGCCGACCCGATGTCGTAGATCGTGACGATGTTGGGATGGTTCAAGGCCGAAGCGCTCGCGCTTCCTTCTCGAACCGCTTCAGGCGCGAAGCGTCCGAAGAGACGTCCGCCGGCAGGACCTTGATCGCGACCTCGCGGCCGAGCCGCGTGTCCCGCGCCCGCCAGACCTCCCCCATCCCGCCCGCGCCGAGCGGAGCGACCACCTCGTAGGGGCCGAGCCGGCTGCCGACGGAGATTGTCACGGACTGCCGGAATTCTATCTCCCGGCCTCGAGACTCAGAACGAGATCCGGATCGCGCCGCGGACCCAGCGCGGCTCCTGGCGGCTCGTGGCCTTTCCGTACTCCGGGTTGTTCTGCTCCTGGTTCGAGTCGAAGCGGGACGCCGGGTAGTCGGCGGGCTGCTGCGTGGACCAGACCATGTCCTGAGACGTCCGGATCTGGTTGTTGAAGAGGTTGAAGACGTAGACCTGGACGGTCACGGTCACGGGTCCGAGCGAGAGCGGATAGCCCAACGTGAGGTTGGCCTCCCAGGCGGTCGGAAGTCTCCCGTCGTAACCCTTCGGGACCAACTGGATGGCGGGGTACCAGGCATTGAAGTATCCGATCCGCGACTGCGGAGGGCCGGACTGAAGATAGGCCTGCAGCCCGACCCAGAGCTTCCAGGGGGTCGCGTAGTAGCCGTCGAAGCGCGCGCTGTGCGGGCGGTCCTGGTACAGGCGGCCCGAACTGTTGTGGGAAAACGCCGGATAATCGAAGTCGGCGTTGATGCCGGGATCGGTCTGCCCGGCGTAGATCTGGCTCACCTCCCCGTCGTAGTTGCCGCGGACCGAGGAATACAGATAAGAAGCCTGGAGCCAGAACTTCTCGCTGAAGGACTTGCGGCCGACGATCTCGATGCCCCGGTAGATCCTGGTCGCGCGCGGCGTCGCGGGGCTCGTTTCGAAACACTGAGAAGCGTCGCCGTCCAGTCCGTTGCAGCCGGGGAAGTCGCCGCGGGCGAACCGGCCGTTGGAGCCGGGATTGACGATCGCGCAGGCGTTGAAGCCGGTCTCGGGCCGCGTGTAATCCAGGTCGCAGCGGTCTTCGATGGCCCGGCCGAGGCGCCGGTAAGTCCCCTTCAACGCGACCGAGAACGTCCGATCGAGCAATCTCTCGACGCCGAGCGTGTATTCGTCCTGATAGATCCCCTTCAAGCCGCCGTCCACCGGCTCGCTCGTGGAGCTGCCCTGGACCAGGGGTTTCTCGTGACCGAGGACGCCGGGGTCCTGGACGAGGCTCACCGGATCGAAGTTGTAGGTCTGAGCGAAGGTCCGCGCTCCATAGACGAGGACCGAGAGATCCGTCGGCAGCGCGTAGTAGAAGCGTCCGGCAAAGGCGTAGAGCTTCATCTTCCCGTCCCTCTCCGGATCCCAGACGACGCCCAGACGGGGCTGCCATTCTGCTTTCGTCTTGATGACCGAGACATTGCGATAATCCCGGATGTCCTCCTGGTCCCACCGCAGGCCCGCGTTCACCGTCAGTCCCGGCAGGGCGCGCCAGGAGTCCTGCGCATAGGCCCCGGCGTCGATCGTCCTCGGGTTGACCACATTGTCCACCGCGGTCAGGTCCGTGGGACTCGCGGCGAAGAAGTCGTGGCGGTAGTAGGTCTGTCCCCGTTCGTTGTAGCGGGTGACGCGCTGCCCCCCCGAGAAGGAGTTGGCCGCATGGCTCCTGGCGTCCTGATAGTCCCCGCCGAGCTTGAGCTCGTGGCTGCCGAGGTAGAGATTCATGTCGCCGCGGAGCTGGTCGCGCGTGGACGTATTCCGGTTGCGGGCGCCGGATACGGCGCCGAATCCTCCGGTGACGAAGTTGTCCGAATTGGGAATCTCGCATGGCTCTTCCGGAGTACCTCCAGTGCAGGTGCGGTCACTTAGCTGCGGTACTGCGGCGTCCTCCACGGGCTTCAATTCGTAGCTGTCCTCGTGACGCGAGGCCTGCAGCGAAAAGAGCGACGTCGAGCCGAAGAGCTGGCTCGCGCGCAGACTGTAGTCCGTGCCCCCGATGTGGCGGTCGGCACTCCAGGTCCCAGGGTCGGGGTTCGAAATCACTCGAGTGGCAAATTTTCCCTGACGGGGGTCGGCGGCGCCAGCGCCGGAGTTGGTCGTGGGGTCGGCGAAGACCGTCGCGACGAAAGTCGTGCCCACCGCCGCATTCCACGTAAGCTTGCCCGAATAGAGGCTGTCGGTCGAGTCGAGAGGAAACTTCAGAGTGTTCGGGACGAGGACGCTCGAGATGTAGCGCGAGACCTTCGCCGGCGTCTGCACGCGGTCGTAGGCGCCGAAGAACCAGAGGCGGTCCTTCAGAAAGAATCCTCCGAAGTCCGCGCCGAAGTCGGTGCGCTTGTAGTCGGCGACCTGCATGACGTTTGTGATCGAGTCCTGATCGGTAATCTGTTGCCGCGCCCTCCAGTCGAAAGAGTCGTAGTAGAGGAAGCCGTCGCCGTGGAACTCGTTGCCTCCCGACTTGGTGATGACGTTGATGATGCCGCCCAGGGCCCGGCCGTACTCGGCCTGGTAGGCGCCCGTCTTGACCTCGACTTCCTGGATGAACTCGTTGTTGATCGCTTTGCCCTGCATGCCTTTGATCACGTTGGTCGTGTTCGTCCCGTCCACGATCCACTGGTTCTCGACCGAAGACGCGCCGTAGATCGTGAGCGCGAGCGACCGGCCCTGTGTCTCCCCCTGGTCCGTGTTGACGCCGGGGTTGGCCCGCACGATGTCGGCGTAGTTGCGTGCGACCGGCAGCCGAACTATGACTTTGTTGACATAGTTGGTCCCGGTCGTCGTGGAGGTGACGTCCACGAGCGGAATCTCCCCGGAGACGAGGATCTCCTCGCGGGCCGCCACCTGCAGCGTGAAGTTGACCGTCGCGGTCGAGTCGAGGGAAACCGTGGCCGTCTTCTCGCCGGGACCGAAACGCTCGAGGGTCGCTCGGATCCGGTAGAGGCCCGGAGGCAGGCCCGGGAACCGGTACGCCCCCTCCGGGCCGGTGACCGCCATACGCGTCCCCTGGAGGCTGGGGCTCGAAGACTCGACCGTCACCCCCCGCAGCGCTAGTCCCGAAGGCTCTGTGACGGTGCCGGCGATGTCACCGGTCGTCTGGGCAACCGAGACCGCCGCCGAGCACAGCAGCGTGCAGACAAGGTTCAAGAAAAAGCGCCACCCTCTTATGGCTCTCCTCCTTCGTTTCGCAGTCCAGACCGCGGGTCGGGCGGTGACCGACGCCAGGCGAGCCGAGTGAGCTGTGAAGCGATTCTGGAGGAATTCTCCGCCCGTTTCCGGACTCGGTCAAGGAAAATTGCCACCTTCTCGGCGAGGACTCTTTCCCTCCAAGACCGGGATGACGCTCGCCAGACTTGGTTCTCTCGCCCCTTCAGCCAGTGCGGGAGCCAAGAACTTCTAAGGCCCGGCAAACGGCGTTCTCAAACCGTTACTCGAGACCCCCAAGGAGTTATTATAGGCGCTCGCTGCGAGCGTTATCGGAGCCCCCCGAGGAGGAAAAAAATCGATTCGACGACGCGTATGTAGTTGTACGCGTAGCTCCTGCCGTCACGCGAGATTGCGATCCGCGAGCTGTTCACATGGACGACGCCGACCGGGTCCGCGGGCATCAGCTCCTTCCAGAGCTCGCGCCGGCCGGTTTCGATGTTGATTCGGAAGACCCTGCCGGGCAGCTCCTGCTGGCGGGAAACGTAGAGATAGCGTCCGTCTCCGCTCCACTGATCGAGGCGGTCTTCGGCCTCGAGGCCCTTGAGCGGCGTCCGAGGGCCGCCGTCGAGCGGCAAGATGAAGCCTCTTCCGCCCCCCATGTGGAGTGCGAGCTTCTTCCCGTCGGGCGAAGCGGCCAGTCCCCCGGGCGCCTCCTCCTCCAGGACCTGGCGCGGCTTGCCCCCTTCGAGCGGCAGAACCCAAAGACCGGTCGGCTTGCCGGGCTCGGAAGCCGCGATGAGAAGCGTGCGCCCGTCCGGCAGGATCTCCCCGCTGAAGACGTTCTTGCCCCCGAAGGGGATCTCGCGCCGGGAGACGGTCAGGCCGGGCAGCTCGATTGGGCGCGCGACTCCGGCACCCGTCGGTAGAAGAACGAGCTTCTTCGGCGCGCCGGTCACCGACAGGACCCACTTTCCATCCGGGGACAGACTCGGCGCAAAGCCGTCGCCGAGGCGGGTCGGCTCCGCCGCGCCGACCTTCCAGACGAAGACGCCTGCTCGGGAAAAGACGAGCGTCGACCCGTCGGCGGAGAGAATGGGGGAACCGGCACCGTCGAGCAGGGAGATCTCTCGTTCCCGCTCCTCGCCCGGAGCGCGCATCACCGTCGCCCATCGGCCGCTTCCTCGCTCGACCAGAAGCCGGCCGTCGGGCAGGAGATCGTACACACTGAGATTTTCCCCGACGGGATAGAGGATGCGCTCCTTGCCCGCGAGCGACACCTCGCGAATGGCGTCGTCGGCCCCGAAGACGAGGGAGCCGCCGTCCGGCCGCCAGGCCGCAAGGTGGACGAACCTCCAGGGCCCGGAGAGTTTTCGGGTCTTTCCGCCGCGATCCGCGACGACGACGAAGCCGCCGTTCGTAGTCGCCTCGATGAACGCGACCAGGTCGCCTCCGGGAGACACGCGCACGTAGCCGAGACCGTTCGTCGTCTGGTAGAGGGTCTTTCCGATGGGGTACTCGAGCCGGGATTTCTCTCCGGTTCGGACAGGGATCACGGCCAGCTCGGAGCCGTCGGGACTCCAGTCCGCGAACAGGACATCCTCGGCGACCTCGCGCGGCGCGCCGCCCCCCAGCGGCACGCGGGCGAGCGTGCCGGCGCCCGCTGTCGTCGCGAGAAACCCCTTCTTCATGAGGATCGCAAGCTCGCCCTTCGAAGAGATGGACAGGAGGTCGGCGTTGGGGATGCCGAGCGGATGGGACTCGACGTTGTCCGTTCTCACGGAGAAGAGCTCGGCTGGCTTGCCGTCCAAGGCGGCGCTGTAGACGACCGTCCGCCCATCCGGCGCAAAGAGGCCGTGAAGAATATTGCCACGGCGGAAGGTGAGCTGCTGGAAGGACACCCGGCCCGGCAGGATGCCTTCGGGCGCCGCCTTGCGACCCCACAGGAACGAGAGCGCGAGCGCGGCGAACGCTGCCGCGCCGACGAGGACGCGGCGCCGAATCGCGCGCGAACGCGGCGCGGCGACGGGCGACGCGCGGATACCGACGGCCTCCGTCAGATGATCACGAAGAGTCGCGAGGTCGCGCGCGAGGTCGCCCGTGGCGCCGAAGCGCTCCTCAGGCGCCTTCGCAAGGCACCGCTCCACGATCCAGCGCAGCGGCGCCGGGGCCTGCGGGTTGATCTCGGCAACCGGCTTCGGCTCTTCGTGCAGGATTGCCGAGAGCGTGTCCACGGCCGTCCCTTTTTGGAACGCCCTCTTCCCCGTCGCCATCTCATAGAGGATCGAGCCGAAGGAGAACTGGTCGGACCGGAAATCCACGAGGGCTCCGCTCGCCTGCTCCGGCGACATGTAGCCGACCGTGCCGACGATTATGCCGGGGCTCGTCCCTGTCTCGGTCGGCAGTTGCGAGCCCTCGTCGCCGCCTGAACTCGTCTGCGTCAACTTCGCCAGCCCGAAGTCCAGGATCTTGACCAGCCCGTCCTTCGTGACCATCACGTTCTCGGGCTTCAAATCCCGATGGACGATCCCCGCCTCGTGGGCCCTGGCCAGTCCGTCGGCGATCTGAGCGGCAACCTGGAGCAGTCGCTTCACCGGCAGAGGACCGGAGAACAGCACTTCTCGCAGCGTCTTGCCGTCCACCTTCTCCATTGCGATGTAGGAGACGGACTCCACCGACCCGATGTCGTAGATCGTGACGATGTTGGGGTGGTTTAGCGCCGAAGCGGCACGCGCTTCCTTTTCGAAGCGCTTCAAGCGCGACGCGTCGTCTGCCACCTCCGCAGGCAGCACCTTGATCGCGACCTCGCGGCCGAGACGCCTGTCGCGCGCCCGGTACACCTCTCCCATGCCGCCGGCACCAAGCGGCGAAAGAATCTCGTATGGGCCGAGGTGAGCTCCTACGGCGACCGTCACCAAGTCACTTCACCCCACCGAGGAGGAAAAGATCCGATACCACGGCCCGCGCGTAGCTGTACGCGTAGCTTCTGCCGTCGCGCGAGATCGCGACCGGCGAGTTGCTGACGGCGATGACGCCTGCCGGGTCCGCCGGCATCAACTCCTTCCAGAGCTCGCGCCTGCCCGTTTCGATCTCGATTCGGAAGATTTTGCCGGGCACCTCCTGAGGTCGGGAAACGTAGAGGGAGCGCCCGTCTCCGCTCCATTGATCGAGGCGGTCGCCGGGCTCGAGGCCCGCGATCGGCGTCCGAGGGCCGCCGCCGAGCGGCAGGATGAACCCTTTTCCGCCGCCCATGTGCAGGGCAAGCTTCGTCGCGTCTGGGGAGACGGCCATTCCTTCCGGCGCCGTTTCGGGCAGAACCAGGCGCGGCCTGCCGCCTTCGAGCGGAAGGGTCCAGAGGCCGATCGGCTTGCCCGTCTCGGAAGCCGCGACGAGAAGCGTGTGCCCGTCCGGCAGGATTTTGCCGCTCGAGATCGTCGTCAGGCCGGCAAGCGCCAGAGTGCGCGCGGCTCCGGCGCCCGTCGCGAGAAGAACGAGCGCGTTCGGCGGGCCGGGCGCGAGCGTCAGGACCCACTTCCCGTCGGGCGACAGACTCTCTCCCCGGCCGTCACCGAGGCGGATCGTCGAGGCTGCGCCGGTTTTCTGGAGAAATACGCCGTCGCCCCGGGTGAAAACGAGCGCCGAACCGTCGGCGGAGAGAAGAGGATCACGGGCGCCGATCGACACCTCGTGTTCGCGCTCCTCGCCCGGAGAGCGCATCGCCATTCCGCTTCCACCAATCGCGCGCTCGACCAGCAGCCGTCCGTCGGCCAGGAGATCTTGAAGAATGAGCATCTGCCCGGAAAAGGGGAAGAGCATGCGTTCCTTGCCCGTGACCGACACCTCGTGGATCGCCAATCCCGCCGGCGAGCTCGCGTCGAAGACGACGGAGCGACCATCTGGCCGCCAGACCAGCGTTCCGAGGCTCTCCCACGGCCCGGAGAGCCTGCGGGCCTTTCCGCCACGATCGGCGACGACGACGAACCCGCGGTCGTTTTCGGCCTCGACGAACGCGACGAGGTCGCCTTTGGGAGACACGCGCACGCACTCGAGCTCCCCCGTCGTTTCGTAGAGGGTCTTTCCGACGGGGTACTCGAGCCGGGATTTCCCTGCGGATTTCGTTCGGGTGAAGGCCAGCTCGGAGCCGTCGGGACTCCAGGACGCGGAGAGGACGTCTTCGGCGATCTCCCGCGGCGCGCTGCCCCCGAGCGCCACCCGGGCGAGCGTACCGGTACCCAGGGGCGTCAAGAGAAGATTCTTCTTGATGAGGATCGCCAGCTCGCCCTTCGAAGAGACGGAGAGGATGTCGGCATGGGGGATGCCGAGCGGTCGGGACTCCCCGCTGTCCGTCCTGACCGAGAAGAGCTCGGCCGGCTTTCCGTCCCAGGCCGCGCTGTAGACGATCGTCCGCCCGTCCGGCGCGGAGCAAGCGTGGAGAACGTTGCCCCGGCGAGACGTGAGCCTCTGGAATGACACCCGTTCCGGAAGAATGCCTTCGGGCGCCGTCCTGCGACCCCACAGGAACGACAGCGCGAGCGCGACGAACGCCGCCGCGCCGACGAGGACGCGGCGACGAATGGCGCGAGGACGCGACACGGTGGCAGACGCAGCGCCGGACGGGGTTGCACCGCTCATCACATCCAAGAGGTGAACCCGGCACGCGGCCAGGTCGCGCGCGAGATCCTGTGTCGAGTCGTAGCGCTCTCCAGGCTCTTTCGCTAGGCATCGCTCCAGGATCCAGCGCACGGGCGCGGGGACGTTCGGGGCCGTCTTCTCCACCGGCTCGGGCTCTTCGTGAAGGATGGCGGCGAGCGTGTCGACTCCGGTCGTCTTGTGAAACGCTCTCTTTCCCGTCGCCATCTCGTAGAGGATCGAGCCGAACGAGAACTGGTCCGACCGGAAGTCCACGATCCGGCCGCCCGCCTGCTCCGGGGACATGTAACCCACCGTGCCGACGATCATGCCGGGACTCGTCCCTGTCTCGGTCGGCAGTTGCGAGCCTTCGTCGCTGCCGATGCTTGTCTGGGTGAGCTTCGCTAGCCCGAAGTCCAGCACCTTGACCAGCCCGTCCTTCGTGACCATCACGTTCTCGGGCTTTAAGTCTCGGTGCGCAATACCCACCTCGTGCGCGCGGGCCAGTCCCTCGGCGATCTGCGTCGCAATCGCGAGCAGCTTCTTGACCGCAACCGGGCCGGCAAAAAGAAGCTCGCGCAGGGTCTTGCCCTCGACGAGCTCCATCGCGATCCAGGAGACCGAGTCGGACGAGCCGATGTCGTGGATCGTCACGATGTTGGGGTGGTTCAAAGCCGATACTGCCCGGGCCTCCTTCTCGAAGCGCCTCAGACGGCTCGCATCGGAGGAAACCTCCGCCGGCAGGACTTTGATCGCCACCTCGCGCGCAAGCCGCGTGTCCCGCGCCCGGTACACCTCTCCCATCCCGCCCGCACCCAAGGCGGTCACGATTTCATAGGGGCCCAGGCGGAGCCCTGGCGGCAGACTCACTTCAAGCCTTCGACGAGGTAGAGGTCGGAAGTTTGCTCGCCGCAGTTATAAACGTAAGACTTCCCGTCCGGCGTCAACACGAAGTTCGCAATATCCTTCTGCCGAACCGCGACCTCCTTCCAGAGCTGTCGGCGTCCGGTCGAGAGGTCGAGCCGCGTGATTCTGATCGGCGTCTGCCCGACGGATCGAACGTACAGGGCTCGTCCATCGGAATTCCAGCCAACGGGTACCTCCCCCTGGACGATCCCCTCGACCGGAAGAGGTTTGCCGCCCTCCACGGGGTATCGCGTCCATCTCACGCCGTCGAACCACAGGATCTCGCGGCCATCCGGCGAGAGCGGCCTGTGCCAGAACATGCGCCCGGTCTCGGGAAGGATCGCGCGCGGGACCTTCCCGCCGTCGAGATCGTAGACGTAGAGGCGGGAACCTTTTCCCGGCTCTGGACCCGAGAAGAGGAGGTGCTTGCCGTCTCGAAACCACGCCAGGAAGTCGTGGTTCACATCGTGGGTCACGATCTTCGGGTCGCCCGGTCCGGTGGGGATGAGAATGAGTTCCTGTGCGGCGGGGAGTTCGTGGGCTTCCATGACATCGTCGGCCGGCGCATGCGCGGGCTTGGTCGGGTCTCGAACCGTCAACGCCCATTTCCCGTCCGGCGAAAGCAGGCGTGCCGACCCATCGCCGAGGCGGATGGCCGGAGAACCATCCGTAGGACGAAGGTATGTCGTGTAGAATGACGAGCCTCCTGCTTCTCCCCACTGATGGAAGAGAAGCGTTTTCCCGTCATCCGACAGGTCCATGGCCCAAGATGCGTCGAGCCAGGCGAGGTCGCGCTCCGTCGTCTGGCCGGGCGCAAGGGTCATCACGAATTGTCGAGCGTGACTATGGGTCATCAGAACCCGGCCGTCTTTGTAAACATCCTGGAGCACCTGAGCCCCCGGGCCTCGCACGACGACCCTCTGGCGACCCGATAGGGTCACGGCGTAGATCGCCTCGCTCGCGTTCGGCGGCCATGCGCTGAACCAGATCTCGTCTCCCTCTGGAGACCATGCGACGGCTGCGATTTCATTGAAGTTTTCGGTCAGCCGACGCTTCCTTCCCTGCAGGTCCGCGACGGCGAGCGAGCCGATCGAGTCGAATCGCTGCGGATGATCAACGAACGCAACCAGATCCCCTCGCGGCGAGACAAGGGGAGCCGATATCTGGCCTGTCGTCTCCGACAACACTCGACCAATCGGAAACTCCAGCCGCATCTTCTCGCCAAGCCGCACCACGGCGATGTCCTTTCCGTTCGGGGCCCAGGCTGCGTCCATAACCGACTCCAGAATCTCGCGTTCCGCCCCGCCCGCCAGCGCCACGCGCGCGAGTGTCCCGCCTCGCACGCCGATCCGCTGTCGAAGGACAAGCATTTCCCCGCTCGAGGAGATCGAGAGCAGGTCGGCGCCGGGCGCCCCCAGCTCTCGGAATTCTTCGCTGCCGAGTCGCGTCGAGAAGATGGCGATCGGGTCCGTCCCCCAGGCTGCGCTGTAGACAATCGTCTGACCATCGGGAGCAAAGCGCGCGTGGTTCACCGAGCCTGTGCGAAACGTCAAACGCCGGAAGGAAGGGGGCGGTCGACCGACCTGCTGGCGAAGACGATCGAGTTCCTGTCTGTCCTGGACTTGTTTTCCCACGAATAAGACTCCGCCAAGCCCGGCGAGAATGGCGGCCACCGCCACCACTCCGGCGAGCCGAGGACGCCGCGATGCGGGCGGAGCGGGCGACGGCCCGGAGGTCTCGGACAGACGATCGCGAACGGTCGCAAGCTCGCGGGCGAGGTCCTTTGTCGACGCGTAGCGCTCCTCCGGGTCCTTGGCGAGGCACCGTTCGACAATCCAGCGCAGCGGCGTGGGAGCTTGCGGATTGATCGCGCTGACCGGCTCCGGATCCTCGTTCAAGATCGCCGACAGAGTGTCCACGGCGGTTTTCTTCTGGAACGCCCGCTTGCCCGTCGCCATCTCGTAGAGGATCGACCCGAAGGAGAACTGGTCCGAGCGGAAGTCAACCGTCCGGCCGCCCGCCTGCTCCGGCGACATGTAGCCAACGGTGCCAACGATCATGCCGGGACTCGTCCCCGTCTCCGTCGGCAGTTGCGAGCCTTCGTCGCTCCCCGCGCTCGTCTGGGTCAGCTTGGCCAGGCCAAAGTCCAGGATCTTGACCAGGCCGTCTTTCGTGACCATCACGTTCTCGGGCTTCAAGTCCCGGTGCGCAATGCCTACCTCGTGCGCGCGGGCCAGTCCCTCGGCGATCTGCGCCGCAATCGCGAGCAGCTTCTTGACCGCAACCGGGCCGGCAAAAAGAAGCTCACGCAGGGTCTTGCCCTCGACGAGCTCCATCGCGATCCAGGAGACCGAGTCGGACGAGCCGATGTCGTGGATCGTCACGATGTTGGGATGGTTCAAAGCCGATACCGCCCGGGCCTCCTTCTCGAAGCGCTTCAGACGGCTCGGATCGGAGGACACCTCCGCCGGCAGCACCTTGATCGCGACGTCGCGACCCAGCCGCGTGTCCCGCGCCCGGTAAACCTCGCCCATGCCGCCCGCGCCGAGCGGATCGACGATCTCGTACGGACCGAGTCGAGTTTCAGCCGGGAGAGTCATGGCTGCTCAGACCCATCCGGAGTCCGCCGAAGCCTTGGCGAAGGCGGATCGTAGGGCCCGAGGCGCATACCGGCGGAAAGGAGCATAGGAGCCGACCTGCCGTCATTCTATCTATCCGGCGCTTCTCACCGCCCGTCCCTGCCGAAAAGCCGGAACTTCCCCGGGCTACTCCCGCGACTTCGAAGTGCCGCCGTCGTTAGCGTGGCGGGCAGGAGGTGACAACATGAAACCGAGTCGCGTTTTCATAACCGTTTTCTCGCTCCTGTTTCTCGGATCCGCGGGATGCAGCAACCGGAACAATCCGACAGCTCCCGCTTCCAGCCTCAACCTGACCGGCGCCTGGACGGGCACGATCAGCTATCCGCCGGCCTCGAGCGCCCTGGGAGCCTCCTGTGCAAACGAGGCGCTCAACCCGACGCTCGCGCACGTTGGGCGGAGCGTGACCGCCCGAATCGAGACCTCCTGCGAAGGACCGCTCCGTCTCGAAGGCTCGCTCGTTGGGAGTGTGTTCACGGGCATTCTGACCGGAGGGTCGCGCGGCGATGGATTCGGCGGTCATGTCACCGGGGTGGCTTCTGCCTCCCGGATCGAGCTGACGGCCGCGCGATCGGGCAAGGGCGAAGCCGTTCCGGTGTGCTGGATCGACCTCACCCGCTAATCCGAGCGTTCGGCGGTCGCGGTCGAGCCCGACAGGGGGAAGACCCGGAAGGTGACCGGCGCGGAGCCGAGGCGGATCTCGTCTCCGTCGGTGAGCAGAGTCACGCCGCGGATCCGCTCGCCCCGGACGGCTGTCCCGTTCTTGCTCTCGAGGTCCTCGATCGTGGCCCGGTCGCCGGCGATCGTGACGCGGGCATGCCGTCGCGAGACGCTCACGTGGTCGATGAAGACATTCGCGTCGGGGTCCCTGCCGAGCACGGTCTCCCCTTCCTCGAGCGCGATCTCGCGTGAGCCCGTGAAGAGCCGGTAGGCGCACCTCGGTCGCGAGGCGCTCTGCAGCGCGGGCACGCGCTCCTCGTCGGCTTTTCCGGAAAACGCGTAGCCGTGGCGGTGGATCGTCCGCACGAACCGCGGCTCGTGGGCGTCGTCGCCGATCGCCGAGCGGACTTCCGCGAGAAGGCTCGTCAGCGTCCCGTCCGAGACGAACGTTCCCGGCCAGAGCTTCTCGTGGATCTCGTTCTTCGAGAGAGCGCGGGGCCGGCTTTCGAGAAGCAGCTCCAGGAACTGGAAGGCCTTCGGCGAGACGTGAACCGGCTGCCCCCGCACGAGGAGCTCCCGCGTCTCTGAGTCGAGCACGCACTCCCCGAACCGGATCCTCATCGGCGCCCCCGGGAAAAACCAGGGAACTTCCCGGCTCTTTCCAACGACTCGCGGCGATCGCGAGCAGATCTTGATTATCGCGCACCGGCCGCCCGCGAGACGGCCCGGGCGCTCCGAAAGGAGCTGCTCATGGACAGTCGCGATAAGGCCCACCGGACCCGGTTCACGTTCCTGCTCTTCCTCCTAGTCGCCGCTCCCTCAACCGCCTCTGAGCCGATCGTTCGGACAGCCTTTCCGCAGCTCGTTTCGGGTGTCATTCGCGATGCCGCCACGATGCTCGCTACATCGGAGTGCCAGGCCGTTTTCTCCGATTTCCGGGACGCCGAGGGCAAGACTTTGAAGGAGAGGCTCGACGTTCTAGGACAAACCGGTGAGCGCTACCTCGGCCGGCTCCTCTTCTACAGTGGAGACGGGAGTCAGGGCTGCGAGCGTCGCCACAAACTCGCGTTCACGTCGCCCGGAAGCCATGTCATTTACATATGCGAATCGCAGTTCTCCATCGCCGCGCGGCGCTCGCCGGGTCTCGCCGCCGCGACCATCATCCATGAGGAGCTCCACTCGCTCGGGCTCGGGGAGAACCCGCCGACCAGCACGGCGATCACCGAGCGCGTGACCTTGCGTTGCGTGCGATGAGCTGGCCCGGCGATAGAAGAGAGACGCCCATGGTCTCGCGATCGGCCGCGGTCATCGCGCCACGGATCAAAACCCCAACGCGAAAAGCAGCGCTGCGCGAACCTCTCGCATCCGCTCGGCGCCGAGAGTCGTTATGAGCGCCCCGATCCGGTTCCGGGAGACAGTTTGAACATGATCGAGATTGATGGCGCAATCGCGATTCAGACCATCTCTCGACGTCAGCAGCACCTCAGAAGGGATCTCTCGGATCGTCGAGGTAATGGGTGCGATCGTCACTTCGCCGAGGTATTCGAGAACAGAATCGCGGGTCAAAATGAGGACCGGCCGGCGCTTGTCGGGCGTGGCGAACCGGTACCATCGGACTTCCCCCCGCCTCACGGCTCAGGCCAGAGCTGCTCCGACTCCCAGAGGCCGAACTCGGCGCGCCGAACCGGCTTGCGCGCATAGCCAGCCCGATGCTTCTGCTCAAGAGTTCGGGCGCGCACGCGGACGAGCGCCTCCCGTAGAGCCTGGCGTGCGAACGCCGATCGACTCTTGCCGAGCTTTCGCGCCGCGCGGTCCACAGCCTCCACCAGCTCGTCGTCGAGCGTCATCTGCACTGTCCTCATCGAACCCTCTTCCTATCCATAGTCATAGCTATTCTAACCCACATTCTCTTCACTCGTTCCGGAGATCGGCCGCGTGCCGTCGGTCTGCGGGAACCGCTAACCGACTCGGGCTATAGACTCGCGGCGTGCCGACCTGGAAGCTGACGCTCGAGTACGAGGGGACGCGGTACCGGGGCTGGCAGTCGCAGAAGAACACGGAGCGGACGGTGCAGGGAGCGCTTCAGCGCGCGGCCGTGGAGCTCTTCGGCGGCGAGGTCGCGGTGGGTGGGGCGGGGCGCACCGATGCGGGCGTGCACGCGCTGGCGCAGGTGGCGCACCTGAAAGCCCGGCGCGACATGCCGGCGCAGGACATCCTGTTCGGCTTGAACGAAAGGCTACCCTTCGACGTGAACGTGCTCGGAATCTCCCGCGCCGCGCCAAAGTTCCACGCCCGGCACGACGCTTCGAGCCGGACCTACCTCTACAGGATCTCCCGCCGGCGAACCGCATTCGACAAGCGGCTGGTCTGGTGGGTCCGGGATCGCCTGGACCTCGCCGCGATGGCGCGCGCCGCAAAGCTCTTCGAGGGTCGTCATGACTTCGCTTCCTTCTGCGAGAACCCGGAGGGCCGAGAGTCCACGATCGTCGTCGTGGAGCGAAGCGACGTGATCGAGGCCGGGGCAGAGATCCACTATCGCATCACTGCGTCGCACTTCATCTGGAAGATGGTACGGCGCCTCGTCGGTACGCTCGTCGAAGTCGGCCGCGGCCACCTCGACGAACCGGCCGTCGCCGAGCTCCTGAAACAGAAGTCGAATGCGCCGGCGAAATGGACCGCCCCGCCTTCAGGGCTTTTTCTGGAAAAGGTTACGTACTCCCTTTGATTGACTTAGTCTGTTAATTAGTCTACTCTACACGGCATCATGGAAGTCAAAATCCACCAAGCGAAGACCCACCTCTCAAGGCTCCTCGTTCGAGTGGCCGCTGGGGAGGAGATCGTGATCGCCAAGGGCGGCAGACCCATCGCGCAGCTGGTTCCGTTCAACAGGCCCAGCCGCGACCGGACCCCCGGACAGGACAGGGGTCGGCTAAAGATCGCCGAGGATTTTGACGCCCCCCTGCCCCAGGAGATGCTCCGAGCCTTCGAAAGTTGAACTTCCTGATCGACACGCATTGCTGGCTCTGGTGGCTTTCGGAGCCGGAGCGCCTGAACGCGACCGCGAGGCGGCAGATTGCGCACCGCCGTAACGCCGTCTTCTTCTCCGCAGCGAGCGCGTGGGAGATCGCCATCAAGGCGGCGCTCGGGAAGCTGACGTTGCCGGAGCCAGCCGCGGATTACGTGCCGAGCCGCGTCTCCGGTCAGGGAATGATCCCGCTCCCCATCAACCAGCGCCACGCTCTTCATTTGGAGAAGATGCCTCTGCATCACCGGGACCCCTTCGACCGGATCTTGATTGCGCAGGCGCAGATGGAAGGGCTTCCCGTTCTCACAGCAGATCCGCATTTTCAGTCCTACGACGTGAAGATCCTCTGGGCCGGGCGGCGGCGTCCCCGACGGCGTCCATCAAAGAGAGGCAAGACGCCCTAACCGAGGCCAACCCGGACCCGGACACCGATCCGCGAGAAATACTGGATTTCCCAATAAAGCCCTTCTAAAGTACCCCCATCCTCTTTCCAAGGGGAGCCATGCGGCGAACAGGGTCCACGCTCACGCTTTTGGCGGCCGTCGTCTTGACGGCTGCGGGGATCGCGGGTCCGGCGGGAGCGGAAGACCAGGACAAGAAGTGGTCCAGCATTCAGGAAGGGGGAATCGTCACCGCGCTGGTGATCGACCCCACGACCCCCTCTCGCGTCTTCGCTTCGACCGCTCGCAACCTCTTCGCCAGCGCCAACGGCGGCGAGACCTGGACACCCCTGCCTTTGGGGCTCGACGGGCAGTTTGTCGGCGCGCTGGCCATCGACCCCAGCCCGCCGGCGGCCCTGTACGTGGGAACCAACGCCGGAGGCCTGCTGCGGGGCAGGGCTGGCGACAGGAACTGGGCGAGGGTCGACCAGGGGCTTGGAGAAGCATTCATCTCTGCCATCGCGCTCAAACCGAAGTCGCGCGCCACGATCTATGCGGGCACCAACCAGGGCACCTTCAAGAGCGTCAACGCCGGCGCGGGGTGGCAAGAGGTCAATGAAGGACTGACGAACCTCTTCGTCACGTGTCTAGCCGTCGATCCGAGCCGCGAGTCGACACTTTATGCGGGAACGAACTCGGGGGGCGTCTTCAAGAGCGAGGACGGAGGCGCGCACTGGGCATCGGCCAGCTCAGGTCTCGGCAACCGCATCGTCCTGTCTCTCGCGATCGCCCCCGGAACGCCGTCGACGGTCTATGCGGCAACCTACGACGGCCTCTTCCGGAGCCGGGACGGCGGAGCTCGCTGGACTTCTCTCACACGCGGCCGGCGAGGGACCTTCGTGCTCTCGATCGCCATCAATCCCCGCAGCGCCTCCACGATCTACATCGGGACGTCCGGAGGCCTGTACAAGACCGAAAATGCCGGTGAGACCTGGGCGCCGGCGCAGACCGGACTGACGAGCCGGTTCGTGACGGCTCTGGCGATTCGGCCAGACGCCCCCGAGACGCTCTTCGCTGGAACCAACGGCGGCGTCTACAAGAGCACGAACGGCGGCTCAAGCTGGACAGCCATCCACCTGGTTCAAACAGAGCCGGCCACCGCCGACCTGACCGATCCGACCCCCGGCCGCTAGCTGAACCTCAGAGAACGTCGGCAGACTCGAGCGCACGAGCGAAGGCGGTGGACCAGAGGTCCCGCAGGGCGGCGATTTGCTCGTCGATGAGCTTGCGGCCGCGCAGGGAGATTTCCAGACGCTCGCCGCCGACGCGGCCGATGACGGCGATCGGGACCTTGCTCTGCTCGGCCGCAGCGCGGACGGCGGCTTCGGATCTCGGATCGAACGAGACGAGGGCGCGGCCGGTGGACTCGCCAAACAGCAGCGCGGAGGGCCGCACGTTCGAGTCGCACGCGATGGCGACGCCGAACCCGCTCTTCATCGCACTCTCGGCGAGCGCGACGGCCAGGCCTCCGTCTGAAAGGTCGTGAGCCGAGGCGAGCTTGCGGTGTTTCGCGAGGGCCACGAGCAGATGGACGAGCCGCCGCTCGGCTTCCAGGTCGACCTCGGGACAGGGTCCCTCGTCGCGGCCGCGGACCGTGCGGAGGAACTCGCTGCCGCCGAGCTCGTCCCGCGTCGAGCCCAGGAGCGCCACGACGTCGCCTGCCGCGCGAAAAGGCACGCGCACGCGCCGCTCGACGTCCTCGAGCAGGCCGACCATGCCGACCGTGGGCGTGGGCGGGATCGCCCGGCCGTCCGTCTCGTTGTAGAAGGACACATTGCCCGAGACGACCGGCACATCGAAGGCGCGGCAGGCGTCGGAGATCCCGCGGACGGCCGCCGTAAACTGCGCCATGACCTCCGGCCGCTCGGGGCTCCCGAAGTTCAAGCAGTCGGTGATCGCGAGCGGCGCGGCCCCCGTGCAGGCGATCGAGCGCGCGGCCTCCGCGACCGCGATCGCGCCTCCCCGGTAAGGGTCGAGCGCGCAGAAGAAGGGGTTGACGTCGCTTTTCAAGGCGAGGGCCTTCGGCGTCCCCTTGACGCGCACGAGCGCCGCGTCGCCGCCGGGCCTCTCGACCGTGTTCGTTCCGACCATGTAGTCGTACTGCGTCCAGATCCAGGACTTCTCGGCGACGTTGGGCGAGGCCAGGACGCGGCGCAGGCAATCCCCATAGTCGGAAGGCTCCGGCTCGTCGCGCCAGAGGCCGGGCGGCGCCGGCAAGAGCGCCCCGCGCGAGCGATCGTAGACGGGAGCCCGGTCGGACAGCGGCGCGGCCGGCAGGTCCGCCACGATCTGGCCGTCGAACCGGAGCACCACGCGCCCCGAGTCGGTGACGCGGCCGATCGCGACGGCATCCAGGTCCCACTTCCGAAAGATCCGCAAAACCTCGTCCATCCGGTCGCGGCGGGCCACGAGGAGCATCCGCTCCTGGGACTCGGAGAGCATGATCTCGTAGGGCGTCATGCCCGTCTCGCGCACCGGCACCTTCGAAAGATCGATCTCGATGCCGCTGCCGGAGCGGCCCGCCATCTCGAAGGAAGACGACGTCAAACCCGCCGCGCCCATGTCCTGGATCCCCACGACGGCGTCCGTCTCGAACAGCTCGAGGCAGGCCTCCATCAGGAGCTTCTCGGTGAACGGGTCGCCGACCTGCACGGTGGGGCGCTTCTGCTTCGTCTCGTCGCCCGCGAACTGCTCCGAGGCCATCGTCGCTCCGTGGATGCCGTCGCGGCCCGTCTTCGATCCCACGTAGATGACCGGGTTGCCGACGCCTTCCGCGCGCCCGAGGAAGATCCTGTCGGAGCGCACGAGACCGACGTTCATCACGTTGACGAGGATGTTGCCGTTGTACGCGGGATCAAACGTGGTCTCGCCGGCCACGGTCGGGATGCCCATGCAATTGCCATAGCCCGCGATCCCCCGCACGACGCCGTCCACGAGGTGCTTCATGCGCGGCGCGTCGAGGGCCCCGAAGCGCAGCGAGTCGAGGGACGCGACCGGCCGCGCGCCCATCGTGAAGACGTCCCGCAGGATGCCGCCCACGCCGGTGGCCGCGCCCTGATAGGGCTCGATGAACGAGGGATGGTTGTGCGACTCCATCTTGAAGACCACGGCGAGGCCGTCGCCGATGTCGACCACCCCGGCGTTCTCCCCGGGTCCCTGGATCACCCGCGGCCCCGTCGTCGGGAAGGTCTTCAGATGGACGCGGGACGACTTGTAGGAGCAATGCTCGCTCCACATCGCCGAGAAGATCCCGAGCTCCACGAGGTTGGGCTCGCGGCCGAGAATCTCGAGAATCCGCGAGTATTCCTCGTGGGTGAGGTTGTGGTCGCGGATGAGCTCTTCGGTGATCATCGCGCGGCGAGCGCCGCGACCGCCGACTCGAACATCTTGCGACCCGCCTCGTTTCCCAACACCGCCTCCGAGCACCGGTCCGGGTGCGGCATCAATCCGACGACGTTTCCCTCCCGGCTCGCGATTCCGGCGATCGCGCGGTCGGCGCCGTTCGGATTGGCCGCGCCCACGATGCGCCCTTCCGAGTCGCAGTACCGGAACACGACGCGCTTCTCGCGCTCCAGGGCGTCTAACACGTCGGGCGGCGCCGTGTAGTTGCCCTCCATGTGGCCGATAGGCATCTTCAGGACCTCGCCTGGAGAGTAAAGGCGCGTGAACGGCGTGTCGATCGACTCGACTTTCAAGTGCACGTCCCGACAGACGTAGCGCAGCCCCCGGTTGACCCGCACCGCACCGGGCAGGAGGCCGGCCTCGAGGAGAACCTGGAAGCCGTTGCAGATGCCGAGCACCGCTCCGCCTTCGCGCGCGAATGCGGTGACGCTCTCCATGACAGGCGAGAAGCGCGCCAGGGCGCCGGCGCGCAGGTAGTCGCCGTAAGCGAAGCCGCCGGGCAAGAGGACGACGTCGGCCCCCTTCAGGTCCCGATCGCCGTGCCAGACATACTCGGCCTCGCAGCCCAGAAGGTCTTTAGCGATGTGGAAGCAGTCCTGGTCGCAGTTGGAGCCGGGGAACACCACGATCCCGAATTTCATACTGCGTGTCTTGCGTAACGAGTTATTGGCCCCGGTTCGCGGCGCGCGAAGTCTCCCAGAGGGGAGGAGGCGCGCGCCGCGGGAGCGAGAGCGAGTGAGGGATCAGGCTTGCGGTCGAGGCCCTTTGGCCGAGCCGCAAGCCGGTGCGCCGCAGGCGCAGACCCAGAACGAGCGGAAGCGACGTGGGAGCCCGGGAACACCACGATGGCGAATCTCACGTCACCACCCTCACGTCGAAACCCTCGATGACGGTGTTGGCCAGCAGCTCCTCGGCCATTTTCCGCGCGTCGGCCTCCACGGCCTTCGCGTCGCTGCCTTCCACGTCGATGAAGAAGACCTTTCCGGCGCGCACGTCGCGAACCGCGCGGTGGCCCAGGCGCCCGAGGGCCGCCGCGATCGCCTTGCCCTGCGGGTCGAGAACGCCTTCCTTGGGATAGACGCGGACTTCGACTTTCATGCCTCGAACGCCGGCAGGCCCTCGATCTGATCCGCCACCTCGAACGGCACGCCCCACCCGCCGCGGTCCAGGGCGCCGGCGAGCTCGGCTCGGACGATTTCCGGCGTGTTGTTGGTGCGCGAGAGGTGCGTGGCCACGACGCGCTTCAATCTCGCTCCGGCCGCCCGTGCAAGCGCCGCGGCCGACTGGCGGTTGGAGAGATGGCCGAATCCGCCGGCGATGCGCTTTTTCAAGGGCCACGTGTAGGGGCCGTCGCGCAACATGTCCTCGTCGTGGTTGAACTCGAGCAGGAGCGTCGTGGCGTCGCGCAAGAAGTCGACGAAGGTGTCCTCGACGCGGCCGAGGTCGGACGCGATCACGAGGCGTGCTTCCACGCCTTCGAAAGCGTACGCGACCGACTCGGCGGCGTCGTGGGGCGTCGCGTAGGCCCGATAGCCGACGTCTCCGATGCGTCCTTCGCGTCCGCCCGCAACGAGCACGAAGGGCGAAAAGAGGTCCCCCTCGAGGCCCAGTGCGGCTGCCGTGCCGTCGGTCGCGACGATCGGACAGCCCCAGCGCGCCGAAAAGACGAGCGCGCCCGAGCCGTGGTCGTTGTGCTCGTGGGTCACGAAGAGTGCGGCGATGGTCTCGGGCTCGATCGCGCGGGCCCGCATGCGCCGCTCGATCTCCCTCGCGGAAAGCCCGGCGTCCACGAGCACCCGCGTCCGCCCCGACTCCACGACACAGGCGTTGCCGCCGGAGCCGGAGGCGAGCACGGTGACGCGCACGCGAAGAGAGTAGCAAAAAAATAAGTCCGTTGTCCTTGGTCCTTCGTCAAGAGCTCCCGACTAAGGACGAAGGACTCCGGACCAAGCACCGCTACTGCGAGCCCGTCGAGCCGAATCCGCCCCCGCCCCGTCCCGTCTGCGGAAGAGCATCGACTTTCGTCAGGAACGCGCGAGCGACGGGCGCAACGACGAGCTGCGCGATCCGATCGCCGCGCTCGATCGTGACGGTTTCCCGGCCGATGTTGGCGACGGCGATCTGGATCTCGCCGCGGTAGTCGCTGTCGATGGTGCCGGGAGCGTTGGGAAGGATCAGGCCCTGCTTCAACGCCAGGCCGCTGCGCATGCGGACCTGGCCTTCGTAGCCCTCGGGGATCGCGAGAACGAGCCCCGTCGGCACGAGCGCCCGGTCGCCTGGCGCGATCGTCAGCGGCGCTCCGACGGCCGCCCGCAGGTCGCAGCCCGACGCGCCCGGCGTTGCGTAGGCCGGCAACTCGAGACCCACACCGTGCGGGAGGACGGTGACGAGAACGGTGATGGCCAAGCGGCGCGACTATAACGCCGCGGCGAGGTCGGAAGCGGAGACGGGAAGCCTGCCCACGTTGCCGACGACGGCCAGCGACAGCGCCCGTCCGTCGAGCACGCGCGCGGCTTCCTCGTTCAAGTCGCCCGCCGTGACGGCCTCGACGCGCGCCAGCAGCTCCTCGGGCGGCGCGACTCGCCCGAAGTACAGCTCCTGCCGGGCCTGCGAAGACATGCGCGAAACCGTGGACTCGAGCGCGAGGAGCATCCCGCTCGTGAGAATCGCCTTGGCCCTGTGGAGCTCGGCCGGCCGAACGCCCTTGCGTTTGAGCTTCGTCAGCTCCGCGAGCGTGACCTCGAGCAGGCGCGGGAGGTTCTTCGGCGCGCACGCCGCGTAGATCGCCTCGTATCCGCCGGGCCGGTAGGCGTTCCACGACGAAGCCACGGAGTACGCAAGGCCGCGCTTCTCGCGGACCTCCTGGAAGAGCCGCGACGACATGCCGCCGCCCAGGACGACGTCGAGAAGCTGCGACGCGAAGCGCCGGCCCGATGCCTGCGAGGGCGCCTCGAATCCGAGACAGACATGCGCCTGTTCGAGGCCGCGTCGCGCGGCGAGCGCCAGATGCTGGTGGCTCCGCGGCCGGCGCTCGGGCGGCCTCGGCGGGCTTGCCGTTCCTGTCCTGCGCCGGAAGAGCCTTTCGACGGCGCCGGCGACCTCGCTTGGGCGCACCCTTCCGGCCACCGAGACGACGAGGTTCGGCGCCGCGTAGGCCGCCCGGTGCCAGCGGTAAAGGTCTTCGAGCGTGATCGCCCGGACCGTGGTTTCCGTGCCGAGCACCGGCGCGCCCAGAGGATGGCTCCTCCAGAACGCCCGGACGAACATCTCGTGCACGAGGTCTTCCGGGTTGTCGTTGGCTTCGCCGATCTCCTCCAGGATCACGCTCTTCTCCGTCTCGACGTCGGCCGATCCAAAGGCCGGCGCGAGTACGACGTCGCCCAGCAGGTCGAGCGCCTCGCCAAAGCGCGTGTCGAGCGTGTGCGCGTAAAAGCCCGTGTACTCCTTGGTCGTAAACGCATCCACGTCGCCGCCCAGCCGGTCGATGGCGCGGGCGATGGCCGCGTTCGAGCGCCGCCGCGTGCGCTTGAAGAGCACGTGCTCGAGGAAGTGCGAGAGGCCGCGCCGGCGCTCCGGCTCGGCGCTCGAGCCCGCGCGAACGAAGAACCCGACGGCAAGCGAGCGCACGTCGCCCATGGGGTCGACGAGAAGCGTCGCTCCGCTTTCGAGCCGCTGTCTGACGATCACTTTGTCGTGCCGGATCCCGGAGGGGGGCCAGGTGAGCGGCCTGTGCCGCCCGGACTCGTCGAGACGATGTCGCGGTCCGCGTCCCCCGCCTTGAAGCTCCACTGGTCGTAGGTCTTCTGGCCGCGCCACTCTCTGAGCGCCGTCTTCTTGACCTTGGACCGCACACCGAGGATCGGGCTCACAGTCTTGGTCTCGGCGGGTTTACCGAAGGTCGGCGGCGGCGTGGGCTGGAGAGCCGGCCCCGGGGTTCCCAGGGGTGACATCGCCTCGGGCGTGCCCTGGATGATCAGGAACCAGTCGTCGCAGTCGCACATCGGGTCCTTGTAGAGCTTGCGCAGCGTGCGCGGCCGGTGCTCGTACATCTCCTTCAAGGAAATGGGGAGCCGCCCGTACCGACGCTGAAAGAGCACGATCGCCCGCGCATACTGCCGACCCCGGAAGATCAGCTCGTCTTCGCGCTCCCGCTGCATGATGATCGAGACGGCTGGCGCTATCGCCGCCGTCAGGATCGTCAGCACCGCGATGCCGATGACGACGGCGACGAGCGTGTACCCGTCGCAGGCTCGAACCCGCCTCACGCTTGCCTCTGGAACACCGCGACATCCTGGAGAGAGGCCAGCGGAAAAAGGACCCGCTCGCCCCCGATCCTCCCGGAAGGGAAGAACCCGGCGAGCTCGAACCCCGCGAAGAGCCGGGCCGCGAAGTCGGATGTGTGGTAAGTGGTGAAGAGGTTCGAGCCTTCCTCCCCTGCCGCATTTTCGAGAAAGCCTTTCCGCTCCAGGACGCGGCGCTGGTCCGCATCGAGCAGCCGCGCATAGACCTCGCCGTGGAATGTCGCCAGCAGAGCGCCTCCCGGCCTGACCAGGCGCCCGAACTCCTCTGCCCACAGGCTCTGTCGTTCGAGGCCGAGGTGCGTGAAGACGGAGACGGCGAGCACGAGGTCGAAGCGGCCGTCTGCAAGCGCCAGCGGCGGCTGCGGCGGGCTCTGGAAGACGGAGATGCCGACCGGCAGGTTCTCACGCGCCCAGCCGACCAGGGCCGGGCGAATGTCGCACCCGAACAGCTCTCGCGACGGATCCTCGGCGTGCCAGCCGGCGAGCAGACGCCCCGAGCCGCACCCGAAGTCCAGCAGCGAGCGCAGGCGCGACGCGTCGAAGCCGGACCGCTCGAGATAGCGCCGGGCGTTGACGATGCCAGGGAGGATCGACTCGCGGTAGGCGGCCGCGTCGCCGTGCCCCTGCGTCAAGGCGACGATCTCCGGCGGCGGAAGCGGCACGGCGTCGATGGCGCGCGCCATCGCGTGCAAGCGCTCGCGATCCCGGCGCAGCTCGGTCAAGTCCACCGCGAAGAGCTCCTGCCCGGTGCCGTCGGCCAGCGCGGCCTCGAACGACAGCCGGGCGGCCTCCGCGGGCACGGAAAGCTCGACGCTGAAGCGGCACCGCTCCGCGCCGGCGACCCGGGGTAGGCCCCGCCCGATCTCCGGGCTCTCCCGGTCGACCGCCGTGTGGGCGGCGATCCGCCCGTCGAGAAGAGCGCTCACCTGTCGGATCCGCACGCCCGAGAGATCCAGGGCGATCCCCGTGAAGCGGTTGGTCTCGCCGAAGCGGATGCGATGCGGCGCCGGCGTCTCGAGATTGACGACGAGGTCGTCCACGACATTGCCTACCAATCCTTGTAGAGCGTGCCGTCCAGCGCCTTGGCCGGCGAGCCGCTGTGCACGTCGATGACGCCGGGCTGCTGCGGCTGGTCGGCCGACGACGTCTGGGTGTCGGTGGAGGGCTCCTCGAACGCCAGGACCCACGTGTCGGCCGACTTGGTCATCGGGTCGAGCGGGATCTTGCGGAGGTAGCCATCGGTCACCAGGGTCTGCAGGTCGGCGGGGTAATAGCCCTTGTCGCCGTGGTATGAATCGATGACGCTGCGGAAGCTGAAGAGATCCTCTCGGAGAGCCGCCTCGCGCGCCCGCTGAGGCGAGTCCCTGAGCGCCGGCACGGCCACGGCGGCGAGGATCCCGATGATCGTCATCACCACGAGCAGCTCGAGCAGCGTGAAGCCTCGCTGGCGTTTCTTCTTCATCTCACCAATCCTTGTAGTACGACCCGTTGATCGCCTTGCCGCCCGAGAGCGAGAACACGTCGTAGACGTTCTGGCCACCCCACGCGATCGAGTCGGGCTCGTCCTGGTAGGAGCGCAAGCCCCACTCTACCTTGCCCGTCATGGGATCGACTGGGATGCGCCGGAGGAACTTGAGCTTCTTGTTGATCTGCCCGATCTGCGGCACGCCCTCGACGAGCGTCTCGAGGTCCTTCGGGTAACCCTCGCTGCCGAGCTGAATCTGGATCGCACCGGAGTCGGAGTACGACTTGTATTTGTCGATGGCGTCGCGCATGAGGCGGAGCTGCTGGCGGAGCTCGATTTCCTTCTGCCGCTTGACCGTGTAGCGCGCGATGGGGACGACCATCGCGGTCAGTATCGCGATCATGGCGGCCACGATCGCGAGCTCCACGACGGTGAAGCCGCGTTGCCTCCTCGCCCAACGCCTCATGTCATCGCACCTCGACGGCCGCCGAGGCGCCCGCGCCGGCTCCCTCCACCGACAGGATCGCGCGGCCCGCCGCGACGCCGACGATCGAGAGCTCCGCGATAGCGCGCGTGCCCGAGAGCGGCGTGCCGGCCGGCAGCTGCAGAATGACCTGTCCTCCCTGGATGCGCGCGTCGGCCACGCCGGCGCTCGACAGGATGGGCCGCGCGACCGTCACGGCGGCCACTCGCGGGTCGAAGCGAATGGTGATCGAGCTGCTCGTCAACGTGTCGCCCGCCGCGCGCACCGTCAGCGAGCGCTGTTGCCCCGGCGCGAGCGAGACGAAAGCCGGCTCGAAGGAGAAGACGGGATCGGCCGAGGCCGCCGACGCGGCGACGGCTGACTCCACGGCGGCCGCGCTTTCGAGCGACGCGCCGGGCTGGCTCAGGGACGCCCGCGGCGTCGTGACCGGGGGTGGAGTAGGCCGGAACGGGTCGTTCGGGAAGGCCGGCGGCGCGAGGTCTCGCGGGGCCGGGAGCGGCGGCGTGACCGGAGCCGGCGCGCGCGAGGCAGGCGGCTGCTGCCGCTGGAAGTCGAAGGGGCCGGCGCCGGCGGGCGACTCGATGCGCGGCGTGCCCTGGAACGAGATGTTCGCGTCCGTGCCGACGTAGACGGGCGCGATGTCCTCTTCCGTGATGTCGGGAATGCGGATGATGTGGGGCGTCAGCGTCAGCACGATATCGGACGTCGTCGCCTGGATCTTGGTGTCCGAGAACAGGCGTCCCAGAATCGGAATGTCCTGGAGGAAAGGAATGCCGGACTTGCTCCGGTTCTTGTCGGACCGATAAAGGCCGGCCAGGAAGTTCGTCTCGCCGTCTTTCAGGCGGATATTCGAGGTGATCGTTCGAGTACCGATGACCGGCTGCTTCTGACCGCCGCCGACATCACGGTCGTCTCCGAGGTTCGACACCTCAATCGTCAGCTTCATCGTTATTTCCTTGTTGTGGTGCACGCGGGGCTCGACGTCGATCTTGATGCCGACGTCCTGGTACTGGAAGGACGTGATGGGAACGACACTCCCTCCCTGGATATTCGAGGTGTTGAACTGTGTCGTCGGAATCGGCACCTTGTCGCCGATGATGAGCTGCGCCTTCTGTCCCTCGGAGATCCGAAGCTGCGGCTTGGCAAGCAGCTCCGCGTCGCTGTTGTTCTTGATGAAGTTCACCGTCGCCTGAGACGGGATCGTGAACGCCAGGGAATTGACCGATGCATTCTTGAGCACGTTCCAGGTGAAGGCACCGCCGCCCGTGGCCCCGGAGGGCGGGATCACGACGCCGAGATCCGTTTTCCCTCCGGGCGACGGGAGCGAGGCGCCGATCGAGTAGGAGGAGAGGATCAACCCGATCTCCTGCAACTTCTGCGTGTTGACCTGGAGCAGCTCGACATCGATGACGACCTCGGAAAGTTGCTTGTCGTTCTGCTCGACGATGCGCTCGGCAATCGACACCTTGTCGGCGGTATCGCGCAGCGTGATCGAGTTCTCCGCCTTGTTGACGGAGATACGCGTGGTCTGCAGCAGCGAGCGGATCGCGTTCGAGACGTCGGTCAGGTCGCCGTTGGAGAGGTAAAAGGTGCGCAGGACGAGATCCTCGTAGGTCTTGCGGTTCTGGGGGTTGTCTGCGGCGATCAAGATCGTCTTTTCGTCGATGACCTTGTAGAAGTGGTTCTCCTGGCGCATCAGGGTCTCCAGCACCTTCTGGAACTCGATGTTGTTCAGGACGATCGAGACGTTCTCGTCCTTCAACTGCGGGTCGAAGATCACGTTGATCCCCGCCCCGGCCGCCAGAGCCAGGTAGATTTGCTTGATCGGTTTGGGCTGCGGGAAGTTCAGGCTGATCGGCTTGTCGCTGGTGGGCTCGAGAATGGGCGCCCGCGGCCTCTGACCCCGGGCCCGGCGCTTCATCGCCTCGAGCTTCGTCTCGCCGGAGCGCTCGGCCGCCAGGCGCGCCGCATCTTCCCGGGCCTTGCGCAGCTCCGTCTCCGCGTACTTGTTGGTCGGATCGAGCACGATCGCCTGCTCGAGCTCCACGACCGCGAGGTCGGGATTTCCCGATCCGCGGTAGAGCTTGCCCTTTTCGAAGTGCACCTGCGACGTCTTGATCTTTGCCCGGGCGAGCGCGATGCGGTAGGAGTTGTTGCCCGGGTCGAGATCGGCGGCGCGCCCGTACTTCAGGACGGCGACGTCCCAGTGCCCGAGTGTCTCCTCCTCCCGAGCCTCTCGGAACGCTTGCGAGCCGGCGCACGCCGCGGTGGCGGCCGCGACGGCGAGAACGGTGAAGATTCGAAGTCGCTTCATCGGCACGGCTCCTCCCCGCGTTATGAGTTCAAGGTTCAAAGTTCAAAGTTCAAAGTAGCCCTGTTCGCGGTTCCTCTTTGAACCTCGAACCTTGAACTTTGAACCCTCCTGTTTGTCATGGCGCTATCGCCAGGCGGCGCATCTCTTCCCAGTGCCAGACACCCGGGACGAATCCGATGTCGACGGACTCGTAGCCCACGCGGAGGACCTTGAAGCGGCCGAAGACCACGTCGCCGGTCCGGGCATTGACGATCTCGCCCCCCTGCACGAGAACCGCGATCGGGTCGTTTCTCGGTCCGAACGTTCCGATGCACTTGAACGTGATCTCCGGCGGCGACGGCGTCGGTGTCGGAGGAGGCGGAGGCGGAGGCAGACAGGGACCGATGTAGCGCCCATCGCCGCAGACGGGCTGGGGCGTCGGCGTCGGCGGAGGCGGGGGCGGAGGCACCGGCGTCGGCGCGTTCGAGCCGAAGAGGTCTCGACCTGCGCCAGAGGAGACCGCCGACCGGGGTGACGTCAGATCTTCGGGCCTGATGTCCGGGACATCCTCGACCTTGGTTTCACGCTTTCCGCCTCGCTTGCCGCGCGACTGCTCCGCCGCCGCGGCCGGCCCGCCGGCCGCCTCCGGGTCCGCGGCACGAGACGCGGCCCGAGAAGGAGACGTCGCCGGGCCGCTGCGGTCCGAGGTCGCCTGCCGCGCCGCAAAGAGCGCGAGAAAGAGACCGACGACGCCGAGAGCAATCGCCTGACGCCGCGTGCCGAGGCCCTGGAGCTTCATCGGCTCGATCTCCGCGCGCCACCGGTGACCGCGCGCCGGCCTTCGCTCGCGACGGCCGGGCGGGCCGGTGTCGGCCGCGGGGGCCCTTCGTCCTCGGGCGTGAAATACGTCGCGAGCACCATTTGCATCTGAACGGCCGAGGGAGCCGACGCGTCCCGCGTCACCGACACCCGGCGGACGACGAGCCAGTGCGGGTCGCTCTCGATCGCAGCGAGTAGCTTCTTGAAAGTCGGGTAGTCAGTCGTGTACCCAAAGGACACGAGCATCTGGGTCAGCGACAGGCTCTCGAGAGGCTCCGTAGCGTAGGAGATCTGCGCCGGGAAAATGCCGGTGCGCCGGAAGACGCCGTGCATCTCGTCCACGAGCGGGGCGAGCGCTTCCCGCCGCCGCCCCACCTTCTTGCCGTAGAACTCCTGGATCGCCTGACTGACGTGCGCGATCCGGTCCCGCTGAACGATCAGCCTCGCGGCTTCCTGCTCCGCGGCGGCCGTGCCGGCCTCCAGCTCCGCCCGCTCCTTCTCGAGCCCCTGCGCGCGGAGCCGCTCCGTCGAGCGGTACCAGAGAAAGAACACGAGGTTCGCCGCAAGGAAGCCGAACGCGAGCGCCACGACCGCTCCCCGCCGCCGCCAGACCGTCGGCCCCGCGCTCACCGGGATCCGCTCCCCTTCGGCTCCTTCGGGATGTACCGCACCGAAAGCTCGAAGGAGTAGCCCTCGGGCAAGCCGTGCTCGGGGCCGGCCTCGGTCCTGAGCTCGACGCCGCGGAAGGCCGGGTCTGAGGAGAGGGCGGCGATCGTCCTGACCACACTCTCGGGGCTGCGTCCCACCAGGCCGATCTCGAGCCCGATCTCGGCCGGGTCGTTGAAGCGCGGCATGAGGCGGGTCAGGCGCACGTCCGCCGGAAGGGTCTTTTCGAGGCGGGCCAGGAAGCCGGTCCAGGAGAAGCGCCGCTCGGCCACGAGATTCAGCAGCCCCTGGCTCTCGACGGCGAGCGTGGAGAGCTTGTACGACTGGAGCGCGGCGCGGGCGTCCCCGGTGTCCCGGACCGCTTTGCGGCTGCGCTCGCGCAGATCCTCGATCTGAGCCCGAACCTGCGCGCCGTCTCGGCGGAAGGTCGAGACCATCCGGAGGTTGGAGGCCAAAAGCCCAGAGCCCGCGATCAAGGCCAGCGCGACCGAGGCCCACACGGGCCGCTCGTCGAGGAACGGGCGGCGTGCGAAGTCCAGGCGGTCGCGGTGGGCGGCGCTCATGCTCGCCCGTAGACTGCCGCGAAACCGGCGAGAAGCTCCGGGCGCGCCGCGACGCGCTCGTCGAGCGCGGCGTCGGCGTCAAAGAGCCTCGAGGACAGCGGCACGGGCGGCACGGGAAACGACGCCTCGGCCAGGCCCGGGCCCGCGACGCTGTCGTGCACATACACGGCCGAGAGGCCCGGCCCCTTCAGTTTCTCGGCATAGTAGGAGAGCGAGAGGCGGATCTCCTGATCGTGGTCGGCCGCCTCCTCCGAGGCAGGGCGCTGGCGGAAGAAGGCCGGCCTCCCCTTCGAGGAGATGGCGAAGACGAACGCTCCGTGCGACCGGTGCACGAGAGCCCAGTCTCCCCGAGCGCGTTGATCGAGCTGCGGACCGAGTCCCTCGAAAAGCGCGAGGCTCTCCGGCACGAGAGATCCCACGCGCACTCCGGTCGCCTCGAACGCCGTTTCGATTGATCGGAGCGTTTCGGCCGGAGCCGCCGCCACGAGCAGGCGCCGTCCCTCGCCCGCCGGCGGCATCTCCCGGTGCACCACGGCCATCTCGACGGTGACGCCGGGCAGCAGCTTTTTCAGCTTCCACGACGCCATGCTCGAGACGGCGTCGGCAGAGTCAGGCAGCGAGTCGAACTCGATCGGCAGGATGCGGGCCCAGGCGTCGGGAAAAACCACCGAAGCACGGGTGAGCCGCCCGCCCGCCAGGCGCCGGGCGGCCTCGACGGATTCTGCGACCGCCTCGCGCGTCAGGCGCGGCGTGCCGGCAGGCGTCGGGCCGATGGTGCCGGCCGGAAACTGAAAGAACCGCGACTGCGCGATCCCCGCGGGCGGCGTCAGCCGCACCTGCGCGTAAGTCACTCCCTCCGCCTGGACGCAGAACACGTGCGGCGGCACGACCGGGCCCAGAAAAGGAAGCTTCATGAAATGTCAGGACTTGTCATTCGACAAACGTCACCTTGTTGATCTCCTTCAGCGTCGTCCAGCCCTCGAAGACCTTGGCGAGAGCCGCGTCGCGCAGGAACCCCATGCCCTCCTCCTTGGCTGCATTCTTGATGTCGGCCGCCGGGCGGCGCTCGAGGATGAGCCCGCGGATCCGGTCGGAGAGGTCGAGCAGCTCTGCGATGGCCATCCGGCCGTGGAAGCCCGTCCCGTCGCACTCGAGGCAGCCGCGGCCTTCGTAAAACACCTTCCCCTTGACCGTTTCCGGTTCGAGACCGGCCTCGGCCAGCATTTCGCCGGTGATGACGGCCCTCTCCCGGCAGTGCGTGCAGATCTTTCGCACGAGCCGCTGCGCGAGCACACAGTTCAAGGCCGAGACGAAGTTGTACAGCTCGACCTTCATGTTCAGGAACCGCCCGAGCACGTCCACGACGTTGTTGGCGTGCACGGTGGTGAAGACGAGGTGGCCTGTCAACGCCGACTGGACCGCGATCTGAGCCGTCTCTTCGTCGCGGATCTCGCCCACCATGATCTTGTCCGGATCGTGCCGCAGGATCGAGCGCAGCCCCCGCGCGAAGGTCAGGCCCTTCTTCTCGTTGACCGGGATCTGCGTGATGCCGCGAAGCTGGTACTCCACGGGATCCTCGATCGTGACGATCTTGTCCTCGACCGTCTGGATCTCGGAAAGGCACGCGTAAAGCGTGGTCGTCTTGCCCGAGCCCGTGGGCCCCGTCACGAGCACCATCCCGTACGGCTCCCGGATGAACTTGCGCAGCTTCTTCTTCGTCTCCGCATCGAAGCCCAGGACGTCCAGGTTCAAGCTCTTGAACTCGGCGTTGGCCGACTCCTTGTCGAGGATCCGGATGACGGAGTCCTCGCCGTGCACCGTCGGCATGATCGAGACGCGAAAGTCGATCGTGCGGCCACGTACGCGCAACTTGAATCGGCCGTCCTGCGGGATGCGCTTCTCAGCGATGTCGAGCTCCGACATGACCTTGATGCGCGAAATGATCGTGCCGTGATGCCGCTTGTCGATCGGGTCCATGGCCTGGTAGAGGACGCCGTCGATGCGGTACTTGATGAGGACGACGTTCTCTTGCGTCTCGATGTGGATGTCCGAGGCGCGGCGCTGGATGGCGTTGAAGACGATCGAGTCGACGAGCTTGATGATCGGAGACGCGTCCTGCGTGATCCGGTCTATCGTGAGAGTCTCCTCGCCCTCCTCGTCCTCGGAGACGAGCTGCATGCGGAAGTCCTCCGTCGCCTCGTCGAGGACGCGCTGCGAAGACTCGCTCTTCTGGAGGATGTCGGAGATGGCCGCGCGGCTGCCGACCTTAAGCTTCAAGGGCACGCCGACCAACAGCTCGAGCTCGTCGAGCTTCACGACGTCCGTCGGGTCAGCGCAGATGATGGTCATGGCTTTTTCGGTGCGCGACTCCGGCACGAAGACGTAGCGCAGCATCCACTCCACCGGCATCGAGCGGAAGAGGTCCGGATCGATCCGGAAGCTCGCGACGTCGGCGTAGGGCAGGTTGAGCCGCTCCGCGAGCGCGGCGGCCTGCGTCTCGGTCTCCTCCCGGGAGGTGGCGACGGGGTTCTCGTTCAGGTAAGTCTTGGCCATCCGCATCACCCCTTGATCTGAGACATGATCGTGAAGATCGGGAGATAGACCGAGAGAAGGATCGTCAGGATCACCAATCCCATGATGACGAGGATCCCGGGCTCGACGAACGAGATGACCCTCGACAGCAGAACGTCGATCTCCTCGTCGTAGAAGTCCGAGACCGAGGTCAACATGTCCTCGAGCGCGCCGGAGGCCTCGCCGACCTTGACCATCTCGATGGTCAGATCCGTGAAGATGCCGGTCGATTCCAGGGCCTTCCACAGCTCGCCGCCTTCGCGCACACGCGGGACCACCTCGCGGACGCGTCGCGCCACCTGGCGGTTGCCAATCGCGTCGGCCGCGCTCTCGAGCGACGGGACGAGCGGCGTGCCGCCTCCCAAGAGCGTCGCGAGGCTCCGCGTGAACTGCGAAATCGCAAAACGGGACAGGATGCCGCCCACGATCGGAATCTTCAGCACGAAGGCGTCCCGGGCGACGGAACCGGCCGGCGTGTCCACCCAGCGGACGAAAAGGAACACCGCGGCGGCGATGCCGCCGAGGATGACGAGGATGTTCTCCCGCAGGAAGGTCGCCGTCTTGACGACGATGATGGTCAACAGCGGCAGATCCGCCTCGAAGTCATGGAAGAACTCCTGAAACCGGGGAATGACGACTGTCATCAGGATCCCGATGAGCGCCGCGGAAAGGGCGATCAGGATGGCGGGATAGACGAGGGTCGAGACCACCTTTCTCGTGATCGCGAGCAGCGTTCTCTGGTACTTCAGATAGCGCCGCAGCACATTCTCGATCTCGCCCGACTTCTCGCCCGCCTTGAGCGACGTGGCGTAGAGGCGCGGGAAGAGGTCGCCCTCTTCCGAGAAGGCGTCGGAGATCGCCGAGCCCGCCTTGACGCGATCGCCGACGTCGCCCAGCACGCGCCGGAGCGTCGGGTTCTTCTGGCGCTCGTGGAGCAGCTCGAAGGCGTGCACGGCGGGCAGACCAGCCTTCAAGAGCGCAACCAGCTCCTGGTTGAACACGAGGAAGTCCGCGATCTTGACGCGGCCTTTCCGTGCCCGCCGCGGCCCCAGCAAGCCGAGCCCGTGGCGCTGGACCTCGAAGACGTGGCCGCCGCGGCGCTCGATCTCGGCGCGTGCCGCCAGAGCGTCGGGCGCTCCAACGGCCTCTTCGGCGATCCTGCCGTCGGGCCAGCCCGCCTTCACGGAGAACTGGGGGCTCACGGCTGCTTCTTCTCCTGTTTCTCGACGGTCTTCATCCCGGCGGGCCCCTTTTCCGAGACGCCGGGCGGCGGGATCTCCTGCATCAGGATCACGAGGATGAGCGCGCTCTTCGAGCTCTCGTCGCGCGAGGCTCCGACGACGAGAGTCTGGTTGAGCTCGATCGGCATCGCGGTGCGGTAGAGCTGGGCGGGCGCGATCTTGCCCTGCCCGTTCTTCTTCATCCGGGAGAGGACGAACGGCGAGAGCAGCAGCACGTCGCCGAAGCTCGACCGTCCGATCGTGAAGGAGACCTGGTAGTCCTCTCCCAGCCGCGAGGAGAGTCCTTCCCCTTCCACGCCGCGCAGGACGGTCGAGTCGATGACCGCGTAGTCGTTGAACTGGAAGAGCGACTTCAGCTTTGCGCCGAGCCCTCCGATCTCCCGCGACATCGTTCCGGCCGGCACTTCGGCGCGCGCCTTGACCAGCTTGACGGCGATCGTGAAGCCGCGCGGCGGCAGGTCGAAGCCGGCCAGAACCTTTGCGATCGTCTTCAAGTTCTCCTCGCGGTCCGTCACCGTCATCGCGTTCAAGCTCTGGGTGAGCGTGATCGAGGCCGAGGGCGAGAGAAGCGGACGGATCAGGAGAGCCGCTTCCTCGACGCGCTTGTGCTTCAACACGAAGACCTTGGCCGCCGCCTCGTCCGCCGCCAAGAGCGGGAGGGCGGCGGCGAAAATGGCCGTCGCGGCCGCGAAGAGAAAAGTGCTTTTTCTCACGTCGAAGAAAAACCCAACCCCGTTTATGCGGGGTCTTGAAGCGAAGCTAGATATCGAGCGAGCGATCCACGATCCAGACCACGCGCGGCTCGTCGGAGCCCGCGCCCGGCGCGATCTCATAGACCGTCGCAGTGCCTGTCTCTCCCGCCGGCCCATCCGCCGAAGCCTTGACGAAGGCGGTGAAAGCCGGCGTCACGGCCGCCGACGCCGGACCGGTCGGCGCGGACGCCCGGCGCGGCCCGCCCGATGTCGACAAAGCCAGCGTGAGCACGACCACCGCTGCCGCCGCAGCCACCGCGGCCTTGCGGCGGACGGGTCCGCCGGCCAGGCGGCGCTCCGCCTGCTTGAGCGCCACGCCGGCGCGCACGCCCTCGAGGATCCTCGCCCGATCGGCAGCCGAAACGTCTTCGAAGGGGGCGTTCGCCGCAAAAAGAAGCGTCGGATCCGCGGCCACCGCTTCTTCGCGACACGCTTCGCACCCGGCCAGGTGCTCGCGCACGAAGCGGCGCTCTTCGGAGGCAAGCGCCTCGGCCGCGTAGGGAGCAAATCGCGCGCGAACGTCCGGACAAGAGAAGCTCATGCCTTGCTCCGGGGCCCATGCGAGGCGAGGTTCGGATACAGCCTGGCGATCTCCCGCCGCAGGATCCGGCGAGCGTTGAAGAGGTGATTGCGGACCGTGGACTCGCCGCAGTTCAAGATCTCGGCGATTTCTCGGGTGTCCTTGTCCTCCATCTCGCGCAGCAGGAAGGCCGCCTTCTGCTTGCCCGAGAGCCTCGAGGAAACCTCTTCGAACACGCGGTTGAGCTCGCGATCTTCGGCCCCGCGTGTCGTCTGCGAAGCGGAGAGCTCTTCGCGCATCCGCACGAGATGCAGTGTCGCGCCGTGCGCCCGCTCGCGCGAGCGCGCGCTGCGCAGGAAATCGATGGCGAGGTTTGTCGCGATTCGGTAGAGCCACGTGTTGAACGAATATGTCTCGTCGTAGCGGTGCAGCTCCTCCCAGACCCGCACGAATACCATCTGCGCCACATCGCGGGCGTCCTCGGCATCCCCGAGAACCCGACGGGCCACCGAGACCACCGCCGGCAGCTTGCGGGTGACCAGAGTCTCGAAGGCCGCCGAGTCCCCGCCGCGCGCCGCGACCGCGAGCTCGCGGTCCGGGAGCGCCTCGACCTCGATGCGCCGCCGGCTTTCGCTGTAGACGAGCTCCATGCGCTCCTTATACGGAGCCGGCTCGTCATCCGTTGGGGGCTTTCGGAATCGCATAAACCCTTGAATTTTAAGGTCCAAAGTCCAAAGTCCCAAGGCCAAAGTGGCTCTGAAGCGAGGATAATCGCTGCGAAGTGCTGCTGTACCGGTTTCTTTCGGCGACGGCGCTCGCCGCTTACGCCCCGTACGCGGCCCTCCGGTCGCTCGCGGGCCGCCGAAAGCTCGGCGACCTCCGCGGGCGATTCGGACGGGCCCCCTATCCGGACCTGGAAGGCGGAATCTGGGTCCACGCCGTGTCTGTCGGCGAAGTCGGCGTGGCGCGGACCCTCCTCGCCGAGCTTGCCGTTCTCGCGCCCGGCCGCCGGCTCGGCCTGTCGGTGACGACGGCCGCGGGCCGCGAGCTCGCCGAGCGCACGCTTTCGCGCGACGTCGCCGTGTTCGCCTTCCCCTTCGATCTGGCGGGACCGGTGGAGCGGGCTTTCGACGGCGTCAAGCCCGGCCTTGTGCTCTTGACCGAGACGGAGCTTTGGCCTCTCTTCCTCAACCGAGCCCGAGCGCGCGGCGTCGCGGTCGCGCTCGTCAACGGGCGCCTCTCGGACCGCTCTTTTCCGCGGTACCGGCTCGTGCGGCGGTTCCTGGCGCGGTCGCTCGATGCCATTGCGCTCTTCGCCGTGCAGAGCCCGGAGGATGCCGTCCGCCTCCGGGCCCTCGGTGCACCGCCCGGGCGGGTTCGGGTCTGCGGCAACGTCAAGTACGACCTGCCTCTCGCGGCGCCCTTCGCCGACGCCACGCGCTTGAATCTACTTGCTGCCGGCCGCCCCGTCTTCGTCGCAGCCTCGACCGGGCAGGGCGAGGAAGAAACGGTGCTCGACGCCTTCCGTCCCTTGGCGGACCGCGTCCTGCTCGCCGTCGCTCCCCGCCGCCCCGAGCGCTTCGATACCGTGGCTTCGTTGATCGAACGTTCCGGCTTCTCCGTCGTCCGCCGCTCGTCGGCCTCCAGGGCAATCCAAAATCCAAAATCCAAAATCCAAAATCACACGGTGTACCTTCTGGATTCGATCGGCGAGCTCGCTTCCCTTTACCGGGAGGCGCACCTGGCGTTTCTCGGCGGCAGTCTCGTGCCCACCGGCGGACACAACCCGATCGAAGCCTGGGCCGAAGGTGTTTGCGTGGTCGTCGGGCCGCACACGCAGAACTTCCGCGACGTCGTCTCCCAGGGGAAGGCGCGGGGTTTCTTGACTTGCGTTCCCGACGGGCCGGGGCTCAAGCGCGCCTTCGCCGCCGCGCTCGACGACCCGGCCGGACGGGCCTCCGCCGGGCGCCGCGCGCGCGAGTTCGTGGCCGCCAATCGAGGCGCCGCGCGGACGACCGTCGAGGCCGTGCTGTCGCTGCTGCCCGGCGCCTCTTCCTTCCGGGCGGCAGCGCCATGAACCCGCTGTCCTATCTTTACGGACGGGCCGTCGCGGCGCGGGCGGCCCTCTACTCCTCCGGCCGGCTGCGGTCTCAGACCTTGCCCGTCCCGGTCGTCTCGGTCGGCAATCTGACGTTCGGAGGAACGGGAAAGACGCCTTTCGTCGAGTTCCTCGCGAGGCGCCTCAAATTCGACGGATGGCGTCCGGCGATTCTCTCGCGCGGCTACGGGCGCCGCTCGCGCGGGCCGGTCGTGGTTTCGCGCGGCGATGGGCCGCTCGTGTCGCCAGAGCGAGGGGGCGACGAGCCTGTCGCTCTGGCCCGCCGCCTGCCGGGCGTTGTCATCGTGGTCGGCGAACGGCGCGCCGAAGCCGCACGGAGAGCCGCGGAGCTGAACGCCGACCTCTTTCTCTTAGACGACGGATTCCAGCATCTGGCCGTCCGCCGCGACGCGAACCTGCTGCTCCTGGATGCTCGCGACCCGTTCGGCGGCGGCCGTCTCCCGCCGGCGGGAAGATTGCGAGAGCCGCTGTCGGCCATCGAGCGCGCCGACGCCGTTGTCTTCACGAGGATCGACCATGGTCATCCGACCGAAGAGGCACAGCGCACCGTGGAGACTGTCCACCCGGAGGCGCCGGTTTTCCACGCCACGATCCGATCGGACGGCCTTCGCGACGAGGCGGGCTCGCCGGTAGACGTTCGCGAGGTGGCCCGTCGGCGCTGCGTGGCGGCCTGCGGCGTCGCGCGGCCCGCAGGCTTTGCGGCGTCGCTGTCCGAGCTCGATCTCGCGGCCGAAGAGACATTCGTTTTCCGCGACCATCACAGCTACTCTGACCGAGACTTGAAGCGCATCCGGCGCGCCGCCGACCGGACCGGCGCCGCGTTCCTGGTCACGACGGAGAAAGACGCCGCCAAGCTCGCCGGCCGCATGACGCTTCCGCTCGTGACCGTGCGCCTGGCCGTCGAAGTCCTCGAGCCGGACTTCTTTCCCTGGCTGGCGGAACGCATCGGCGCGCGGGAGCGTTTGGAGTCCCGACTCCCATGAGAGCCTCCGAAACCGCCGTCTTCGACATGATGGAGGTCCGCGGGGCGTCCCGCCGGAAAAGGCCGAAGCGTTCCGCGCTGCGACATCGGATCGAGTTCATCGCGTTCCGTATCGCCGTCGGGATCCTGAAGCTCCTGCCCGAAGGGGGCGCCGCCGCGGCTGGGCGCGCACTGGCCCGCTCCTTCTTCCGCCTCGCCCAGTCGCGCCAGCGGATTCTCTTGAAGAACCTCCGAGACTCATTCCCCGAGAAGCCGGCCGGAGAGATCGCGTCGATCGCGCGCGGCTGCGTCGAGACGTTCGGCGCGACCTTCATGGACTTCCTCGAGGCCTCGGACCTCTCGCGCGAGGAATTCTGCCGCCGGGCCCCCGTGACCGGAGTCGAGCACCTCGAGGCGGCGCGCGCCCGCGGGCGTGG